>Ga0209234_1000815_pt1 | contig 11237 bp, 9 predicted proteins | sample GraSoi013_1_20cm_2_FD_185816 | JGI IMG/M metagenome (GOLD analysis project Ga0209234, IMG submission 185816) | Grasslands soil microbial communities from the Angelo Coastal Reserve, California, USA - Sample 08_20_2013_1_20cm (SPAdes) (version 2) | ecosystem: Environmental > Terrestrial > Soil >... | reverse complement strand
CGAGACTCGACAGATCATCCTCGACCGCAAGGGAACGCGGGAATTCACCGCGTCCGTGCGGGCCTACACCTTGGCGGAATTGAAGGAGATGCTCGACTCGGTGGGCCTGTATCTCCATCGAGTGCTCGGCGGTCTCGACCTGTCGCCGTACACGGCAAGGTCACGGCGGATGGTGCTGTACGCGGTGAAAGGGCTGGAGCCCGAGGGCATCCGGACTGTGTGGTAGTGCTGGAAGCCCTCGCGGCATAGAGCGTAAAGGGTTCCGAGGATGGACCCGTGAAAACTCGGGAGAACCCTTTCCAGCTCGTTCGTCAGGAGCTCCACAATCGGACTTCTTCCGGAGTGAGTCCTAAGACGGGCCTAAGGTCGGCTGGCACTGTCGGGTCGTCGGGACCTCCTGGAGGAGAATGGGCTGCGTCACCAGGACCGTGTCCGTGAGGGGAGACATGAAGAACACGACCCACGTCTCGTTGTACGGTTTGGTGGGGACGAGGACACCGTGATCGTAGCCGCATCCCGTCCACAAGATGAAATCCCGGTCCAGACCACCATCGCGGGGCCAGGTCGAGGGTGGAGGACAACCTCCCATCGGACAGGAGTGTGGCATGCCCTCCTCGATCCAATGAAGCTGACCCGAGCCCCCCATAGTTGGTCCTGTCGCCATCCAGGCCCCTGTGAGTCGATAGGACTTCGTCGAGTTCATGACGAATTTGAAACCGGCCCAGTATGTGACAGCCTGTGTTCGGTCCACCTCGCGGAAGGAGAGGGACAGAGTTCCGACAGGAACTGGGAGAATTCCGAAATCGAGGGGACCGGGGACGCGCGGTGTCCATGGCGCAGGCAAGTTGTAGAGAGCCAGTATGAGAAGGGTCCCCACCGCGAGGGCCACGACCGGGATGAGCAGTTTGGCGTCCCTCCGAAACAACATTCCCACCTCCCGACCGAGGGAGCTTCTGGCCTCTTGAAGATCGTTCGAGGGCATAGGGTTGGTGGTTTCTGCGACTCGTCTGGAGAGAGAATAAGATTTTAGGTCATCGGACTCCTCGCTGACGCGTCGTATGACCCTCGAGGACCAGATCAAGGCGGTCGAAGACGAGATCCAGAAGACGCCGTACAACAAGGCGACGCAGCACCACATCGGCAAGTTGAAGGCGAAACTCGCTCGGCTCAAGGACGACCAGGAGACGCGCCGGCTCAAAGGGGGCGGCGGAGGGCCGAGCTACGCCGTCAAGAAAAGCGGGAACGCGACCGCCGGTCTCGTCGGGTTCCCGTCCGTCGGCAAGTCGACGCTGCTCAATCAGATCACGGACGCGGACAGCGCGGTGGCCGCGTACGACTTCACCACGCTGGACGTGATCCCCGGTCTACTCGAGCATCGGGGCGCGAAGATCCAGATTCTGGACATGCCCGGATTGATTCGCGGTGCTTCGAAGGGACGCGGCCGCGGGAAGGAGGTCCTCTCCGTGGCCCGAGGGTGCGATCTGATTCTGCTGATGATTGACGTGTTCGAGACCCATGTCGATGTCCTCGAGGAAGAATTGCGGTTGGCGGGGATCCGGCTGAATGAACGTCCGGCCGATGTCACCCTGACGAAAGCGAACCGCGGTGGCCTCCGCGTGAACGCGACGGTCAAGCTGACGAAGCTCGACGAGGAGCTGATCGCCGACATCTGCCGGGAGTGGGGCTACCTGAACGGCACGATCGTCGTCCGCCAAGACATTTCCGAGGATCAGCTGATTGACGTGCTCGCCGGGAACCGCGTCTACGTCCAAGCGTTGGTCGTCGTGAACAAGATCGATCTCGTTTCGTCCGAGTACGTGAAGGCGCTCCAATCGAAGTTGCCCGGTTGGAAGCTCGTCCCGATTTCCGCCGAGAGGGGGGTTGGACTGACGCGCCTCAAGGATGAGATTTACGAGGCGCTACGGTTCATGCGCGTCTTCCTCAAGCCGCAAGGGAAGGAGGCGGATCTCGCGGACCCGCTCATCGTGAAGGCCGGTTCCGACGTCGGAATGGTGTGCGATGCGATCCACCGTGATTGGCGCAAACGCTTCCGATATGCGAACGTGTGGGGACCGTCCGCCCAGTTTCCCGGGCAGAAAGTCGGGTTCGACCACGGCTTGCAGGATTCGGACATCCTGACGATTGTCCTCAGGAAGGGATGAGGCCGGTTCACGCTCGGATTCCGCGATGCTCGATCACGGCCCCCACGAGGGCGAGTCCCATGCCGAACAGCCCCACAGAACCCTGGACGTCCCAAAGGGCGACGTAGAACCACCCGCTCCGGTTGAACCAGAGGACGGTGGCGCACGCAACCCCTCCGAGTGGCGCGAACCAAAGGGTCGCCGCTGCGACCAGACGGGCCTCTGGACGCTTACGATAGATGAGCACTCCGAAGACGAGGACGAGGCCGAAGGAGATAACGCCCAGGACCGAGAAGGGAAAGAAAGTCGAGATCGTCCCCGCGAGACCCAGCGTCCCTCCGGTGCCGATGAGCGTCCCAGCGAGCTGATCGGCGTCCACAAGGGAGACCTCACGACCCGAGCCGGTGCATCCGCCGCAAGTCGCCTTCGAACGGCTTCAGGTCCGGCGGGATTGGGACGCCCGCGAGCTCGACGTTGAGGGGGAGGCCCTCGTCCCGTTTTCGCTTCCAGACGTCCGCGTTGAAGGCGACGAGCTTGTCCGTGAAGTCCGCCCGCGTTCCGGGGATTCCGTCTCGCGGCATCGGGAGGGCCTCCGTATGCACGCTGCCGCCGTACACGGACCGCCAGATCTTGTCCGTCGAAAAGGGCGCGATCGGCGCCAGGAGTCGTAACAGATCCCGGAGGCAGGCATGGAGAGTCCATCCCGCGCCGGTGTCGCCCTCGTACGCCCGGGCTTTCACCATCTCGACGTAATGCGGTGCGAACAGATTCCATAGGAACTCCCGACACCGGTTCGAGGGCAGGAACAGGTTCAGGTCCTCGTAGGCTCCGCGCGAGACGTCGATCAGTCGATTCAGTTCGGCGAGGATCCATTCGTCCGTAGGAAGAAGCTTCCCTCCCTTCGGCTCCTCGAAGGACGAGATGAAACGGGCGACGTTCCAGAGCTTCGTGACGAACTTCGCGGCCCCGCCAACCTTCGCCTCGCTGATCCGGAAGTCGTCCCCCGGGTTCGTCTCACTCGCGACGAAGATGCGCATCGCGTCCGCGCCGTGCTTCTTGATCAAAGGCCAGGGATCGATGACATTCCCGAGGGTACGGTGCATCGCGCGACCCCGAGCGTCGAGGCCGAGGCCGTGGATGAAAACGCGGTGGAACGGCTTCGATTGCTTCACCAACCAAGACTTCAGTGTCGTATAGTAGAGCCAAGTGCGGACGATCTCGCGTCCTTGGCAACGGAGGGACACCGGAAAGTTCGCCTTGAAGAATGTCGGGTCCGACCGATAGCGGGTGAGGAACAGATTCGACACGCTCGAGTCCATCCAGGTATCGAAGACGCGGTCCTCGCCGACGAACTCCTTCGAGCTACACTTCGGACACTTCGAAAACGGCGCCGGGTCCTTCCAGGGCCGGTAGTATTTTCCGGGAGGCGGCGCGAGCGCCTCGCCGCACTTCTTGCAATACCAGAGCGGGATCTCCGTGTGATAGAACCGACGCCGGGAGATCGGCCAGTCGATCGTCAGGCTCTCCATCCAGTCGAGGAGTAACTGCCGATGCCGGGTGGGCCGGAACTCCATTTCGTGCGCGAGCCGTTTCAGATCCTCTCGGAAGTCGAGCTGCTTCAGGTACCATGCGTCCGAGGAGATGAACTCGATCGGATTCAGGGACCGCGAACAGATCGGGGTCTGGTGCTGGATCGGCTCGACCTTGTCGAGGGCACCGCGAACCCGGAGCTCGTCGATCGCCTTCTCGCGTGCGGCGTCGACTTTCAGGCCCTTTAGGAAGCCGGCCGCTTCCGTCATCCGTCCCGTTTCGTCGATCGCCTTGAGCGGCTCCAGACGCAGCTCGCGGAACATCGCGAGGTCGACCATGTCTCCGTAGGAGCAGACCATCGCGGCCCCACTCCCGAACTCCGGCTTTGCGCTTGGATGCGGGACGATCGGCACGTCGTGGCCGTACAGAGGCACACGGGCCTTTTTCCCGTGCAGATTGCGGTACCGCTCATCGTCCGGATGGACCATCACCGCGCGGCAGGCCGCGAGCAGCTCGGGCCGCGTCGTTGCGATCTTGATCTCGCCTCCCGTGGGAAGGGGAAACTTCATCCACACGAGGCTCGAGGCCCGCTCCTCGTATTCGATGTCGGCCTCCGCAAGGGGCGTCTCGCACACGGGACACCAGAAGGTCGGGCGTTCCCCGCGGTAGAACAGACCCTTGGGCCACAGCTCGAGGAAGATCGCTTGACTAAAGGCGCGGTATTCGTCGGAGTCCGTGTAGTACGTGCGTGCGAAGTCCGCGGACATCCCGACCCGGATTGCGAGCTCGAGGAGACCGTTCCCGATCGCCTCGATCTCCTTCCGGCACTCCGCGATGAACGCTTCCCGGTCCCAGCGGTGGAGCGGTTTCCCGGTCCTCTTCTCGACCGTCCGCTCGATGTTGATCCCATTCCGGTCGAGTCCGAATGGGAAGAGCACCGCGCGACCAAGCATGCGCTGCGACCGTGCGATCATGTCGATCATCGAATAGGCCATGACCGCCCCGACGTGCCACGAACCGCTCGGATACGGCGGAGGCGTGTCGATCACGTAGACGGCCTGTCCGCGCTCGGGAGCGAATCGGTACAGATCGGGGTCTACCTTCCACGCCGCGAGGACCCCTTCCTCGAGGGAAGGCTCCCATGCTTTCTCCTTCAGCGTCGGCTCTCCCATGGATGCGCCGTCGAGAGTCAAGGGGGCCATAAAAGACTTGTTCCGCGCGAGCTCGCGTTGTTTCGCGGATCCCCCGTCGCAAGGTCGAAGACGCTTCGCGGCATACCTCCACTTAGAGGTATAGAGATCCAATGACGAGTGATGTTCGATTGCGGCCGGTGGAGGAGCGGGACCTCCCGATCTTCTTTGAGCAGCAACTGGACACGGACGCCATCTACATGGCCGCATTCACGCATAAGGACCCCGCGGATCGAAACGCCTTCGATGCGCATTGGACAAGGATACGAGCTGATCCGCGAGTCACGATTCGAACGATCCTGGTCGAGGGCCGTGTGGTCGGTCATGTCGCGACGTTCGTCGATGAACAGTTCGGAAAGCAGGAGGTGACATACTGGATTGGGAAGGAATTCTGGGGGCAAGGCATTGCCACGAAGGCGCTCTCCCGATTTCTGACCGAGTTCACGAAGAGGCCGATCTATGGTCGCGCCGCGAGGGACAACATCGGTTCCGTTCGCGTCATGGAAAAGTGCGGGTTCCGGGTGACGGGCCTGGACAGAGGATTCGCGAACGCTCGTGGCAAGGATATTGAGGAAGTCATTCTGGAATTGGGGGGCGGCAAAGAAAGGGCACCCTGAGGTTGGACGCGGACTGCCCGGATGCGGCGCCAGTGGGCCTGTCACTCGATGTATCGTAGGGCCTCCGCCGGCGGAATGCGCGAAGCACGGATGGCCGGTTGCGCGGTGCTCGCGACCGCGGCGATCGACGCGATGCCGACGATGAGAAGGAGGCGGTCCCAGGGGATGCTGAACACGATGATGTCCGCGAAGTACACCAGGTAGACCTTGTACGCGAAGACGATCCCCAGGGCGACTCCGATTCCGACGCCCAAGACGGCGATCAGCGCGATTTCGAGCAAGAACACCGAGAGGACCATGCGACGGGTGAAACCGATCGCGCGGAGCGCACCGATCTGCGTGCGACGTTCGACGACCGCCCGGAGCGTGATCACCGCGAGCCCCGCGATCCCGACGAGAAGTCCGATGCCGAGGTACGCCTCCATCAACGTGAGAACTTGCTGGGATGCGTCGAAGGCGCGACCGATCTCCTCTCGGATGTCGATCGTCTGCAACCCGTACGGGAAGAAGACACGTTCGAGGTCCGCCCGGAACGCGCCAACGTCGGCGGACGGGGCCATCTGGAAGAAGTACGCGGTGTACCGCTCTTGCGCGGGAAAGACCGCCCGTACGACATCCTGGTCCACGAAAACGCCCGACGTGAACTGGAGCGCTTGCTCCAAGACACCGACAATCGTCAGGTCCACGGCGCGTCCCGCCGCATCAAACGCGCGAATTCGGTCGCCGGGCACGACCCGCAGGCGGCTCTCGTCCGGCACGAATTGGTTCGGTCCTGCGGCGCTGCGGTCCACGATGGCCAGGGTATGATTGTATCGGAGGGAGAGCCACACGGACGTCCTATCCGTCAGGGCCTCGCGCGTCCCGCTCGACTCATTCACAAAGGAAGAAAGGAAGCTCGTGAACCCATACCCGTTGCTTCGGAGCAGGAAATTGTCGACGCCCCAAAGCGTGTAGTCGTAGGATCGATTCCCGCCGACGGCCTGGACCTTCGCGGGCAGGACGCTCGCGCTGGAGACCCCGTTCAATCCGCCGGCCAGCGTCCGGTTCAGGTCGGTGAAATTCTGCTGCAGGATTTGGCGGAAGTTCGGGATCTCTCCGTACGATGTCGTGTACGCGATTACGTCGTACCCGCCGGATTGCTGCCGCACGAACGTGTCGAGGCTGGAGGCCTGGAGGCCCTGGACCATCGAGATTAACGTGACCATGAACAGGATGAGGGCGAACATCGCCACCGTCATCCCGGTCCGAAAGCGTTTCTCCGCCGGGTACGAGATAGCAGTCATCAGGACGGGCCGGCCCGCGCCCCGGCTCGCCCGTCGGAGGAAGATCCGGAGTACCTCGCTCACGTTGAACACCGCGATCAGGATGCTCGAACCGACGAGAATGATCCCCGTCATCACGAAGGCGACGGACACGTTGTCCGTCCTCTGGTTCAACAGGGCGACCGGTGCGAGGATCCAGGCGAGGTTGAAGACGGACGCAAGCGTGAGCGCGATCCGCGCCCGTCCGCGCGAGGCTGCCGCGATCCCGAGACCGATCGCGACCACGGGCGGTCCTGGGATTTTCCCGATCCCGGTTTCCGTTGCGAAGCCCCAGGCCGTGAGCGCGAGACCCGCGAAGGTCGTGAGGAGTCCGGCGATCAAGATGGCGCGCGACCGCTCCCCCGTCGCGGGTTCCGGGAGGTCTCGAATGGCGCGGACGATGTTCAGGCGGCTCACGCGCCACGAGGCGAGGAGGATTGTGACCCACGTGAGGGCGGTTCCCGCGACGAAGGCCGTGACGACGGAAGCGGGGTCGAAGTGGAACGTGACGACGACCTCACCGTGAGGCACCAGTTTGTCGAAGAAGTAGATCATCACGTATCCGAGTCCTAATCCCGCGAGCGCGCCGAGCGCCGCCGCGACGATCGCGTAGAAGGTCCCCTCGAGGGCGAACGCGGTGAGAAGGTCTCGGCGGAGGAAGCCGACCGCGCGCGCAATCCCGAGTTCCGGCTTCCGCTCCTCGGCCAACATGACGAAGATGTTCACGATCAGAAGGATGCCCGCGAGGATCCCGAACGCGCCCATGACGAGGAACAGATCCGTTGCGTCTCGACCGATTTGGACTGCCTGTGCAATTCCACTCGCCTTGGAGTCTTGGACGCGGAGTGCCAGATGTCGTCCCGCGATGCTCAGACGGAGGTCTTGCGTGACACGGTCCGAGAGGGCGGCGCCTTCGACGACCCCGCCAACATTCGAGACTCGGATCAGGTTGATGGAACCGTTCTCGCGGAACGAGGATTGGGCCCTCCGGAGATCCATGAAGAGGATGGCGCGTCGCTCGTACGAAGCGGTGCCTTCATCGCGGATGATATCCGCTACAGTGCGGTGGACGAGCGTCTGGTTCGTCGTCCCGTAGAACAGGGTGAGATCTTGACCAGGGGTCGCGTTCAGATCGGCTGCGGCCCGAGCGTTCGCGAAGACCTCGCCGGGCCGGAGGGAGTCCGTGTCGACTGACCGTCCGTCGCGCGTCGTTAGCGGACCGAACGCCCCTTCGTAGGAAGCATTCAGCCCGATCACGGTGATCTGCTGGTTCCCTTTGTTGCCCGCGACGTTGCGGACCGGCATCACTTTCAGCAACGTCGGCGCAGCACCGTCAATCGGACTGTTCGCGAGCGCCAGGTCGGCGCGAATCAGGGTGAGGTTCGTCTCCGCGAACGAGAAGAGTTGGCCACCGAACTCGTTCGACACGATTTCGTCGACGGCGCCGAGCCGGACGTAGACGTCCTCGAGGAAGATGTAGCTCAGCGTGTCGCCGACGACGAGGCTCGAGGAGATGACAGCGGTCCCGACCAAGAGACCGAGGAGGACGATGACGACGCGGGTCGTTCGGCGCCGGATGTTACGCGCCGCGAGCCGTGCGAGCAACGGCCGAGCCGCAATCAGAATGCTGACAAGGACAATCCCGACGACGACCGCCGATGCGGCAATCTCCGGGAGGGCCATGCGGCTAGGCGCTCCGCGTCTCTTCGACGATTTGTCCGTTCCGCATCCGGAGGATCCGATGCGCTCGCGAGCTCACGATGGCGTCGTGCGTGACGAGGACGAGCGTCTGCCGCTGCTCGCGGTTCAGCCGGACCAGGAGATCCATGATCTGTCCAGACGTTTCCGAATCGAGGTTGCCGGTGGGTTCATCCGCCCATACAATCGCGGGATCGTTCACGAGAGCCCGCGCAATCGCAACGCGTTGCTGCTGACCCGCACTGAGTTGGGCGGGCTTGTGTTGCGCCCATCCGTTGAGCTCGACCTGTTCGATGATCGCGAGCGCCTTCCGGCGGGCCTCCTTGGCAGGGACCCTCGCGACGAGGAGGGGCAGCTCGACGTTCTCCGCCGCGGTGAGGACGGGCAGCAAGTTGTACGACTGAAACACGAAGCCCATCCGGCGGGAGCGGTATCGACTCTTCGCGTCATCATCCATCCCGGATAAGGAGACACCCTCGATCCGGACGTCCCCGGACGTGAGATCATCGAGGCCGGAGAAACAGTTCAGAAGCGTCGTCTTGCCGCAGCCGGACGGACCCATGATTGCGACCATCTCGCCGCGCGGGATCTCGAGGTTCACGCCGCGAAGGGCGTGGACGGTCACAGGGCCGGAGTTGTAGGTCTTGTGGGCATCAATCCCGCGGATGATCGGCTCATCGGCCATGCGCGACGTTTCATTGAGGCGACGCGTATATAGGGTTTCGGCCCCTGTTCCTCCCTAGGTCCGTCGGGCCACGAAGAAGTGAACCTTCCACGTGTCGTGCACCCCGTCGGATCGCGTGTGTGGCCGGAGTCGGTCGGCCAGTTCCTGATCAAACGCCGCCCGCCTATCCGGTTTCATTTCTCTCAGCTCCCGTTCGTACCAACCGTACGACGCCGCGAACCGGACGAGTTCCTCAAGACCGGTGAACTGGACCGGGAATTCTTTCTTCACGACCTCGCGATGGTCGAAGTCCGCCACATCGAGCGCCTTGAAGACCGCATCCGGGTCGCCGAGGGCCTTCGCCTCCGGATCGGTTCGCACGAGGCGCACCGCCTCCCGCACCTGGGCAAGATCCTTCGAGGGTGTGATTGTTCCGTGGGCTCCGAGCAGCTCGCGAACGGCTGCGAAGGTGGGATTGGGTTCGGTCGGCCACTCGCTGAACACGAACCGGCCTCCGGGCTTGAGGACACGATGGACTTCTTGGAAGACCCGGTCGTATCCGAGGGCGGGGACCCCGAGGTTGCTCGTCACGCCGTCGAAGAGCTTCCCGCGGTAGACGATATTCCGGGAATCGAGCATCTCGAATCGAATGTTGCGAATCCCCGCGTTCCCGGCGCGGTACGACGCGACCGAGATCGCGTTGTCCGCGAGGTCGATCGCGACGATGCCTTGCGGCACGACGTGCGGAGCGAGGAGGCAGGCAAGCAGCCCGGTCCCGGTCCCCACATCCAGGAATAGCTCGTTCGGCTTCGGGGCGGCGAGCCGGACGACCTCCTGGGCGATCGGCTCGAACCGGGGTGCGACGTTCTTGTCGTAGGCTTCCGCCATCCGACTGTATTCATCGACCCAGACGAGGGTGGCTTCGTTCGCGTTCATTCAGCCTGCGATGAACCGAACTGTCGCGCATAAAGGCATCGCGGCCGGAAGGGTTTATGTCGGATGGTCAAGTTGGGATGCCCGCAATGGAACTCGTCCCTCGTTACAGGGAGGAACAAGTCTTCATCATCGAAGCCTTCATCGTCCATTCCGTCCAGGAGAGCGGCCGGAACGGCGTGATCCTCGGACTCAGTGGCGGCATCGATTCGGCCTTGGTGGCGAAGCTGTGTGCGGACTCCATTGGCCCCGAGCGTGTCCTCGCGCTCGCCTTGCCTGACGGGAAAGGGGGCCGGGACCTCAAGGACGCGCGAAGGTTCGCGAAGGCAATCGGGATCGAGTTCCGGATTGTGAACATCGGCCCGATCGCATCGGCCTTGGAGAAACGGGTCAAGGCGGCGGAGGCGAACATTGTCGCGCGGGGCAATCTTCGTGCGCGGGCGCGGATGACGGTCTTGTACTACGGAGCGAACACGGAGAACCGCGTGGTGATGGGGACCGGCAACAAGAGCGAGATCCTAATTGGGTACGATACCAAGTTCGGCGACACGGGTGCGGACTTCATGCCGATCGGAGATCTCTACAAGACCCAGGTGCAGGAGATGGCCGTGCACCTCGGCCTCCCGAACGAAATTGTAGAGAAGACCCCCACCGCGGGGTTGTGGCCAGGACAGACGGACGAGGGCGAGCTTGGCATCACGTACGCCGATCTGGATAGGGTCCTCTTGGGGATCGAGCTGCAAATGGAGCCGGAGGCGATTGCGGAAAAGGCGCAAGTGCCTCTCGAACGCGTTCGTCACGTGGAAGCCCTGGTCTCGGCGAGCGTCCACAAACGCAAGCCGCCGCTAATCCCGAAGCTCGGCGTGCGCACGGTCGGGTTGGACTGGCGAGAGTGAGGCCCGGCGCTCTTCGAAGGCTGCGAGGAAGCCGTCTCGGTCGATCACGTCGAAGATGATTTCCGTCGCGGACAGTCCGAAGGCCTGCCAGAACCGGCGTGGGCGGCGCAGCCGAACGGACACGAGACCCGTCCGGCCCCCGGTCACGAAGAGCGCAGGTTGCCCGAGGGGACGGTGGATGCCGAGCGGCACCCGCGTGCGGGCCGCATCGTCCGCTTCGGCGATTGAGTCGATGTCGGAAAAGGGAATCACGGCCCGGAAGTACCA
>Ga0209234_1000814_pt1 | contig 11241 bp, 7 predicted proteins | sample GraSoi013_1_20cm_2_FD_185816 | JGI IMG/M metagenome (GOLD analysis project Ga0209234, IMG submission 185816) | Grasslands soil microbial communities from the Angelo Coastal Reserve, California, USA - Sample 08_20_2013_1_20cm (SPAdes) (version 2) | ecosystem: Environmental > Terrestrial > Soil >... | reverse complement strand
ACGGCAGCAATTTATCCAGGGCCTTGACGCGAGCTTCTTTGTTGTCGGCCAGGATCATTTCCTGGATGGCGCGCTGCCGTTCGTGGCTTCGTTCCGGCTGTTCGAAATCGGTAAAGAACATGTGCTCCGTGCGGCAGAGCCCAATGCCCTCAGCCCCAAACTCTATGGCCTTGCGGGCGTCCTGCGGGGTATCCACGTTCGTGCGCACCTTGAGGCGACGCGTCTGGTCGGCCCACTTCATGAGCGTTTCGTAGGATTTAGGAAGCTGGGGAACGACCAGAGGCATCGCTTCGGTGTAGACCACACCTTCGCTGCCGTCGAGGGTGATCCAATCCCCTTCCTTCACGACCTTGCCATTACTGGCCATCGAGAGTGTCTGGTAGTCGATGTCCAGTTTTTCGGCGCCGACTACGCAGCATTTGCCCCAGCCGCGGGCGACCACGGCGGCGTGACTGGTCTTGCCACCCGTGGCGGTCAGAATGCCCTGCGCAACGGCCATGCCGCCGACATCCTCGGGGCTGGTTTCGCGACGGACCAGGATGACTTTTTCGCCGCGCTCAGCCCACAGTTCCGCTTTCTGGGCGGAGAAGACGACTTTCCCAACGGCTGCGCCGGGAACGGCATTGATGCCGGTGGCCAAGATTTTCATGGACAGTGATTTCTTGGCGACGGTCGAGTCGATCACGGGATAGAAGAGCCGCTCGATGTCTTCCGGCTTGATGCGCAGAATGGCTTCTTCCTTGCGGATGAGTTTTTCCTTGGCCATGTCCACGGCTATGCGAAACGCGGCAGCGGGCGTGCGCTTGCCGGTGCGCGTCTGGAGCATGTAGAGCGTGCCGTCTTCCACGGTGAACTCCATGTCCTGCATGTCGCGATAGTGCTTCTCAAGTTTTACTCGAACTCTCTCGAGCTGCGCGTAAACCTTGGGCATGGTCTTTTGCATTTCGCGCAGGGGCATGGGTGTTCGAATGCCGGCCACGACGTCCTCTCCCTGGGCGTTCACGAGGTAGTCGCCGTAGAAGATTCTTTCGCCGGAACTGGGGTCGCGTGTGAAACAGACTCCCGTGCCGGAAGTGTCGCCGGTATTGCCGAAAACCATCTGTACCACATTGACGGCGGTGCCGAGGAGGCCAGTGATTTTCTCCACGCGCCGATAGGTGACCGCCTTTTCCGCCATCCAAGACCCGAACACCGCGCCGATCGCTCCCCAGAGTTGGTCGATGGGGTCGTCCGGGAACTCCGCCCCTGATTCTTTGCGGAAGTAGGCTTTGTATTCCGTCACCAATTCTTTCCATCCGCTGGCGGGCACGGCGGTGTCTTCCTTGACGCCGAGTCGGTCTTTCATGACGCGCAGGCGCTGTTCGAGGTCCTCCTTCGGCATACCCATGACCACGGTTGAATACATCTGCACAAAGCGCCGATAGGCGTCATAGGCGAATCGCTCATTCCTGGTGACCGAGGCGAGGCCCTTGACGGAGCGGTCATTGAGGCCGAGATTGAGAATGGTCTCCATCATCCCCGGCATCGAACGGGCTGAGCCAGAGCGCACGCTGACGAGCAGAGGGTTCTGCGGGTCGCCAAGTCTCCTCTTGGTGGTGCGCTCGAGCTTTCTGACGTGATTGGTGGCCTGCTGCTGCAACTCCTTAGGATACTTTTTGCCGTTCTTGTAAAAGTAATCGCACGCCTCCGTGGAGATGGTGAATCCGGCAGGCACCGGCAAGCCGATCTTGGTCATCTCGGCGAGACCGGCGCCTTTGCCGCCGAGGAGATCGCGCCAAGTTCCGTCACCCTCCGCCTTGCCGGCACCGAAGGAATATATCCATTTTCTCACGGTACGCCTCGCTTGTCCTTTTCTAGAGTTGTGGATCTGCTGCTGTCACCGTTCTCGAGCAGCGGCCGGAGAAGATTGTCGGCACGCCGACGGTACAATACTTCAAGTAATACTTGATATCGCTAGCGTCGCTCTTCGCCGCCAATTTCAGAAAAATCAGCGACCGTGGTGAACTCGCGGAGTAGTTCCGCGAGCAATGCAAGACGGTTGCTGCGAACGGCTTCGTTTTCCGCCATCACCATGACGCCGTCGAAAAATCGATCGACGACTTTTCGAAGACCGGCAATGGTCTCCAATGCTTCCTGATACTTACCAGCGCGCTTGTGGGTCTGCACTCTTGCGGCGGCTTCGCGTACTGCGGAGTAGAGGGCGCGCTCCGCCCCGTTCTCCAGCAGCTCCGGATTCACCTGCCGGGCATCGCCGGACGCGATATTGGCCTTTTCAAGAATATTGCGGATGCGCTTGAAAGAGACTGCCAGCGGCTCGAAATTCTTTGACTTGCGAATGGCCTTCAGCGCCGCCAGGCGCTTCTGGGCGTCCACCAAATCGTCGGCGCCGACACGAAATACGGCACTGACTTCTTCGTAAGCGAAACCATCCCGTTCTCGAAAGACGAACTTGGCGCGGTCGAGAATGAAGTCGAGAATCTGGGTCTCCTGGTCCGGGGTCACGCCGCGCTTAGGTTTGTGCGTGAGAAGCGCTTTTGCGGCGGCGCCGATAGCCAGCGAGAGCGAGATGGGCAACTTCTTCTCCAGAATGATCTTGACGATTCCCAGCGCGGCGCGGCGCAAAGCATAGGGATCGCTCGAGCCGGTGGGGACTATGCCCACGGCAAAACAACCCACGACGGAATCGAGTTTGTCCGCGAGCGCGACCGCGCAGCCGGTCAGATTCCGGGGGATAGGATCTTCAAGCCCCACGGGGCGGTAGTGATCGTAAACAGCATCGGCGATTTCATCGGATTCGCCCTGGGCACGCGCGTACAGACCGCCGACGATTCCTTGAAGCTCGGTGAACTCGCGGACCATTTCGGTGGCGAGGTCGCACTTGGCGAGCTCCGCGGCGCGGTCGGCTTCCGCAACGTGCGCGTGGAGCATGCCCAGATTGAACCACTGCTCGGTGAACCAGCAAGCGAGGCCGCGGATGCGTTCGACCTTGTCGCGATAGCTGCCGAGCCGCGATTCGTAGGTGACACGTTCCAGTTTGGGCAAATAGTCGGCCAGCCGACATTTCTGATCCGACTGCCAGAAAAACTGTGCGTCGGCGAAGCGCGCGCGAAGGACGCGTTCGTGGCCGGCGCGGATCAGCCCTTTGGAGTCCTTATCGACATTGATGACGGCCAGAAAGTGCGGAGCTAGCTCGCCGTTCTTTTTTTCCACGGCGAAATACTTCTGGTGGTCGCGCATGACGGTGATCAAGATTTCGTCCGGGAGGCTCAGAAAGGCGGGATCGAAATCGCCCTGGATGACGCTGGGATATTCGTTGAGATAGGCCACCAGCTTTCGAAGCGGGGCGTCTTCGTGGACGCGGTAACCTCCCCGTTTGGCATGGGCTTCCAGTTCCGTGGCGATTTTCTCCTGGCGTCGGGCGGGACGAATGACCACGCCATTCTGCTGGAGTCTCTTTTCGTAGTCCGAGAAGTTGCGGACGTGAATGGCGCTCGCGCCGAGGAAGCGGTGGCCGCGCGTGGTGCGGCCGGCACCGATGCCAGCGACAGAGAGTTTCAGTGGTCGGCCGTCGAGTACGGCGACGATCCAGCGGATGGGACGAATGAAACGTGCACCGTCCAGGCCGGTCCAGGTCATGGAGCGGGGCCAGGCAAGGTCGTGCACGGCGCGGGGCAGAACGGTGGCCAGGATTTGTTCAGCGGTTCTGCCGAGCTTCGCCTGTTTGGCGGCGAGGTATTCGCCCTTGGACGTCTCGACCAGATAAAGATCGCTGACGTGGACACGCTGCTTCTCGGCGAAGCTTTGGGCGGCACGTGTCGGCGCGCCGACAGAATCGTAAGCAACAGATTTCGGCGGACCGGTGACTTCGACCTCGACATCGGGCTGCTTGGCGCGCAGTCCCTGAACCCAGGCGACTAGACGACGAGGCGCGCCGAAGGTTTCGACCGATACACCGTCAAATAGATTCTCGGCGATGAGGAGTTTTTCGATGTTGGTGCGCAGGTCCTGCTCGGCCTTCGGAAGCATCCCGGCGGGGATCTCTTCGCAGCCGACTTCGAAGAGCAGTTCGACGTGTTTCTCTACGCTAGCTGTCTTCATGCTCGCACCTCGCGCTTCGACACCGAGCCGCCCATCTGTACAAGGTAGGCCGCGGCGGTGCGGCAGGCGAGTGTGCGCACACGGGCCATCAGGGCGGCACGCTCGGTCGTGGAGATCACCCCGCGCGCATCCAGCAGATTGAACAGATGCGAACACTTGAGGCAATGGTCGTAAGCAGCAAGCAGCGGGTAACGGTCGCGGTCCTTCCCTTCCAATCCTTTGAAGCCATCGAGGAGTTCCTTGGCCTGCTTCTCGTGTAATTCGAATTCGGAGCGAATGGCAGACGCATCACTGCGATCAAAGCTGTATGCGGAGAATTGCTGTTCCTCCAGGAGGCGAATCTGGCCGTAAGTCATGTCCGCGGACCAGCGGAGATCGTAGACGCTCTCCGTGCCTTGGAGAAACGCGCCAATGCGCTCGAGTCCGTAGGTAAGCTCGACGGAGATGGGGTCGAGGTCGATGCCGCCGCTCTGTTGGAAGTAGGTGAACTGCGTAATCTCCAGACCGTCGAGCAGCACTTGCCAGCCGATGCCCCACGCACCGAGGGTCGGGGATTCCCAATTGTCTTCTTCAAAACGAATGTCGTGTTCTGGGAGGTTGATGCCGATGGCCCCCAGACTCTTCAGATAGATGTCCTGCACATCAACCGGAGAGGGCTTGAGGATGACTTGAAATTGGGAATGCTTGTAAAGACGATTGGGGTTCTCGCCGTAACGGCCGTCGGCGGGCCGACGACTAGGTTGCACATATCCGACGCGATAGGCATGCGGGCCGAGCACGCGCAGGAAAGTTTCCGGGTGCATCGTGCCCGCCCCCATCTCCATGTCATAAGGCTGTTGGAGTACGCAGCCTTGCTTCACCCAAAACTGTGAGAGTTGCAAAATCAGATCCTGGAAATTAAGGCCCTTCGGCTTTTTCTCAAGTTTTACTTTAGTTTTCAAGTGGTCTCCAAAAGTTCCCGCGTCCTCAACCGTCGCTCGAGGTGATGCTCGATCCAGCTCAAACCAGCTTCGCGCAGTTCCCTGGCGCCGGTTTCTATGCACCTCTCAAACGTCATCCGATCCAGGCGCTCGCCGGCGAAACGCTCGGCAAGACTCCGCGCCTCGGTGTGCAGCGGCTTCATTCCCGCACGCCGGCACTTCTCGCAAAACAGGCCGGACTGATGGGCGTCGTAAAAGGCCGGCTTTGAGTCGAGTGATGTGCCGCACGCAACGCAGCGGTCAAAGCGCGGCAGCCAACCGCCCAGCCGCACGGTCCAAAAGGCAAAGTAGCTCAATGGCAAATGCCAATCTGCGGTGCGCTCGACTTCGCGGGCGGCCAGTAGAATCAGACGGAACATGGGCTCGGAGACTTCCTGCTCCGGAAGAATAAGCTCCGAGATCTCGCTGATCACGGCGAGCCCGGTGCTCAGGCCGTAATCGCTCTGAGACTTGTGAAAGGACTCGAGCAATTCGGCTTGTTGGATGCGCACCAGATCGCGGGTTTCTTTCTCGACGTACCAAATCTGGACGTGAGAGAGAACCTCGAGCGTCGATCCGTAGCGGTTCTTTAAACGACGGGCGCCGGCAGCCACGCCGCGCACCCGCCCCGACGAACGTCCAAAAAAGCTCACTAGGCGATCCGCTTCGCCCAGGGGAAATGTCTTCAGGATGATGGCTTCCGTTTCCCGCGCAGGCATGAGCAGTCGGCGCGCCGACGCTGCGCCGGACAAACTACCGTACAGCGTCCGAAACGCGCGCACACGCAGAAGTATTGTAATTACCACACGCGCACTCCTCGTGCAATATTGGCGTGGAGAATTTCAGAGAAAACCATGCCGCCCACCGTGGCCGAAGAGAATAGGTCCTCTTCCCAACCGAACGGATCCTGCCGCGCGGGGCGAGATAAAGACAGTGGACCAAGGCAATTACGGAGAAGAGTTTATTCTGTTAACTAGCGTACCCAGCGCGCCTACATTATAGGACGCAGCAAAGCATTCCCTCGCCCTTTCCATTTTCAGCGCGTTTCGCTACTCTGCTGCGGGCCTCCACTCATGTTCATCCCGCTCAAGGACCTCAACCCCTCGCGCACTTATCCCTTTGTCAATGTCACGCTAATCCTTGCCAACATCACCGTCTTTATTTACGAGCTCGGCCTCGAGGCGACCCTCCCGCGTCGGGCCTATGAAGCCCTGCTCTTGTCGTACTCCACCGTTCCCGCTCGTTTTCCTTCTTTCCTGTCGGGACACGCCAGCTTTGAAGTCTCTTTCTCGCCGCTGGTGACCAGCATGTTTCTTCACTACGACTTCCTGCACATCGCCGGAAACATGCTCTTTCTCTGGATCTTCGGCGATAACGTCGAAGACTTTTTTGGGCACATAGCATATCTGTTCTTCTATCTCGTCTGCGGCGTCGGAGCGGGTCTTCTGCACGTGCTATTCAATCTGCACTCCAGCATCCCGGCAGTGGGTGCCAGCGGTGCAATATCCGGAGTGATGGGCGCTTACATTTTGCTCCATCCCCGGGCGCGAATTCTTACCCTGGTCTTTATCTTCCCTTTGCCCGTACCCGCCGTGATCTTTCTTGGGTTGTGGTATGTCATACAGTTTGTATCAGGGCTCAATGCGCTGGGAGGCGGCGCTTCTGGAGGGGTGGCCTGGTGGGCGCACATTGGAGGGTTCCTGTTAGGAATGCTGTTGACCACGTTGGCCCGGCGACGTTAGAAAGACGCGCCCGTCGTGTAATTCAAGTAATACTTTAAGTTGAGATTTGGAATTGCAGCGGGTCTGAACTTCGTAAGAGCCGCAGCCAAGCCGCAAGGGGCAGACTCTAGATCGAATGCTGCTGCGTGAGAGCTTCGACAGATTTGGCCATCAGCCAGTCGCCCATCTCTGCCGTACTCTTGCTGCCACCGAGGTCGGGCGTTACGCAGTTTTCGCGGAGAGCTGCCCGCACCGCCGTGCGAAGCGCCGCCGCTTCCGATCTCCAACCAAGAAATTCCAGCATCATCGCCGAAGTGAGGACGGAGCCCAACGGGTTGGCGATGCCCTTCCCGGCAATATTGGGCGCGGAACCGTGCACCGGCTCGAAAAGCGAAGTCTTGCCGGGGTGAATGTTGGCTGACGGCGCAAGGCCCAGCCCACCGGCAAGCTGCGCGCCGAGGTCACTGATGATGTCGCCGAAAAGATTGCAGGTCACGATGACGTCGAACTGGCCGGGTTCGCGGACAATCTCCATCGCCAGGGCGTCGATATACAAGTGGCGTGACTCGATATTCGCATACTCCTGGCGGACTTCTTTAAAAACCCGCTGCCAGAGGTCGTGGGCAAAGGTCATGGCGTTCGATTTGTCGCTCATGCAGACGCGCTTCAGCCCATTCTGACGGGCATATTCGAACGCGTAACGGATGATGCGCTCGACGCCTTTGCGGGAATTCACGTCCTCCTGAACGGCGATTTCGTCCGCTGTGCCTTTCTTGAAGAAGCCCCCGACTCCCACATAGAGGCCTTCGGTGTTCTCGCGGAGGACCATCAGGCGGATGTCTTTCTCGGTGCGGTCGCGCAACGGCGTAAGGCGCTCGTGGAGCAATTCGACAGGTCTGGCGTTGATGTAAAGGTCGAGCTTAAAGCGCAAGCCCAGCAAAATGTCGGCCGCATGCTGATTGGAAGGCACGCGCGGGTCGCCCAGCGCGCCGAAGAGGATGGCGTCAAACTCATCGCGCAGCATCTCGACCGCACCAGAAGGCAGGGATACGCCTTCGCGAAGGTATTTGTCCGCGCCCCAGTCGAACTCGACAAATTCAATGGACCGACTGGCTGGTCTGGTCGCCGCCTGGAGCACCTTCACAGCTTGCGGAGTGACTTCCGCCCCGATGCCGTCTCCGGGAATTACCGCGATGCGGGCTGCCGGACCGCCATTTCGCAAGGGAATGCCGGGCAAGGCCGTGCCTCCTCAACCGTTCGTTATCCACTGGCCCGGGCTATTGTTCCATCAAAGTGCACCACGCGCCACCAATACCAAGTTCCTGAGGCGACCGACAGTCTACACGCGGCGCGTTCCGAAGGAGCAAGCACAACAGGTCGTCGGTCGATACTCTCAGCGAAAGAGGACGCCTGGCAGCCCGACACTACTAGGCGAAGGAAGGGCCCGGGTTGGGCCCAGCGCGATAAGCAGATTGATTCCCACCAGCGCACCATCGGCTGGTTTGACCCCCACATTGTTTCGAAAAACCAAAGCGGCCCGCGAATAGCCGGAGGAATACTGCGGAGCAAAGAGGAGTTCTTAGTTCAGCTTGGCGAATTCGATACGGGCGGACTTGAGGATGGGAACGCCGGCGTCCGCGTCTTTCCAAAGTGAGAAGAATTCCTGGTAGGAAATCCGCGCCGCGTTCGTCGAGCCAAACAGGGCCCGCGCGCGGCCTTGGCCCAAGTGGGCAAGCGCACCGGACCAGCAGTTGCCTACCACTCCACGGCTATCGATCAATTTTTGAAACTCCGCGACGGCCTGTTGCCCCTGCCTCGCTTCGAGATAAGCCTCGGCACGCAGGTAGACCGGGATCATGCACGAATAGCTCAAGTTTCCGATGAGCTGCCCTCGCTCAAAAGGTTTTACCACATCGAGCAGTTCGAGGGCTTTTACAGGTTTCTGGCCGACCATCTCGGCCTGCGCGCGTATGGTGGGCAACCAAGCGGATTGCACAACGGTATTGGACACATTGGCCGCGGCCAGATCGTCGAGCATGGTTTTGACGCGGCGCACGTCACCCAAACGGGTCAAAACAAGAATGGCCAGAATTTGAGCGTCGCGGCTTTGCGGTGCGAGCTCGAGAACCTTATCCGCGCCCTTCTGAGCTTCCTCAAAGTTACCGTATACCGCCTCCCGCAACGCGGCAATCCCCTGCCAGATGGCTGCCGGTTCGCTGAGCTGAGAGTTCTCGGCGACCTCCACGGCTCGTCGGGAGAGCGCGCGCGCCTTCTGAACATGTCCCACATACGCTTCCGTGTCAGCCTGCAGAGCCAAGAGGGCATCTTCACCGCCGGGTTTGCCGTCGGACCAGGTCATCTCTCGTTCCATAGCGGCGGGCTCACCGCGCAAGAAGGCCAAAGCATACAGCTCCGCGTGCATAGAAGGATCGTCAAGTTTGCGGGCAAAGGCCAGCTCCACAATGTTCTGCGCCTCTTCCAGGCGCTGCAAGGCAATGTAAGCAGTCGCGAGATTTTCGTACCAGGCAGCGCTGCCGGGATCGAGGCGGAGCGCCTGTTGAGCGAGAGTGGCGGCCTGCTCGTAGTCTCCAATCAAAAAGTATTCCGAGGAGAGATTGCCTTTGGCAATGTCGTCGCGGGGATAGAGGACTTTTTCCACGGAAACCAGGTTCAGCGACGGCGACTGGGCCAGACTGACGCCCAGCGCCTCCCGCAGCGTGCCATCAAAAACGGAATCGCCGGCAGCGTTTGAAAACTCCCCGATCAGAATGCTATCCGTTTCGGACAGTTTCATGCCGCGCTGCGAATACCAATAGAGTCCCACGGCCACCGTGGCCAGCAACAGCCCGGCGATGGTGAGCTTGGCTCTCATGAAAAGAAACCTCTCTTACCGAAAGCTGACGGCCGTGTCTGGTGGTCGTTCGACGAGCCTGCTTCCTGCATGAACGCTGCCGGATTGTCATCGGGGATCACGGCTGATTTGAAGTAATAGTATTGGTAGCAGAGAAACCTGGTCAACCACGATGGCAAGCGGTGTTTACGGGGCGGCAATAACTCTAACGACAGATGCACGGCCCGATTCAATCCAATAGACGCCGCCGAGTGCGAGCACTCCACCGAGTATTTGGTTCCACGAGCCCTTTTCTCCCAGCCACAGAATTCCGAGAATGGTTGCCACCACAGGTAGAAGATAAGTGAAGGCGCTTAGTTGGGAGGCTTCCAAATAGCGCAGCAACCAGAAGTAAAAGACGTAGGCAACTGCCGAGCTGAAGATGGCCATGTAAAACACGGCGGCCCAGCCGGTCCAGGCGATGGCGCGCCAGTGCTCTGCGGAGCCGAGCGTGTGAGCTCGATACACCGCAACTGGCAGGACAATCAGCGCTCCCGCAACGTGGCTGAAAGCGGTCATGGTGAGGGGGTCGTAGTGCCCTGCCAGTCGTTTACCAAGCACAACGTACATCGCGAATCCGACCGAACCCGTCATCGTGATGCCGTCGCCCAACACCGACGGCGAGTGCGCCGAAATCCCGTTTTCCGATGCCAGCACCGCAATGCCGGCGAACGCAATGGTCATGCCCATTGCTTTGCGCCAGGTAGCCATCTCTAACTTGAAAAGCGTGGCGAGGATCAGCGTGTAGATCGGCCCCATGCCAACAATAACGGCGGCATGGCTGACGGACGTGTACCGCAATCCAACTGTGAAGCAGACTTGATTCATCATTACGCCGAAAAAGCCCATATAGAGGAAGGTCCAAAGATCGCGGAGGGTAAATTTGCGCTGCCGGCTCTCGGCCGCCTCGGCAAAAGCAGGCAAACGCGAGCAAAACTGGTAGAAAGGGAGCATCACCATGCCAGCGAGCACGACACGGAAGGATGCCAGCGTCGCCGCCGGCAGAGACCGTAGCCCAATTTTCGCAGCGATGAAGTTAACTGCCCATATGATGATGACCACACCGATCGATGCGGCAAGGACGGCACGGCTAGGCGTTCGTTCGCTGGAAGTCCCGACTCCCACGGCTCAAGCCAGCCGTTCTTTGCGTACGGTAAGTTTGTCGATGCGGTCGAGGCGCGGTTCAAATCCAATGCCCGGACCGGTTGGTACGCGAATCGTACCCTTCGGCGACACGGTGACTTCGGGATCGATAATGTCTTCTTCCCAATAGCGCTTGCTGGCGCTCACGTCGCCGGGGAGTATGAAGTTAGATAGCGTCGAAAGCGCAATATTGTGCGCGCGGCCGATGCCGGATTCCAGCATCCCGCCGCACCACACGGGAATTCCATGCTGCTGGCAAAGATCGTGAATGCGCCGCGACACCGCGTGCCCGCCGACGCGCCCAAGTTTGATGTTGATGATTTTGCAGGCGCCCAACTCGATGGCGGCGCGCGCCTGCTCTTCCGAGTGGATGCACTCGTCCAGGCAGATCGGCGTGTCCAGCCTTTTCTGCAGCTCGATGTGGCTGTAG
>Ga0209234_1000812_pt1 | contig 11257 bp, 7 predicted proteins | sample GraSoi013_1_20cm_2_FD_185816 | JGI IMG/M metagenome (GOLD analysis project Ga0209234, IMG submission 185816) | Grasslands soil microbial communities from the Angelo Coastal Reserve, California, USA - Sample 08_20_2013_1_20cm (SPAdes) (version 2) | ecosystem: Environmental > Terrestrial > Soil >... | reverse complement strand
GAACCACGTGCGCATATGATTCACACTCCGGTAGTCGATACAATGCGCGTAGACCATACTCAGAATCTCATTGGCGTAGGGGCCCAGGTGCTCGCGCAAGCCAATCTCCTCGGCCAGATGGTGCAGCACCAACAGCGGGCCATAGAGCTTCACCTCGTCGACTTGGGCGTCGGAGATCGAAGCGGAAAGAACCGTATGTCCATCCGCCTGCTTCCCGACATAGCGAAGGAAGCGTTGCACTACCTTGCCTTTGATCCTGCGGCTCTCCACCTCGGCCAGGTAGACTTTATTCCCTTTCCTGTATTTGCGGATGAAGCTCATCCTGTCGTGAGTATATTACTCACGACAGAACGAAATGCAACATTTTTGAAAGAAAATGACAACAATGGTTAACCCCGCGTAAATTCAGGGGATTTTACAGTCGGCTTGCGCTTGCCAAATCGTAGTGAGCATTTTGGGCTTGGAGTTCAGGGCAGTAGCTGACGAGCCGCGCTACATCTTGCCAGTCGTTGTAACGTTTGTAGGTGATCTCTTCTTGCAGAACGGCGCCCATGGAGATCACCGTCGCAAAGGCATACCCGAATATCAGGAATTGCAGGAAAAATTCGCGGCTCAGCACGCCCAGCCACGCAGCGAGAATGATAGTGGCGATCCCCACGACCTCCACGACCGGGGCGAACAGCTCAAAAAGCCACAGATAGGGGAGCGCAAAGCAGCCGATCCTGCCGTAACGCGGGCGGAAGAGCATATCCCGGTTTGGCCAGAGCACGTCCAACAAACCCTTCTGCCAGCGCGCTCGCTGTCTTCCAAGAGACTTGAGGTCGGAGGGAACTTCCGTCCAGCACATGGGATCCGGAACAAAGCGAATCTGATAGTCGACCCCTTTTTCCAGCAGGTGGCGGTGCAGGCGCGCCACCAGATCGAAATCTTCCCCGATGGCGCGAGACCGGTAGCCACCAACCGCGCGCACCAGATCGGTTCGAAACATGCCAAATGCTCCAGAAATAATCGTCAGCATGTTTCCCTGCGCCCAGGCCTCCCTGCCAATGAGGAACGCCCGGAGATACTCAATGACCTGGATCACTTCAATGCTCTTGTGCGGCAAACGCACACGCCGCAAATGTCCGCCTTCAATTTCCGACCCGTTTAGGACGCGGATGATTCCGCCTACCGCAACGACGCGTTTGGGATCCGCCAGGATGGGAACCATCATGCGCAGCAGCGCATCGCGTTCGAGGAGCGAGTCAGCATCTACGACGCAAACGTAGGGAGAGGTCGCCGCATTCAAGCCGGCATTTACCGCGTCCGCCTTGCTTCCGCCTGGTTCTTTGTCAATGACCACCAGCCTGGCGTCGGTATCGCTCCGGTATAATCCGCGTACCGGCGCACTCTTGGCCTCCGAAATGTACACGGCACGGACCGGCCGCAGGTGGAATTCTTCCTGCATTTCCTTGAGGGTGCGATCTTCTGATCCATCATTGACGACGATGATCTCGAGTTCCGGGTAGTCAAGCTCCAGGAGGTTGCGTACCGCCACGCGGATGGAGTTCTCTTCGTTATGCGCGGGCGCAATGACGGTAATTGGCGGAGCCATCGGGGATTCTTTGATCCACGCCAAACGATGGCTTTCCAGCCTCCGCTGGTGCGCTGCGCTCGTCTTTAGCGCGACAATCAACATCATCAGGTAGGATAGATTGCAGGCCAGGTAATACCAGAAGAGTGTGTGGTTGGAGATATCTAGAAATCGAATCATTGCGGCGGCACTGCTTTTTCCGGGATACCCCCCGCTATCGTCGGCTCTTCTCGAAGCAGCGTCGCGGTACGCAGCACTTTCCTCAGACGATCCCTTGCTTCCTGGTTGATTTTTGGGCTGGCTCCGAGCTCCTCGTCGAGCTTTTCCCGCAAATTTGAATTCTCGAGGGCGGTCAGGTAGGCATGCAATCCGTAGCGATCACCTGTCTCCACGACCCGTTCGAAGATCGGGGCCATGTCCTTCTTGAGGTCCACCAGCGCTTCCGCGGCTCGCAATCGCACCAGCCGGTTCGCATCCGTTAGTCCGCGCAGCAAGGACGGAACTGCCCGCGGATCGGAGAATTTTCCCAAGCTTACGATGGCGCGCAGCCGAACAAACCATATGGGATCCCGCGCCAGCTGACTGAGGAGATCGAAGGCCAGGCCGGATTTCGTGTGGGACATGGCACGGGCTGCAGCGGCCCGCAATTCGTCGAGATCGTCTCCCACGAACTGCAACAAATCCAATCCCAGCGAAGGAGTAGCCACTTCGCCGAGAACCCGGCCAAGCACCTCGCGCAATGGGCCTGCCGCATGCTGCACATAAGGAAGAAGCAACTGGGGACGTTCCGCGCAGCACTGGATCAAAGCGCTCTGCAGCGGCAGCGCCGGCACGGACAGCCCTCTTTCGCCCACCCATGCCAAGATTTCTTCCGCGGCTTGCGGAGAGGCCATCCTCCCCAAGCCGCGCAGCGCCGCTAACCTTGTTTCCAGATCGCCGTCGCGCAGGCCCTCCGCGAGTGCTGGAATGCCTTCCGGCGCGCGCGTGCGCCCCAATGCCACCAGCGCCTTCATCCGCCGCCAGCCGGTGAGTTGCCGTGCTTCAAAGATGCGCTTCTCGATGAGCCCGCTTTCACGCAGAAATTTCAGTAATCGCGCCGATTCTTTTGGACCCGCGGCTTCGAATGCATCCAGCACGATGGTCTCGACAATCCGCCGGTCGAAAGATTTCTTACGCCATGCTTCGAACGGAAGCTCACCTGAAATCAATGCTTCCCACTTTTGACGCAATTCGAAAACGCGTGCGTCGCGCTTCGCGAAATACCGCTTTCGGTACGTCCGGCGAAGCAAAATAAACACCAACAGCAGGCCATCCGCCGCGATCGCCGCGACGATGGCCTTCAGCACATACGCTGCTGGTCCTAGGCGCCAGAGCTTTTCAAAAATGGATTCCATAGCTCAATCCAAAACTTGTATCTGTTCTGTTCTGCGTGCGTTTCTGATACGAGGCGTAGCCTCGGAGGTCCTGCCCGGCTCTTAACTGGAAGCGCAATGCTGCGCCATAGGTTTGCGAAGCGAATCTCCCGATCTGCTCTATTTGCGCGAAATCTTCGGTGCCCGCGGCGAAGAATACGCTTCCGGAAAGCCGCTGCTGGCCCCAATTTGCGAGTGGAAATCCCAGACGTGTCATCCCGGATGGCCGCCACTCCGTCCCGGTCCCTCGAAACGCACTCCGCGCGCCGGTGGCTCCCAGCGATAGCGTCCACTCCTGCGGGAGGTAGACAATCGCGGTGCCATTCAAGGTTAGAATGCGGGACTGTTGATACCAGTACCAATGTTGTGCGTACGCAAAGTCCACCGAGCGCACAAAATTGATTTCGCTGATCTTCCATCCATGGTCGGCATCAAAAAAAGCCTCGCTCTTGGGGATCACCGCCTGGTCATGCCCGGCTGCGCCACCGACCGTCAGTGCTCCCCATCGGTGCTGGCGTCCGGTGATGGCCCCAGAGAACTTCCCGGCGCGGACTCCTGCTCGCTCGTAGAAACTTCCCGCGAAGCTGGTGGCCCAGTGCGGCGTCCACTGCGAAAGCAGACTCACCCATCCGTCGTGATTGGCACTCGTAAAATTAAAGAGGTCGTTGTCCTGGCCGAAGCGCATTTCGTGTTTTGGCTCGCCGCGGGCGGAAATCAGTCCGGCCCGCGCTTCCATACTGGTGGGGTCCAGATTCAGGGCCTTCTGAAATTCCATTTGAGCTTCGTGTCTTTCGCCCATGGCGCGCAGGGCCCGCGCTCGGGCTGCGCGCAGGTCCGCGCGTTTCGGATCAATCTCCACGGCGCGGTCCAACGCTCGCAAGGCATCCTCTGCCCTCCCTTCGCGCAAATACACGCTCGCTAACCCCATCCAGTCGTCCGCATCCGTCCGTGAGACTTTTAGGATTTCCAAATATTCCTTCTCGGCTTCCGGAAGTTGCCCCGACCAAGTCATGACGCGCGCGCGCCACGCCCGTAGATCCATGTCTTGCGGGGCGCGAGCGATTTCTTGATTTACGATCCGCAAAGCGGACTTCCAATCCTGCGCTTCGGCGCATTTGCGCACTTCTGCTTGCCAATCAGGTGGGTGGTCTTGTCCGAAGGTCGGGCAAACCGATAGCAGTGCGGCGATAACCACTCCCAAGAGCCCACACCATCTCGAGGCAGTGTGCTCGCGGCTTGCGGAGATGCACGGATTCACGTGCACAGGTTTTGGGCAGACATGCACACAGAGATGCAGTGCACGACTACGGCCATAGCGGCTCTCAACAAAATGCAATGTTACATCCTAAGTATAATTGAATCTATAACTTGCGGGAGCTTCATTGGGCGGAAGTGATTCCCTAAGCTCCTTGGGCACCCCGCGCCACGGAGTTAGTTTCATTTTGACACATGGCGGAGGCTCAATTGGCACACCAGATGAGGTATTCTGCGGTTAGGATTTTTTAGGATTTTGGGGAAATTCTAGGGTGCATCCGCTCCTCATTGCCGTTCCTGGCGCGCTTACGACTGTGGGGGTTATCGCCTATGGGGCGTTGCATCCTCGGGCGCAACTGTTTGGACAGACAATTTGCCGCACCGCTTCACCGCGTAAGCTGGCCATCACCTTTGACGATGGGCCGAATCCTGCGATCACCCCCAAGCTGCTCGATCTTCTCGAGCGGCACAACGCCAAGGCGACATTTTTCCTGATTGGGCGATACGTGCGCGAATGTCCTGAGTTGGTTCGAGAAACCATCGCGCGTGGACACCTTGTTGGCAATCACACCGAAACGCATCCGAATCTTTTCCGGCTCACTCGCAGGGAAATCCGTATTGAACTGCGCCTGTGCCACGACGCGATTTCTAGTGTCCTGGACTCGCCGCCAAAGTGGTTTCGCCCGCCTTTTGGAATGCGAAATCCTTGGGTTATTCCGGCGGCCCGCGAACTCGGCTACCGCACGGTCATGTGGACGCTGCTTCCCGGGGATTGGAAGGAGGAACCGGCGGAATGGCTGATTCCGCGTCTGCAGCCTATCGCCGACCATGCGCAGCGAAGCCTGGGAGATGGCTCCAAACGCGCCGCCGCGGGTACGGGCGACGTCCTCTGTCTCCACGACGGCGCGCATCGCCAAATGAATGGCGACCGCTTCCGCACGCTCGCGGCACTCGAACATTGGTTGCCGCGCTGGCGTGACCTCGGCCTCGAATTTGTTACAATTAAAGAAGCGGTGAACACGCCCGCTCCCTAATCATGGACGAACGCGCGTTTTACTCGGAAAAAGAAGAGACCCGAAAAGTAAAGCTGGTTTGCCCGAGCTGCCGCGGTGAATTCGAAGCCCCCGTGCGCTGGAAGGTCTGCCGGAAGAAGAAAGAATTGCCGCGCGGAGTCGGCGAGGAAGACAAGCGGAAGTTTCAGAAGGCCAGTTCCTACATGGTGCGGCTGGATGATCTGGTGGCCTGCTACAAGTGCCGCAAGCGTTTCGAATTGACCGGCCAGTCGACGGTTCTCATCAACGACAATCTCGGCGACCCCAACGCCGATCCAGAAAACTTCGGCAACCGCTGAAATGTTTTAGACATGAAAAGCCTACTGGTGGGAGGCTCTTCCCTCGTCACGCTCTTGTCTAGCTGCTCGGAATCTCTCCATCCACGGGCTTAGTGAGCATTATCGCTGTCCCCGCGGGAATGAAGGCCTGCGAAGCCGTAGGCGGAGCGATTAGGCCGCAGTGAAGGGAGCGGACAGCGGGCGGCGTGATGAGCAGTGGTCTCTCTCCTTGACAATCTAGGAGACTGTGATTATATTCCTAGTCCATCTAGGAGAGATTGCTTCTGTGGACAAACCACTCGACCTTCTGCAGAGCAGGCTCGACCGGCTGATGCGCACGGCCGTTTCACTCGGGTCCTTGAGCGCTTACGGTACGCTGTTCGGCATTCAACAGATTTCAAAAAATCGTCTGGAGATTCAGCAGGGCCCTGTGTATCCCGCCTTGTATCGCCTTGACCACCGGGGCCGGATCACTAGCGAATGGGACGAGTCGGAAAACAATCGAACAGCAAAGTATTACCGTCTCACAGCGGCAGGCATGCGTAGACTGCAAACGGAAGTCGAAAAGTGGAACCCCATTGCGGATGTCATCGCGGGAATCCCGGGTACCACACCTGAGGAAGTATGACTCTGTGGAGCCGCCTTCGATCCTGGGTGCAGGCCATGCTGCGGCGCTCTCGGATGGAAAGTGAGATGGATGCGGAACTGCGATTTCACATCGAGGAATTTGCGGAGGATTTAGTGCGCGGCGGCCTTTCTCGGCAAGAGGCGATGCGGCGGGCGCGGATGGAGTTTGGGGGAATCGAGCGAGCCAAAGAGGAGTGCCGGAACGAACGCCGTGTGAGCCTTGTCGACTCACTGATGCAGGACATGCGTTTCAGTGTTCGGCAGATTCGGAGAAACTCCGGTTTCACCCTTGCAGTGGCGATCACTCTGGCGCTGGGCATGGGAGCGAATACAGCGGTCTTCAGCGTTCTGCATACTGTTCTTCTTCGTCCCCTCCCCTACCGCGATCCAAACCGACTCGTCACTGTGTGGCAAGAAAATGTGCAACGGCAGCAACTGGACAAGGCGACTGTCGCTGACTTCAACGATTGGAAAACACGGAATCGCGTGTTCGATGACTTGGCCTTTTCCTGGGATGCCGCCTATACCTTGACTGGCCCCGGGGATTCTCAATCGGTCATGGGCTATCAATTCTCGGCGAATTTCTTTTCCCTTTTAGGCGCGCGCCCTCTGCTGGGCCGCACGTTTCTACCTGAAGAAGGAACCCAGGGTCGAGATCACGTGGTTGTCCTTAGCTACCAGTTCTGGCGAAACCGGTTTGCATCTGACGAAGACGTAATCGGGCGCACGATTCAGCTCGATGGTGACCACTATATAGTGATTGGCGTAATGCCATCCGATTTCGGGCATCCGTCCGCCGGCACAGATATTTGGACTCCTCTTCCATTTCCCGTCGAACTTCTTGAGAACCGCCGACTGCACGTCTTTCAAGTCATTGCGAAACTCAGATCAGGTGTGCGCCTTGCCCAGGCTCAGCAGGAACTCGAATCTCTAGCGCAAGAAAACGCACGCCGGTATCCACAAACAAACCAGCACTGGGGTATCCAGCTCAAACCGATTCGCGACACCTATACGGGAAACGTGCGACCGGCACTGTGGGTCCTCCAAGCGGCCGTGCTGTTCATGTTGATCATTGCCTGCGCCAATGTTGGAAATATGTTGCTCGCGCGCGCGGGCACGCAAGAACGCGAAGTGGCAGTTCGGCTGGCATTGGGCGCGAGCAGGGGTCGGCTTTTCAGGCAGTTTCTGATACAAGGCCTAACTCTAGCCGTTATGGGGACCGGAGCGGGCGTCCTGCTGGCATGGTGGGGCGTGCAAGTGCTGCCACTGATGTTCAAGGCACAGCTTGCGAATTTGCCGCTGCCCGCACGCGCCAGTGGTTGGATGAACTGGCCGGTTCTTCTCCTCACTGTCGCAATCACCGCGATGACCAGTCTGATCTTTGGCGCGATACCCGCTTTCCACAACCCAAGTCGGTCATCGGAGACTCTGAACATCAGTAGCCGCGCGACCATTGAGCGTAAGAGTGCTCTCCGCATTCGGCGTGTCCTGATCGTCGGCCAAATGGCTTTATCTTTGCTGCTGTTGGTTGGTTCGGGCTTGTTGATTCGCACCTTCCTGCGCTTGCAAGCTCGGTCTTTGGGTTTTGAAACCGATCATCTTCTAACCTGTGTGTTCTCTCTTCCTCCCAATCGATATCCAAATGTGAGCAAGACCGGCTCGTTCCTTGAACAAGTGTTAGCCCGTATCCGAGTACTGCCTGGCGTGGAATCAGCGGGCGGCATCAATACGCTGCCATTGTCAGGAATGGATGCGCGGCGGCCGATTACCGTGCCGGGCGTGCTCGATGATTCAGGGCAGCAAAATGTTGCCCAATTCCGCGTGGTGACGCCAGATTATTTCCGAGCCATGCGGATACCATTGCGCGAAGGAAGATTCTTCGACGAGCGCGAACGAGTAGGTTCTCCGCCGGTGGCGATTGTCAACCAGAAGCTGGCTGGTCTCTTGTGGCCGCATTTAAACCCTATTGGTCAGCATATTCTCGTACCAGACGCCGCCATTCCGTTGCTAACGGAAATCATCGGTGTAGTCGGCGACGTCCGTCATGCGGGGCTGGCCTCAGAGCCTCCCATCGAAATCTATCGACCAGCGTATCAGACGTACTGGCCATTTTTTGGTCTAGTCATCCGCACATCCCTCGATCCTGAACGACTAGCCGGCGCGATTCGTCAGGCCGTGCAGTCTGTAGACAAAGATCAGCCCATCAGTTCTCTTCGCTCCATGGATGCTTTGGCGACCGATTCAATTGCTCTGCGTCGGTCTAGTATGTTGCTCCTGATGCTGTTGGCCGGCGTGGCGGTCCTGCTGGCCTCTCTCGGGATCTATAGTCTGATCTCCTACACGGTTATCCTACGAACTCACGAAATCGGTGTACGTATCGCGCTCGGAGCTCGTCACCGAGACATTTTGAAAAGTGTGGTGGGGCAAACCGCGTTCCTGGCTTTGATTGGAATGGCGATCGGCCTTATCGCGGCCCTAAACCTGACACAATTCTTGTCCAGCCTCCTTTTTGGTGTAACCGCCACTGACTTGAAGACCCTTTTGCTGGCGATGACCGTGATGATGGCCGTTACCGCGGGCGCTGCGTATATGCCGGCGCGCCGGGCAACTCGCGTCGATCCTATGATCGCTTTGCGCTATGAATGAGGAACCATGAATCTTTGGGCTCGCCTGCGCTCCTGGTTACGCGCGACGCTGAAGCACTCAGGGATGGCGAGCGAAATGGATGCGGAACTGCGCTTTCACGTGGAGGCGTATGCTGAGGATTTGGTGCGCGGCGGAGTGCCGCACCAGGAAGCGATGAGGCAGGCGCGGATTGAGTTTGGCGGCATCGAGCGCGCCAAAGAGGAATGCCGCGACGCCCGGGGCGTTAACTTCATCGAAAACTTCACCCAGGATTTGCGCTTCGGCCTTCGCACGCTGCGGAAGAGCCCGGGCTTCACCGCGGTTGCGATTCTCACGCTGGCGCTGGGGATTGGTGCGACGACAGCTATCTTCAGTTTGCTGAATGCGGTCGTTTTGCGCCTGCTGCCCGTGCCCAATCCGCAGCAACTCGTTCAATTCACATACACGTTTCCTCCAAACGGTCCCGAGAACTGGAACAGTTGGTTCGGCTATCCACATCTTGAACGGTTCCGCAGGCAGGCCGGCATGCTTTCCGGGATTTTTGGCGGAACTGGATTGAACCGAGTGAGTGTCGGCTGGCACGGAAGCCCTGGATTGGCTCAGTGCGACGCGTACACCGACAATTTCTTCGCCGTTCTGGGCGTCGCTCCACAGCAGGGTCGCCTGTTTGCCCCAGGAGACGATCGCGAGGGCGCGGATGTTGTTGTTCTGAGCGATCGGTACTGGCGGAGCCGCTTTGCCGCCGACCCATCGATCATCGGTCAAACCATCCTCATCGACCAGCTTCCGTTCACCGTCATCGGGATCACGCCACCGAAATTCTCCATTTACGTTGGCGGCGCGCGTGACCTTTGGGTGCCCTTGCATGCGCTTGACCGGTTCACGCCCGATCCGAATCGCTGGCGGGCTTCCTTCACGAGCTGGTTGCTTATTGCTGGCCGCCTTGGCCCCGGCGTTTCGCTGGCGCAGGCTGAAGCAGAACTCGATATCATCCATCGCCGCTTATATGCCGAGCAACTCGCGGTTTCGGAGTACCGCGACAGCCAGTCGTGGCAACGGCTAGTTCGGGAGAGCCACCTCGTTCTGCATCCGGCCGCGACCGGCATGGTTAGCGGCCTTCGACACGCCTACGAGCTTCCGCTAAAGCTGCTCATGGGTGTAGCGGGTATGGTGCTGCTGATTACCTGCGTCAATGTCGCCAACCTGGTGCTGGCTCGCGCCTCCCACCGCCGCCCGGAGATCGCCCTGCGCATGGCGTTGGGCTCGGGAAGAGCGCGCCTTATTCGGCAACTGTTAACCGAAAGCCTTCTAGTTGCCACCGCGGGAGGGGCCCTGGGATTGGTAATTGCGTGGTGGGGCGGAGCCCTGCTGGTCCGCATGATCTCGACCGGCGACTCGCCCGTGCCGCTCGATGTGCGACCCGACTGGCCCGTCTTCGGCTTCACTGCGGCCGTGTCGCTTGCTGGCGGAATTCTGTTCGGTTTGGTGCCCGCCATCCGTGGCACACGGGTCGATCCGGGCCCAGCCCTGCAGCGGGGCGCACGCGGGACCACCGGATCCTCGCGTTTCCTGGACCGCGTGCTGGTTGCGGTTCAGGTGACACTATCGCTGGTGCTGATTACCGGGGCCGGAATCTTCACACGCACGCTCGAAAATCTCCGTCACGTTGACGTCGGTTACCAACGCGACAATATTCTCATGTTCTCCGTCGACGCGAAGCTGGCGGGTTATCCCAAGGAAAGGGCGAGCGCTCTTTATGGCGCGATCCTCGAGAAGGCCGCCATCTTGCCGGGTATCCAGTCCGCCAGCGTGTCGACCGTGCGTCCGGTGGATGATCAATATTACCTGGTTGATAGAATCCGCCAAGTAGACGGCCGCGCGTTGCCCGACGGTGAAACGATCAAGGTGGCCTGGAATGCCATGAGCCCGGGATATTTCTCCACCGTCGGTACACCCATCCTGATGGGCCGCGATTTCGACTTGCGCGATCGCGGGGCGACGTCGGGCGTGGTAATCGTGAATGAATCGCTGGCCCGCCAGGTCCTGCCGGGCCAGAATCCGATTGGCCATCGGCTCGACGGCGCTGAGATCATTGGAGTGGCCAAGGACTCGCTTTATGGCGGCGCGCGCGAGCAGCCACGGCCAGTTTTGTACCGGGCGCTGTTTCAGGGCAAAGGAGGGACGGACCCAAGCCAATGGGTCGGTGCCGGAGCCCTTTCCTTCGAACTCCGCTACCGATCGAGAGCGGGCCTCGTCGACGAGGTACGCCAGGCCGTCGCATCCGTGGACGGCCACGTGCCAATTTTCCACGTCAAGACTCTGCGTGCCCAAACTGAGGACTCCTTCCTGCGCGAGCGCCTGCTCGCTACAATTTCCAGTTTCTTCGGCGGGCTGGCGCTGCTGCTTGCTTCCCTGGGCTTGTATGGTCTGATGGCC
>Ga0209234_1000809_pt1 | contig 11268 bp, 8 predicted proteins | sample GraSoi013_1_20cm_2_FD_185816 | JGI IMG/M metagenome (GOLD analysis project Ga0209234, IMG submission 185816) | Grasslands soil microbial communities from the Angelo Coastal Reserve, California, USA - Sample 08_20_2013_1_20cm (SPAdes) (version 2) | ecosystem: Environmental > Terrestrial > Soil >... | reverse complement strand
TCGTGACCCCGCTAGCGACTTTGAACCCAGCATTTCCTGGGGATTATGAGCCGAGCGATCAAGCTTTGGTCTTCGCAACGGCCACCCAGCTTTCAAAGCAGGCTGGCATTTATCCTGCGTCAATGCTTGGCAACGCCGGATTTCTGAAACTTGATGCCTCCCTTTCACAGCATAATCATCTTTCCGCGCGACTGAGTACATCGCGCTATTACGGGCACAACAATGTATTCCTCGACACGGCCAGCCCGCTGACGAGCTACGGGGTCAGTGAAAACGGTGAAGAGGATGTGTACACGGAGACGGGAACGATCTCGTTGACCAGCAATCTTTCCTTCAGGTTGATCAGCCATCTTCGCGCTCAATTCTCACGCGATCTGCAGGATTCGAGCAGCAACTCTTCCGATCCGATCACGCGCATTCCGACTATCATCGATGGCTTTGGCCGGTCGTCCATCCTGCCGCGGCAAACTCGTGAGCACCGCGCCCACTTTGCGGAAACCATTAGTTTGGATGGCAAGCGCCACTCCTGGAAATTCGGCGGCGACGCGCTGCTCACATGGATCTACAACTACTTTCCATCGCTGTTCGGCGGGGAGTACATTTTCGACCCAATCAAAGTGGATCCGTTCACCTTTGAGCCGGTGGAAGGCGGCCTGGAACTTACGCCTTTGCGTGCTTACGCGCACCAGGTGCCACACTATTATCTTCAGAGCTTCGGTTCCGCCATCACGCATCCGGACACGAACGAGTACGCGGGATTTGCGCAGGACACAATTCGCGTTAACGATCATTTCGCGCTCAGCCTGGGGGCACGCTACGATCTGCAGACGTTCAGTACAAAAGGGCTGATTGCCAATCCGCTCTGGCAGGGTTCAGGCAAGGTTCCATTTGACACTAACAACATCGCGCCAAGGATTGGACTCGCTTACTCAGTTGGAAATGACCGACCGCTCGTGATTCGCGCCGGGTATGGCTTGTTCTATACGCGCATTCCGCAGATCTATACGTCTACCATCGAAAGCGATAATGGACTGAGCAACTGGTTCCTCTTCCTCAACAACTAAGAATCGAGTAGGCCGAATCCATGCGCGATCCAACACTGAATTTCAAGAACTCCAAGAAGCGCGGCGAGTGGGTGGAGATGCTGTTCATGGCCCGCGCCTCGCGTGAAGGTTTGCAGGTCAGCAAGCCCTACGGCGAAATCCGCTGCCTACGACTTCATCGTCGAAAGTGGCTCGTTGTGCTCACGCATTCAGGTCAAGTCCACGCGCTCCCGTTTTGAGAACGGATTCAGGTGCAATCTGCGCGCATCTATGAGCAGGAGGTATAAGCCCGATTCCTTCGACTTCGCCGCCATAAACGTAATACCTCTCGATGTCTGGTTTATCATCCCGGGGCTCATGATCAATCTCGGCATACTGCTCACGCCAGGAAAGCCGGATTCAAAGTATTACGAATACGAAGAAGCCTGGCACTTGCTGAGGCCTCCCGAGCCGAACTTGTCGGGCGAAAGCACATTAGGAACTGACGGGACATCATCGCTTTGAAAGGCCAAGGCTTCGACAGCTGCGGAAAAATCACGAAATTATGCGCTGACGTGGAAGAGCGGCGCTTCAGCGCCGCGTAAGTGGTCCAAAGATCAAGGCGCACTTTAGCGCCCGTCCTGCAGAAGTTCGCTGGCAATCGCCTTTCTCCCGCAGCCTGCTCGACCCGTGCCGTACGTCGAGCAAAATCAATCGCGGCTTCAGCCGCTGAGGGATTGCATTGCAGATAATTATGACTCTGCAGCAAACGGGCAGACGAATTCACTACCCGCCCTCGCCTACCTTCAGCACCGCCAGAAACGCCTCCTGGGGAATATCCACACGGCCGATGCGCTTCATGCGCTTCTTACCTTCTTTTTGTTTTTCCAGCAGCTTGCGCTTGCGGGTGATGTCGCCGCCGTAGCATTTGGCGAGCACGTTCTTGCGCATGGCATGGACCGTTTCGCGGGCGATGATCTTGGCGCCGATCGAAGCTTGAATGGGGACCTCGAACATTTGCCGCGGAATGAGTTCGCGCATCTTTGAAACCAGCGCCTTGCCACGTTCGTAAGCAAAGTCGCGATGCACGATGATAGAGAGCGCATCCACCGGATCGCCAGCGACAAGAATGTCAAGCTTCACCATCGGCGATTCCCAATATCCTGCGAGGTGGTAATCAAGCGAGGCGTATCCGCGGGAGACCGACTTCAGCCGGTCGTAAAAGTCGAGCACGATTTCGTTCAGCGGCAGCTCGTATTGCAGCATGACGCGGTTGGAAGTCACGTATTCGAAGCTCTTCTGTTTGCCGCGTTTTTCTTCGACCAGCGCCAGAATGCCGCCGACATATTCTTCGTTGGTGAGGATGGTCGCGAGAATCACCGGCTCTTCAACTTTCGCGATTTCGCTGGGGTCGGGCCAACGAAAAGGATTGTCCACCTCAATGTGCTCGCCATCGGTTTTGGTGATCTGGTAGCGCACGCCGGGAGCGGTGGTGATCAGCTCAAGATTGAACTCGCGCTCCAAGCGCTCCTGAATAATTTCCATGTGCAGCAGGCCGAGAAAGCCGCAGCGGAAGCCGAATCCGAGCGCCACCGAGCTTTCCGGCTCGAAGAAAAATGAAGAGTCGTTGAGACGCAGTTTGTCCAGCGCCTCGCGAAGCTGGGTGTGCTCGTGCGCGTCCACGGTGTAGAGGCCGGCGAAGACCATGGGCTTAATGTCCTCAAATCCGGGCAGCGGCTCGATGGCGGGATTCGTGTCGTCAATAATAGTGTCGCCGATTTTGGTATCGGCAACGTTCTTGATGTTGGCGATCAGGAATCCGACTTCGCCGGCGCGGAGCTCACCAATTTCGACGGGCTTGGGTGTGAGCACACCGAGCGCGTCCACATCGAACACACGGCCATTCGACCACAGGCGAATCTTCTGCCCTTTTCGCAACGTGCCTTCGAAGACGCGCACCAGCACGATCACGCCGCGATAAGCGTCGAACCAGGAATCGAAGAGCAGCGCCTGCAGCCGGTGATCGGGATCACCCTTGGGCGGATGAGTGCGCTTGACGATTGCCTCCAGCACATCGGGCACGCCTTCGCCAGTTTTGGCGCTGATGAGCAGGGCGTCGGATGCATCCAGTCCCACCGCGCCTTCAATCATCTCCTTCGTACGCGCGACATCGGCGCTCGGCAAGTCAATTTTATTAATGACCGGAATGATCTCCAGACGGTTATTAATGGCCAGATAAGCATTCGCCAGCGTCTGCGCTTCGACCCCTTGCGACGCGTCCACTACCAGCAGCGCGCCCTCGCATGCCGCCAGCGAACGCGAAACTTCGTAGGAAAAATCAACGTGGCCAGGAGTGTCGATCAGATTAAGCTGATAGCTCTGTCCATCCTTTGCCTGGTACATCATGCGCACAGCATGGGCCTTGATCGTAATTCCGCGCTCCCGCTCCAGGTCCATCGAGTCGAGCACCTGCGCCTGCATCTCCCGCGCGGTGAGTGAGCCAGTCAGCTCCAGCAACCGATCGGCCAGCGTGGATTTGCCGTGGTCTATGTGGGCGATGATCGCGAAATTGCGGAGAAAAGCGGCGTCCATAGCTTAGAAAATCGATCTCTTGATTCTAACAGGCAATCTTCTGGCACCCTGCGCGCTCTCTCCGCGCACTCGGCGGTCAAAAGTTTTGCTGCAGTTCGTCGAGGTGCTCGGAGCTCGCAAAGAGAGCGCCAAGAACCGCCGCATACTAAAATGTATTTGTATGCGCTATCTGGTCAGAGCGCGGGTGAAGCCCGGACGCGAAAAAGACCTGCTCAACGCGATCCAGAGTGAGACTCTGGGCGAAGGCTCCGTTGCGGAAGGCGAATATCTTCGCAATATGAAAGATGCCCGGCTGTGCGGCGATGACACCGCCCGCTGGGTGGAAGTGTGCTACTGCCCTACGCCTCTGCAGGAAGAGCGTCCATACTGGGAAGAGTATTTTGATCTCACAAGAGTCCAGGACGCGCACGATCGCGGCAAATGTCGCGACAACAACGGATCGGAACCCTGGGCATGTGGCGGCTGTGATTGCACTGCACGGTTGGAGCAGAAACTCGCAAACACCGGCAAGCCGTTCCTCCAATTCTTGCGGGAGATCGCAGTACGTTGGCAAAGTTAACTACCCGCCTCTCGTATGCTCACTTCACTTCATACACCGTCTTCCCCCCAACCACAGTGCGCAACACCTTGGTCCCAAGGATCTTTTCCGATGCTACCGCGGTAACATCGCGGTCGAGGACAACGAAATCCGCCAGCATCCCCGGCGCGAGCGTTCCTTTTTCTTTCTCGGCGAATTCGGCGAAGGCTGACCCGCTGGTATATGCGGCGATGGCCTGCTCCATGGTTAGCTTCTGTTCAGGGAAATATTCTTTCTTGCCATCTTCGCTCTTGCGGGTGACGGCAGCATAGAGTCCACGAAACGGCGCGACCGGCTCAACCGGATAATCCGTTCCGAAGGCGAGAGTCACTCCCTTTTTCAGGAACTCCGCCCAGGCATAGGAAGTGGCGGCGCGCTTGGGACCCAGGCGGTCCATGGCCCAGTTCATATCGGTCAGAAGATGATTGGGCTGCATGGAAGCAATCACTTTTAACTGCTTAAATTTTGCGATTTGCGCCGGCGTTGTCACCTGCGCATGTTCAATGCGGAAGCGGTGATCTGTGGAATCTGCCGAGCTTCGCTCGGCCTGGACGGGCGAGACGCCCGTCCCCACATCGCCCGTCCCCACATGGCCTGTTCCCACATCGCCTGTTCTCACATCGCCCGTCCCCACATCGCCCGTCCCCACACGGCCAGTACTGGCAAACGCGTCCAGCGCCATCTGCACGCCTTTATCGCCGATGGCGTGGAAACCAATTTGAAATCCGGCGTCGGCGCGCTCTTTCGTCATCGCCGTGAGCCTCGCTTGTTCATACTGCGGCAGGCCAGAATTTTTCGGATCATCTGCGTACGGCTCGAGCAATGCTGCCGTACGCGAGCCGAGCGATCCATCCATGAATCCCTTCAGCATTCCGGTATGCAGCATGTTGTCGCTGACGGGATGCGCGGCGCGATGAGCTTTGAGCGTTTCCAGCGAATCATCGAATGCCAGCCATTCGCTGATCCTCACCGTTAGCTTGCCTTCCCGCTCTAACTGTTCATAAACCTGAAAATCTTCCCAGCCTGAATTGTCCTGCGCTGAAGTGATCCCCCATTGCGCGAGATCCTGCAACGCTGCTTCAATCGCCTGCCGGCGTTTTTCGGGGGTGGGCTTGGGAACCACCGCGCTCACCGCATCCCGCGCGGTTTCCCGCAGGATGCCGGTCGGCCCACCCGTCAAATCGCGGTCGATTTTGCCGCCCTCAGGATCCTTACTGGCGAGAGTGATGGCCGCTAATTGCAACGCCCGAGTATTCGCGACAGCGATGTGTCCATCTACGCGTTGCAGAAAAACCGGGTGATCCGTAGTGACCTCATCAATGTCCCAGCGGCTGGGCAGTTCTTTCACCGGCCACAAGGTGTGATCCCATCCGCCGCCGGTGATCCATTCGCCCGGCTCGGCGGTTTGTACCCGCGCGTGAATCCGATCGCGAAATTCGGTTAGCGATTTGACGCCGGTCAGATCAACCGTCAGCCGCCGAAATCCCGCACTCGCCAGATGAAGATGGGCATCGTTGAATCCCGGCATGACGAAATGCCCACCCAGATTGATGACCTGGGTTTGTGGCCCCTTCAGTTTCAGAATTTCATTTTCCGTTCCCACGGCTTGTAACCGATCGCCGCCAATGGCCAAGGCTTCAACCCGGTGCATCGCATGAAATGAAGATGGCACCTCCACGCCGGTGTAGATATTCCCGTGTACAAGAATCACGTCGGCCTTGGGTTGCGATGGGTTATTTTCCGCCAGAAGCATGGAGATTGTGCAAAACAGCAGAACTGCTGTTTTCAGGCTCATGAACCGACTCCCGCGAGAGCTAGCGCTGCGAGCAGAATACGTTTGAGACCCAGCTCGCGCCCGCTGCAATCAAACCATTCTTGCAGGGTGTGCGCGCCACCACCCGCGCCGCCGCCTCCAATCGCGATGGCTTCGCGTCCGAGCGACAGCGGAATATTCGCGTCGGTCGAAGCCCGCTGTATTTGCGCGGCGTTGCCGAGATGCGAGTCCACCGCCCGAATCACTTGCAGGATCCGAGCATTCGGGTCCAGTTCGCCAGCGGGACGATCGCCGATGACAACAATCTCCGAGCTCAGCCCGGATGGCTTGCGGCTCGATGCTAGCCGTCCTTCCGTCGCGCGCGTTTCTTCCTCAATAGCTGCTTCCAGCGACTGTCGCAAGGCACGCTCCAGCCGCTCCATTTCAGCCATCGACGTCGAGCGGATGTCCACGCGCATGCTGGCCGATTCCGGTATGGAATTTACTGAAGTTCCACCGCGGATGGCGCCGATATTGAACGTAGTCTTGGGAGAAGCGGGCACCGGCGTTTGCGCAAAGCTCTGAATTGCGCGCGCCAGAACCACAATCGGATTCGGCGCGCCGAAGTCGCTCCAGGAGTGTCCGCCAGGCCCTCGCACGATAACTTCGAAGCGACGGCTGCCCAGCGCTTCCGCGACAATAGTGTCCGAGCCGGCGCCGTCGAGCACGAGATTGTAGCGGATAGCTTCCTTCCAGCGCGGGATAGAAAAAATGTGGCGCATACCCCGCAGGTCGCCCTCACCTTCTTCCCCCACGTTCCCGATGAACAGAAATGGCTGTGCATGGCGAATGCGCGTTGCTCCCAGCACGCCAGCGACGGCCAGCAGCGCGGTGACTCCCGCACCATTATCGGAAACTCCGGGACCGTAAAGCCGCGCTCCCTGCTGGCGAATATTCAGCGGCGTTCCCGCAGGAAAGACAGTATCAATATGCGCGCTGATCGCAACATAGTCCTTTCCTCGTCCTGGACTAATGCCGAAGACATTGCCCACGTCGTCGCAGTGAACATCCTCAAGCCCAAGGTCAATAAATTTCTGTGCCAGCCATTCCCCGCGCGCCCGTTCCCCAAATGGCGGCGCCGCAATGCGTGCCATCTCCAATTGCCACGCCGCGAACTGCGCTTCCTGCAAGCGAAGCCAGGCAAACGCGTGGCGAATTTCGGGCAGTCCTGCAAGCCGGGCGATCTCCTGTTGCAATGCGGGTAGCACCTCCGACACTTCCGCACGCGGAACGGGACTCATGGACTCTCGCCATATTACAACGTGACACAAATTGGAGCCTCGGTGTCACTCGGTTTACTTCTTTAATAACAACATTTTCTGCCATATTGGACAGCTCGAACCTGCTACCCCGCCATCCTAGCGTCGTGTAGAATGGCCCCAGTAAAATCACAGCAGCATTCCTCAAAGCGAGCTGATTATGACGACCAGTCTACGTGCCGTTATAAGTGCTGAGATCTGTGCCAAGCTGAAGGCGCTTGGCTATGCTCGATCCAATCGCATTCGGTTATACGGAGAGGAATATGAAGTAGTATCTGATCCCTTTGGTAAAGACGACGGAGTGGCCGTTGAAGTGACCACGGCGAAAGAGCGGACTCCGCGGACACTGAAGCTGCCCAAGATGATCTTGCGGATGGTCTCTCAGAGCCGTAAAGCAGCGTAATTGATTCGAGTGTCCCTGAAGTCGTCCCGAGCTTCAGGCGGAAGCGAGAGATCTTGCGTGTATCACCACGGTAAGAGCAAACTGCATCACTACCATTTTTCCCTCACCTTCCCAAGAATTCCCCCCATCTAATCACCTCGGGACATGCGCTACGCCGTTCTTGCCACCGACTACGACGGAACACTTGCCACGCAAGGCCATGTTGATGCCCCCACGCTCGCGGCCTTAGAAAAAGTACGCCAATCAGGAAGAAAGTTGATCTTGGTCAGCGGCCGCCATTTGCCTGATCTGCACTCTGTCTTTTCCAGGCTGGACCTGTTCGATCGCGCTGTTCTCGAGAATGGCGCCTTGCTCTACACTCCTGAAACAAAGCAGGAGCGACTGCTTTGCGAGCCTCCGCCGCGTAACTTGCAAGAGGCCCTTCGCAAACGCAGCGTGCCATTCTCAGCGGGGCGTGGAATTCTCGCCACTTGGGAACCGAATCAGACAGCAGTATTGGAGGCGATTCACGATCTTGGCCTCGATCTCCAGGTCATCTTCAATAAGGGCGCGGTCATGGTGTTGCCATCCGGCATCAACAAGGCCAGCGGGCTTAAAGCCGCGCTGAATGAGCTTTCTTTGTCATTCCATAATGTGGTCGGAATTGGCGACGCCGAAAATGACCACGCATTTTTAGCTGTTTGCGAATGCGGTGTCGCGGTTGCCAATGCGCTGCCATCGTTGAAAGATCGCGCTGATATCGTAACCGCTGGCGACCACGGCGCGGGCGTGGTCGAGATTGCAAACCAACTCCTTGACGACGATCTGGCTCGCTACGATGCGCGCCTCTCCAGACATTCGATTTCCCTGGGCACGCGAGCTGACAAGTCCGGAGAAGAGGTGCGCATCAGTCCGTCCCGAAACAGCATTCTGGTGGCCGGTCCCTCCGCCAGCGGCAAGTCAACGGCTGTGTCCGGCATTGTGGAGCAGCTAGCCAAACAGGGATACCAGTTCTGCCTCATCGATCCCGAAGGAGATTACGAGGGCTTTGCCGGAGCGCTCAGCTTCGGCACCGCGAAAGAGAAGCCGGATATCAAAGCGATCTCTCAGGCGCTGGCCGATCCCGATGAGAACTTGATCATCAACTTACTGGCTGTCCCGGTGGGCGAGCGGCCAAACATATTCGCGGGAATGTTGCCGGTCATCATGGATCAGCGGTTCCGGACCGCGCGGCCGCATTGGCTCATCATCGATGAAGCACATCATCTGCTGCCCAGATCGTGGTCTTCGGTGGACGGTACTCTCCCACGATCGCTAGGTGGGACGATTCTGATCACTGTGCATCCGGATCGCATTTCTGAAGCCGCCTTGGCCCGCGTAGATGTCGTGATCGCAACCGGCGAGTCGGCGATAGAGAGCCTGCGCGTTTTCGCCCGCATGCGGCAGATGAATGAACCCCCGCAGCCCTCGCCAGGCGCGCCTCAATCTGGGCAAGCATTGATCTGGTTCGCCGGACAATCTCCGCCGCTCTTGGTAGTCACGCCCAAAGCTGACCAGGAACGCCGCCGCCATTTGCGGCAATATGCGCAAGGCGAATTGTCGCCCAATCAGAGCTTCTATTTTCGCGGTCCCGAATCGAAGCTCAACCTGCGCGCGCAAAATCTCGAAACGTTTTTGCAAATGGCAGACGGCGTCGATGACGACACCTGGCTATTCCACCTCCGCCGCGGTGATTATTCCACCTGGTTCAAGAACCTGATTAAAGATCCCGACCTCGCCCAGGAAGCCGCCGCCGTAGAACAGAATCGTGAACTGAGCGCCGCCGACAGCCGTGTACTGATTCGCAAAGCCATTGAAGCGCGTTACACAGCGGCATCGTAAGCGAGCGGAATCATTTGCCTAACGACGCGGGGACGGGACCGCGCCTTGACACTATCTTGCAGGCGCACCGCCCGCCCCCTTCGCAGCTGGGAATTAGTTCCATGGCTCTATATTTCGTTTGTCTTCTGGCGGCAAGGTCAGTGGACTGCAGCCGCGAATGGCCTTCATCCGATCAATCACACTTTGGTAGGCCGGCGAATTGTCCTGCTTCGTTTCCAGCCCTGGAGCTGCCGCCCCACAGGCACGGAAAGTAGTTGACAGTCTGCTACAATCGCCCGGCCCGGAGGAATGCTGAATGGCTAACCCAATAAGCGGATTGCAGTCTGTAGTCTCGCAGTTAAGGAAAGAGAGAACGAATTTGGTAAACCAACTCAGGCACGTGGACGCGGCATTATCTGTGCTTGGTAAATTGAACGGCGGACGCTTTTACACCCAACCACGCCACAGGAAAATGAGCGTCGCGGCGCGAGCGAGAATAGCAGCCGCCCAGAGAGCACGTTGGGCCAAGGTGAAAGGGCAGCGGAAGGTTGTCTCAATCGCTCCCAAGCGCCGCCGCATTTCACCAGCAGGTTTAGCGCGGATCAGAGCAGCAACTAAGGCGAGATGGGCGAAGTGGAGAGCCGCACAGAAATAGCAGCGTCGCCCGAATGAGCTGCCTGGGAACGCGGCCTGGTCGCAAGCCTCACTTGATGTCGTGATGCTCGCGTGCCCACCGTTCCGCCTCCTCCAATTCGTGGAGAGCGGCGTCGATGTGTTTGATCGCCTGTACTCTGTGGCCGCCCCACTCCGTTCCGGCGCGCTCAAGCTCGTTTTTCGCTGTTTGTAATGACCGCTCCGCACGATCCACTTCACCGGGCTTATCCCTTTGCGGGCTTGAGAACAGAGTAGCTGAGGGAGCCATCATCATCACGGAAAGCAATACCAAGGTAGCAATCTTCATAGTCTCTCTCCTTTGTTCCGCACTTGGAAATGCTTAGATGGCAATATGCTGCTGCGCGCTGCGTATGAGGCTCACCCGGCGCACTCTTATTCTGCCCGCAGCAACCTGAGCGCAAGCCAGCCTAGATAAAGGAAGTCGAAAACCACTCCTGCGAAAACGACGCGCCAAAACCATTCCTCGGCCCGACGTGTTTTCGCGGTGGCTCTAATGGAGGAAAATCTCATTATGATGCGGGGGGAGGGTGGGGAAGGTGTCATAACATAGCTCAGGAATCGCCGCTTCGCAAGTACGAATGTTCCCTCACTTCTGCGGTACTGGCTCGGGCGGCTGAAACGGCAAGGGGGGCACGCTAACCTGCTAGAAAATTGGCGGAAGCGAGTGGGAGTCGAACCCACCATCGCCATCAAAGATAACGATCGGCGGTTTTGAAGACCGCGAGAGGCACCAGCCCCCGAACGTCCCCGAGGCGCGCTAGAAGAGCGAGGTCAGCTTCGCCTTGAGATCCACCTTCATGTTCGGCCGATAGCCCACCGCGCGTTCCACGGCGTGGCCGTCCTTGAAGAGGATCACGGTGGGGATGCTCATGACCCCGAGCCGGGCCGGGGTTTCCGGGTTGGCGTCGATGTCGAGCTTCAGCACCTTGGCTTTCTCGCCGAACTCGCCTGCGAGGTCTTCGACGATGGGGGCGATCATTCGGCAGGGTGCGCACCAGGCCGCCCAGAAGTCGACAAGCACCGGAATGTCCGCCTGCAGGACAACGGCTTCGAACTCGGCGTCGGAGACCGCCGGGACACCGCCCACG
>Ga0209234_1000805_pt1 | contig 11286 bp, 9 predicted proteins | sample GraSoi013_1_20cm_2_FD_185816 | JGI IMG/M metagenome (GOLD analysis project Ga0209234, IMG submission 185816) | Grasslands soil microbial communities from the Angelo Coastal Reserve, California, USA - Sample 08_20_2013_1_20cm (SPAdes) (version 2) | ecosystem: Environmental > Terrestrial > Soil >... | reverse complement strand
CAGCTCGCCCATCTCGGTCGCCAGCGTCGGCTGATAGCCGACGGCGGACGGCATTCTGCCGAGCAGCGCGGAGACTTCCGAGCCCGCCTGGGTGAATCGGAAAATGTTGTCGATGAAGACGAGCACGTCCTGCCCTTCGACATCGCGGAAATATTCTGCGACCGTCAGCCCCGAGAGCCCAACGCGCAGACGCGCGCCGGGCGGCTCGTTCATCTGCCCGTAAATGAGCGCGACGTTCTCGAGAATTCCGGCTTCCCGAAATTCGAGGTAGAGGTCATTGCCTTCGCGCGTGCGCTCGCCCACGCCGCAGAACACCGACTTGCCGCCGTGCGCCTTGGCGACGTTGTTGATGAGCTCCTGAATCACAACCGTCTTGCCGACACCGGCGCCGCCAAACAGCCCGATTTTGCCGCCTTTTACGAATGGCGCGATCAAGTCGATCACCTTGATACCGGTCTCGAACACTTGCGTCTTCGGCTCGAGATCGACGAACGCCGGGGAGCCGCGGTGAATCGGCCAGCGCTCGGCGTCTGCCGGAATCGGCGCGCCCTCATCCACGGGCTCGCCGATCACGTTGAGGATCCTGCCCAATGCCGGCTTACCGACGGGAACGGTGATGGGCTGTCCGGTATCGAGCACGTCCATGCCGCGCACGACACCATCCGTCGAGCTCATCGCGACCGCGCGGATCTGGTTGCGGCCGATATGTTGCTCGACTTCCGCGACCAGTTGTCCGGAATCGACTTTGACGGTGACCGCGTTGTAGAGCTCGGGCAACTGTTCCGGCTCGAACTCGACGTCGAGCACGGGACCGATGACCTGCACAACCTTCCCCACGTTCTGTTTTGCCATGGCTCCTAGCCTTTGAGAGCCTCTGCACCGCCGACAATCTCGGCGAGCTCCTGCGTGATCTGCGCCTGCCGCGCCCGATTGAAGGTGCGCTGCAGGATCGTCAGCATGTCCTCGCCTGCGTCGGTCGCGTTCTTCATCGCCGTGCGCCGCGCGCCGTGCTCGGCGGCCGCCGTCTCGACGAGCGCGCGATACACCTGGTTCTGCACGTAGAGCGGCAGTAGCTGCTCGAGAATTTCTTCCGCCGACGGCTGGAGGATGTAATTGGTGAAATGTTGGACGGTTGGAATGTTGGAACGTTCCAACTTTCCAACCTTCCCACTGTCGGGCGGCGTTACGGGCAGAATCCTCAGTGTCGTGGGCGGAGTGGAGACGGCAGAATTGAATTTCGCGAACACGATGTCCACCGCGTCGAGGTCTCCAGCCGCGAACCGATCCATCAGCGGCTTCGCGAGCTCGACCGCGTGATTGAGCGTCGGGCGATCGCCGATATCGACGCGCTGGGATGCCACGTTGCGGCGCGTGAATTTGAAGTAGCTGATGCCTTTCTTGCCGACGAGGTGCAGCTCCGTGTGCGTGTCTTGCGCCTCCAGCTCTTCGAGCCGGCGCCGGGCTTCACGGATCAGATTGGAATTGAACGCGCCGCACAGGCCGCGATTCGACGTGATCAGCAGTAAGGCCGACCGCCGCACCCCCGCACCGCGTCGGCTCTGTCCCGGCTGCCGCAGCAGCGGGAACCGCTCCGCCAGCTCCGGCGAGTACAATTCGCCGATCACCTCGGCCAACGCCTGCGCGTACGGCCGGGCACCCACGACGCGATCTTGCGCGCGTTTGAGCTTCGACGTGGAGACGAGCTCCATCGTCTTGGTGATCTTGCGGGTGTTCTGCACGGAGCGGATGCGCCGCTTCAGCTCGCGGGGCTTCGCCATTACAGCGCCTTGTACTCCTCGATCGCATTGCGCAGCCTGCCGCTCAAATCGTCCGACAACGCTTTCCGCGTACGAATTTCCTCGGCGATTTCGGGATGCTGCGCCTCCATGAAATCGAGCAGTCCTTTTTCCCACTCCTTGATCCGCGGAACGTCCACGTCGTCGATCAGCCCATTGGTGACGGAGAAAATGACGACGACCTGCTGCTCGACGGGCATCGGCTGATACTGCGGCTGCTTGAGCACTTCGACGACCCGTGCGCCGCGCGCGAGCTGCCGTTGCGTGGCCGGATCGAGCTCCGAGCCGAACTGGGCAAACGCTTCCAACTCGCGATACTGAGCCAAATCGAGACGCAGCCGCCCCGCGACCTGCTTCATCGCCTTGATCTGAGCGTTGCCGCCCACGCGACTGACAGAAATGCCGGCGTTCACCGCGGGTCGCACGTTCGAGTAAAAGAGATCGGTCTCGAGAAAAATCTGTCCGTCAGTGATCGAGATGACGTTGGTCGGGATGTAGGCGGAGACGTCGCCGGCTTGCGTTTCGATGATGGGCAGGGCCGTCAACGAGCCTCCGCCCATCTCGTCGGACAGCTTTGCGGCGCGCTCCAGCAGACGGCTGTGAAGATAGAAGACGTCACCCGGGTAGGCTTCCCGGCCAGGCGGGCGCCGCAGCACGAGTGAGAGCTGGCGGTACGACGCCGCCTGTTTCGACAAGTCGTCATAGACGCACAGCGTCGCCTTGCGCTCATCGTACATGAAGTACTCGGCCATGCTGCAGCCGGAGTAGGGGGCGATGTACTGCATCGGCGCGGGCTCCGATGCCGACGCGACCACCACGATCGTATAGGCCATGGCGTCGTGCTCTTTGAGCCGCTCCACGACCGCCGCGACGGTCGAATTCTTCTGACCGATCGCCACGTATACGCACGTGACGCCCTGCCCCTTCTGGTTGATGATCGTATCGATCGCGATTGCCGTCTTGCCCGTGCCCCGATCGCCGATGATCAGCTCGCGCTGGCCGCGGCCGATGGGAATCATCGAATCGATGGCTTTGATGCCCGTCTGGAGCGGCTCTTTCACAGGCTGCCGCTTGATGATGCCGGGCGCCACAATCTCGACTTTGCGCGTCTTGGTGGTGTGAATCGGACCAAGGCCATCGATCGGGCGTCCCAACGCGTCGACGACACGGCCGACCAGTGCCGGTCCGACGGGGACTTCGAGCACGCGGGCGGTGCGGCGGACCTCGTCGCCTTCGCGTAATTGGAGGTAATCGCCGAAAATGACCGCGCCGATGTTGTCTTCTTCGAGATTCAGCGCGAGTCCGGTGATCTTGTCGCCCGTCGCTGAGACCGTGAACTCGAGCATCTCGCCCGCCATCGCCGACGTGAGGCCGTAGATGCGAGCAATACCGTCCTTCACCTCGAGGACGGTACCAACCTCACGGACGTCGATGTCCGCGAGGTCTGCCGCCTGAATCTCCTTGAGAAGAAGGTTCTTGAGCTCGCCGGGTCGCAGGATGGAGTCGGTGGACATTGCTATCGCTGGTTGGAGTTTGTGAAAAATATCACATACTTGAAGATGCCGGAAGTCCGGCGTCTCAGATTCGCGATCTCGTCCGCCCTTTCAAGAATCGCGTCAGCACCCCTTGCGGCCCTAATTCGCTGAGCTCGTGCGGTGTTACGCCAGCAACGCGTCGCGCGGCGCCCGCCAAGTGACTGGGTGACGCATACCCCAGGATGCGCACGACGCCGCGGACGGTATACCCCGGATTGCCGAGCAGGTCGGCCGCGCACGCCGCGCGCGCGAGATCGATCACGCGTTTGAGATTCGGCGCACCGCCAGCCCCAAATGCGCGCGACAGATGTTCTCGTGTGACGCGCAACGCCTGGGCGACATGCCCAGTCTTGGTCGGGACGCCGGCCCGGCGCAGCACTTCATCCCACGCCGCGAGTTGCAGTCGATCGGTCAACCGTAACAAGCGCGGCGCGTCTGCCAGCGCCGCGCGGCGCGCCACCTGCGCCGTGCGCGCCGCAATCCACTCTCCCGCAACGGCGTTGTCGACGCCTTCAACCAGCACACAGAATCCCGCATCACGACAGTATGTGAGGAGCGGGCCATCGTCTGGTCTGACCGCGGAAAGCGCATACATCGGGATGCGTGGAAACCGCGCGGGCAGCAGCAACCCATCGCCGTCACACGTGCGCACATCGATCACGACGGCGTCGACCAACCGCTGCGCGAGCAGCCGCTCGACTGCTTGCAGACTCCGGCACAGCCGCACACTGCCGGCACTGCGGGGATACCCACGTTTGATCGCGCGCCGCGCATCGCGACGCGGATGGAAAACCGGGACGACTGGATACGCGGCGCCGGTGGCGGTCATGTCTGCACCAAGGCCTGCTGCATCTCCGCCGCCTGCAGTAAGACCTCGCGCGCGTTGTCGTAGCTCACCGTCTGTTGCGCTTCCTCCAGAGGCTGCCAGACACAGGCGGTGATTCCTTCCGCTTCCTCAGGCACCGGATCGCCGCGTCGCGATTCAAACAAGAAGAAGTGGCAATACTTGTGTATGGTCTTGCCGCGGAATCGGAAATACCAATCGATGACCTTGATCGGGCCGTGGAGCAGCAACTCCTCGAGACCGGTTTCCTCCGCGACTTCCCGCCGCGCCGCCTCGGCCGGTGGCTCGTTGTGCTCGAGATGCCCCTTGGGGAATCCCCAATTCTTGTAGGAATCGCGGATCAGGAGAAAGCGCACCTGTCCATCGGGCCCGCGGCGGAAGACGACCCCACCGGCGCTCGTCTCCCGTTGCGCACGGGGTTGAGAACTGCGCTTACGAGAACGGCGTGCCATTCCTCAGAACACGCTAAACGTGAAGTATTTTCGTGGATTCGCCTGAATGTCCGATAGCAATTGCCGTAACTGAATCATCGTCAGAGTCGTCTCGCGATACAGCGCCGAGTCGGCGACGAGGAGGCCGAGTGTGCCGCTGCGGTTCGAGATCCGGGACATCACGGTGTCGGCGTTTTGCAGCACGCGCACCAGGCTTTCTTGATTGCGATTCGCCGCGGCCATGAGCTGGCGGAAATCCTGCGACGCGCTGCGCAGGTCGGTAGCCGTAGCGGCCGTGTTATTAAGGATAGTGGCGAGCTGGCCCTGATTCGTGGCGGTATCGACGCGACCCAACGTCGTTTTGAGATCCGTGGCGGCTCGTGACAATGCTTCGGAGCCGTGTTGCAAGTTGGAGCCCACGTCCCCGATCACGTCGGCCTGCTCGTTCGTCACGCGCACCAGCCGATCGGCCACTTGCCCGAAATCATGAATCGAGCGTCGCAGGTCCATCACCGCCTGCGTGTCGAACGCGGTCTGCACGCGGGCGGCGACGGCGCCGATGTCGGTGGCGATACGGCTGGCCTGCGCGGTGAGCTGCCCGATGTCGGGCAATGTCGCGCCCGGCCATTTGCCGCCGCCTGCTGCCTCGGCCTCCGCCAGCGCCTGGCGCACGTTGGGATCGACGGGAGGAGGATCGCGCGGAATCAACGTCGCGGCCCATTCCCCGAAGAGCGAAGCCGACGCGGCAATCACGGCCGGTTTCTCGGGCGGCGTGACGCCGGAGTAGACCTTGAGATCGGCCTCGACCCAGTTGCCCGGCGCGAGTCGAATCGCCTCCACCCGCCCGACGCGCACACCGCGCAGCACGACGGGACTGCCCACGCCGAGTCCGCCCACGGTCCGGAACCGCGACGTGTACACCGCTTCAGTGCGGCCGAGGTGCGCACCCGAAAGCCACAGCGCGCCGCCCACGACGACCGCGAGCGCCGCAATGACGACCAGGCCGACGGCGAACTCGTTCTCCCGCTTCACTCGGGCCGTCCCTCGATGAACTGGCGCACGACGGGGTCCTCCGTTTGTTGCAACTCTGCGACTGTGGCGACCTGGCGAATGCGTCCCTCATACAGCATGGCGATGCGATCGCCCACGGTGTACGCGCTCCGCATGTCGTGCGTGACCACGACCCCGGTGACGCCGAGATGCTCGCGCGTCCGCACCATCAGCCGGTCGATAATCGCGGACGTGACGGGATCCAGACCAGTCGTCGGCTCATCATACAGGATGTAGCGCGGCTTTAGGGCGATCGCGCGCGCGATGCCGACCCGCTTCCGCATGCCGCCGGACAGCTCGGCGGGCAGGCGGTCGTCGCTACCCGAAAGATCAACCAGTGCCAGGGCTTCGCGCACGCGGTCCCCAATCTCTTCGTCGCCGAGGCCGCGCCGTCGCAGGCCGAGCGCGACGTTCTCCGCCACGGTCAGCGAATCAAACAGTGCCGCGAACTGGAAGACGTACCCGATGCCCTGGCGCAGCAACGTGAGCGCCTCGCGATCGAGGGTGCTGACCGCCTGGCCGTCAACGATGACGTCACCCGCATCGGGGTGCAACAGTCCAACGATGTGCTTCAGCGCCACGCTCTTACCCGTGCCCGAGTAGCCGATGATGACGACCGTCTCGGCATCACGAATCGTCAGCGACAGACCCTGGAGCACGGGCTTTTCATCGAATGATTTGTATACCTCCTGGAACTCGATCACAACAAGACGACCGCCCAGAACGCGTCGAGCACGAGGATGAGAATCGCGGAATACACAACCGCGCGTGTCGTGCTGCGTCCCACGCCTTCGGCGCCGCCGCGGGTCGACAGCCCGACACTGCAGCCGACGAGCGTAATCGTCCAGCCGAAGCTGGCGCTCTTCAGCAGCCCGAACCAGATGTCCTTGAAGCGATAAAACAGCTTCAAACCCTTGATGAAGTCGGGGGTGGAGAGATCCAGCAGCACGAGACTCGTGAGCCAGCCCGTGATGATGCCGGTCGCGATCGCAAACGCGACGATCACCGGAAACATCAGCGTGCCGGCCATGACACGCGGCAGTACGAGGTAGCTCTGCGGATTGTACGCGAGCGTTTCGAGGGCGTCGACCTGTTCCGTCACCTTCATGGTCCCGAGCTCCGCCGCCATGCTCGCGCCCACGCGCCCTGCGAGCGCCAGCCCGGCGAGAACTGGTCCGAGCTCGAGCATCATCGTCTTGCCGACGAGTGTGCCGACGAAGTAGAGCGGGACGGCGCCCGTGAAGGTGTATGACGCCTGGAGCGCCAGCACGACACCCGTGAACGCCGCGATGAACAACGCCACGGGCAGCGAATCGACACCGACGCGGCGCATTTGTACGATCAACGGCCGCGTCCAGGTCCGCACGTCTGCGAGAGCGGCCACCATGTCCATCACGAAGTGGCCGACGCGGCCGACCGACTCGATGGCGGAGATGGAGCGGCGGCCTATGGACTGAATCACGGAAAACAAAAGTGGCCAGGATTTCTCCTGGCCACTAGAGGGAGCACTACACGTCTATACGTCTAGGGTTTGCTTAAGCCGCGAAGCTGGCCAAGGCCTTTCCAACGTCTCCATCACGGAGCCGTTTGAGAGCGCGGTCCCGCAACTGCCTGACCCTCTCTCGTGTGACGCCTAGCATCCCGCCGATCTCTTCGAGCGTATGCTCACGTCCACCGTCGAGACCGAAATAGAGGCGCAGCACCTTTGCATCGCGGCGCTGCAGCGTATTGAGCGCCTGCTCGATCTCATCGGACAGGAAGCGATCCATCGCCTGATCTTCCGTATCCGGCAAGTCCTCGGCGATGAAGCGCTCGATGAGCGAGCGGTCACCGTCGGGGTCGAGCGGAGCATCGAGCCGCACGTCGCCCGTGTTGAGCGCGGCGAGCGACTGCACGACCTCGAGCGACAGTTTCGTCGCGTCGGCGATCTCTTCGGGCGTCGGCTCGCGACGCAGCGTCTGCCGCAGATACTCCGCCGTCCGCACGATGCGAGACAGATCCGCCGTGCGGTTCAGCGGCACGCGGACGGTCCGTCCCTGACGCGCGAGCGCGGCGAGAATCGCCTGGCGGATCCACCACACGGCGTAGGAAATGAACTTCACGCCCTGATCAGGATCGAACTTGCGCGCCGCAGTGAGCAGGCCGACGTTGCCCTCCCCGATCAAATCGGTGAGGGGCAGCCCGCGGTTCTGATACTTCTTCGCCACCGAGATCACGAAGCGCAGATTGCGCTTCACCAGCTCCTGCATGGCCTCCTGATCGCCGGCCCGCACCTTCCGGGCGAGCGCGATCTCCTCCTTCTGCGTGAGCAGGGGAGTTTTGGAGACCTCGTGCAGATACTGGTCGAGGATGTCGCGCTCGTGCTCGTGAGAGCCGAGACCCGAGAGCAGACCGCGGCGCCGGCCGCGACGCTTGACGGCCCGTCGCTCAGTAGCGACCGGCGCCTTCGCCTTGGCCTTCGCGCCGGGTGCAGTCTTCACGTTCTTCCGGGTACGCGGCATTGGGTCGCCCTATTTGAGTGCCCTGTGATACGCAGAGGCTACGAAAATGTTCACGGGAACGGCGGAAAATCGCTTGACACCGCCTAAACGCGCCGATAAGATGCCGTGTTCCCGCCGAGCGTTTTGCGGGGGGGGAATATACGGGGGGCGTAGCTCAGTTGGGAGAGCGCGTGAATGGCATTCACGAGGTCAGGGGTTCGATCCCCCTCGCCTCCATCGCAAGGCTGGGCAACGCGCAGCGGTACAAAGGTGAGGAGCTTGAGGTTAGATTAGGCGGCGCGCGGGAATAGCTCAGTTGGTAGAGCACAACCTTGCCAAGGTTGGGGTCGCGGGTTCGAGTCCCGTTTCCCGCTCTGGGAGGTTGGAAAGTTGAACGTTGGAAGTTGGAAGGAATAACCTTTTCACATTCCAACCGTCCAACATTCCAACGGTTACAAGCGACGCGGGGTGGAGCAGTCTGGTAGCTCGCCGGGCTCATAACCCGGAGGTCGTGGGTTCAAATCCCACCCCCGCTATTGAAGAAATTGCGGATTGTGGATTGTGGATTGCGGATTGAGGGTGCTGGTTCAATTCGCAATCGCAAATCCGCAGTCCGCAATTTGTTCGCGGGCGGTTAGCTCAGTTGGTTAGAGCGCCACGTTGACATCGTGGAGGTCACAAGTTCGAGTCTTGTACCGCCCATCCGCGCCCATAGCTCAACTGGATAGAGCGCTTGACTACGGATCAAGAGGTTGGGGGTTCAAGTCCTCCTGGGCGCATATACTAGACGTCTAGATAATTCGGGGCGTAGCGCAGTCCGGTTAGCGCGCCTGGTTCGGGACCAGGAGGTCGGTGGTTCAAATCCACTCGCCCCGACTACTAGACGTCTAAACGTTTAGACGTCTAGACGTCTAGCAGTTCGCGCCAGTAGCTCAGCTGGATAGAGCGTCGGCCTCCGGAGCCGAAGGTCCCGCGTTCGAATCGCGGCTGGCGCATCACGATCGTTCCGGATAGGCCCCCAGGACGCGCACCATCGGCGCAAAAGTGCGCAGCTCATCCAACGCTCCTCCCAGCGCGCCCCGCGCGTCGCCAATGACATCGAGATAGAACAGGTACTCCCACGGCCTGCCGGGCAGCGGTCGTGATTCGATTTTGGTGAGATCGAGCCCACGCGTGGCAAACACGCCGAGCGCGCGATGCAAGACTCCCGGCGCGTTGGTCAACGTGAACATCAGTGAAACCTTCGACGCGGCAGCCGCCGGCGCCGGCTCTCGCGCAATGACGAGGAATCGCGTGTAGTTCTCAGCGTGGTCTTCCAAGCCATCGGCCAGCACGGCCGCACCGTACAGCTCGGCGGCGAGCATCGAAGCTATCGCCGCGTCCGCCGCGCCTTTCCCCGTCATCAGATCGCGCACGCTACCGGCCGTGTCGTAGGCGGGCACGGCGACCAGATCCGGATGATCGACAAAAAATCGGCGGCATTGCGCCAGCGCCACCGGATGCGAAGCGACACGGACGATGTCCTTCAGCTGGGTGCCATGGCGTGCGATGAGACAATGGCGGATGCGCAGCTCCGCCTCGGCCACGACATGTAGCGCATGCGCACTCAGGAGATCGTAGTTCTGATGCACCGACCCGGCGAGCGTATTCTCGATCGGCACGACACCGCGATCCGCGGCTTGCGTCTCCACGGCGCCAAACAGCTCCTCGAATGTCCCGCAGGGCACCAACCGCAGCGCTGCGCCCAGCGTCTCGAGTGCGGCGGCATGGCTGAACGAACCGGCTTCTCCCTGAATGGCGACGCGCATCATGCGTCCGTCACCGCGCCGAGGCTGCTACTCGACACTTGGCGAAGGTACTTGGCCAGGACACCGGACTTGTATCGCGGCGCCGGCGGTGTCCACCGACTCCGCCGCCGCTCCAAGTCGCGCTGCGACACGCTTGTACTCAGCTCGCGACGGTCGGCATCGATCGTAATCGGATCGCCCTCTTCTACCAGGGCGAGCGGTCCGCCCACCGCTGCTTCAGGCGCGACGTGACCCACCACCAATCCGTGCGTCCCGCCTGAGAAACGTCCATCGGTGATCAAGCCAACCGAGTCTCCCAATCCGGCGCCGACAAGCGCTGCGGTCGGCGCCAACATCTCCCGCATCCCGGGACCACCTTTGGGGCCTTCGTAGCGAATCACGATGACGTCGCCAGGGTGAATTCTCCCCGCGAGAATCGCCGCGAGACACGCTTCTTCCGAATCGAACACGCGCGCGGGGCCGGTGAGGCTCAGCTGCGCATGGCCACTGACTTTTGCGACGGCACCATCGGGCGCCAGGTTGCCGCGCAGGATCACAATGTGCCCACGCTGGGCCAGCGGTCGGTCCCAGGGACGAATGACCTCCTGATCGGCTGACGGGCGCGCGGGCACGTTCTTCAGCACCTCGGCGACCGTCTTTCCTTCTATAGTCATAGCATCGCCGCGCACGGCGCTATGGTCGAGCAGGATGCGCATGACCTGAGGAATTCCCCCGGCGCGATGCAGATCGATCGTGACGAATCGGCCCGACGGCTTGAGGTCGCAGAGCACAGGCACCCGGTCGCGCGCCGTTTCGAAATCGCGGAGCGAGAGGGGCACCTCTGCTGCCCGCGCGATGGCGAGGAGGTGCAGGACCGCGTTGGTCGATCCACCGAGCGCCATGACCACCGCGATGGCATTCTCGAACGACTGGCGCGTCAGGATCTGTCGCGGCAGCCGTCGCTCCTTGATCGCGTCGATCAGGACGTCCGCTGATCGTGCGGCGCTGTCGGCGGTTTCAGGATCCTCCGCGGCCATTGTCGAGGAAAACGGCAGACTCATGCCCATCGCCTCGATGGCCGCGGACATCGTGTTCGCGGTGAACATCCCCCCGCACGAACCGGCCCCGGGGCAGGCGCGCCTTTCGATTTCCGCGAGCTCCTCGGCCGGCATTCGGCCCGCCCCAAAGGCGCCCACCGCTTCGAACACGCTGACGACCGTGAGGTCGCGACCCGCGTAATGACCCGGCTTGATCGTGCCGCCATAGACAAAGACGGCCGGAATGTCGAGCCGCGCGATCGCGATCATCGCGCCGGGCAGATTCTTGTCGCATCCACCAATCGCCAGCAAGCCGTCCATCCGCT
>Ga0209234_1000803_pt1 | contig 11290 bp, 8 predicted proteins | sample GraSoi013_1_20cm_2_FD_185816 | JGI IMG/M metagenome (GOLD analysis project Ga0209234, IMG submission 185816) | Grasslands soil microbial communities from the Angelo Coastal Reserve, California, USA - Sample 08_20_2013_1_20cm (SPAdes) (version 2) | ecosystem: Environmental > Terrestrial > Soil >... | reverse complement strand
AATGCTAAAACTTTAGTCCATAACGTACAAACTCATTCATTAGCAGCGTTCACTTTCATAGTAGCTTTATGCCTTTTCCAGGCTTTGTTAAAGGGCACGTGTGGGGTACCCTTACATACTGGCTTCGATGGAGATATTAGTATGCAGTGGAACATTGTACGCAACCTCTTATTTGGTTTGGTGGCCCTTCTGTTGGTTGGCGCCAGTTTGATCGCAGTAAGCATAGCTGTACGCGCAGGCTCCAATCAGCGCGTTACTCTCTATGGTCAGGCCGCGCCACTCGTTCAGCAAGCACGCCTGTTACGGGCAGCTGACGCTAATCAACAGCTCAATCTCTCCATCGGTTTACAGTTGCGCAACCAGGCCGACCTGGACAATCTACTAAGCGCTATCTACGATCCTCAATCGCCTCAATATCAAGAGTATTTGACGCCCGACCAGTTTAACCAGCTATTTGCACCAACACCCGACCAGGTTCAGCAGGTCGAAGCGTTCTTACAGAGCCAGGGATTGACCATCACCAATGTTGCCTCAAACAACCTGCTCATCGATGCGACCGGCACAGTCGCGCAAGCCCAACAAACATTCAAAACCCAGATCAACACCTACCGGTTGGGGAGTCGTACCTTCTATGCCAACGCGACGGCGCCCACCGTCCCTGGCTCGATCAGCCAGTTAATTACCTCCATCAGTGGGCTGGATAACAGCATACAGTACCACCCTCTCTACCAGCGGGGGCAGTCGTCCCGGCATCATGTCGAGCAGCAGCAGCAACGCTCTTACCTGGCAGGGCCAACAAGCGGCTATGGCCCAAAAGACCTGGCGGGAGCCTACAATGCTGCCCCGCTACAGAGCGCCGGTACGCTGGGAGATAACCAGACCGTTGCCCTTTTTGAATTGGACGGCTATCAACAAAACGATGTCGCTCAATATCTCCAGAACTACAACCTGGGCAGCCCTTCTATCACCAATGTGCTGGTAGATGGCTTCAACGGCTCAGCAGGACAGGGCGCAATAGAGGTCGAGTTAGATATGGAAATCGTGGCGGCAATGGCCCCACATGCCAACCAGATTGTCTACGAAGGGCCCAATACCACGCAAGGACTGAACGATACCTATAACAAGATCGTCACCGACAACAAGGCGCAGATTGCATCCACCAGTTGGGGACTCTGCGAGAACAGCTCGGGAAACGCCGAGTTGCAGACACTCGACGCTATTTTTAAGCAGGGCGCCGCCCAGGGTATCTCGTTCTTTGCCGCCTCTGGCGATTCCGGCGCTTATGACTGTGGAGATACCAATCTGGCGGTCGACTCGCCGGCTGACGATCCCTACATCACAGGAGTCGGCGGGACGAACCTGCAACTGAACAGCGGGGCGTACGGCAGTGAGTCGGTGTGGTCAAACCCGAACAACACCCAACGTGGCCCCAAAGGCGCCGGGGGTGGCGGCGGCCTTAGCAACACCTTTAAGCAGCCCAATTGGCAGAAAGGTCCAGGCGTTCATAATCAATATAGCAACGGCTTTCGCCAGGTACCGGATATCTCCGCTGATGCCGACCCGGCGACCGGCTATGCGATATATTGTACTGTGACTAATGCAGGATGTCCTGGTACCGGCTGGATCAGCATAGGAGGTACCAGCGCCAGTGCGCCACTGTGGGCAGGTAGTGCCGCGCTCGTCAACCAGTACTTGCAAGCGCAAGGCAAGCACCGGGTGGGTTTCGTGAATCCTACCCTCTACAGTCTCTTCAACGCAAAGCAGCAATTTCTGCCCTTCCATGATGTTATCACTGGTAACAACCTCTTTTACCCGGCCACCAGTAACTACGATCTGGCCAGCGGCATAGGTTCGCCGGACATCTACAACATCGCTCGTGACCTTGTCGCGCTCTCCGGTGGAGGAACGCCAACACCAACGCCAACTCCTCCCCCGCCGCCAACGAATACACCAACTACAACGCCGACCAGCACCCCGGCGCCACCTATTCTACAAAACGGTGATTTCGAAAATGGGCAGGCTCCATGGCAGGAGTCGTCCACCAAAGGATACCAATTGATTGACTCCTCGAACTCCTATAGTGGTCAGTACAGCGCCTACCTTTGCGGCTATGCAGGTTGCAATGATCGCATCTGGCAGAGTTTCACGGTTCCAGCAAGCTATACTAAAATCACTGTGACCTACTGGTGGTACTCAGATACGAATAAGACGGCCAAACAATGCCTGGATACGTTCAGCAGCCACCTCCAAATTAGTAGCGGAGGCACGATCCGTACTCTGCGACAGAGCTGTAATACGAACGTAACCAATAAGTGGGTACAGGAGAGTTTTGCTGTTTCCAGTAACCTCGTAGCCTACAAGGGTAAGCCAGTCACGCTTCTCTTCCATGGCACCAATGCACCTGGACAGCCTCAGACCTCAGACTTCTTCGTCGACGCTGTGAAAGTAATAGTACAATAGGTGCAAGCCCACAATGCGTCTAGAAGGCTCATTCCTCCTGGATGAAAGCGGGGTGTAAGGCGTCCCTTGCACCTTACTTTCATGCGTCCTTCTTCGTCGTAGAAGGTAAGGGAGTAGTGAATACAAGATGACACGTCTCCCAATCGAGCATTGTGATATACTTTATCTTAAAAAGACTTCTGAGGACGATGTACGATGATTGAACAAGATGGAGCCATTTCTCCAGAGAACACCATGTTTGTCTTGCTGTGTTTTGAAGGACCCGATGTCTACTCTACCGCCGGGGGATTAGGCACTCGCGTCACAGAGCTCAGCGAAGCCCTGGCCCAACAGGGCTACACCACCCACCTTATTTTCATCGGCGCACCCGATAAGCCCAATGTAGAAACGCGCGTCGATGGCCGCCTGATCCTGAAACGCTGGTCACAATGGATCAGCAAGTACTATCCGAATGGCGTCTATGACGGTGAAGAGCAAAAACTCTACGACTTCAACGAAAGCATTCCCTACCACATTTACAATGAGATCGTCCGACCGGCACAGGCCGAGGGCAAAACAGTGGTTATTTTGGGCGAGGATTGGCATACATCCGAAGCGATATGCCGCACCTCAGACCTGTTAAACTGGTTCGGTATGCGTCAGAAGGTCGTGATAATGTGGAACCTCAATAGCCTGATGTCCCTCTATCGCATCAATTGGGGCCGCCTCAGTTTCGTCTCAACGATCTGTACGGTCAGCAAGTACATGAAGCACAAGATGTGGGATTATGGCGTCAACCCGCTGGTTATTCCCAATGGCATCCCGAAGCGTCATCTCACCCCTGTTGATCCAAAAGATGTTGAGCGACTGCGCGAGGTTGCCCGCCTGGGTGATCCACGCCGTCTCTTCCTCTTTAAGATTGGCCGCTTCGATCCTGACAAGCGCTGGATTATGGCTGTTGAGGCCGTGGCCCGTCTCAAACATAGTGGCCACCCTGTCACGCTCTTCGTGCGCGGCGGAATCGAACCACACGGGGCCGAGGTCCTGCGCCATGCCTATCAAATGGGCCTGAGTATTCGCGATATAGTGGCCAGACGCCCGAACCTGAAACAATGTATAGATGCCGTGGCAAAGGCTGGTCCCGCCGACATTTATAACCTGCGTTTCTTCCTCCCTGAAGAGTTTGTGCGCACCACCTATGCTGCCGCTGATGCCACCCTGGCCAACAGCGGCCACGAGCCATTCGGCCTTGTTGGACTCGAGGTCATGGCAGCACAAGGGATCGCGGTCACGGGCAGCACTGGCGAAGATTACGCCGTCTCATTTGAGAATACCATCGTCACTGAAACAGACGATCCCGATGAGATCGTTGGCTACCTTCTCTATCTCCGCCGCCATCCCGAAGAACAAGAGCGCATCCGCACTGCAGGCCGCCAGACGGCAGAGCAGTTCCTGTGGGACCAGGTCATCGAAAATCTTGTGGGCAAATTAGAATTCCTGGCACGCAAACAGGGCATCCCGTTAAAGTAAACAAGGGTCGGTTAAGATCGTGGGAGTATGGTACTAATTTTGGCTGCTTCATCCCTAAAGAATTGACGTGGGCTGGTCTATTTAAGTAGACTCACCAGAGTAAAGATACTATACGTCTGTTTAGGGATGAGGTAAATATGATGCGTTTTCGCACCCCTCGGTTAAATCAGGAAGTAGACAATGACTATTTAGAAGTAGAGAGTAATGTTTTAACAGAAGAGCAACCCAGAGAGCATCCAGTTACCCCGCCAATTCCAAATCTCCCACTGTATTTCATGCCAACAGGTCAGTTCCAGGTTAGAACTACCGAGCAATTGGTTCATAACTCCAATAATCACGCGGTTAGAACTACCGAGCAACTACAGCCTGCTGCAAGCGCCAATGTGGTTCGCACCACCGAGCAACTTCCCAAGAGCTCAAGCCCTGGTGCGGTCAGAGGTACCGAGCCATTGAACCTTCGGGTGAACTCGCCCTCTGTTACTCCTATTCCTAAGCGCATCGTGAGAATTCCTGGCAGTCGCAAGCGGAAACGCGTATCTGCCAAAACGGATGATTTAGCAAAACAATTACCGGCGCTATCTCCTCGCCTGCGCCACGGTATCATTTTCATGGCGATCCTGCTGGTCGTGATGACGACGCTGATCTATATGACGCCTCTCAGCAGCGGGCAGGGACGCTTCTCTTTCTTTCAAGGGATCAATGACTGGATTCATGCGCAGCAGATGAACTGGGAGTTCCTGTCGCATTCTGCGCAAGCCATAGAGAATAAAACCGTTCAGAATAATACCCTACCGCCTCCCCCGCCTATGATGCTGCCCAAAAGTGCCTATGTGGCGATTGCGCAACAGGCTGCCACCAGCGCGGGCATTTCGCCTGTCTATTTTGTCCGGCAGATAAACCAGGAAAGTGGCTTTAACCCTAACGCCATCTCACCGTCTGGCGCGGAGGGAATTGCCCAGTTTATGCCTGGCACCGCGGCTGGACTGGGTATCAATCCCTGGGACCCCAACGCGGCCCTTAATGCCGCTGCCCACGTGATGGCAGGATACGCGAATACTTACGGGGGGGACTATGCCAAGGCACTCGCCGCCTATAATGGTGGGTCCGGCACCCTGCAAAATGCCATCAATAGCTGTGGGGCCGGGAACTGGATGAACTGTCTCCCCGGAGAGACCCGCAACTATATCCGCGTTATTATGGGGATATAGAGTGAGTGCCTAAGCTTGACCTGGGTGACCGCAACTGGGCGACGGCAAGGGTCGCCCCTACATATTACCGTTCTCTAGCATGTATTGATCCATGATGGGAGGATTGAAAAGGTTCAATCCTCTTGAGGGCTGTGCTTACTGTTTGTCGCACTTGTTGCACTTGTTTCATTTGTTTCACTTGTTTCACTTGTAGCAGGTGCGATCTTTATTGCAGATTTGGAGGCTATTAGCGATTGAGATCGAGATGCGAGAGATTTTTGGGAAAATGTCTCCGATTTTGCGACATAATTTTTTTGGGAAATGCGTGAGCTTATTTTGACGTTTGATGGTGGTGTCGATGCGATGGTTTGTTTGGTGGTCAATTTGGCTCCTTGATAGTTTTTTCGATTAAGCTTTCTTTCTGGGAGGCGGAGAAGGGGAAATTTCCGCAATGAGTTTTAGAATCAACTACATTGCTCTGTTGGCTACCTCAGGAAAGATCTGCTCCCCCGGGATGCGCAACGAGACGATCATGGGAAGAAGCCAGGAAGCAAAGGACAGAGAACGTAGAAATCGACGAAGATCGTGGTGAAGGGAGGACAAACCTTATCCCGACTTGCTGAACCTGACGTATATGTGGTGGTCCTGCTGATACCTCGCCGTAACCTGCTGGCCTTTCAACACTCTCGATGAAGTCGCTAGCAGAGATCGAGAGAAGAGCAGAGTAAGCTTGTTCCACCTCAGCACTTGTGAGGTTTGTTGACGCAACGGCGTACTAATTGAAGCGATTCAGCGCTTCGTACCGCTGGCCGACACAACGATGGCGTGTGTTCACCTGGTCGTATGAAGTGTCCCATCCCAGAACGCACTTTCAGAAAAGGGGAGTTGACCATGGCTGAACGAGCAGCACCTGTCCCGCGACCGCCCTCCCGACGTGCCGTTGTCAAGGGACTGCTCGGTCTGACCCTCACGCTCGCTGGGATTGGCTGTACTCCTGTGCGTTCATCCCCTCCTGCCACACCTACTCTTCGTCCTCCTACCTCTTCTCCATCCAACCTAGTCACCCTGCATACTCCCGTGTTCACCTATCACGGCCATAGAGGCACTGTGGACGCAGTGGCCTGGCATGGCAGGCGCATTGCTTCTGGCTCCGACGATGGGACAGTGCAGGTCTGGGATGCCGCCACTGGGGGCCACACGCTCACCTACCGCGGCCACTCTTCTAAAGTGAGTGCCGTGGCGTGGTCACCCGATGGCAGGCGCATTGCTTCCGGCTCCAACGATGCCACGGTGCAGGTGTGGAACGCTGCCACGGGAGGTCATCTCTTGACCTATCAGGGGCATGCCCTGGCGGTAAGTGATGTCACCTGGTCACCTGACGGCAAGCGAATTGTCTCTGCGAGCCTTGATGGGACGGTGCAGGTCTGGGATGCCACGACTGGTCACCATCTCCTGACCTATCACACCACTATCGACAGTCCGATATTACAAGTCGGCTGGTCACCTGATGGTAAGCTGATCATTTCGGCAGGTGAGAACGGCACGGTGATCGTCTGGGATGCCACCAGCGGAACCGATGTGTTCGTGTATCGCGGCCATACCGCAGCAGTGATCACCGCACGCTGGTCACCCGATGGGGCGCGCATCGCTTCGGGAGGCCTTGATACCACGGTACAAGTGTGGGACGCCACCACGGGAAAACATGTCTTGATCTATCATGGCCACGCTGGCTCTCGATTTGTCACCGATGTCTCCTGGTCGCCTCATGGCGACCGCCTGGCTTCGGGAGGGGCAGATGAGACAGTGCAGGTGTGGAAGGCTACGACAGGGGAGCACATCTTGACCTATGACGGCCATACAGCTACCGTCTTGCAATTGGCCTGGTCTCCAGATGCCACGCGCATTGCTTCCGGCTCCGTCGATACGACGGTACAGATCTGTCAGGCAGGATAACCCCCTGTCACATCGACCTGGGTGAGAGGTTACACATAGTGAAAGTACTCCTTGCAACAAAAAACCGATCGTAACTACTCAGGTTCGCTGAGAGAGGCTGGACAAAGCTGGTAGACTACAAGCATGACGGAAGAAGAAGCAAGAGACCTGGCAAAAGGGTCTGCGGATCTCAAAGAACAGGCCTGGACGTGACGAAGACGGCTTACCTGGAGGCAGGAGCAACACACGGCGCCCATCAGAGAAAGGGAGTAGCGACGGCGCTCATTCGGGAAGCTGAGCGATTAGCAAAAGAACACGGAGGCACTCACATAGGATTAGAGGTGGGAAGCACCGATAATCCAGATGCAAAACGCCTGTATGAACACCTGGGGTATGTTGACTGGGGACAGGGGGAATTTCTCATTAGCTGGGAGTACGTTGAGAGGAATGACCATCCCAGAACAGACTCGGAGATTGTCACCTACATGCACAAACAACTCTGAGCAGCGCTGCGGCCTCTCGCCTTTTGTCCAACTGAAGGGAACAGGTCTCTTTGATCAGTTTTTCCCATCCCCACCCGAGTAGCGCCAGAGCTTTTCCTGCTCATACTCTAGCGTGAGAAGATCCTGGAAAATACTCACCACCGCTTCCTGCCTGGCCAGAGCACGTTCTCCATAGAGCAGGAAGTTCCGAAATTCCGATCAGCGCACCGTAAGTTTGTCCACGATTACAACGTCCAGGTCCACTTCGCCCATCGAGAACGCCAGGACAACCGCCATAGCCCGCAGGAGGTGCTGCGCGGCGTGTTGGCGCAAACGATTCCTTCCGGAGAGCAACGAGGACCAGGAGCAAGCAATCTCTTCTTCGTGAACATCCAAAGGAGGATGAGGAGCGAAGCTTCACCAGGACTTACAGATTGCTATCAAACGCTCCTCTAGCGTGGCAACCTGCTCGATCAAGGTGGCAACCGAGGACCAGGTGTGCTGTACACCGGCATACTGGGCCTGGCCAAGCAGGCGAGCCTGCTGTTCGATCAGTCCTGCTGCCTCGGATTGGTTCCCCTCTCTCAGAAAGAGCTGAGCATCGACCTTGTGCCTTAATCCAAGGGGCAGGGCAAAGTAGAACAGGTGCGTAGCCAGATGCTCAGGCACTTGCGTGTGAAACGTTTGAGCGAGCATGCGCAAGGCTACAACGCCGCCATACACCCCTGGCTCCCAGAGCTCTTGGCACAGGTTTGCGCCAATGAATGGCACGGTCCGCTCGATCATGGCCTTCCGGCTGGATGCCTCAACAGGTCGAAAGGCTGCGCGCAGGGTATATGGCTCATCTCTCCTTGACTCTGTGTTTCTCTCCGTTCGCTTTCCCATCGTTCTCCTGACATCTTGTGTGAGGATGCGTTCGTCTTCTATGATAGCTTGAGTAAGTTGAAGGAGTCAATCCAACACTGTTCTTCTTTTGCATCCTTACAGAAACGGAAGCACTCTTAGCTTCTTGTTGGAGGCGCCCCAGTTATGTGAGATAAGGAGTCTCCAGATCGAGATGAGCAGGTAGGGCACTGGCACGAGCCCATCTTTTCCTGGGTTCAGGACTCAAAGCTGCTTCGTCTTCTGCAGCTGGAGAGCTGTTTTTGCAGATAGGCCAGTTTCTCAGGGTTCAGCAGAGCATAGATCTCCTGAATGCCCACGGCGCTGAGGGTCAGGCTCATGACTCCGGCCAGGCTGCCCTCTTCCCAGAACAAGATGGCCGGGCTGCCATTGATCTCGGCCAGGGTCTCGGTCAGAGGCCGCTGATTTTTGCGCATCACGCTCAGCCAGAAACGCGCCACGGCTTGCTGGCCGTGGATAGGCTTGAGATTCGACTGCACTTTGCCGCCACTATCCGACCAGGAGACGGCATCCTGAGCCAGGAGGCTGGTCAGAGCCGTCATGTCCCCGGCCTGACTGGCGGAAAGAAAACTGAGCAGAAGCTGGCGCTGGCGCTGGGGCTCCGGCTCGAAACGCGCGCGCTTGTCCTGCAAAGCCTGTCTGGCCCGATGAAAGATCTGGCGGCAATTGGCAGGGCTTTTCTCCAGCATCACCCCGATTTCGCTTAAAGGGTAATCAAAGATTTCATGCAGGAGAAAAACGGCGCGCTCAGGCGGGCTGAGAGCCTCTAGCAGGCGTAAAAAGGCCAGAGAAAGCGCTTCTTGTTGCTCAAGGCCTGCCAGAGGAAACCCACCATCCTCCGATGTGAGGAGAGGTTCGGGCAGCCAGGCTCCCATATACTGTTCGCGGGCGACGCGGGCCGATTTCAGATAATCCAGCGCCAGACGGGTAATAATCGTGGTAAGATAGGCTTTCAGAGAGACAATCTCCGAGCTTTCGCTCGCCTGATAGCGCAGATAGGTCTCCTGCACCAGATCCTCCGCGTCACTGGCGCTGCCAGTCATCCGATAGGCAATGGAAAAGAGCAGCACGCGATAGTGCTCGAACGCTTCTCCCTGGTTCCCCTTTTGCATGGATTCGTCCATTGCTCACCTTTCTCCTTCTCCCTTATTATAAGCCCATAGCAGGACAGAGAACAACCAGAGGGGTGTCACATCTGCCCGTGCTCTCTCGTCTCCTGTACGAGCCTCTGAGAGAGAGGCATGCAAAGCACAGAGAAACAAGAGAGGAAATACTATGCAACATATTCTGGTGACAGGCGGCGCGGGAAGACTGGGCCGCCTGGTTGTGAAGCAATTGAGCGCGGCAGGGTATCCCGTGCGTGGGATGAGTCGACGGGCCAGACCTGGAGGTGATTGGCCAGGCGCGGAGTGGGTGCAGGCTGATCTGGAGACCGGCGCGGGCCTGGCTGAGGCAGTCCAGGGCATTGATGTTGTGATCCATGCCGCCAGCAACGGAAACCACCATACCTGGCAGATCGATGTCGAAGGCACGCGCCGCCTACTGGACGCTGCCCGCGAGGCGGGTGTCTCGCATGTGGTCTACATTTCGATTGTGGGAATTGATAAGGTCCCGTATGCCTATGGCAAAGCCAAGCTCGCCAGCGAAGACCTCATTGAGCACAGCGGCCTCCCCTGGTCAATCCTCAGGGCGACACAGTTTCATTACGGCATCGATGTCTTGCTGCGAATTCTGACCAAACTCCCCCTGGTTGCGCTTCTCCCGACTGACCTGCTGCTCCAACCCGTTGCCGAGGAGGAAGTGGCCCGACGTCTCTGTGAGATCGTCCAGGCTGGCCCATCCGGTCGCCTGCCGGATATGGGCGGCCCGCAGGTCTACACCTCTGGAGAGCTGGCGCGGATCTGGCTCAGGCAGCGTGGAATACACCGTGCCATCATCCCCCTCTGGCTGCCTGGCAAAACAGCCAGCGGACTGCGCCAGGGTGGCAATACCTGCCCACAACAGGCCACAGGCACAGTAAGCTGGGAAGCATGGCTACAGCAACACTATAGAGGGGTGTGAGCCCGGAGGACGCGATGGTGATCACGTAGACGGGCTTCGGATCAGGAAGCAGATGTTCTTCGATGTATCTGACATCTCAACGTGCAGGTCAACGATGAGTTAGCGAATCTCTGGTGGCAGCGTCTTTGAGGTTTCTCTCGCTCCGCCTTGCTCCCCATCGGCACTCCAGGATGGGTGCGGTCTGTGGTGCGGAAGAAAAGGTAAACGGTTTGTAGGGATAGAAGCCATCCACGGCACTCCGTCCGGCGAAGGTGATCAAGGGTTCCGGCAAGAATGGCTCAACCTGATCCCATTGCGCGTAATACCTGGCAGCTTCGGTTTTTCCCGTGCCTGGCGGCCCATATCCCAGACCGATCGAATGAGCACTCCGACAGACATCGCACAGCTCAGTGAAACGCCGATAGCTTTTGGTGACGACAAAGGTCTAAGGCTCCCGCCCGTTGTGATCACTCATTTTCGCTATGGACTCGGTAATGATAGTCTTCCAGCAACCACTTCCGAAAGCGCTGCTCAAAGGCTGGTAACGTCAATGTCGCCTCTGCCTCTCCATATCCCTTTGGAGCATATCCAGGGATGTCTTGCAGAAATAATTGAAGGAAGATGCACAGTCGTAAGAGAAGGAATAGTATGGGCAACTAAGGGAACCGACGTGGGGTACTACCCGGGCATCCTCAATTTCAGCAAAATGAGTTTCAGCCCACGTGCAGATCTCCTTGAGCAACTCACTCAATGTCTGGCCTAAGGGAGTCAGGGCAT
>Ga0209234_1000802_pt1 | contig 11298 bp, 7 predicted proteins | sample GraSoi013_1_20cm_2_FD_185816 | JGI IMG/M metagenome (GOLD analysis project Ga0209234, IMG submission 185816) | Grasslands soil microbial communities from the Angelo Coastal Reserve, California, USA - Sample 08_20_2013_1_20cm (SPAdes) (version 2) | ecosystem: Environmental > Terrestrial > Soil >... | reverse complement strand
TCCATGCAGGAAGTTCGAAACAGTCATCGACTCCGGCGCTTCTCTCTGCCTGTTCCATTCCAGCATCGGACAGGCCATTGGCCTAAATGTCGAAAAGGGGAACTGGACGAAACTGTAGGAGTTTCTGGTGTACCGACAAAGATATATCGACACACAGTCTCTTTGCATGTCTTAGGAAATATATTCAAGATTCGAGCCGGATTTACTGATCAGCTGCCGCTTGCTGGATTGCTGGGACGAGTCGGCTTCTTCGAACACTTCAAGATCACTTTCGACCCATCGAGCAATCCACCAGGATTTGACTTAGAACGCGTCTACAGAGCCTAGTCTTTGTTGCGGTGATAAAGTACCGGGAGCCTGCATAGCGAGTTACCTCCGCTGTGTGAGTTAGGGGCGTGTCGACGTTGATAGCGCCCGGCGTCCCGCTTCACTTCTTTAGCTTATCTATAACCTCTCCGTGAGCAAGAATGAGTACCCTTGAGCAAGGCGTAGGGCTTTATTGTCCTACGCGCAAGATAAGCACTGTATTTGCGTGAGCAACGGCGAGCAAGTTTGACAAAGCGACAGACATTCGTTTTTGAGTCCAGCGCGTCTGCCAGTTCCGCCACTCCGGGGCAACAATTCAAAATAGCACGCCGGCGGACTGCGCTCAAGGCGTTACGTCACTGGGTCACTGGGTCACTTGGTCTTGCCCGTATTCCCAGGATCTCAAAACGAAAGCCTGGCGCTCAACTGCATTTCGCGTCCCGGCGTCATCGCCATGGTGATGGTTCCGAACTGCGGCGTATTTACGAAGCGGTTCGGGGTGCCCAGGTTTACCTTGTTCAGCGCGTTGAATGCTTCGGCACGAAACTGGAAATTAGCTCTCTCGCTGAAGCGGAAGGCTCGCGTCAACGCGAAGTCCAGGGTTTGCATGGGCGGGCCATATACGGAGTTCCGGCCTGCATGGCCGTATGTGAACGCCGGGGGCGCGGCAAATGCGGAGGGGTTAAACCACTCCGCGGCGGTGCGCGCGGCGGGGCCGAATATAGGCTGGCCGGTAACGTTGGCCCGGATCGGATTCTCGCCTAACACGGTCCCAGAGTTCGCCGTATCTCCGAACACGGAGATCGTGAACGGCATTCCCGACTGGACCTGGTAGATGGTCGACAAATGCCAGTCCTCGGAAATGAGGCGAAGCCATTTCTGCCGCCGGAAAGCGGGAATGTTGTAAACGCTGCTCAGGGCGAAGCGGTGCCTCACGTCGCAACCTGGACCTTTTTCGGCGCCGAGATTCCTGTTGTCTTGTGGGATGGATGCTTCGTCCATCGGCGACCGGAAGTCCGGAGCGTTGGTCAGACTCTTGGCAAAGGTGTAGTTGGCCAGAACGCTGAACCCATGCGAATAGCGGCGGCGGACATTCAAGTAGCCCGCGTCGTACCAACTCCGGGCGGTGTTCTCCAACAAATTGATGGTGCTGACCGGGAACGTTTCACTTTGCACCACTGCGGTGGTGCTGCTCGGCGTCAACACTGTGCCCGGCACGAAAGTGAGCGTCTTGAAGGGGCGCCGCGGGCCAAAAGGGCCCGGCCCGGGAAGAGTGTTGTTGATCAAGTGCGCTCGTTGCAGGTGGAAACCGCGTGAGCCGATGTAGCCAACTTCAAGCGAGGTGTTTTGCCCAAAGCTCTTTTGCGCCGAGCCGTTCCATTGCTGCACGTACTGCGCGGGAGCGTGCGAATCAAAAGCCGTGAAACTGACCGTGGTGGGCGTCAGAGCCCCCGTGCCAAGAACCGGTGTGCCGAAATTCATGCCGGTGTCGAAGAGCGCCGCCGGCGGCGTGAAGTTATCGGCTTGCTGCGTCTCCGGAAAAACATATGGGACGTTGTGCCGCTGGTTGCACCAGGTGTTCAAATCTACAGGCGTAAAAAAGATTCCATAGGCCGTGTGGAAGACGAGGCCGACGCCTGGAAGGTGTTTGGCGATTCCCAAGCGCGGCGCAAAGTTATGCTTATTGGCGTACATCAGCCCTCTCGGATAACCCAACTGCCCACCGATGAAAACGGAAGGAACGCCGTTGATGAAAATCAGGTTGGTGTTTGTGTTCTGCTTGTCGTAGAGAGGGCTGGTGTATTCATAGCGGAGTCCGAGGTTGAGAGCAGTCGTGGGCGTCACCTGCCAACTATCTTCGGCGAACGCGGCCGTTCCCCAGGCACGCAAATCCATTTGCGGTATACCCGCCTGGCGTTGTTTCACGGCGGGCAAGCCAAGCAGCATACTGGCCAGTCCGGAGCCGCTGCCGTCATTGAAGCCAAATTCGGTGGTGTACCCGGTGGTGTATTGGTAGTATCCGCGGTTCTGGAAGAATCCCCACATGGGCCAGATGTAACGATGGAATTCGGCGCCGAATTTCGTGCCGTGGCGTCCGCGCTGCCACGCATAGGTATCCCGAAGTTCGATCGTCGTGTCCCAGGCATGCATGGGTGTTGCCGCAAAAGTGTCGCCGATTCCGGTGTACCCCTGAACGGCGAACCACGGGGAACCCCAGGCGTTCTTGCCTCCAAACCCAATTCCCTGAATGCCCAGCGCGCTAACGATGTCGTTGACTCCGTCATTCTGCGAGGTGCGGTCCATCGAAAGGCGCGAAAGTGCGAGGGACGCGGTGTTGACTCTGTTGCTCGTAAAAATGTGATTCCACGACCCGACGGCTTGCTGGGACAGGTTGTTGAAGTTCACGCCAAAGCCGGGCAAATTTTCCGTTGTAGAGGTCATACCACTGCTCGGGGAAAAGCCATATTCACCGCCGGCAGAGTAGCGAGCCAGCAGGGTGTCGCCGTTCGAGAAGTTATGGTCCGCGCGAAACGTGCCCTGATCCTGAATGTGGTTTTCGGTGCGCACGTCGAGATAATTGTTCGAATCCGCATCGCCCCCCATCATCATCATGTTAGGCTGAGGCAGGTATTTCAGTAAAAAGCTTTCGAGAAGAGGATTGATCCGGCCGGGCGGAATCTGATTGTTGGGAAACTGGGAGCGCTTATACGGGAAATTCGAGGGCCCGGTCGGCAAACTCGGGTTGTAATTTGGATTACTCACCGCACCGGTGGGGTCGTAGATTTTGACATTGTTGGTGCTGAAGTGACCCTTGATTTCGTCCTGCGTGGGGACAGTCAGAATCTGGGCGTCTGCCTGCGCAAGGCGCAAGCCCTCATAATTGACGAAGAAAAAGGTCTTCTTTCCGATCAGCGGGCCGCCGAACGAGGCGCCGAAATTATTTTGCACCAGGTGATTGTTGCCCATGGACGCGAAAGTGCTGGCATCCATTGCGCCGTTGCGGAGAAATTCGTAAATTGTTCCGTGGTATTGGCCGGAGCCGGAATGGGTGACGATATTGATCTGGCCACCGCCCGCGCCTCCCATATCGGCGGTGTAGCTGCTCGTTTCCACTTGAAACTCTTTGACCGCATCGGGAGAAGGGCTCAGGTTCTGCGTGTTGAATGTCGGATCGGTGTTGGTGGCGCCGTCCAGCAAGAAAAAGTTCGCGTTCGGGCGGCTGCCACCGATGACTACGGCGGAGCGCTGCCCGGGACGCCAGTAAAGAGGATTTGTGGATCCCGTCTGTGCTCCAAAACCGACGTGGGCTCCGGGCACAGTCAGCACGAGGTCAATCAACATGCGCCCATTGAGCGGCAATTCGCGAATGGATGTGGGCTCGACGACCTCTCCGACGCTGGCGTCGGTGGTTTGCAAAACTTCTCTCCCGGCCGTGACTTCTACTCCTTCAGTGACGGAACCAACCCTCAGCGTGATGTCTACAGCAAGTTTCTGGCCCACCTCCAGCCGCAAGGACTGCTTTGCGCTAGCCAAGCCGGAGGCTGCGACTTCCAGTTCATAATCATCAGGCAGGAGTGCTGGGGCCTCGAAGAGTCCGTGTTGGTTCGTGACGACCCGGCGGATTGCACCGGTGCTCGCGGCCGTCAGCTTGACTGCGGCCCCCACAACAGGCAGATGCTGCGAATCGGTGACGATACCGGTGAGAACGGCGTAGTTGCTCTGGCCAAATCCGGGCACCGCGAGCCCCAGGAGAAATAGAAGTACACCGAATCGCCTCATAGGGTTTGCCGCTCCAGAAAAATTTCACGCCGCGCAAAGCGCAGCCTTCCGGGCACAAGAAACGAACGGTTCGGCACGAGACCGACATTTAGCCCCGGTGACCCGAGACTCTAACTTTCAAGATGGGCACCTACAATAGTAGGAAAGTATTAGCAGGGATCTCGGCTAGATTCGATTCCGAGTCTCCTCCCGGGGATCCTGCTGGCTCGCCTGCCCACGGATTTTTCCACAGCCCCCTTCCACAGCCCCCCGACTGGACTCCGCCTTCCCCACGAGGTACTCTACCCCTCCTTCGATAGGGTCCCTTCCAGGGACATTCGAAGGCACTCGACCAGGATTCTCAAGATGGCTACCGTGACTTCCATGCCCTCCGGTTCCCACCGGGAGCACCACGGCCTTTCCTTCTGGATAGACCGCGTCATTAAGGAGCTGGAAAGCGTACGCTCGTCCCCCGACGCAGACGCCGTCCATGATCTTCGTGTGGCCATTCGCCGCTGCCGGTCGGTCGCTGCGGTGATGGAAGAGGTGGACCCCGATCCCGCCTGGCCCGCCATGCGCAAGGTGGTCCGCAAACTCTTCCGCGGGCTAGGCACACTTCGCGATGCTCAAGTGATGGACGCGTGGGTAAAGAAACTCGCTCCCGAAACCGACCCAGTGCGCAAGTATCTGCAAACTGCGTTCGAATCGAACGAACCCAAGCTGCGAGAAAACGCGCTACGCGTGGCCGACAGATTCGACCAAAAGGCCTGGAAGCGCCTCGACCGCACTCTCAGTCAGCGCGCCCGCCTGGTGCCGGTTGGGAGTCTCGCCGCCGAATGCCTTGCTCTTGAACGATTCGAAAGCACCAGGCAGCTTCACGCCAAGGCCCTGCGCACCGAAAGATCCAAACCCTGGCATGCCTTGCGCATTGGACTGAAGGGTTTTCGCTACACGGTCGAAAGCCTGCTCCCGGAGCACTATGCCGCCTGGAGCGACAATCTCAAGCGTCTCCAGGACATGCTCGGCGAGATTCACGACCTCGACGTCCTCGCAGAAGTTGTCAAGAAGTCAGACTTCCTCGAAACCGAAGACTGTCTCAAACTCTGGCAAGAAAGCATCAAACGCGAACGCAACGATCGCATCGAAACCTATCGCCGGCTCACTCTCGGCAAGACCAGCCTCTGGAACATCTGGCGTTCCGGGCTGCCCACGAATGGCCGCATCGAAGCTGCCGCTCTGGCCCGCCTGCGCGCCACGGCCCGCGCCGTTGATCCCCATGTGCGCCGTACCTCGCAAACCTCCCGTATCGCCGTCGCCCTTTTCGACGCCTTGAAACGCGCTGGCTCTGCTCCCGCGTTCAGCGACTCCGCTCTTCGCCGGGTTTTGCTTTTTGCGGCTCGCTTGCACGGGGTTGGCGATGCGGACGCTGGCAAGTCACCTCAAAAAGCCGCGCGCAAGTTCCTTCTTGGTCTCACGATTCCTCCCGGATGGAGCAACGAAGATTGGGAGTTGCTCGCTCTTGCGGTCCGTTACCATCGCGGGGCCGAACCAAGAGCGAAGGACGGTCCCTTTTCCAAGCTTTCGGCGGAGCAGCAGAACAGTGTCCGCGTCCTGGCCGGCGTTTTGCGGTTGGCGCGCGCGCTTCGCAAGAGCGGTGTGGAGAGCGGAGCAGGAATCAGAGCCGAAAAATCCGCCCAGGCGATCGTACTTCGTGTTCCTGGCCTAGTGGATGATCTCGAAACCGCCGCGCGGCTTGCTGCAGGCAAGCATCTTCTCGAAGATCGCCTCGGCATGCCCTTGGTCGTAAAGGCCACCGCGAAGCCGGAAACAGTGGTTGCCCTATCGCCCCGGCAAGCTCGCGAGTTCTCGGTCATCGCTTCCGATTGAGCACCCCAGCCGCGCCGGATGACTACCTGTGCACCTTCTTCGTCACGAACCACATTCCTGTCTATGCTTGAACGACGAGCCGCACCCTGGAGAAATTTTGCCCCTGGTGTCGCTTTCTGGTTTCGCGTCGCCTGGGTGGTATGGTGGGCCGTCGCTCCGCTCCTCCAGGCTCGCCGCCAGGCAGAAGCAGTCCTTTCCGAACCGCCGGTCCGCTTCGTTTTTTCTCCCGCGGGCGTCGAAATGATCCGCCTCGATGTTTCCATGCAGATTGCCTGGCCCGGCATCCGCCGCGTTAAAGAGACCTGGTTTTCCTTCTTAATCTATCCGCGCCAGTCCTCGCCGTTGCGCCGCCGCCCCCGACGGCCGCTTGATTCAAGTGCTCCCGTGGATGAAACTCTATTTTGCCCTTCCCCTCCACGGCTTCGCGGACACCGCGGATTTACGTCTCTTCCGCACCTTGATTCGCAATCATCTCACCGGAGAAATAAAGCTAGGTATCTGAATTGTTGGTTTACTTCCCTGCTCGCCGCAGCAACTTAGATGTGGCAAGCCACACGAGTTCGCCAATCGGCGGAGAAATGCGCCTGAGCTCCACGAAAGCCACCCCCGCTTTTTTCATCGCCGTCAGAGGCTTTCTAGAGCCAAGCGCCGTAGCGATGACCTCATCGAGTTGCGGAGCATGGCCAAAGAGAAAGACCATGGGCGCTTGCTTGTCCTTCGCCAGTTCGCGAAATAGAAGGGACGGCTCTGCTCCCGGCAACAGCAAGTCCGTCCGCCGAATCTTCTGTTTGGCGTACCCGAGCGCACTGGCAAAAATTTGCGCGGTCTCGGTAGCGCGCACGTACGGACTTGAAAGGAACAGATCCCCCGTCACACCGAGCGCCGCCACTCCTTTAGCTACCTGTTTGGTCTTCTCGATGCCCGCCTCGGTCAGATACCGTTCCGGGTCGGGAGGACATTTGGGGTCCTCACGGGCAATGGCGATCCCATGGCGAACAATGTAAAGCTGCATCCTTTTCTCCTTCGATTCAACGAATCCTCGACAAAGCGCGCTTTTGCGGCCCGGCAATTCACTCTGCCGACGACTGGCGGAAATAGAGCCTCACGTGGAATTCCTTCTCAAACAGCTCCGCGCTGCGATGAGCGTCTCGCAGGTCTTCCCTAGCATCGCCGCTAGCGTGCACCTGCAATCCCACCGCGCCGCGCTGAAAGGAAGCGCGGATCTTCAACACGCGCTGCCGGTGAGAATGATCCAGAGCCTCGGCGATCCGCAGTATCGCCGCAAGTCTCCGTGTGACGCGTTGGTCCGCGTTGTTCAGCGAGGAATAAGCGGTGTGATGCCCAGCAGGCTCCGACTTTCGATTGTGATAGCGCACCAGTGCCGCCGCCACGGCTCGGTCGCGGCCTTCTAGCCCCGCGATATCGCCATTCAGGGCCAGGTACTCCCCATGCTTGTGATGCCCGCGGTGACTGATCATGTGCCCGGTGTCGTGCAGGAGTGCCCCGGCCTCCAGCAGCACACGCGCATGCGCCGGCAAATGATGCACCGCCTGCAACTGATCAAATAGTTGGATACTCAGTTCTCGGACGTGTTCCGCATGCTGTTGCTCGTATCCCATCCGCCGCGCAAAACTGCGCGTGCCCACGAGCAACTGGCGCGCCGCGGCGTTGTACCGGTGGGGTTCCTTGCGCGAGAAGGCTTCCCGGGCAATCTCCTGTAACAGCCCTTCTCGCACGCCGACGCCGGGGAGCGCAAATGTGCGCAAGTTCAGGTAACGCCCCAGGGTAAGAAACGTGATGGCAGCGACGCCCATCACGTCGGCACGGTCACGCCGCACCGCATAGGCTTTCATGCGTTCCCGCACGTCTCGCCTGAGAATGTCCGGCAAGCGCACCCGCAAGAGCGACAATTCCATCGTTGGCAGGCCGTGTTGACGCGGCCCCGGAGCGACATTCGCCAGCGTTTCCGCGTTCCCACCCAGCGCCACCGCGATGCTCTCCCCCAAATTCGGGCGCGGCACTAGTTTCGACTCCAGCAGCGCGCGTACGTACCGCCGCACCTGCTCCGCTTCCGCCAGACGAATCACTCCGGGGAGTTCCAGAGTGGTCATCAGCCGCACCGTGCCTACCGCCAATTGCGCGCCTTGCTCCACGGTGCGATCGCGCAGGATGCTGATCTCCAGGCTTCCACCACCTAGATCCACGATGCAGCGGGGTGGCGCCTCCGGTCCGAGCGCGGCCCATACTGCTTCCCGGCCGAGACGCGACTCCTCAGCCGCATTGATCACTTCCAGCGTGATTCCCGATTTCTGTTTGATGCGGCGCACAAACACCTTGCGGTTTCGCGCTTCACGCGTGGCGCTCGTCGCTACCGCGCGATATCGCGTCACCCCGAAGTCATCCATCAATTCGCGAAAATGCCGGAAGGCCTTCGCGGCTTTCTTGAATATCTCTTCGCTAAAGCGGGGACGCACGAAAACGCTTTCTCCAAGACGTAGCGGGTAGCGTTCTACGTGGACGGGTTCGATATCCAGCGCGGAATAGGCGCGCGCCACGGACAGGCGCACGGCGTTCGAACCGGCATCAATGGCTGCGATATGAACCGGCTCGGACATTCCAGGAGCTACCGCCAGAGGTGGGCTAGCGCGGCGGATGGAGTGTACTTCGTCGCGCGAATTCCCAATTGCTCGCCGATGCGCTGCCGCAGCTGCTTGTTCACGGCGGGAACGCTGGCCTCGCCGTCCAGTTCGAGGAAACTATGTTTCTTGGCCATGACTTCGAACTCGCGCTTGATCATCGTCTGATAGCGAATGAAAGACCAGTAGAGATCGTGGGAAAGCGACATGTCCCGTCCCGCTTCCCAATAATTGATGGCCTGCGCTTTCTTGAATTCCCGTCCGAAGGCCGTCTCTGGCCGCACGTTCAGCCAGAAAGTCAGGTGCGGCCGCAAGGCCATGGCGTAGAGCCCGCTCATGTAATCGCGATTGATGCCCCGCACCACGCCCCGCGCGATGAGCGTGAAGATGAAACGATCCGCCAGCACAATGGTGCCGGATCGCAGCGCCGGCAGAATACGGTGTTCCACCTGATCGAAGAAATCCGTTGCGTACATCAGCGCCAGCGTCAGCCGCGTCGCGGCGTTCTTGGCAAGAAGTTCATCGATGTCGCGTCCCACCAGATTCGAACGGCGCAGCCCGCTCGTCTGCACCGCAAACCCCTCCGATTCCAGCCACTCCTGCAATAGAGCAATCTGCGTCGACCGCCCCGACCCGTCCATGCCTTCAATTACGACCAGGCTGCCGGTTATTTCGCTGGGATCGAATCCGACCAGCGGCTCGCCAAAAAAATATTGGGACGACACTTCTTCGGCGGCCGCAACCGCTTTGGCCGCAGCCACCGGAGGCGTTGCCAGGGGCGTTTCCCCTGCTGGAACCGCTCCTGGCGTTTTCTCTTGTTCCTGGTCCGGCATGGTCACTCCGACTCCTGAAGGCGTGGAGCGAAGCGCTTGAGATCGATTTTTGACGCCACGATGTCGCGCATCTGTTTTTGCAGCTTATTCACGGCAAGGGTGGCGTCCAGTACGACGAAATTGTCGGTGTCCACCATCTTGTCGTACTCCTCCATAATCCGCGCCTGAAACAATCGGAAACTCTCCGCGCGGTCGTACGACATCCCCAAATCCATGCCCGCTTCGTAGTATTTCAGTTTCGGACGCCCGCTCAGGATGCGGTGTACGGCCACCTCCAGCGGCGCGCGGAAATAAAACGTAATGTCCGGAATTGGCGCGAAGCGGTACAAATTTCGCAGCCATCTCGCCGGGCAGCCCCGCGCCGCATCCCTCGCAAACGCCGTGTAAATGTAGCGATCAGCAAGGACTAGATAGTCACCCTGAAGCAACGGCATGATCTGCCGCTCACAACGGTCCGCAAAATCGGCCGCGTGCAGCAGCGAAAATGTCGTCGGCGTCAGCAACCGCCGCTGTTTTCCTCGCCGCGTGGCGGATTTCACCAGCGGCGATGAATTCCATTCCGTGAAATGTAAACGGAATCCGCCAATTTCCAACCAGCGCTTGAGCAAATACAGTTGCGTGCTTTTGCCCGACCCGTCAGTTCCTTCAACCACAATCAATGCGCCCGGATACGCGCGGCTGGGAATCGGCCGGCCCGGTTGCGGAAGGGTGGATTTCGTCGGCTCGGTTCGCGGCGCCTTCTGCGTTACATCCAGATTTTCCATGATTCTCGTTAGCAGAAGCTGCTCAATTCACAAAGACTAGTCCCGCACTGTTACAGGGGCATTACAACACACCGCGCCATTTCCGGCAAAGCGCACCAGGTTGGCAGATGCTAAAGAACCCAGACCATTGAGAACGGCGCTTAGAAAGATTTTTCCGGGCCTGGTCAGAAAAGAGTGATCTTAATGTGCAAGAATTTCTTCGGATTCTGCCGGAAATCTCCAATCAACAGCCGCATATCCCCGGTCAATCCCGCCAGGTTGTCGTACAACTTCGCGTCGGAGAAGAGTTTCCCTGCCGTCGTCGTGTTGTCATTCAACTTCGCCGACGCGGTTGCCAGGTTCGAACTCGTGTCGCGCAATTTGTTGTAAAGAGTGTCGTCCGTGGCCAGTTTCCCCAACGTTCCTTTTCCGGCGCGCGCGTCTCCAATCATCGCATTGCCGTTGGTGATCGCTTGTTTGGCCTGGTCGTAGAGCGTCGGGTCATACATCAGTTTTCCGATCGTCCCCTTCTGCGCCCGCACGTCCGCCAGAATCACATTCACATTGTCCAAACCCTGGTCCACTTTCGTGTACATCTCGTCCGACGCCACCAGTTTTCCCAGCGTGCCTTGGCCCGCCTGAATATCTGTCAGCATTACGTCGCCCTTGGCGAGAATGCTGTTCAAGTGGTGGTACGCTTGCTCGTCCGTCAATAATTTCCCCAGCGAGCCTTTCCCTTCCTTCACGCCCTGGATCAGTTGTCGCACGTCGTCCGAGAGCGCATTGAGGTTTCCCAGCACCTCTGCGCTCCGCTCCACTACTTCTTTCATGGCTTTCTCTTCCGCCCCGGTGATCTCCCCGTCTTCTTTCAATGGTGCTCCAGTGAAACCTCGTGTGATGTTCACGTAGCGATTGCCCAGCAGCCCTTCGGTCACCAGGCTGGCGGCGGAGTCCGTCAAAATGTCATCCTGATATCGCTTGTCCACACGCATTACCACTTCGATGTTCTTGTTTTTCCCCGGCCCCTTGCCTGGTGTCCGCGGCAACAGCCGGATCGATTCCACGTTTCCGACTTCCACTCCGTCCACGCGCACCGGCGCCCCATCCGACAAGCCCGCTACTTCCGGCAGATAG
>Ga0209234_1000801_pt1 | contig 11304 bp, 11 predicted proteins | sample GraSoi013_1_20cm_2_FD_185816 | JGI IMG/M metagenome (GOLD analysis project Ga0209234, IMG submission 185816) | Grasslands soil microbial communities from the Angelo Coastal Reserve, California, USA - Sample 08_20_2013_1_20cm (SPAdes) (version 2) | ecosystem: Environmental > Terrestrial > Soil >... | reverse complement strand
GCGTACCGGAACTTCGTCGGCCACATCGCCGCGAGCGCTGGCGCTGCGGCGTTCGTACCCGATTATCGGCTCGCTCCCGAGCATCCCTTTCCTGCTGCGGTTACGGACGTCGAGGCATGCTATCGCGGACTGGTCGACAAAGGGATCAACAAGATCGCCGTGACCGGCGACTCGGCCGGAGGTAACCTGGCGCTCGTGCTGCTGTCGATCGACAAATCCGCCGTCGGCGCGGTCGCCATTTCGCCGGTGACCGACCTTGCACTGACCGGTGAGAGCTTCGAGACGCGAGCGGAAGCGGATCCGTACTTCACCAAGTCCCAGGTCGCCGGGCTCGTCGGCGCGTACCTGGGTCGGGCCGATCCGAAGAACCCTCTGGCATCGCCGCTGTACGGCGATTTGAGCGGCCTGCCCCCAATCCGCGTGCATGTGGGAGACGCCGAAGTGTTGCTCGACGACTCGCGCCGCTATGTGGAGCGCGCCGTCGCGGCCGGCGTCGACGCCACGCTGGACGCATGGATGGGAATGCCGCACGGATTCGTCACCGGAGTACGCGAATTCGACGCCGCCCGACAGGCACTCCAGGCAATCGGAGGCTTTCTGACCGAGCGGTTGTTGTAACCACACAACGCGAACTTGAGGAGTTATGTGATGAGTGAGACCACTCTTCAAAACGACACGCGGTGCCTCTGGTACCCCAGTGGCCGCGGTGCTCGTCGCGACGGCGGCGGCCGTCGCGATCTGGGCCGTGGCGACCGCGGCCGGCGCTGAGCTGACCGTCAGCTTCGGCCCCGGTCAACCGATACAAAAGGTCACGGTGGTCAACGTCGTGGTGGCGGCGCTGGTGGGGTCGCTGGCCGGCTGTGGTCTGCTCGCCCTGCTCCGCCGGTTCACGGCCAATGCCCGTGCGGTCTGGACCGTCATCGCGATCGTGTCGTACTTCGCGCCCTAGACATGCACCCTCTCACTCGATAGCGCCCGGCACGTGGTAGATCGGTGGCCGCCATGCTTCCCGCGCTGATCGCGTTGTTGTCGGTGGTGACGCCGCCTCGGTTCGGCAGATGAGCGCGCAGCTCGATTCCGGAACAACGCTTTTCGCCGAGACGGATTTTGGGCAGCGGATTGCGAACGTCTACAGCCGAGGTACGGAGACCTTAGTTGCTGCGAATCTCGGCCAGATTGTAGAGAGCGTGCATGCGAAGCAAGAAGAGTCGCAGGCGCTTCGGAACAGCGGCTTGAACGACATCAAGTATTTGATCGCGACGCGCGGTGAGTCTGCCAGTCAAGGAGATAACCGGATTACCCTGGAATTTAACGGACAGCGGCACGGGATGGCCTCCTGGCTGGCGGCTCCAGCTCCCATGGGTTCGTTGGACTATGTTTCCACCAACGCCGGCGCGGCGGTCTCCTTCGTCGCGAAACAGCCGGCGCTCATGCTGGATGATATTTTCAGCACCATCGGCGCTTCCGACCCTAACTTCAAACAGGGTCTGGCTCGCACAAATGCAGAGCTCGGTCTGGACCTGCGTAACGATCTGGCCAGCGCGCTGGATGGAGAACTGACACTGGCGCTCGATGGCCCGGTTCTTCCGACACCTTCCTGGAAAGCAGTAATCGAGGTGAACAATTCGGGCTCGCTGCAGCTGGCCATCGATAAGCTGGTGCAGAGCTTTAACCTTGACGCACAAAAGTCAGACCGGCCGGGTGTAACAATCAATCAGGCACAGGTTGGTGGGCGAACGTTCTACACGATCGAATCGCAGGTTGGTGGACTTTCGACCGAGTACGATTACACCTTCGCGGACGGCTATATGATCATGGCGCCTTCTCGCGCGCTGGTTCTCGGCGCTCTGCAAACTCACGCGAACGGCACCTCGCTGGCTCGCTCCGCCTCGTTTCGTGCTCTCCTCCCCAAGGACAATCAAGCGAACTTCTCGGCGATGATTTATCAAAATCTCAGCCCGATACTGAAACCGCTCGCTTCCCAGCTTACTTCCGGGCAGTTTGCGCTCCTGCAACAGTTGGCAGTCGACGCCAAACCAAGCGTATTCTGTGCTTACGGGGAAAGTGATCGCCTCGAGGTGGCCAGCAGCGGCAAGCTGTTTGACTTGAATCCAGGTCTTCCAACTTTGATTCACCTGCTGGGTTTGTCCGATCACGGAACCTGGCACCAAGCCAATCCGTAATGATTGGTAGATGATGAACCCAACCATCGAGCTAAATGGGCTCGAAGTACAACTCGGCGGCCGCACGATCCTTCATGGTCTCACTGGCATTTTGAAGAGTCGGGCTATTGGGCTGCTCGGGCCCAACGGCGCCGGCAAGTCGACGCTCATCAACACCCTCTTGGGTTTTCACTCCCCATCCAAGGGGAGCGCTCGCGTGCTCGGGCTCGACTCTCACACCAACGGCAAGGCGTTTCGATCGCTTGTCGGGTACATGCCTGAGAACGACGCTTTTATCTCAAAAATGTCGGGGGTCCGCTTTGTTCGCTACATGGCAGAGGTTTCCGGCCTTCCCTCAGCTCAAGCGATGGAGCGCGCGCACGAAGCTTTCGTGTACGTGGGGTTAGGCGAAGCGCGGTATCGCCCGGTAGGGACGTATTCTCTCGGCATGAAACAACTGGTAAAGTTGGCCCAGGCGATCGTGCACGGCCCCAAGGTTTTGATTCTGGACGAACCGACGAACGGCATGGACCCGCCAGCGCGCAAGCGCTTGATCGAATTGATTCGCGAAATCCGGGAGGGCAGTGATATTTGCCTGCTGCTTTCCTCGCATCTTCTGCGCGACGTGGAAGAAACCTGCGATGAGGTGCTGATTCTACGCAACGGGCAAATCGCCTCCATCTCGAACCTCGTCGAGGAACGGCGCGCCAATCGCAAGTTTCTCGAGTTGGAAACGATGGGCGCCGAGGCAACATTTACGTCCACGCTCGAGGGCCTTGGCTGTGAATGCGCGGTTTTCACCAACGGCCGCATCAAGATTGTTATGCCGGACGGCGTGGAAATCAGGGAGGTGTTCAAGGTTGCGGCGGACAAGGGTGTGCAGATTCGCCGCATGAATCATCGTCGCGATTCGCTGGAAGACATCTTCCTCAACGCGATGGAACAAACGGGAGCGGCGGATGGCCGTATATAAGCGCAGGTACGCTCCGTACACCGGGTCTCTGACGCCGGAACAGTCGCGGTTTCTCGTCCTAACGCGTTTTGCGTTCGCCGACCTTTTTAAATCCCGCTTCTTCGTTCTTCTCTTGATTCTTAGCCTTGTGCCAAGCCTGTTTTTCGCGGGCTACATATTCATCGCCAACAACAAGGCCGTGCAATTGCTTTTGCCCACGGGCCCTGCCGATATGTTCTCAGTGGAAGCCAGATTCTTCACGCTCATCATGATCGTGCAGACCCAGGCAGCCTTTCTTTTGAACTGTTGGGTTGGTCCTATCTTGATCGCGGGAGATCTGACCAACGGCGCCCTCCCGCTTTTTCTGAGCCGGCCGTTCAGCCGGGCCGATTATGTTCTTGGAAAGCTCGCGGTAATGGGACTTCTTCTGTCAAGTGTCACATGGGTGCCCAGCTTGCTGTTATTCACCCTGCAGGCAGGGTTGGCAAAGAGCGACTGGATCTGGTCGCACATGTGGATGGTCGTTCCTATCGTGTTGTGCTCGGCGATTTGGATCCTGATGCTTTCTCTCATTTCTCTGGCCGTGTCGGCGTGGGTCAAGTTGCGAATTGTGGCAACGGGGGTAATATTCATCTTATTTTTCATTCCTGCGGGCCTCGGTGAGATGTTCAACGCTATCATCGGTACCATTTGGGGCCGACTGCTGAATTTTTCATATTTGTTCCAGATCATTTTGGCGAGAGGATTTCGTGAACCATCCAGGCTGGGTACTATGGGTTGGAACGAAATCCCCGTTCCCGCGGCATGGGGCGTCCTGATTTTCGTCTGCCTGCTTTCGCTGGTCATTCTGAATGCGCGATTGCGCGCCCGTGACACGGTGCGCGGATGACCTCAAGCGCCCGCCAAATCGTTTTCGCGAATGTCTCCAAGTTTTACGGAGAAGTTCTCGGCGTGAACAAAGTTAGTTTCTCTCTCGGGCCCGGGATTACCAGTCTCGTCGGCCCCAACGGCTCGGGCAAGACCACGCTGATGAACTTGCTGACTGGCCTGATCAGGCCTTCACAGGGCGCAATCTACGTCCTCGGCCTTACCCCGCAACAACCGATCGAGTTCTTCCGGCAAGTCGGATATTGCACGCAGTTTGATTCCTTCCCTCCTGGCACGAATGGCTACGACTTCATTTATTGGCCGTTGCGTCTTCATGGTTTTGACCGCGACCAGGCAGCGAAGCTCACGAACGAAGCCCTGGAACGCGCCGGAATGGCGCACGTGGCACGGCGCAAAGTGGCGGGCTACAGCAAAGGGATGCGCCAGCGCATTCGCCTGGCTCAGGCCATTGCGCATCATCCGTCCGTGCTGGTTCTCGACGAACCGCTCAACGGCCTTGATCCGATGGCTCGCGCGGAATCGATCGCGCTCTTCGAAACGATTGCCAAGCAGGGGATGCACGTGATCATTTCCAGCCATATTTTGGAGGAAGTCGATCGCATCTCCGACCGCGTCGTGTTGATGAGCAGCGGCTACGTTGTTGCAGAGGGACAAATTCGCGAGGTTCGCAAGGAAGTCCACGATCATCCCATGCAGATCCTTGTCCGATGCTCGAATGCAGGGCGGTTGGCAGCGGCGGCGTTCGAACTCGATCACGTTGTCGAGGCTAAAATTCTGAATGATGGCCATGGCGTCCTGGTGCGCACGCACGATGCGGAGCAGTTCTATCTTTTACTGAACAAGATCGTTTCCGGCGGTCTCGTTGAAGTCGATGCAGTTGCGCCCGCCGACGATGACGTCAACTCCATCTATCAATATCTTATCGGATCTGATGGAGGACCGGTGTGAGTGCTCAAGATTTAGTCGCGCGGGCCCAAAGGTGGTCGAAGGAGCAACCTTGGCGACTCTTTGGCAGCCAGATCTTCATCCTTGTGCGCAACGAAGTTCGCCGGAACCTGTTTACGCGCCGCAGAATTTGGATGTATCTGCTCGCTTTGATTCCCGTGCTCATCATCCTAGCTCACGTGATCTTCGACAGAAACGAACCCGCGGGCCCGGCCCAAATCGAGAACGATACACAAGTCCTCGCGGGAATCGTCCAGCTGTACTACCTCCGCCTGGGTATCTTCTTCGCTTGCATGGCGGTCTTTACGTGGCTATTCCGTGGCGAGATCGTGGAACGTACTCTTCATTATCAATTTCTCGCCCCGGTAAGAAGAGAAGTCCTGGTGGTAGGAAAGTTTCTTGCCGGCGCGGTCGTTGCCACTGCACTGTTCGAAACAGCCGTCCTTGCTTGCGTTTTCCTCATGTATAGCCGTTTTGGTTCAGCGGGCAAATCGTATGTTTTTGATGGGCCGGGCCTCGGCCAGTTGGAGTCCTATCTTCTCGTGACGGCTCTGGCCTGTCTCGGCTATGGCGCGGCGTTTCTCGCTCTCAGCCTTTTGTTCAAGAATCCGATCATCCCTGGAGTTGTGATCATGGGATGGGAAACGATCGCGCCAATCTTTCCTGCCTGGGCCCAGAGGCTCAGCGTCACTTTCTATCTGAAGCAACTCTGCCCAGTTAGTCTGCCCATCCGTGGCCCCTTGGCCATTTTCACTATCGTGGCCGAACCCGTCTCTCCATTTATTGCCGCCCTCGGCTTGCTCTGTCTTACCATCGCGATTCTTGCTCTATCATGCTTTCTCATTCATCGGATGGAGATCACTTACACGGCAGAGTAGGTCTGAACCACGCATAGGTGCCTGATCAGCTAATCGGAGCGCGGGCGACATTTCAAGACGCAGCTTACCGGGCGAGCGCCCACCGGCAGTACGTCCGATTGATCCGGGAGGCGCGAATCGATCGTGACTTCGGCCACTGGACTCCGTTCCTTGAGGTGGGTGTCGCGAACTCTATACCCGATACGTTCGTCTATCGGCGGCCCTTTGCTTCCTACGGAGAACTCGGCCACTTTCAGGCCGGAGTCGGGTATCACGTTGTTAATTGGCTTAGCGCAGCGGCGTCGGCCTTCGATGTCGCGCCATGGGGGTCGCAGACGACAGACAGCCAAGTTCTTGGTAACGGATCTGGCGGGTCCGCCGGTCACGGCCCTCCGTTTTTGCAAGGCCACCAGACGACAGGCGGTTCGAGTCTGGCGGCGGACAACGGATTTAGCGCCGGCTTGGGTCTTTCGCTGTCCAAGGCGATTGATTTGACGATCGGCTACAGCCGAAGCACCCATTACGGTCTCAATACGATTTCGTTTGGCATCGCAGTGAACATGCGCGCGATCTTGCGCCATTCGGGTTTGTAGGTTTTGTAAATGACGTACTACTTCGGTGTGGTTCTTTTAGGGAGGCAACACATGAAACGCATATTTTTGACCATCACGTTAGCGGCGGCGGCGTGGATCCTGGCGATTCCGGCTACTGCGCAGGGGCGGAGCCAGAGCCACCCCGGCCGTGGGTCAGCTGCGGCCCGCTCGATGGGCGGAGGGCATGGGATGGACGCTTCCGGGACGTCTGGCCCGCACACGCCGGGCCAGTTGCTCACGCAGAACACGCAGCTTTCCTCGAAACTGAGCTCGCTCTTGCCGACCGGCACGGACCTTCAGTCTGCCGCCGGTGGGTTCCGCAACCTCGGGCAATTCGTAGCAGCAGTGTACGTCTCTCACAATCTGGATATTCCGTTTGATCAGCTGAAGTGCACTGAGTTGGCGAGCGCGGCCGCCTGTCCCAGCATGACCGTGCCTTCGAAGGGTTCGAACCTCGGGTGGGGCGATTCAGACGCTCAAGCCCACGATGAGCTCCACGGACAGCAAGTCGGCCGCGAAGCTGGCGGAAAAAGAAGCCTCAGCCGACATGCATCAGTAATCATCTTGGACTCCAACCACTTGGCGGGGCTGGCTGAACCGGCCTCGCCGCGCATCAATTGATTATCTCCTCGATCTGGCTCGTCGGCACCGATATCCCGGGGTTGACCATACCCAACGGTTACACGCACGATCTCCAGGAGCTGCCGTTCTTCTCTTGGTTCTACGGCGCTCTCGGTCAGTGCTGGCGGGCCATTCTCTGACAACGGCACGTTCAAAACGGATTGGTGGTCGGTCTGACAGTGAGCACCGGCCCCGTAACTTGGCGCGCACTCAAAATGCCTTCACCTGAATATATCCTTGGTACCTCTTCCATAACCGGGCGTGCGACGTCAAGTGCCCCGATGGGGCTATTCCGGAGTGAGCGTGGTGCGATAGACCGTCAGCCCGTAGCCCCTTTCGACCAGATCATGTCGTTCGCGTTAGTGAGGCGCTGGGGTAGAATTGTCGCCTCTTGCCGAATTTCAAACACATCAAGCGCGAGGTGCACGGATGCGTATGCTATTTTTGCTTGGCTGGCTGCTCAGTGCTGTGAGCGCAGTTGCCCAATCCCAGAAGTCTATTGACGTTGCGGCCTTCGTTAGCGTAGAGGCACCACTCTTCGTTCTTAACCACGTCCGAATCATCGATGGGACGAGTGCAGCAGCGAAGGAAGATCAAGCAATCGTGATCGCCAATGGCAAGATTCAATCCATCGGTCCGGCGGCGTCAGCTCAAATCCCTCAGGGTGCACAACTTCTAGATCGCTCCGGCTATACCGTGATTCCTGGGCTCGTTGGAATGCACGATCATCTCTTCTATACGGATTCGATTTCCGTGCAAGTTTCCGGCGGAAGAATTGGCGAGCCAGGGTTGTTCGTTGCGGAAATCCCTTACACAGCGCCGCGACTATATCTAGCGGCTGGTGTCACCACAATGCGCACCACCGGTAGCCTGGAACCTTACACCGACCTAAAGGTAAAAAGGCGGATAGATGCAGACCTGATGCCGGGACCAAGCATCGATGCTACGGCGCCGTACCTGGAAGGCGCGCCGACGCGATTTGCTCAGATGCATGAACTTACTGGACCGGACGATGCAAAACGCATGGTGGACTACTGGGCAGCGGAAGGCATGACGTCGTACAAAGCGTACATGAACATAACGCGTGAGGAACTGGCCGTAGCGATCCAGCAGGCACATGCGCACAAGCTAAAACTGACAGGACATCTTTGTTCGGTAACCTGGCCGGAAGCTGCAGCTCTGGGGATCGATGATTTGGAGCATGGGCCGGTGTTTGCGGACACCGAATTCGTCGGGGACAAGCAGCCGGACATGTGCCCGGCAGGAGGCAGCAGCAGTTGGGCAAAACAGGAGGTGAATGGAGCGCAGGTGCAGGAGCTGATCCACAAGCTTGTGTCACATCACGTTGCGGTGACTTCAACGCTGCCAGTGTTTGAGTCCGGCACGCCGGGCCGACCGAAATTGCAGCGGCGTACTCTGGATGCGATGTCCGCTGAATCGGCGCAAAGCTACCTGACCGCGCGGGCTAACGTGCCGTTGGACTCGCCCATGCCAGCCCTGCTGCGCAAAGAGATGGATTTTGAGGTGGCATTTGTCAAAGCCGGAGGCTTGCTGCTGGCGGGGCCGGATCCAACCGGAAATGGCGGCGTGCTTCCGGGATTCGGCGATCAGCGCGAAATAGAGCTGCTCGTGGAATCGGGGCTCACCCCAGTGGAAGCCATTCAGATCGCCACACAGAATGGTGCTGTGTATCTCGGCCAGCAAGATCGAATTGGAACCCTGTCCCCTGGCAAACAAGCAGACCTCGTGGTGATTAAGGGCGATCCTTCAAAGAGCATTGACGAGATCGAGAATGTCGAGACGGTGTTCAAGGCCGGGATCGGCTACGATTCCAAGAAATTGATTGATAGCGTGCGAGGACAGGTCGGGATCCGTTAGGAGCCTTCGATCGGGCCTATTACCGCGTGGGTCGTAAAGCCTCGGCGTTTAAGCCGGGGATATAGGGGATGTAGGCCCGGTTGATTTCTGCCGTCCATTCTCCCATCGAGGCAGGGCATGCCTTTCGAGCTTCTTCGCTGTTTTCGCCCGAAGTAAGGACGTCATGTCAGGAACCCACCGAAGCAGTCTCGCAAAAGGCTAGCAGGACGCCGTGGGAATCTTCTCTCTTTAGGGCGAGGAAGTCCCACTATGGCTCACGCAAGAATGCAGCAGCCGTTTTCAGAAATTCGGGCCATCCGTCGCCGATGACGGGGCCGTGACCGCCGTTGGGGATGATCCATAGACTGGACTGCCGAATCGCTCTTGCCATCTCAACAGAAATCTCGACCGGATACAGCGGATCGCGGTCGCCCTTCACGATGAGCGTACGGGCTTGAATCGTGGAGAGGTACGGGGGAGTGAAGTTCATGTCGTCGTAACTGGTGGCGAATGCCTTGGTGCTAGCCAGGAGAGCTCTGATCTGCGCGTCTCCCTCCGGATGCCGGTGCCGCAGGACTTCCCACTGCTGTTGGGGCAGACTGTCGGCATAGTGGGTCATGATGGTGCGGGCTTGGGCTGGGAAATAAGGGGTCGCGCTAACCAGTACTATGGCTTTGACGCGCTCCGGTTGCTTGGTGGCCATATGTAGCAGGACGTTGCCACCACCGCTCACTCCGAGTCCCTTGCAGGCGCCGATTCCCAAGTGATCGAGCAGCGCAAGCATGTCCGTCGCCGCCTCCTCATGCCGGAATGGTTTCGACAGAATACCGGAGCGGCCGTGGCCGCGCAGGTCGGGCACGATAAGCTGGAATTGGTTGCCCCATTCGGTTGTCGATGCCATCCAATCCTGGCTCGAACCGGAGAAGCCGTGCAGCAACACGAGCGGCTCACCGGTTCCGGTGACTTCGAAGTAGAGTTGTACGCCGTTGACCGTTTCGATCCGTCCCCGCGACTGTGCACCCGTCATCTTCATTGCCTCCTTCAATTCACCTTGTACCCCAAAAACAAAACCGCCCACGTGCAACCGTGGGCGGTTTCATGTCCCCCATGAGATTATCATGGACTCAAGTCCATGGGCGCTTGACTGCCCGTACCGCCTCGGGACGGTTGCGGGCGAACCGTCGGCAAGCTGGAAAAGATCTTGCGCGATTTCAGACGCGACTGCTCATGGCCCTGCGACCAAAAACGCAGGACAAGCACATCTAAGCGGTGTCCTCCTTGCTGTTAGGGGGTGGGCTTTGCCTTACGAGTTGTTTTCCATTCAATCAGGGATAATTCCCGCGTACGGCGTCGTCCGCTCACAACCCGATTCCCGATTGGCAATTCGACAAGTTCTTGCTTCGTTTCTTTGGAAGACAAATAGTATTATAGTAATTGTCTCCTTCGGCGCATTGTTCCCCGATCAGAACTAGGCCTTCGGCCTGCAGAATTCGTTGGTACTGCTCGGTCCCCAAGGAAATCGATTCATGCTCGGTCAGTGCGTCGCGCCATTTAACGGATTCTTTCGGCGAGGTAAACAAAAATGTGCCGCCCAAATTTAACGCTCTGGCAACCTTGCGAATGACGACGGACTGGAACTTCGGCGGCAGTACGAACAGCAAACCCCATGCAATTACGCCATCAAATCTGCGACCAAAGAACTCTGAGTCCTCAACGGCCGAGCATTCCGCGGAAGCATCAGCGAATCGATTGCGAAATGCCGCCAGCAACTTCCTTGATGCATTCACGCCGTAGATGGTGAACCCTTGTTCGATGAGCGTCTGCGAGACCGGCACGCCGTGGCCACAACCGAGGTCGAGGACTGAGCAGCGGGGCGACAGGATTTGGCGCCGCCTCCGAACCTTTACCGCACCTATACGAAGATTCCACGCGGACATGAAACATTCTGCGGCTGCTTCGTAGCCGTTAGGCTTATCTGGAGGAATGGGAATCGCCGTCAAGGCATTCTCCAGCTTAAAGAGAGGCACGAAATTCTACTACCAGGATTTGTCGGCAATGCGGAGGTAATCGCCAAGCTCAGGTTTCCTCGAAGATGAATCGTCCACCAGTCTTCAGCGCTTCTTCTCGCGGTTTAGAAAGGCGGTTAAGGAGGTTGGCATAGCAAGACCGGGCCACTCCCCAGATCTCAGTCGGCCATGCATTTCCCAGCTGTGGATACGTAACCCTCGACCTGATCCTTAAAACATGCTCCAAAGCGTGGTGACAATGTTTACATGCCTGTCTCCCTCAGCTCTTCCCGGAGGCCCGTTCCTGCTGTTGCTGATTCTTAAGCTGCTATCTTTCTTGTGAGTGAAAATGAGTATTCACCCACGGCAAAGTTCCTGGTTCGACCAGGCCGGTTTCACTTGCTGTGCCAGCCAAGCCAGAGC
>Ga0209234_1000798_pt1 | contig 11311 bp, 7 predicted proteins | sample GraSoi013_1_20cm_2_FD_185816 | JGI IMG/M metagenome (GOLD analysis project Ga0209234, IMG submission 185816) | Grasslands soil microbial communities from the Angelo Coastal Reserve, California, USA - Sample 08_20_2013_1_20cm (SPAdes) (version 2) | ecosystem: Environmental > Terrestrial > Soil >... | reverse complement strand
CTCTCTTGCCGCGGTCGCGGCGGGCACTTCCCCGGGGAGTTATCGCACGCGGCCTGAAATCCAAGATAACCTTAAGATGTTGCGCGAATACCTGAACCGCGAATGCGCAGCCCAGACCACCATCAATCGTGCTGTCCTCTTGTGGGCTTCCGCGAAAGTCCCCGGACTCCTCGAACCGGAAAAGCAAAAGGCGATCATCACTGAACTGTTGGGTAAGCAGCAGGCCGACGGCGGCTGGAGCCTATCGTCACTGTCCGGGTCCTGGAAACGAAATGATGGCACCCCGCAGGAAGCGAAGAGCGACGGATATGCAACCGGGCTGATCACCTATGCGCTACAACAGGCGGGGATCCCTCGAGACAATACTCAACTGAAGCAGGGGATTCGGTGGCTGTCCGGTAATCAAAACAAGTCGGAAGGCTTCTGGCAGTCCTACTCCCTAAACAAAAACATAGAACACCACATGACTCCAAGCACCGCGCTCTTTATGAACGACGCGGCCACGGCTTACGCCGTGCTCGCGCTTACGGAGGCCAATCGACATTAAGTCAGAACACACCGGTCAACTGGCTCCAGATCCCCTTTTGGTTGCCGGGAAATACTTCGAGATTTCGATTCAGCGACCAGGTAACGATCCTGGCGAGCGTAACTTCAACTCGCGTGCAAAGGGCTCTGACACGAGCGCGAAAACCCGTCCTCATTGCCGTCAAGCCGCAATAACTGAAACTGTTGTGACTATCCTGCAAGAAGTAGGACCTTCTTGGCCTGGATGAATGTTCCGCGTGATCCTGGCTGCGCTGCCGCAACGTCGGTGCATACAAGAACCGAAAAGTGCGCCGAGCCAAGCGGCGTCGTCTGCGCGGTATCGACGAGCACAATGTCGCAGATCTCGTTGTTTGCCTCTCGCTCGGCATCGTCACCTGAGTCGACACCCAGGATTTCGACGTCCATGAGCACGAGAGCCTGGCGGAGTTGAGCATCTGCCGAAGCGGCCCCTATTGACGTAGGTGTGGGAATTGAGTATTAAGGGGTCAGGCGAGCCTAAGGAACTAGTATCCCTGAGCCGCCAAGATGTGGGTTTTCGTTTTCGATGACACCGAGCCCACCATTGCGTACACTGGTCCGGTTGTGGTTGACATCAAGCATGAGGAAGCTCCTGGAAACCTGGTTGCCGATCCGGCCAAGATTAGAGATGGAGAGAAGAAATGAGCCTGGCTACTTCCGCTGATAACGGCCGTTTTTCCGGCATCGAGGCACGCCGAAGCACCCGCCTAGAGCGTGCTATCCCCCTAATTATCATGGGCATAGACAAACGTGGAGAACTCTCTCAAGAGACCACCTCGGCGGTGAGTCTCAATCTCCACGGGTGCCGATTTCCATCACGCCGTGATTACCCGGTTGAGACCTGGGTCAACCTGCAGGTGGCGGAACCAAATGGCGGGGCCAAATCGGTGCTCGTCCGCGCCAAAGTACGGTCCATCCAGGGTCCCAAAGCCCCGCAAGAACTCTATGAGATCGGCGTAGAGTTCGAAGCGCCGAGCAATGTGTGGGGAATTTCTACGCCCCCGGAAGACTGGCGATGCGCACCGGGAGGGAGTGCCTTGAGGACTCGGGCCATCGATGGACCAGCTCCCGAACGGGAGCCTGTGGTGATGGGTGCAGCGCCTCCACTGACCGAAATCGCTCCCGATCAGAGATTGGCCGAGGTTGCAGCATTCCCGGCTTCGCCAGCCGCCGCGGAACGGGCAAAAGATCCCAGACTGGCCAAACCAGAACGGATGGTAATCACCAAGGACCAGCTAGTTAAGGCGCTGCAGGGGCCGCTGCAGCTGGCCGCGGAGCAGGCCGTAGCCGGCGCCTTCGCCGCGCAGCTCGATGGAGCCGTGAAAAAGGCTCTCTATAAGATCGCCGAGATTTCCAAGGTGAGTCTGCAGCAAGCCCAGGAGTTCACCGGGCAACGTCTGGAAAGCTTAGTGAATTCCTCGCAGGGAGAGATTCTCAGCCGGCTGACGGGGCAGCTCGGAGAAGTTCGGAGCCGCTGGGTAGAAGAGCAGAACGTGTATCGCAGCCGGGCAGAAGAGATTTCCGAGCGACTCGAGAAGCTGGTCGCCGAGACGCAGCAAAGTTTCACTGATGCACAGGCGTTTATCGGGAGGATTGCCCACGAGCTGGGACCGCAGTTTCAATCGCTGCACACACGGCTGGACGAGTACGCCAGCCGTGCCGCTGAGGACTTCGAAGTCTTGATAACCAGCGCTTCTGCCCGACAGCTGGTACAGCTGAAGGAAAGCACGCTGAAGGTGACGCAAGAGGCTTCGGCACAACTGGAAGCGCGCACTGCGGAGGTCCTTTCGCTAACTGGCGTGGCCAGCGCCTTGTCCGAAGAACGCCTCGAAACTCTGCTCAGTTCTTCACGCGAGCAGATCCTCACCCAGCTGGGAGTGCGGCTTGGAGAGTTCCGGCGCGACTGGGAAGAGCAGCAGGGTAACTATCGCAACCGGGCTGAAGAGATTGCTCTGCGGTTGGAGAAGCTAGCCACCGATGCGCAAACTGATTTGGCCGATACGCGGGCTTTCGTCGAGAAAGCCGCTGGCGAACTCGAAACTCATTTGCGTGTCCGGCTGGACGAGAGCAACAGGCGTGCCGCAAAAGCATTCGAAGCTGCGGCAGCCAACGTTTCCGACCAGCAACTCGCTAGGCTAACAGAAGGCCTTAAGACGGCGGCACGGGAACTCGAGACCCGCACCGCGGAAGCGCGAGAGGCTTCCGCTAAGCTGGAAGCCCGCGTGACACAAACGCGTTTGCTCCTGGGGAGTCAGAGCGCTGTGAACGGCGTCTCTGAAGGGCGCCTTGAGAGTCTGGTGAATTCCGCGCGGGAAGAAATTCTGAGCCGCCTTGAGGAGCGTCTGGGAGAAGCCCAGAGCCGCTGGGAGGAACGCCAGGAAGCGAATCGCAGCGGAGCCGACGAGCTTGCGCGCCGATTCGAGAAGCTGGCTGGCGAAGCCGGTCCTGAGCTGGGCGAAACGCAAGGATTCATCGAGAAAGCTGCCCGCGAACTTGAGCCACAGATGCGCACGACGCTGGAAGAAACCGTTGCCCGCGCGAGGGAGGAATTTGAGGCTGCGGCAGCCCGAGTCTCCGACCGGCAATTGGTGCGCCTACTGGAAGCCACGAGAATGGAGACGCGAGAGGTCTCCTCGCAACTCGAAGCGCGAGCGGCGGAGGCGCGCGCGCTGATCCAGAGCGCCGCTCATGCCATCCTGAATGAGTTCCGGCGGCAGGCGGAAGTGCAAATTGATTTGGCCATCTCCGAGGCAACGCAGCGGACTAAGTCTTCACTGGCGTCGCTGGAGGCGGAAAACCGGACGGCTTGCGAAGCGCGCCGCCGAACGCTCGACGATGAGGTCGCCCGAGCAGGAGAACTGTCTAGCAAGGAGTTCCCCACCGGAATCAGGGCTTTCCTTTATTTCTGCTTGGTTGCCGCGGTCAGCTCCGCTCATAACCAACCAAAGACTACGCTCGATGGATTGGTCAGAGATCGTGGAATGACTGTCCAGGAAATCGCCGGCCCCAGCGAATCGACGGAACCAGGCGAGAACCATTCTTAGCGCGGTCGGAAAATTCCGGAGACACCAATCCGTCGGATGCCGCGCTTTCTCTCTCACCTTCAAGAAATGTGAAAATGCTGAAGAGTTTGCCATCGCCAAAGGTATTGCCAACCTGGAGTTTATCGAGGAAATTGGCGGTGGCCTGCTGTGGAAAGAGGCCGACCCGAACATTTCCATCCTCATTGCTGCCAAGTCTGGGTACGCGAAGCTCCATTAGTTCCGAGCAGAGGACGCCGTTTTGCGCCGTCAGTGCCGACAGGAAACAAACGACTTACGCTTTTTTTTCCTGGAGAGGCAGCCAAGAACAAACCCGTGCCAGTGGACGATGTTGTATAGAGGTGAATGTCAAAAGAGAAGCCTCTCATTACCTCTCATTGTTATGCAATCAGGTGGGAACTGGTGGGAACCATCCCAGACCCTGTCCTAAAACTGATCTTCGGTACAAATGACTGTTGGCCCTCTGCTTGCTTAACCTTTCCAGTATGGGCGATTCTTCTTCATACGAGTTTCCTAGCCGTTCCGCGCACTTTGGCGAGATCGCTCCTTCGATTCTGGAACCAAAACCAACTCAACTGCGCCTGGGCCCAGGGCTGGGCCCCAACCGCAAAAGCCACACCCCCCTGGCCGGGAAAGACGCGATCGACAAAAAGAGGGTCTCTGTGCGTTTCGAACTCCTCCCTGACCGGAAGCCGCGGTGGGACCGAATCGGCCTGAGCGCTGCCGGACAATTGGCAACCGTGGGTTTTCTACTCTTGGCTCCCCTGATTTTCCCGCAGCCGATGCAGACCGCCCTGAAATTTGATGTTGTGGATTTGATGCAGCCGGTCACCCAAATTCGCATCTCGCCGCCACCAACTCCACCGCCCCAAAGGATTAGGCCCAAAGTTCGGCTGCCAGAACCTAAGCCGGTACTTCCTGAACCCTCGAAGTTGAGCCCCAGGCAGCAGCACGTTTTTCTGGTTCCGAAGCCTGAAGCGGTAAGGGTTCGCACTGTGGAAGCGAAGCCCGTGGAACTCCATCCGATTCTTGAACAAACGAAGATTGTTGTGGTGACGAGCCAGCCAAAGCCCCCAAAGGAAGATGTGAAGGTCGGCACTCTCAGTTCGGGCAGCCCTGCGCCAGCAACGGTGGTTGCTCCAGCTAACAAAGTGCAGACCGGCGGCTTTGGCGACCCGAACGGAATCCCGGGTCCCGGAAATCCGAACCGGGCTGTGAACATTAACCAAGCTGGCTCGCCTCTTCAGCCCGCGGGTCCCGGCTATGGCAACGGTGGTAGCGGCGCCCGAGGCATACGCGGCGCCGTGGCCGCCGAGGAGCCCAAGAAGAACGCGGCCGCCACGGGAGGCGCGACCACGGGTGTCGACATTTTGGACAAGCCGAACCCCGCTTATTCCACCGAAGGGCGTATTCTCAGAATTGAAGGTGATGTAGTTCTGGAGGTGGTCTTCCTCGCCTCGAGCCAAGTGCAAGTGATCCGCGTGGTGAGCGGCCTAAGCCACGGTCTTGATGAAACAGCAATTCAGGCGGCAAAACAGATACGTTTCAGGCCCGCGAAACGCGACGGGCGGCCGGTTGATTTTCCCGCTCGTGTGCGGATTGCGTTCCGTTTGGCCAAGTAAGCTGGGGGCAGCGACATGAGGAAGATACTATGCAGTCCTAAAATCTTCGATGGCGGCTCCCTTCGCCCGGCTTGCGCCTTCAGCGACGGGCACCTTCATTGGTCTCTCAATTCATTGGTCCACGTTTCTAAGATCAGCTAATCGTTTTGTTCAATGGGTCTGAAGATAACTCCCATCGAGCCAGGCGGCCGAACACTAGCTTAGCTAGCCGAGAACCGCGCAGCAAACACGTCGAGTCGCAGTCAAACAGTCCACGCGGGAGGTCACTTGGGCCATTCGCAAGGACGGACGTAGAGTCGGGTAGCCGTCATTTGACCCGCCAGCGCGAATAGCGAGGAAGGCTACTGCGGCCGAGGCAATTCAAACGGTTTGATCTATTCCGATGCTGACCCCTATACCTGGGCCGACCAAACACTGGCAGATGTCAATTTGGTCGTGGGCAATCAAGATCATGCAAACAGGTCGTCGATCGATGAACAGCAGAGACCCCAATCCGAGGAGTTCGCCTTCCACGCGTCCGCAGATATTTGTAACTCTTCTTTACATTCAAGAAAACGGCGAACCCTCGACACTCCGGGCCCAGGATGTATTCGCGTATTTTCAGGAAGACGGCACGCCAGGATTCGGTACCTTCCCTTTGTTTACACGACGCCAAAGGGCGCCTTTGTGAGAATTCAATTCGGCGCTGCTCGCAATCTACTAGCCTCCTCCAATTACTCTGGATGTTGACAATGTGCGATAGAGTTTTTGAGTCATGGGACTCGAACGGGCATCTCGCTTCCCTCTCGTAACACTTCAGCAGGCCCGTCCGGGAGCAGGGTTGGGCGCTGGAGTCATCTTGACAACCGGTGAAGCAAGAAAAGGCCATCCACTCCCTACAAGGAGTGGATGCCTTTCGATTTTGCAAAGTTTCAAGAAAACAACGGGAGACGGAGATGGCTACCGCTTTTCGATGTCGGTGACGACGAGGCCGAGCAGCGCGTCGAGTTCGCGGTAAGCCCCGGTGGACTCATCACCTGTTTTGCCGGGTTTGGCGGATTCCTTCGACTTCTTTTTCTCCGTCGGGGGCCTCCTTTGGGAAATTGGCATCCCGTCCTCGGTGTAGGCCATTGCATAAGAGACATGCGCAGGGCGGTCGTGCGGAGAATCGTCGGGGAGAAGAGACGTAACGGTGGTGCCCACGGTCTCGTCGTGATTGTAGTGCCACGTCGAGCCGTAACTAGTCGTAAAGGCCCCCTGCCCCTCAGGCCATGAAGCAGCAGAAGAAGAAGGAGCCGTGGTTAGTAGCTCGGTCTGCCCGGATTCTGGCGAGGTATAAAAAACGATCAAGAAATTCCGTGCGCCGGACATGGGCGAATCCGAAAAACAGATTCCGGGCAATTTTTTGCTGTTCTTTTCAATCCAACGTGAAGCCCATTCAGGAATACCCAGATAGAGTTTCTCTTTGCCGACGCTGCCGAGGCTGACGTTCTTGGTGCAGCCAGGGTGCTGGCCCTGTTGGAAGGCTTGACCTCCTTCATCTTCTCCGAAAGAAACACGGTGGCGGTCCGGATCGAAAGCGGGCAATTCCGCTGACGGCTTTTCAAACCCACCCAATTGAACGCCTGGGCGCCGTTGAGGAGTCTCCTCGGCAACTTCCGTCGTACTGGAAGGGACTTCGGCCGGAGCCGGATCTGGAGCGGCGTCTGATGCTCCGGCGGTCGTCAACTCACCCGTGGAGACCGTGGATTGTGACTCAGCAGCAGGAGGATTTGCGCCAGGCTGCGGATCTAGCGTGGCGGCAGGGGCGGGTGACGGCTCAACGGGTGATGGTGGCGAGGAAGGTTCTACAAGGGCAGACGCGCCGAGCCAGTTAGCGATTGGAGCGCTCGGCGGCTGGCTGGTTGCAGCCGTTGCGGAGGCTGCGTGGCTTGGAACCGGTGCGGACTTCTTCGCAGGTCGCAAGGAAACCGGAGAAGGAGGAGTACTCAGGGCTCGGGCAGTAGCAGGAGTTCTAATTGCGGAGTGATCTTGCCGGAGGTAAAAGGTGATCGCACCAACGACAAGAAGCACAGAGGCGGCGAGCCCGAGAGTAAGGGCTTTTTTCGGACTGGCCGAGGTAAGTCGATCGAGCTTAACGGGAGACACGCAGAGCGATCCTGCATCGGACTCCTCCCTTTGCCAGCGGCGAAGCTCTTCGACAACCAAGACATCAGTTGATTCTTCGGAGCTCACTGAAACGCCGAGACAGGATTCGACGGCGACAGAAGGAGGAATCTGTTGGTGGCCAGGAAGAAAAGACTCGGACTCGCTCTTGACCACGGGCTCTGGTTCACTCCGGGCAAATTCGAGAACTGTTTTCGCTGCCGGGGCGTACGGGGAATTAGTCTTCTGGGCGACTGGTGGGGCGGAGGGAGCCGGAGGCGCCGGGGGAGTTGCGCTGAAGTGCAGCGAGTCGAGACTTCCTTGCAGCGGTGTGGCCGCGTGCATCAATTGCTCGACCGACGGCAGGGAAAAAGCTGGAGAGGGGCGCGGCGCAGTTGAGGTCACCGGAGAAACCTGCGGGGAACCGGGGGCATTGGTTCGAGCAGGAGCGGAGACTTCTTTGGAAAAATCGAGCAGCGAGGAAGCGCAAATTGCTGGGTTGGGCGCGACAGGCGCCGGAGGGATGGCGGGAGAGGCAAGCGTTCCAGTCTGTGCTGACGAAAACTTTGGGGTGAGCGGAGCGGCCACAGGAGGAACAACCGAGCTCTGGGGAGCGGAATTAGCCGATTGCGGGGTCGCACGCTCCGGCTTGGCAGCCGGGAACGGAGGCGGAGCCATCGTAGGGTTTACCGGTGCGATGAAAGTCGGAACTGTTGCAACGGGCTTCGGGGCAGCAGCCAGAGCGGTAGTAAGAAGAACGCTGATTTCTTTGGAAAAGTCGCGAAGCGAGGAAGTGGAAGTTGCCGGGTTGGGCGCATCAGGCACTGGAGGGACGGCCGAAGAGGCTGGCGCCGCTCCAGCTTGTGTCGGCGAAACTTTTGGTGCGGGCGGAGCGGCCACAGGAGGAAGCGGAGCCACGGTAGGTTTATCGGGTAAAACGAGAGTCCAGACTGGCGCGGTGGGCTTCGGATCAGCGGCCTTGGCGGCAGTGGGGGGAACTGGGGGAATCGTCTCGAGGTTTGCTGGTGCAATAGAGGGAGCAGAGACCGACGCGGGAGGGGCAACGGCAATAGGCAAGTCCCAGAAGCCGGCGGCGGGCTCCGAAAACTGGAGTTCGACGAAGCCGCTGGCAGAACCAGGTGCCGACTTCACGACCTGGCAGACGACTCCCTTCTGGGTTCTTTCGTTGAAGAGAAAAATGAGCTGGCCCGGAACCAGCGGGGCGGCAAGCCGGACAACCGCACCGTGAGAAGAAACCAGAACCGTCCTGGTAGTTTCGGAAAAGGGTTCGCGCTTGTCGGAGCCTTCGACGATGCGAGCGCAATGAATGGTTACAAGTATTTCGAGTTCAATCAGACGTGAGCGAGCCGCCTTTTCGGAACGAGTCTTGGGAAATGGTGGTAAAGGTGCACCAGCGGAATTCGGGTATCTTTCGATAGGTGCCATCTACTCCTCACTCTTAGAGCGACAGGGAGAATGTCCCCGGGGAGGTCTGGGTACCCCGTCAGTTAGTCATTTTATACGGGGTGGTTGGTGAGGCACAAGCCCTTCGGTGGACATTTCCCAGGTGGCGCAGAAATTGGAATGCGTTTCGAGAGGCCGGTATTCTTGTCGCTGGGGAATCATGTTTTGAATCATTTGTAACCGGGAACGAAGGAAGGACGGCTGGGATTCTTGCCACGGCCAGGACCCGGCCCGGCAGCGGCCTGACGCCCTCCAAATACGTCACCGTAATTCCGAGCGAGAGCAGAAGTTCCCCAACGATGCAGAGACCTCTGGCTCTCCTGGATTGGCGAATTTCTCTGCTAGTGCACCAACGGTGTGATCGTAATCTTGCGAAACTCGACTGGACCGTGGTCACCCTGGAGAGCGATTCCGCCAGGCTCGCCTTCATCGGAGTCGTGCGCCATTGCCGTTAAACCATCGATGACCCCCTTCTCAATCACCTTTTTACCGTTGAACGCCACCGTGACCTGGCACCCGACCAAGCGGATGTCGTAGGTTTCCCATTCACCGGCCGGCTTGCTGGCGTTTTCACTCGGTGCAATGCGGCTATAAAGGGCGCCTGCACTGTGAGCGTTTGGGGGGCGGCCGTAGTCATCCAGGATTTGCACTTCATAGCGATTCCGCAGCGCGACCCCACTGTTGCTGTGCTGGGCCAAGCGGAACTCGACGTGCAACTTGAAATTCCAGAACTTCTGCTGGGACACGATGTCCTGACCACGGCCCGTCGAGGCCAACGCGCCATCTTTTACCGACCAACCGACCGGTTCTTGGCCGTCCCACGACACCCAGCCGGTCATATTCTCGCCGTTGAACAGTTCAATTGGCTTTCCTTCTCGCCAAGTCCCGTCATCCATTTCCTTGATCACTGGCGCGCGTACGCCGATCCATTCGAGCAAAGGCTGGTTCGACCCTTCCACTTCGAAAACCCCTTGTAGCCTCCCATTCACCAGTTTCGCCGTGTAGACCAGTTTCCGACTAACCGGTTCGGCACCGGGACTCGGGCGTTCCTGCCGCGTCCAGCCGAAGCGTAGGGTGCCGCCGCTGATCGAGATGTCCTCGATCACATTCAGATCGCCGGAAAAGGCGCTGATGAACTTGCCTTGAGGTGTAGGTGTCCCCGCGTTTTCAATCTCCAGCCACCAGGCGCGAGAACGCCCACCAGTGGTTCTGATGTCCCAGCGGCCGTTGAACTGTTCGTCTCCACTAACAGCCGAGTCCTGTGCGAACACAATCGCCTCGCTCGCTGGGAAAGAAAGCAGCAGAGCTGCCGCTAAGCTTACGCCACGCCTACGCATGGACGAAGAATGGTTCCTTATCACAATGATCGGTCTCCTGTCGAACTTTCACTCGGGACTATAAGGCAGTCCGGCGACGTGTCAAGGAGGAATTGCTAATTGGGTTACCAGACTCTAGGCTGGACGGCTGCATTCGCGGCCGGGCTGATGTTGTAGCGCGGCAGTTTGACGGTACGATGGCACTTTCCATCTGGCATGAACGGTAATTTCGGCGCCCACAAGTGTCTCGCAACTACCCAATTTCGTGGGATAATCGCGACTCAAAAGAACGTAGGGGGCGTAACGCGCCGTGATGCTGGCGCTAGATCGATACTTTGGGAGGTAGACTCTCATGGGCAATGGTTCACTAACTCGTCGCCAATTCATCCGTGTCGGCGCAGGAGCTATGGCGGCAAGCACAGGCGCGAAAGTTACAGTCCTGAACCCCAACACGCTTTCCGCTTACGCCCGCGTGGTTTCGCCAAGCGACACGGTACGCTTCGCCTCCATTGGCACAGGGGTGCGAGGCTGCGAGTTGCTTCAGGCTTCGCTTCGTGTTCCGGGCATTGAGTGCGTCGCCGTTTGCGACCTTTACGACTCACGGCACGAGGCAGCCAGGGAAGCTATCAAGAAGGACGTTCCAGCCACACGCGATTATAAGAAGATTCTGGACCGCAAGGATGTCGACGCCGTCATCGTCGCGACGCCTGACCACCAGCATCGCAAGGTGGTTGCCGATGCCTGTGCGGCCGGCAAAGATGTCTATTGCGAAAAACCGATGTCCCACACGGTGGAAGACGGATTTGCCATGATCGCTGCGGCACAAAAGGCAAATCGCATCATGCAGATTGGCAGCCAGGGGGTCAGTTCAATCCTTTACGCGAAAGGCAAGGAAATTTTTGACTCGGGAAGGCTCGGTGACGTGTTCATGATTGAGGCGCATTCGGACCGCAACACCGCCAGCGGTGCTTGGGTCTACCCCATCCCGCCAGACGCAAACGAACAAACGATCGACTGGAACGCCTTTCTGGATGGAGCGCCAAACCGACCCTTTGATCCAGTCCGGTTCTTCCGATGGCGCTGCTTTGCGGACTATGGCGAGGGCTTGGCTGGCGACCTCTTTGTTCATTTGATTTCTGGGATCCATTTCATTACCAGCACGAACACGATCGCGCAGCGC
>Ga0209234_1000797_pt1 | contig 11322 bp, 10 predicted proteins | sample GraSoi013_1_20cm_2_FD_185816 | JGI IMG/M metagenome (GOLD analysis project Ga0209234, IMG submission 185816) | Grasslands soil microbial communities from the Angelo Coastal Reserve, California, USA - Sample 08_20_2013_1_20cm (SPAdes) (version 2) | ecosystem: Environmental > Terrestrial > Soil >... | reverse complement strand
CTTCCAAAAGCGGGTCTTCGGTGACGACTTCCACCACGCGAAAGGGAGCGCGGCCGGCAGTGAGAATGTCCATGCGGCCATCTTCGTAGCGTTTTACGACGTCGACAATTTCGGCGGTGCAGCCGACTCGCGCGACACCCTTCGGAAGAGAAAGAAGCATGCCGAATTCCGACTTTTCTTCCAGACAGTTTTTCACCATTTCGCGGTAACGCGGCTCGAAAATATGCAGGGGAAGGTCCGCGCCGGGAAGAAGGACGACGTTCAGCGGAAACAGTGGAATACGTTCAGGCCGCATGGGTCCCAGGAAACATGATACCAGAGGAAGTGTCTGGTGACTCGTGACTGGTTTCCAGCGACCGCCGCTCAATTCCTGGTTGTCGAAGCGAGTGCTGTGCAGGGGGGCACGGCACCCTCGGTTTTTTGAGAACTGCTGATCGCCGTGGCTGTGCTTGGCATCATCGGTGTAGCCCCGATCGTGCTGGCTCCGGCAAAGCAGTCAGACGAGCGGGTATCGGCAGCCGGTGTGTAGGCCCACACTCTCGGAAAACGCCGAGCCCCACAACCCCTTCCACGGCAATTCACCCTGCTACTGTAAGTTGATTGGCAAGGTATTCAGGAGAGTTCGGCCAGGAGGGCTTCCATTTCGGAGCTGGCGTGCTGATCGCCCTTTTTCGCGGCGGCGGCGATGCCATTTGAGAGGATGTGCTTGGCTTCACTGGTGCGGGATTCGCGGGCGAGGAGTTGGCCGTACATCAGATAAGCGGGAATGTAATCCGCATTGCGTTCTATGAGAGTTCGAAAATGTGTGTCGGCGGCGGCGGGGTCGCCACTGTTCATGCACTCCATAGCGAGCCCGTAAAGAGAGAAGGCATCATCGGGCTTCTTGGCAACGAACTCTTCCAGCATCTGGCGGCGGGGTTTCTTTTGTTCCGTCATGGTGGCGTCTCGTATTATACGGGGGGCACCGGCGGCATCCAACTACGCGCAAGGACAAGGGGTTCGAATGAAGCGGAAAATCGGAAGCAAGCAAGGGCCTGCGACACAGCTGCAGGGGAAACCGGTCAGTGCGTCACGGTCAGAGATGACGGAAATCGTACTGCCGGCGCAGACGAATCCACTGGGAAAGCTTCTTGGCGGACAGGTGATGCACCTTGTTGATATGGCCGCTGCTTTGGCGGCGCACCGGCATTCGAACAGCTATGTGGTCACGGCGTCGGTGGACTACATCGATTTCCGTAATGCGGTGAATCTTGGCGAAATTGTGAACTTGAAATCGCAGGTCAATCGAGTGTTCCGCACCTCGATGGAGGTGGGCGTCGAGGTCTATTCAGAGAATGCGATGACCGGAGAGCGGAAGCATACGACGACGGCGTATGTGACGTTTGTGGCGGTTGACGAGCACACCCGGATGCCCAAGCCGGTGCCGCCACTGATCCTGAAAACAGCAGGGGAGCGGCGGCGATACCGGGAAGCAGCGGAGCGGCGGAAAACGCGCTTGGCGCTGCGGTACGGTGCGGACTCGAGAAGGGGGAAATAGAGATTGGGGGCGCGACGCGCACAATGAGTTCGGTGGTAGAGCGGAAGGGCTGGAAACCGAGGTCACATCGGCGTGTGTTGCCAAGTAGGGGCGCAGCATGCTGCGCCCCTACGGGTGGCCAAACATTTATTACCGGCGGCGCTCGCGTACTTGTTCGGCAACGGCCAAGGCCTGGTCGACACACGAACCGATAGCGGGCCCTCGCAGATAATTGCCGGTGAGCCCAAGGCCGGGGAATTGCGCCCGAAGCTGCTCGATTCGGGCAAGGCAGTCGGCGTGACCGAGATTGTACTGGGGAAGGGCGCGCGGCCAGATTGTAACATTTGAAAAGACGGGCTCGCCGGTAATGGAGAGCAGAGGTGAGATCTCCCTGTGGACAAGACCAACGAGTTCTTGCGGCTCCCACAGCGCTGCTGCTGGATCGGTTGCGCCTCCCACAAAGCTGGTTAGAAGCGCATTACCTGCCGGCGCCCGGCCGGGAAAAAGCGATGAGTTCCAGACTGAACCGAGGACGCGGAGCCGGGCGGAGCGAGGCGCAAGGAAGCCGAAGCCATTCAGAGAGTGCCCGACATCCTTTTTGCGATAACCGAGAGAGACTACGGCGACGGGAGCGTAGTCGATGGAACTCAGCAGTGATTCGAATGAGGAATCGAGCCGGGAGAGAAGCCTCCCCGTGACTTCAGTGGGCGTAGCTAGGATTAAAGATCTAGTGGAAACAGATTCGTCTCCGCCACGGCTTTCCAGGCGGACATCGAACGAACCGTCTATTTGGCAAGAGATTCCTGTAACGCTTGTTTGGGTAAGCAGCGCAGTGCCGAGTTTATTCGCCAGCGCGCGCACAAGCGTTTCGCTGCCTTCGCGAAAGGATTGCAGGGTGGGACGCTCGCGAGGGCCTTTCTTGGATTTTGCGAGGCGAATCATGCCGCGAATGATGCTGCCCGCAGCCTTTTCGGCTTCGTAGAGTTGTGGGAACGCGCTGCGAACGCTGAGCCGCTCAGGATCGCCTGCGTAGATGCCGGAAACGAAAGGCCCCACGAGGCGATCGAGAAGCTGTGGTGAAAATTTTCTGCGGACGAAGGCAGCGACGGATTCGTCAGCATCGGGAGGAATACTTTTCCCGAGGATGTCGCGGAAGAGGGCCCATTTCGTCGAGCCATCGATGAGGGAACTCATAAAAAACGCAGGAGGACTGAGGGGCACGGGCCGGAGGTCGCCGTCGATCAGTACATATCGAGGTGCACGGGGCGGGGCATGAAGGACTTGGTCAGAAATGCCGAGGTCCGCGCAAAGGTGATGGAGCTGGATGGTGCCGCTAAAGCTTTGGGGGCCGCGTTCCAGGAGGAAACCGTCGCGCGCTACGGAGCTGATGACACCGCCGGGACGGGGACAGGCCTCGACCAGTTGTGCCCCAATCCCAGCTTTACGCAGAGTGTAGGTGCAGACGAGGCCAGAGATGCCACCGCCGACCACCAGTGCTGGGACATGACGGGTCACGGAGATGTGAGCACCCTCGTGGGATCAGAGAGTTTTCGAAAAGAGCGGCTTGGCGATGAGCTGCTGTTTTTCGAGATACGGGTCGAAAACCATGGCCAGATTGCGGATGAAGATGCGGCCGAGCCAGGTGGTGCGGATTTCGCCGCGATCGAGGAGCACGAGGCCATCCTGGCGGGATGGTTCCAGGCGGCGAAGCTCTTCGGCGAAATGCTGGTCAAAATCGATGCCGAATTCGCGTGAAATCTCCTCCTTGATCACGATGGTATGACACAGCAGGCGGCTGATGACGGTGCGGCGCAGACGATCCTCGTTCGAAAGCTGATAGCCGCGCATGGTAGCGAGGCCCCGTTCGGCCACGGCCTTTTCCCAGGAAGGAATATCGCGGTAATTTTGCGCATAGGCGTCTTGAATGCCGCTGATGGCGGTGATGCCCATGCCGTAGAGGTCGGCGCCCGCTTTGGTGGTGTAGCCCTGAAAATTGCGGTGCAGCGTGCGGTTTTGTTGCGAAACGGCAAGCTCGTCCCCAGGCTTCGCGAAGTGGTCCATGCCGACGTAGAGATAGCCGGCCTCAAGAAACTTGAGCAGGCCCACGCGGAAGATCTCAAATTTTTCCATGCCTTCAGGAAGATGCGCGGCGAAGGAGCCTTGCTGCTTCTTCAACCATGGCACGTGCGCGTAGCTGAAGAGGGCTATGCGATCCGGAGCGAGTCCAAGAATCTGATCCACGGTGTGGGCAAAAGTGTCTGCCGTTTGGTAGGGAAGGCCGTAAATCAAATCGACGTTGATGCTATCAAAGCCGAGATCCCGCGCGGCGAAGAGCAGGTCGCGGGTCATTTCGTAGGGCTGAATGCGGTGCACCGCCTCTTGCACATCGGCATGGAAGTCCTGAATGCCCATGCTGAGACGGTTGAAGCCGAGCTTGCGCAGAGTTTCGAGATGCTCGCGGGAGGTCACACGGGGGTCGACCTCGATGCCAATTTCACTGTCGGGGTCGAAATGGAAATGCTCTTTCGTAAATGCGAACAGGTCCTCGATCTGTTCGGGCGTCAGGTACGTCGGTGTGCCCCCGCCCCAATGGAACTGGACTACGGGGCGATTCTTCGAGACGCTGCGGCTGACGCGTTCCATCTCCCGCTTCAACACGTCAAGATAGGGTGGTGCGACGCTTTTGTTCTTTTGGATAACGACGTTGCATGCGCAAAACAGGCAGAGGCTTTCACAGAAGGGAATGTGCATGTACAGCGAAACGGGTGTCCTGGCACGCTCGGCCTCTTCATGCACCCGTTCGAGATCGGCCGGACCGAAAGCATCGTTCCAGACCGGCGCGGTGGGATAGCTGGTATAGCGCGGCCCCGGGCGATTGTACTTGGCGAGAAATTCATCGCCGACGTGGAGCTCACCGCTCATTTGTTGCAGGCTTGGATGTGCGAGTGTCATGCTTTTGGCGTCTCCTACCTCACCAGCGCAGCGGGTCTTGCGTGGTGAAGCAGCGCTCGTTGGCCGGTCTCGATAAATAGCTGAGCATTCTCGACCGGTGTATGTTGCAAAATGCCGTGGCCAAGGTTGAGGATGTGACCGTGGCCACCGAGGGAATTAACGGCGCCCAGAGTTACCTCGCGAATTTTCTCGTGCGGGCCAAACAAGACCGCCGGATCGACGTTGCCTTGCAACGCGATTTTTGGACCCAGCGTCTTTCGAATCTCAGCCAGGTCCACGCGCCAATCGACGCTGAGCACATTCGCACCGGAGCGCGCCACGGCGGGGAGCAGATGTTGTGCCGCTTTGGTGTAATAAATCACGGGGACAGAGCCGCTGAGGCCCGCGATGATCTCCTGGACGGCGGGGAGCGCGAAGTCTTCGTAGTCCTGCAGATTCAGTTCGCCGCACCAGGTATCGAACAACTGGACTGCCGTTGCCCCTGCCGCGATTTGCGCCTTCAGATAGGGAATCGTTGCCTGAGCGATGCGATGGAGCAGCTCGCGGAAGGTTTTCGGCTCGTGGTAGAGGAAACTCTTTACCGTGGCGAATCCTTCCTTGGTCTTGCCTTCCACCATGTAGCAGGCAAGAGTCCAGGGAGCACCCGCAAAACCCAAAACGGGAATCTCGGGACCAACGGATTTCACGATACGCCGGATGGCTTCGGGCAGGAAGCCCGTTTCCGTCTCCGGATCGAAGATCTTGAGCCGGGCGACGTCCGCCTTGGAGCGCACTGGATTCGGCAAGTTTGGCCCGGCGTCGTCGAGTTCCAACTGCAGGCCCATGGCTTCGGCGGGGATCAGAATGTCCGAGAAAACGATCACCGCATCAACCCCAAGCCTGCGAAAGGGCTGGATGGAGACTTCGACCGCAAGTTGCGGCGTCTTGCAAACCTCAAGGAATGCGTGCTTTGCACGGATTTCGCGGTATTCAGGAAGATACCGGCCCGCCTGACGCATCATCCAGACGGGAACTCGTGGCAGGACCTCCCCGCGGCTGGCGCGAAGGAATAACTCTTTTCGGTTAAGCGACGCCGTTTGTTGGGTCATATTTCATCTGACCCCTCAAGGATAGCAAATCCCAGCCGGTCTTGCTGATACGAGTACCAAGGCGGTATCGAATTGTGCTAGCGCCTGCAAGGGTGGGCTATACTCAAAAGGTTGAGGAATCAGATGGGTTCCGCGGAGAAGGGCAGTTTTTAATTCGGTGCGGCAGATGAGCCGGGGGCTCAGGTACAAAGAATGAATCATTTATTCCCTATTTTGACGGGGCTTGCTTATCTCTTGAGTTTTGGCCTGTATGTTCGCTTCCTGGCTACGGGGAAGAAACTCACCGGTAGATTAGGCACGCTGTTCTTGGGGATGGGCCTGGTGGCGCACTATTTTGCGCTTTTGGAGAGGTCCCGCGGCTTGCACACGGTTCCGTACCATGACTTGTACGGATCCATGTCGCTCTTCGGCTGGCTTCTAGCACTGACGTATCTGGGCCTGGAGCTGTATCACCGGCAGCAATCTGTCGGGGCCTTCGTTATGCCCTTTATTCTGGCGTTCTTTCTCGCCGCGCATCTTGCGCCAGCCGACCGGCTTTCGCCGCCCGCGGCGCACGGGGCCACGTTTGCGTTTCACGTTACGTTAAGCATCCTCGCATATGCCGCATTCGCGCTCTCTTTTGTTCTTAGCCTGATTTTTCTGGGAGAGGAACGCCTGCTTCGAAGCCACAAACTTGGCAACGTGGTCTGGCGGTTGCCGCCGCTTGAATTGCTGGAGCGCATGAGCAAGTCGAGCGTTCTGGTGGGGCTGGTTTCCATTGCGATTGGAACAGCATTAGGATTCGTTTGGGTGGACCGGCTGAGCAGCGAATATTCGTTTTACGATCCAAAATACGTGGTCACGCTGCTCGTGCTCCTGCTGTATGTGCTTTACCTCCGTCTGGCGGGCACTGGGGCGTGGCGTGGGGCGCGGGCTTCAAGATTGTGCATCTTCAATTTCTTGATTGTGGTGCTGAGCTTTACGGTCGTAAATCTATACCTCTCGCATAGCCACCGCTACTTTTAGGAGCGATCGAACCTCGGTATGGAAATTGTTCTTGTCGGATTGAACCACCGCACCGCGCCCGTTGAGGTACGTGAGAGGGTGTCTTTCACGGCCGAGCAAGCCCGGCGGGCCGCTGAAGAACTGCGCGCGCGGGGGATTCTCGAAGAGACGCTGGTGCTCTCTACATGCAATCGCAGCGAGGTGTACGGCGTGCCGCCGGAATCCTCCCATGAGTGTGCCCCGGGACTTTCTACTTTTCTGAGCGAGTTTCATTCGGTGCGGCCGGATATCCTCAGCGTGTCGCTCTATCACCACTACGATCACGAGGCCGTGAGGCATCTCTTTCGAGTTTCCGCGGGCCTCGATTCCATGCTGCTGGGCGAAGCGGAGATCCTGGGACAGGTGCGGGAAGCGTATCGTTTCGCGCACGAGCAAGGCGCGACGGGGCCCGTGCTGAATCGCCTCTTCCAGGGTGCACTGGAAGTCGGGAAGCGCGTGCGCACGGAAACAGAGCTTGGCACGCGGCCAATGTCCGTGGCTTCTGCCGGGGTGAAACTGGCAGAACGCATTTTTGGAAAACTGAACGAGCGGAAGGCGCTGGTACTGGGAGCGGGCACGATCAGCGAGCAAGTGGTCTCTCAACTCCGGGACCGTGGGATCGCGCAGCTCCATGTGATGAACCGCTCGAGGGACCGCGCGGACGAGCTGGCCAAGCAGTTCGACGGGAAGGTCGTCGGCTGGGGTGAGTGGGATACTGCGCTGCAATCGCCGGATGTGGTGGTGTCGTCGGTTAGCGCAGATGAACCGGTTCTGCGGCGCGATATCGTCGAGCGAGCGATGGCGGCGCGGGGAAATCGCGCGTTGTTCCTGATGGACCTGGGCGTGCCCCGGAATATAGACCCCCGCGTGGCGGAGCTCTACAACGTCTACGTTTACAACACGGATGACCTGTGCGAGATCGTGCAGCAGAATCGCAACGCTCGTGAAAGCGAGGTTCCCCGGGCTCAGGGCATTGTCGACGAGCATGTCACTAAATTCCTGTCCTGGCAGGCGAGCGTCGAGCTGGTCGGGCTTGTTGACGCACTGCGCGCGAAGATGCGGGAGGAACGTGCGTCATTCATCCGCTCACGCATGGAGCCGATGAAGCATCTGACGGAGACGGATCGCGCGCAAGTGGAAAAATTGATGGATGAGATGCTGGAGAAGCTGCTTTTAGAGCCGGCGGAGCGCTTGCGAGGCGAAAAAGAATTGCGGCGAAAGATTCAAAACGTCGAAGCATTGCGCGATCTGTTTCTTTCGAACCGGGAGAAGACGTGAGAATTCTGCGGATTGGCACGCGCGGCAGCATGCTTGCCAAATGGCAGGCGGAATCCGTTCGCAAGAAACTGTTTGCGGCCAGCGGAATGGAAGCGGAAATTGTCATCATCAAGACCAGCGGCGACAAGATGCAGCAAGCGCCGCTCGCGCAAATTGGCGGCAAGGGAATTTTTATCAAAGAGCTGGAGGAGGCGTTGCTGGAGGAAACGATCGATCTTGCGGTGCACAGCGTGAAGGACGTGCCGACCGACATTCCCTCCCGGCTCATGTTTCCTGCGGTATGCCGGCGTGATGATGTGCGTGATTGCCTGGTAGGCTCCACGCTGGCGAATCTGCGGCACGGAGCGCGTGTGGGAACGAGCAGTCTGCGGCGGCAAGCGCAGTTGAAACACCTCCGGCCGGACCTCGATCTACGCGACCTGCGTGGAAACGTGGACACTCGATTGAGAAAAGTGGAGAGCGGAGAATATGAAGCGGTGATGGTTGCCAAAGCGGGCCTGGATCGTCTCGGGTTGAGCCAGCGGATTTCGGAAGTGCTCGCGCCGGAAGTCTGCATGCCGGCGGTGGGGCAAGGCGCTATCGTGGTGGAGTGCCGGTTTAAGGACACGGATGCGGGAGACCTCTTGGCGCCATTGGACGACGCCGAGACGCGGACGGCGATCATTGCGGAGCGCGCACTCCTGGCGGCATTGCAGGGCGGGTGCCAGGTCCCGCTGGGTGCCTGGGCGCGCATCGAGCGCGGCGAACTATTGCTCGACGCGTGCGTTTGTTCCGTGGACGGAGTGCAATACGTGAAGCAGCGCGCCACCTCTCCGCCGGAGCAGGCGGCGCAACTTGGAGAGCACATGGCGCAGGTGCTCATCGAGGCGGGCGCGCAGTCGATTCTGGAAGAAGTGAGCCGCCAGCGTGCCTGAAGCATCTGCAAGCGCCTTGGCCGGCAAGCGAATTGTGATAACGCGTTCGGCGGCGCAGAGTGAAGCGCTGGCGAGGGTACTCTCCGAACGTGGAGCTGTTCCTGTGGTGCTTCCGCTTGTGGCGTTTGCGGCCCCGGAAGATTTCGCACCGCTCGATGCGGCGATCGTGGAAATCCATCGGTTTCATTGGATCATTTTCACAAGCGCGCAAGCTGTTCGTGCGGTGGTGAAGCGCAGCGAAGAGCTCAAGCGCAGCCTGATTCACGCAGGGAGCAAGCTGCGAATCGCTTCCGTCGGTCCCGTAACTGCCGAAGCTGCTCGGCAAGCTGGACTTCCCGTAGACTATGTTGCGGAGACGCATACCGGTGCGGGGCTGGCGGAGGAATTGGGGCGCCGGCTTTGCGAGGCGAAAGTATTCTTGCCACGGAGCGATCGTGCAAATCCGGATTTGCCGCGGGCGTTGAAGCGCCACGGCGCCAAGGTCATAGAAGTGATCGCCTACCGCACGCTTCGGCCCACCGATGTGGAGCAAAAAAAATTAGGACAGATAGCCGAGGGTGCGGCGGACGCGGTTCTATTTTTCAGCCCATCGGCCGTCCAACATTTCACTGAGCTGTTTGGGGGCGGGCAACTGCGCACGCTACAATATAAACTGGCGATTACGGCGGTCGGACCTGTCACCGCAAGCGCATTGTGCGAAGCGGGTGTCGGGCACACCGTGGTGGCAGGAGACACTACGGCAGCGGCGGTCGTCGAAGCGTTGGAAGAACATTTTGCGGGTACCGTGAAACAGGCGCCGGCAGGAGCCAAGAGAGCATGAGTTTTCCCACTCATCGACCGCGGCGCTTACGGCGTAGCGAGGCGCTGCGCGGTCTCATTCGCGAGACGCGCCTTACCACGGCGGGTCTCATCTATCCGATGTTCGTGTTTCCGGGTACAAAGGTGCGCCAGGAAGTCAGCTCCATGCCCGGTGTCTATCAGCAGTCGGTCGATCAGATCGTGGAAGAAGCTCGTGAAGTTGAGTCGCTGGGGATTCCGGGGATAATTTTATTTGGATTGCCCGAGTCCAAGGACCCGCGTGGCGCCAGTTCGCTCAGCGCCCAGGGTGTGGTCCAGCGCGCGATTGAGGCGATTCGCAAAGCAAGATTGAAACTCCTTGTCATTACCGACGTCTGCCTCTGCGAATACACGGACCATGGCCATTGTGGCGTTGTGGAGAACGGTGAAGTTGCCAATGATTCCACGGTGACGATTCTTGCCCAGCAGGCGCTCTCGCACGCGCGCGCCGGCGCCGACATCGTCGCCCCGTCAGACATGATGGACGGGCGTGTGGGGGCCATTCGTGAAACGCTGGATGAACACAGGTTCGAAAACATTGCCATTCTTGCTTATGCCGCGAAATACTGCTCTGGCTTCTATGGGCCTTTCCGGGAGGCGGCTCAATCCGCTCCCCAGTTTGGCGACCGGCGCAGCTATCAGATGGATCCCGCTAATGCGCGGGAAGCGTTGAAGGAAGTGGAACTCGATCTCGAAGAAGGCGCGGACATGGTGATGGTTAAGCCCGCGCTGGCGTACCTGGATGTTATCCGGCGAGTGCGCGATGCCTTGGATGTGCCGGTCGGCGCTTACAACGTCAGCGGAGAGTACGCCATGGTCAAAGCAGCGGCGCAGAAGGGCTGGCTGGATGAAAAGCGAGTCGTCCTGGAAATCCTGACGTGCATCCAGCGCGCCGGAGCTGACATTATTCTTACTTACCATGCCAAGGATGTCGCACGCTGGCTGAAGGCGTGTTAATTTAATCGAGAAAACATGAGTACAGCGCAATCCCGAGTGAAGCGCGAGCGCAAACGTTCGCGCGAGATTTTCGAGCGCGCCGAGAAGGTGCTGGTTGGCGGCGTGAACAGTCCCGTCCGGGCGTTCCGATCCGTCGGTGGAGAGCCGCTGATCATCGAGCGCGGCAGCGGGCAACACCTCCACGATGCGGACGGAAACGAGCTGCTCGATTTTGTGTGCTCTTGGGGAGCGATGATCGTGGGACACGCGAATCCCGCCATCAGCGAGGCAATCGCCGACCAGGCACGCCGCGGCACAAGTTTTGGTGTGACCACCGAGCTGGAGCTTGAGCTCGCCACGCTGATTACACGGGCAATTCCTTTCATTGAAAAGATTCGTTTTGTCTCCAGCGGCACGGAAGCAACGATGAGCGCTGTGCGGCTGGCGCGAGGAGTGACGAAGCGCGACTTTATCGTCAAATTCGAGGGCTGTTATCACGGACACGCGGACAGTTTCCTGTCGCAGGCCGGTTCTGGCCTCGCAACGCTCGGAATTGCCGAGTGCCCGGGAGTGCCCGCTGCGCTGGCCGCGTTGACATTGAACGTAGCCTATAACGACCTCCAAGCGGTCGAACGCGTATTTCTCCAGCACAAGGATAAGATCGCTGCGATCATCGTCGAGCCCATCGCCGCCAACATGGGAGTAGTTCCTCCGGAGACGGGTTTCTTGAAGGGATTGCATGAAATCACTAAGAAGAACGGCGCGCTCCTGATTGTCG
>Ga0209234_1000795_pt1 | contig 11326 bp, 12 predicted proteins | sample GraSoi013_1_20cm_2_FD_185816 | JGI IMG/M metagenome (GOLD analysis project Ga0209234, IMG submission 185816) | Grasslands soil microbial communities from the Angelo Coastal Reserve, California, USA - Sample 08_20_2013_1_20cm (SPAdes) (version 2) | ecosystem: Environmental > Terrestrial > Soil >... | reverse complement strand
CGGCGATGTCGGCTTCGGCGGCGGACGTCATGGCAACCGTCGCCGCAGAATCTCGGAGAGACAATAAAGATTGCCGTTGCATTCTCAATCGGGATGCGTCCTGCGGTCACACAATCGCAGGATGGTCACGGAGCCAATCCAGGTCGCTCAGGTACAGCTCCCGGATGTCCGCGATCCCTTCGAGTGCCATGATGACACGCTCGAGACCGAGACCCCAGGCGAGCACGGGCGCCTTCAGACCGAGGGGCGCCGTCACCTCCGGCCGGAAGACTCCGCTTCCCCCGAGTTCCATCCACCGACCGTCCGAGGCCTGTCCCTCGGGCTCCATGCTCGGCTCCGTGTAGGGGAAGAATCCCGGCCGGAACTTCACGCGGGTGAAGCCGAGCCGTCGGTAGAACGTCTCGATCGTGCCGATCAGTTGCGCCAGGTTCGCCCCGTCTTCCATCACGACCCCTTCAATTTGGTGGAACTCCGGGAGGTGCTTCCAGTCGATCGCATCGGGACGGAAGTTGCGGCCGATGATGAACGCCTTTTGTGGCGGATCGGGATGCTCCATGAGCCAGTGCAACGTAATCGGCGTCGTGTGGGACCGGAGGACGGCCCGCTCCGCCTCCCGGCGGTCCCATCGGTACCGCCATCCCGTGCTCCCTGTCCCGCCGCCATCCTCGTGCGTCTTCGCGACGCGAGTGACAACCCGCTCATCCGGGAGAGGGACCGTCGAGGGCTTCGCGAGATAGAACGTGTCGAGCTGGTCCCTCGCCGGGTGGTCCTGCGGCTGGAACAAGGCGTCGAAGTTCCAGAACGCGGACTGGACGAAGTCCCCGTCAATCTCCGTGAAGCCCATACTCAGGAAGATCCGACGAATCTTCTCGATGTATGCGCCGAGCACATGTCGCTTCCCGGGCCGAATGAGAGGTGCGAAGGCTTTCGGGTCGTACCGACGGAAGTCCACCTTCCGCCATTTCCCCGCGCGCAACAGATCCGTGGTCGGCTGCGCCACCTCTTCCTTGAGTTCGAGGCCGGCCGCGACGATCTTTTCTCCGGCGGGCGTCAGAGCGATCTCCCTTCGCACCGATTCGCGTTCCTTCACGAGCTCGCGTCGGGACTTCAGGTCGCGGAGAAGCCGGGGGTCGATCGCGTCTTCGGGCAGCTCTTCCTTCGCGAGTCGAACGAGGAGCTCTTCGTCCGGCCCCCTCGCTTCGGCGGCGGCCTTCCCCGCGGCCGTGACGATCACGACGCTCCCTTGGGATCCCTTCGACACCTCCGCCCACCCCTTCCGTCGGAGCCACCCGAGGGCGACCGCAAGCTCTCCGTCGTCGAACCGACACGCCGCTTGGAGTTTCGGGACAGGGACCCGACCGCCCGCCTTGATCAACGCCCTCAGCGCCCTCCGTTCCGGCAACGGCCGCCGAATCACGTCGGGCCGCGCGAGTCGGTACGTGTGCAGGACGCGCTCCTTCATCGTGACGAGGCCCTTCGCCTGCAACCAGGAGGCCGCGTTCATCACTTCGACCAGTTCGCGGAACTTTCCCGCGCTTTTCAGTTCCTCGGGGGTCGCCTTTTTCCGCTTGCTCAGGGTGAGAAGGACCTTCTTCTCGAGGTAGCTCAGCTCCGCCGCGGACGTCGGCATCCCGCGCCGCATGGGACGCTTTCGTTATATGTTTTTGTCGGCCGCGGCGAGATCGGATCCCTCCCGATGGACCGAGGATTCTCAGGGCTGAGAACTACGGCATTTGCTATATATCACAAAACAGAACATCGCACGCTCCGGTGAATCAGCCGACGCCTTCGAACGTCCGAGCGAAAGCCCGGAACGAGGTGCCCTAATGGAGGAACGCTTCCCGACGAACTACTCGGTCCTCTTGGCGGGCCCGCCGGGGGTCGGGAAGTTCGAGTACCTGATCGCCCGGATCCGCGAGGATTTGCGCCTCGGCGAGCGCGTCGTGTTCGTGACCCTCGACATGCAGCCGAACGAGATCCGTGCTCGGGCGAAGGCGCTCCGCCTGGACCTCGCCGCGCATGAGGGCAAGTCCTTCGTGTTCGTCGACTGCTACAGCGCGACCTCGTCGGACCGGCCGGAAGCGGCCACGGGCAAGAAGACGTTCCTCGTCTCGAGCTTCAGCAACCTCGAGGGAATCGGCATGGCGATGAGCAAGGCCGCCCAGGAGCTCGGCACGCCCGTCCGGATCTATTTCTACACGATCTCCACGCTGTTCCTGCACAACTCGACGCAGGCCATCGCGAAGTTCTTCCAAATCGTCACGTCGCGAGCGAAGGCGAACCTCGGTTTCATCCTCTACGCGGTCCACGAGGGCGTCCACGAGCCGATGACGATGAACCTCCTCCGGTCCCTCGTCGACGGCGTCGTGGAGATGCGGTACACGGACACGATGGAGCGCGAGATCCGCGTACACCACATGCGAGGGTACCGGATCGACGCCGCCTGGCATTCCTTCCTCCAGCTTCCTGAGGCGATGGTGGCCCCATGATGGCCGCCCCGATGCGCACGCCGACCGCGCGCGCAAAGACGGGGATCCCCGTCCTCGACGAGCGCCTCCAGGGCGGGTTCCCGCGGCCCTCCACGCTCCTCCTGTTCAGCGAGAAGCCGACCGAGAAACGAATCTTCGGCGAGAACTTCGCCGTCCAGGGCGTGAAGGCGGGGGAGCGCTCCATGTACGTCGATTTCTTCCGAGCGCCGCAGCTGGCGCGCGGAGAAATGAAACGGTTCGGGTCGGTCGATCCGACGAAACTCGTCCTGGTCGATGCGACCTCATCCCAGCTGTTGCTCCCGAGCCCGGAGCGGTACCACATCGACGACATCACCAGCCTCGAGAACATCCGCGAGGCGATCATCGCCGCGACGCGGGCCGAGAAGCCCACCCGAATCATCGTCGACTCGATGGAGTTTCTGATGGACCGATTCCCGAAGGAGGACGTGCTCCGGTTGTGGCGCGAGCTCATCGAGGCCGCTCGGGCAGCCGGCGCCGTGATCTGTTTCCTGTTCATCAACTGGACCCTGGCGGAGGGAGACTTGGTGGAGATCCGAGGCATGTCGGATTTCGTCGTCGAGTTCCAGTCCTCCCTGCGCGGCGGGATCATCCGGAACTCGATGCGGATCTCCCAGATGGCACAGGACGGCGTCCGGACGAACTGGATCCCGTACACGTTCAAGGACCTCGTCGGACTCACGGTCTACTTCCCGCGCATCCTCGTCACGGGCCCCTTCAACGCGGGCAAGTCCACGGTGGTCAAGGCGCTCTCCGAAAAGTCCGTCTCGATCGACCGGATGGGAACGACGGTCGCCTTCGACTACGGAAACGTGAACGTGACCGGCATCGAAGCGGAGATCTTCGGCACTCCGGGCCAGGAGCGCTTCGAGTTCATCTTCAAGATCTTCGCTCGCGAGGTGAGCGGGGTCCTCCTCGTCATCGACGCGACGCATCCGGACGAGCTCCCGCGGGCGAAACAGATGCTCGACCTGGTCGGGCCTCGCATTCCGTTCGTCGTGCTGGCGAACAAGAGCGACCTCGCCGGCGCTCTCTCGCCCTCTGACATTTCGCGTCAAATGGACCTTGCTCCCGACGTGCCTGTCATGCCGACCGTGGCGACGGAGTCCCGGGGCGTGCGAGATGCCCTCCTGATCCTCGCCGAAATGATCATCGGGGTGCGCTAAATGCCCGCGGACGGCGCCGCCCGACTTCAGGCTGTGCTCGCGGAATTGCGCCGACTCCCAGGCATCCTCGGAGCGACGATCGCCCGGAGGGACGGCATCCTGATCGCCCACTCGCTCCCCAAGAACATGGATCCGAAGAAGATCGCCGCGATGGCGGCGGCGATCGTCGGGACTTCAGAGATGGCCGCGATCGAGATGGGTCTCGGTTTGTTCAACCAGTCAATCGTCGACACCCACATCGGGAAGATGATGGCGACCGGCGCCGGGGAGGAGGCGATCCTCGTGACGATGCTCCGCAATGAGGCGAACATGGGCCTCATCCACCTGAGTGTGGACCGGGCTGTCCAGTCCATCGCCGGGATTCTCTTGGCCCAGGAGGTGCCCGCGTGACGGACGTCTGGAGCCGCCTCGAAGAGACGATCGAGGAGCTCTCCCACGTGACGGACATCAAGTCCGCCGCGGTCGTCCGTCGGGATGGACTCGTCGTCACGCACACCCTGCCCGAGGGTGTCGACCCGAAGATCGTCGCGGCAATGACCGCCGCGATCGTCGGGACCTCGGAGATGGCGACGATCCAGCTGTCCCAGGGCCGGTTCGTCCGGGCCATCGTCGAATCGGATCACGGGAAGCTCCTCAGCCTCGGGGCGGGAGAGGAGGCACTCCTCGTCGCCCTGGTATATGACGACGCGAACTTGGGCCTCGTCCTCATGGCGATGGAGCGGGCCGCGAAACAGGTCGAACGGATCCTGCAGGACGGGAGCTCCGCATGAAGACGGAACGGGAGGAATCGGATGCCCGCGACTGAGGACGGCACGAAACGGCTCCTCGACTTCTTCGTGTACGGGATGCTGCGTGCCGCGGAATCGCTCGGCAACGCGCCCCTCTTCATGCGGGCCGTCGTCGAACAAGGCCTCCGGAAGTTCATGCTCGTGAACCTGCCCACCTTCCGCGAGTCCAACAACGCCACTGAAGCGTGCGATGCCTTCACCAAGGCGGCTGATGCCTCAGGCCTCTTCGACGGGAGCGACAGCGTGTTCCGAGGGGACGCCGACACGGTCCACGCGGAGATTGGCGACCGCTGCCCATACCGCCGCGTCTGCACGACCCGCCACGACGAAGAGCTGCCGGTGCACTGCATCCGCACGTTCGCGCTCGCCGAGATGCTCCGGATCCGGCTCGATGCCGACTTCGACTGGCAGCTGAACCGGTTCGGACGGCCGTGCCAAATCACCCTCACGCGGTCCCGCTGGAGGAAGAACTGACATGGAGACGAAGAAAATCTCCACGTACATCGAGGGACTCGACGACGTCCTCGGGGGCGGGTTCCCCGTCGGCCATGTCGTGCTCCTCTCGGGCCTCCCCGGGACGATGAAGTCGACACTGAGCTATGCGATTCTCCATGGGAACGCGAGGGAACGCGGCGCGAAGTGCCTCTATGTGTCTCTCGAGCAGACCCGGAAGAGCCTCGAGGCCCAGATGGCCGCGATGGGGTTCGACGTGGAGGCGGTCCGCGGGGACGTCCACATCCTCGACGTCGGGACGATTCAGAAGGAGATCGGCAAGAGCGCGACGAAGCCTTGGATGGAATTCCTCCGACGGACGCTGACGACGAAGAAGGACATCGACGGAGTGGACTTGATCGTCGTCGATTCTCTCGAGGCCCTCGAAGTCCTCGCCAAATTCACCGACCGACGGACCGAACTGTTCCAGTTCTTCGAATGGTTGCGAGATTTCGAAGCCACGACCCTCGTGCTCGCGGAGGCCGCGACGGACGCCCCGTTCCTCGGCCTGGAGGCGCCGCAGCCGCGGCGGGACGAGACGTTCCTCGCGGACGGGATCCTGGAACTCAAGATGCACCAGATCACGGACGTCGAGGTCCAACGGCGAATCCGGGTGTCGAAGATGCGCGGCTCGCACCACAAGACCGGATTCTCGGCCCTCGTCTTCGAGGACGGCCGGTTCCAAGTCACGTCCGTGATCAGTCTGTAGAGGAGCCCATGCCGAAACCCATCCCCTGTCCCAGTTGTGCTGCGTTCAACAAGCCCGACGCTTCACACTGTCATACCTGCGGCAGGCAGCTCGGGTCCGACGCCGATCGTGCACCCGAAGGGACGAACGTCGTCCTGAAACAGGTGATGGGGGGCGAGGTGTACAGCGCGTTCGTCGGAGGAGAAGGGAGGCGCATGAATCCTCCTGCCCCTCCACCGCCGTCGGATGACGACGCGGAATTCCCGACCTCAGATCTGCCGCAGCCGGAGATCGAGGACAATTCCGACGTGATCGGGGCGGCCCTGGACCGGATCCGGGCCAAGGCCCACGCGGAAGGCCATCGCTTCAAGCCGTACGTCCGCTCGAAGTCCCGCAAGGACGCGGGTCCTCAGGGGCAGGGGGACCTCGCGGCGCAGCTCGACCTGGCGGTCAGCCTCCTCCGAGAACGCCGCTTCGAAGAGGCAATCGAACCGCTCCTCAAGGCGATCGCTCGCGACGACGAAAACCGTCCTCCGTGGATCCTCCTCGGAGAAGCGTATCTGCGAGTCGACCGCCCGTACAAGGCCGCGGTCGCGTACCTGCGGGCCCTCGAGCTCAGCCCGAAAGACGAACAAGCCTGGCTCGGACTCGGCCGCGTCCTCCGATTCCTCGATGAACTCCCGACCGCCGCGATGGTCCTGGAGCGCGCGACGCGGATCCACCCGGAACACGCGGACACCTGGGTGGAACGCGGGCTCGTCCTCGCTTCGATGCAGAAGCTCCCCGAAGCCTTGCGCAGTTTCGGCAGGGCCCTCGATCTGCGACCGGACCATCGGATCGCCCTCGCGAAACGAACGGAAGTGGAGGCCATGCTGCAGGATCAAGAGGCGGTCGCCGTCCCCCCCGAGCCGTCCGTGGCCGACCTGGCCACAAGCCCGCAGGCCGCGGATGCCGAGGCGGCCTTCGAGGTGGACATCCTCGAGGAGATCGAAGATTCAATTCAAGAGGAGACGCGCAAGACGCTGAAGGCCGCCCGGGAGGGGACGAGGATGGCGCCGGCCGCCCCGGTGCCGGAGGCACCGCGTCCTCCGCGCGTCCCGACGTTCGTCGAGGGCTTGGACGAGACCCTGGAAGGCGGAATCCCGTGGGGCCATCTGGTCCTCATCGAGGGAGCCCCGGGGACGATGAAATCCTCCCTCGCCTTCTCGATCCTGCTCCACAACGCGGCCCGTGAGGGCCTCCACTGCCTGTACGTGAGCCTGGAAGAGCGGGCGTCGAGCCTCCTAAAACAGATGGGATCGCTCGGACTGAAGCTCGACGTCCCGCAAGGCTCCCTCGTCGTCCTCGACCCGCGGACCGCCGCCGACATCATCGGCGAGAAGAAGGATTGGGTCGAAGCCCTCGAGGCCGGCATTCGGTCGATCAAGGAGAAGCGAGGGCTCGACCTGATCGTGATCGACTCCCTCGAGGCACTCGAGGTCCTCGCGAAGTTCAAGGATCGCCGACGGGAGATGTACCGACTCTTCGAATGGCTGCGGGATCTCGCGGTCACGAGCTTCGTCATCACGGAGCGCCCGGACTGGCTGATCGCCGGCCACGTGTTGCAAGGTCGGTGGGACGAGGACTTCCTCGCGGACGCGGTCATCCAGCTCCGAATCCACATGGTCTCCGACCTCGAGGCGCAGCGCCGCCTGCGGGTCGTGAAAATGCGTGGGACAAGACACGAGACCGGGTACCTGGCGATGGTCCTCGACGACGGACACTTCCGGGTCACCCGCGCGATGAGTCCGTGAGAGGTCGACATGGCGCGGGCCCTCGTGAAGACGCACATTCGCGGCTTCGACCAGGAGGTCCTCCGTGGAGGAATCCCGCAAGGCCATGTGATCCTGATCCGCGGCGCGAGCGGGACGATGAAGTCGTCCTTGGCGTACTACATCTTGTATCACAACGCCCTCGCGGGGACGCCCGGCCTCTATGTGACGCTGGAGCAACCCGCAGGAGGGCTCCTCGAACACGTCGCTGCCCTGGGCCTCAAGGCGACCGCGGTCTCCGACGCGCTTCCGATCCTCGACTTGAGTCGCGGTCGAGAGCATCTCGAGGAGATGGTGACGAAAGTCGGAGCGATGACGGACGAGACCGCCCCGCGCGGGGAGGCGCTCATCGCGGTGCTGAAGGCGAAGGTCCTCGAGCTGCGCAAGAAGCGGAAGTTCCAGCTCCTGGCGATCGATTCGTGGGACGCCCTCGAACTGATGCTCGAGTTCCACGACCGCCGGGCGGAGACGTTCGGGTTCTTCGAATGGTTGAGAGACCTGGGCGTCACGAGCCTGTTGATCTCGGAGGAACCCGGGTTCGAGGCGCCCGCGACGGCCCTTGAAGAGGAGTTCCTCGCGGATGGGATCGTCCACCTTCGTTTGCAGCCGATCACGGAGACGGCATACCAGCGTCGGGTGCAGTGCGTAAAGATGCGGAGCGTGAACCAAGACAGCGACGACCACACGTTGCTCTTCGAAAACGGGCGGTTCGAGGTCGCCCGAGCGATCGGGTGATGCATGGACGGACGTCTCCGCGCCCTCGCGATCCGCTCCCTCTTCCTGTTTCTCCTCTCCCTCGTCCTGGTCGCGGGCTTCTGGTACCATCGCGAGTTCTACCAGATCGGCTTCACGAACCTCCTCATCATCGGCGGCTTCGTCACGTTCCTCGTCATCTGGGCGGCCCGGCTCGCGATGACGGGGGAATTACCGCGGGGCCGTCCGAGTGGCGAACTCGCCTTCACGCTCGAAGAAGGAGACCGGCTCCTGAAGCGGGTGGCCCGATTCGTTGTGCGGCCCTCCGAAGGCCTCGGTGCTCCGGCCGCCGGCCATGTCGTCCGGGCGAAGTACGAGACGGGCACCGAATTCGCGCGTCTCCTCATCGAGGACGCCCGCCGCGCGTTTCTCTCGGACCTGACCGATGAGGACGCCCGTCAGGCGGGTTTCCGATCCGCCGCCGATCTCCGCGATGCGGGCACATCCCGGTGGCGGTGGCATCCCGAGGACGTCGTGACCATCCTCCGCGTACGCGCACTGGGGGGAACCCGATGAACCTGTCGAGTGTGGTCGTCCTCGTGGGCATCGCTGCGGACGGGTGGCTCATCGCATTCATGTCGATTCGAGGGCGAAGACCGTGGCTTCAGGCCACGTTCGCCGCATGTGCATTGTCGTTCCTCGTCGTGGGCGCATGGTCCGTGGGCCGGATCGAAGGCTTGCTCTCCGCGGTGGATGACAATCTGGTCCTCGGCCTCATGCTTCTCACGCATGCCTTGACCGCCATCCTGGTCCTAGGGCTCATCCGCGGAGCGGCCCTCCCGCGACGGCGCGCGGCCACGTTTCTCCTCCTGGCCCCAATCCCGCTCCTCGCCTACTTTGCTCCGATCGAAGGATGGACCGTCGCGACCGCCTACGAGGGGAACGTCCTCGGTGGCTTCCTTGTCGTATGTCTCGGAATTGCGCTGGGGGAGACGATCTACGCCCGACAGGCCAGTCCGATGTTCGCGACGCATGCGTTCTGGTTGAGCCTTGGCGTGATCTCCCTGATCGTCGCGGGCCCCATCTACACCTATGAATTGGATTTCCTTGGACGAACGCCCCTCGCGGGGGCAAACCTGGCGGCCCCTCTCGCCCTCGCATGCTTCGCCCGAGTCGCCCTGCAGACCGATCCGTTCCCGATTTCCCCGCGTCCCCCGAAGGGCCGAACGACGACCGGCGGGATCCGAGCGGCCGATGCCATCGTGTTCGACGAACGACATCCCAAGTACGCCCTCCGGACCGCGGAGCAGGAAGCGAACTCCGGCCGGCCGACTTTGATCGTGGCCCGCGAACGAGCCAAGATCACGACGAGTGGCGTCGCTTCCGCGGCCTTCACGCCCGATCAACATGCGGCCTCGCGGACGCTGACCACCGTCTCTGAGTTTCTCGCGTCCGCGCCGGGGGGTTTCGTCGTCCTCGAAGATCTCGCCGACCTGTCCGTGCTCTCCGGATGGCGGGCCGTGCTCGAGGTCGTGGTGCGATTGCGCCATGTGGCCCGCGACTCCGGATCGACCGTGGTCCTGTGCCCTTCCCGCCTCACGGAGTCGGAGCGGAAGGCCCTGAAGGGCCTGGACCTACCTTGGTGGCCGATGGCGGATGCCGCGACCGAGATCATGGCAATCTTGGCCCAATCCTTCGGAACCGGTGCAGGCCGTCTCTTCGATTCCTTCTGCCGCGCGCACGGAATCCGCCGCGACGACGTGACGACGGACCATATCCAGGCACTCCAAGACTTCCTCTCCCGGGCCCTCACGGAACTCTCCGGCGTCGTCGGCGGCCCCGCGGCCCACGGTCTCCAAGTCCAGTATGAGGCCGCCGCGAGCGTCCTCCGGTCGTTCGCCTCCCAAGGCGCTGTGGAGATCGCCCGCGGGAAATGGGCATCGCGCCGATCCTCCGAATCGGACGTCGACTTGGTCGTCACCGCCGCGGACTACTGGAAAGGGAAGGAGATGGAGGAGCTGTTCGCAGCCGCGGACGCCGTGAGCGAGCGAGAGCCCCTGTTCGAGAAGGCCCGCCTTGTCTTCGTGGAGCAGCTCGGGGACGCGGGCGAGGGCGTGCTCCGCATGCAACTCGCGAGACTGGGCAAGAAACCGGAGGAACTCGATAGGATCGACCTCGTCCGGATCGCGGACCGCGCGACCGTGGATCTGGGAAGCCTCGCCGATGTCGTCGATGTTCCGCAGGAGAAGGAGCGGATTCAGCAACAGATCGAGTCGATCCGCCAGAAGCTGGAGTTGATCGCGGAGGGAGAAGGATGAACCGTGTCCCGACGAAGATGGAAGGACTTGACGACGTCCTGGGAGGGGGCATCCCGGAGGGAAGCGTCGTCCTGGTGTCCGGCGCCCCGGGGACGATGAAGACCTCGCTCACGTACCACATCCTTCACGAGAATGCCCTCGACGGGGTGCGTGGCCTGTACGTCTCCCTGGAGCAGAGCCGTGCGAGCCTCGTCGATCACACGGAAGGACTCGGGTATCGTCTCGAAGACACGGGAGGGAACCTGAGCATCCTCGACCTCGGGACGCTGCGGAAGAAGCTGACCGGCCCAACGGCACAGCCCTGGATGGATCTGTTCAAGTTGTACACGCAAGGCATCCGGAAGTCCTTCGACTATCGACTTCTCGTCCTCGACTCCCTCGACGCCCTGGAAATTCTCGCGAAGTTCCGCGAGCCGCGGCGGGAGACCTTCTCCCTTATTCACTGGTTGCGGGACCTCCACTGCACCGTGTTCCTCCTGGGCGAGCTGCCGACGGATTCAGGTCCGAACGGCGGAGCGCGGACGGCCTACGCGAGGCACAAGGAGGAATATCTCGCGGACGGAATCCTCCACCTGCGCCTCGCGCGACAGGGCGATTTCGGCATGCAGCGCCAGCTTCGCGTGGTGAAGATGCGCGGCACCAGGCATGAAACAGGTTACCATGCTCTAGTCTTCGACAACGGACTGAAGGTCACGCGGATACTCGCATAGGATGACGTCGTTGGTCGGAACCGAGTTCTCGCGATGACGGTTGGTGTGCCGAGCGTCAACCTGTGTTCATCGCGCATCCACTCAGCTGCCGGATCTTCAGAACCGCTCAGAGGTCTGCCCGCGGTCGAGGCCGGCGGTTCCATTGGATGCCAC
>Ga0209234_1000794_pt1 | contig 11328 bp, 10 predicted proteins | sample GraSoi013_1_20cm_2_FD_185816 | JGI IMG/M metagenome (GOLD analysis project Ga0209234, IMG submission 185816) | Grasslands soil microbial communities from the Angelo Coastal Reserve, California, USA - Sample 08_20_2013_1_20cm (SPAdes) (version 2) | ecosystem: Environmental > Terrestrial > Soil >... | reverse complement strand
TACGCTGATGGGGAAGTTGCGCGGCGCCCAGCAGGACGAGACCGGGTTCGTGTTCTTCGAGCAGGCGATCGAGCTCGCGCGCGCGGTGGAACGCTCACCCGCCGCGGAAGCGCAGGTCTACCACGCCTACGGGCTGTTCCGCAGCCAGCTCGGCCAGCAAGAAGAAGCTCGCGCCTACCTCGAGCGTGCCCGCGAGCTGTTCGACTCGCTGGGGGAAGCCGTGGAGCGGGAGCGCGTCGACGCCGAGCTGCGGGCGATGTCGGCCTGAGCGCCGCCGGCTAGCGGTTGGTGAGCGGGTTCCGCTGCGTGGTGGTGTCACGCCGGGCGGTACCCTTGTGCTTCTGGGAGGTGGCCCTGGTCGTGGTATTGGGCTGCGTGGCCGCCCGCGACGCGCTGGCGGCAGGCGCCTTCGTTTTCGTCGTGTGGTGGCTGCCACCGCCACAGGCGGCCAGTCCGATCAACCCTACGGCTGCCAGGATGGTCCTTGTCATGCGGGCCTCCGAGAGCGGGGTTGTGCCAATATAAGGGCTGGCGGCCGTGCCGTGGGTCACCTGACCTGCCGCGCCAGCGGCCGGGTGAGGCAGGTCGGGCCCCCGCCCCCCTTGATGCAGATCTCCCGCCCGGAAAACTCGTGCACTGTCACGCCGGCCCGCTCTAGCCGGGCCCGGGTCACCGGGTTCCCAGCGACCATCAGGACCTCGCGTCCCGCGATCGCGAGCATGTTGCAGCCCAGGGTGTCGAACTCGGCAGTCGGCACCTCGACCAGCTCGACGTCCCGCGCGAGCAAAGCTTCGCGGAACGGCACCGGGAGGAGCGGCGCGTAAACGACGAAGAGATCGCGATCGACCGGGCTGATGATCGACATGAGGTGAAACACGTCCTCCGGTCCGCGCCAGTGCGGCAAGGGCACCACGATCACCTCGTCCACGCACGCCGCCACCAAGTCCCGCAGCTGGCGGATCCCCGCATCGTTGGTGCGGTAGCCGCGGCCCACTGCGAGCGTGCGCTCGTCGATCCAGCACACGTCTCCTCCCTCGAGGTGACCGTCGCCCGTGATCCGACCGTGAATCGGCGCGCCAGCCGCGCGGAGTGCCGCCTCCTGGGCGGCAGGCTCGGTACGACGCTGCGGCTTCCCCATGTTGCATAGGATCACGCCGGCGTCGCACACGATCGACGCGTCCCGCGCATACAGCGAGTCGAGACCGACGCCGTCGCCGGGGGGGAGACACAACACCTCGACCCCCGCGGTGCCGAGCAGCGCGAGAAATCGCTCATACTCGGCTGTCGCGGCGGCGAGCTCGGGCCGCGCGGTGTAACCCAGCTCGCGCCACTGGCGATCGACCGCGGCCTCGCTCCCGAACGCGTCGCCGGCGCGCTTCACCGCCACCGAGAGGAGCCTCCCGGTTTCCGACTGTCCTCCTACTCGCATCGTGGCTGGCCGTCGCGCAAGGGTGGCAGCAAGTTTAGCGGCCTTCGAACCCCCTGTCATTCACCTGGAGAGGGCCCATGAGCCGACCGAGGATCAATCGCCGGACGTTTCTGACGTACGCCGGAGTGGGCGGGATCCCCGCGCTCGGGGTCATGCTCCCCAGCGTCCCCGGGCTCGCGCCGGGGGTCAGTCGGACAGAGCCGTTCGAGCTCGAGGACGCGACCATCGCGGAGCTCCAGGCGGGGATGGCATCGGGGAAGTACACGTCCCGCTCGATCACGGCGACGTATCTGCAGCGCGTCGAGGCGCTGGACAGGAAGGGACCCGGACTCCGCTCGGTGCTCGAGACCAATCCCGAGGCGCTGGCGCAGGCCACGGCGCTCGACACGGAACGCAAGGCCAAGGGACCGCGGGGGCCGCTGCACGGTATCCCGATCCTCGTGAAGGACAACGTGGCGACGCGCGATCGCATGCAGAGCACGGCCGGCTCGCTCGCGCTCGTGGGCGTGTCCCCCCCGCGCGACGCGTTCCTCGTGGAGCGGCTGCGCGCCGCGGGCGCGGTGCTGCTCGGCAAAGCGAATCTGTCCGAGTGGGCCAACTTCCGCTCCACGCACTCGTCCAGCGGCTGGAGCGGACGAGGCGGCCAATGCCGCAACCCCTACGCGCTCGATCGCACGCCCTCCGGCTCGAGCTCGGGCTCCGCGGTCGCGGTGGCGGCGAGCTTGTGCGCGGCCGCCATCGGCACGGAGACCGACGGCTCCATCGTGTCACCCTCCACCTGCTGCTCGATCGTGGGAATCAAGCCCACGCTCGGCCTGGTGAGCCGGGCCGGCGTCATCCCCATCGCGCACCACCAGGACACCGCTGGACCAATGGCCCGCACGGTGGCCGACGCGGCGACTCTTCTGGGGGCGCTCACCGGCGTGGATCCGCACGACGATGCGACGGCAGCGAGTGCCGGCCATTCCGCCTCTGATTATTCTGCTTCCCTCGACCCTGCCGGGCTCAAGGGCGCCCGCCTCGGCGTGTGCCGCTCGCACTTCATGGGCTACAGCCCCGGCACGGACGCCCTGATGGAGGGCGCGATCGACGCGCTCAAGCGGCTGGGGGCGGTGATTGTCGATCCCGCCGACATCGCGACGGCAGGTCAGTTCGACGACACTGAATTCGCCGTGCTGCTGTACGAGTTCAAGGCAGACTTGAACCGGTACCTCGCCGAGTGGGCGCCGGGCGCGACTGCCAAGACGCTGGCGGACCTGATCGCTTTCAACGAGCGCAACAAGGGGCAAGAGATGCCCTACTTTGCGCAGGAGATCTTCGTGCAGGCCGAGGCGAAGGGGCCGCTCACCGATCAGGACTACCTGCGCGCGCTCGACAAGAACCATCTGCTGGCGCGCACCCAGGGGATCGACGCCGTGATGGCCGAGCATCAGCTCGACGCGCTGGTCGCGCCTACGGGGGGTCCGCCCTCGCTCATCGACCTGGTGAACGGCGACGCGGGGGGTGGCGGGAGCTTCTCCAGCCCGGCGGCGGTGGCGGGCTACCCGCATGTGACCGTGCCGATGGGGTACGTGGTGGGGCTGCCGGTGGGACTCTCGTTCGTGGGGCGGCCCTGGAGCGAAGGCGTCTTGATCAAATTGGCGTACGCGTACGAGCAGGCGACGAAGGCTCGGCGAGCTCCCAGGTTCTTGCCTACCGCGCCGATCGGCTGAGCCGCTCGACCTCCGCGTGGCGGAAACACGTGATGAGGTGGTCGTTCACCATGCCGACGGCCTGCATGAACGCATAGCAGATCGTCGGACCGACGAAGCGGAAGCCGCGCTCGACCAGGGCGTCGCTCATCGCGTCGGATTCACGGGTGCGCGCGGGCAGCTCGCGCAGGCGTCGGCGCCGGTTTTGTTTGGGTACGCCTCCCACGAAGGTCCAGAGAAAGCGTCCGAACGGACCCTCGCGCTCCGAGAACTCGAGAAACGCCCGCGCGTTGGACACCGCGGCCGCGACCTTCTGACGGTTGCGCACGATTCCCGGGTCCCTGAGCAGCTGGCCGATTTTTTTGCGGTCGTAGCGCGCCAGGCGCTCCGGATCGAACCCATCGAACACCTCGAGAAAACGCGCCCGCTTGTTGAGAATCACGCGCCACGAGAGGCCGGCCTGGAAGCCGTCGAGCACGAGCTTGGCGAACAGCTCCCGATCGCCGTGCAGCGGGACACCCCACTCCTCGTCGTGGTAGGCGAGCATCAACGGCTCGGCGTCGTCCCCGGTCCAGCAGCGTCGTTTCATGGCGCCGGAATTTTGCATGCACGTGCCCCGTCCGGCTAGTATTCGCGCCATGAGGTTCCTCCAGGTCACGGAGCTCGACGGTCGCTACGTCGCCGTCCTTGCGGAGACGGAGCGGCCGGTGCCGCGCGAGGCGGAGGTCCTGGTGCGCGTTGCGGCCTCGGGCGTGAACCGCGCCGATCTGATGCAGATCGCCGGGCGGTACCCGCCGCCGCCCGGCGAGCCGGACATCATCGGGCTCGAGCTCTCCGGCACAACCGAAGGGACGGGAGAGGCCGTGTGCGCGCTGGTTGCGGGGGGCGGCCACGCCGAGTACGTGGCGGCGCCGGCGGGACAGGTGTTCCCGGCGCCGGCGGGGCTCGACCTCGTCGCGGCCGCCGGGATTCCGGAGGCGTTCCTCACGGCGTTCCTCAGCCTGGTCGTGGAAGCAGGCCTCACCCGGGGCGCAACGCTGCTGGTGCACGCGGGCGCGTCCGGGGTGGGGCTGGCGGCGATTCAGCTCGGGAAGCTCATCGGCGCCCGCGTGGCGGCCACGACGCGGACGTCCGAGAAGCTGCCGGCCTTGGAAGCTGCCGGAGCGGACCTGGCGATCGACGCCGGTCGACACGACTTCGTCGAGCAGATCGAGGGGCGCTGGGGGCGCGACGCCGTGGACGTCGTGCTCGATCCGATCGGCGCGCCGAGCCTGTCGGGGGATGTGCGCGTGCTCGCGACGGGCGGGCGGGTCGTCGTCATTGCCACGATGGCGGGCGCCCGCGCGGAGGTCGATCTCGCGTTGCTCATGCGGAAGCGTGCCCGGTTGGTGGGCACGATGCTACGCGCGCGCAGCCGCGCGGAGAAGGCCCCGATCGTGGCCCGGTTCACCCGGGAGATCCTTCCCCATTTCACCTCGGGAGCGTTGCGGGTGCCCGTGGACGGGGTGTTCCCCGCCCACCGGGCGGCAGACGCGTTCCAACGGATGCGGGAGAATCGCAACACCGGCAAGATCCTGATCGCATGGCCGCGCGACTAGTCGCGGCGGGCGTCGCGCTGACGCTCGCAGCCGCATGCCGGGGGGAACGCCGGTCGGCGGCCGCCGTGCGCGTCGCGGCCCCCGAGACGGGCGCACGGCCCGACACCGCCAACCTGTACGCCGCCGCGGGCGCGAATCGGCTCGCGCCGCGGGCGGCGCAGGCGCGTCCGCTGGTCTACGTCCCGAATTCGCACGACGGGACGGTGACCGTGATCGACGCGCGCAGCTACCGCGTGCTGCGGACCTTCCCCACGGGCGCGCTGCCGCAGCACGTGGTGCCCTCGTACGACCTGACGACGCTGTGGGTCGCGAACAATCTGGGCGGCACGCTCACCCCGATCGATCCCGCGACCGGGCGGGAAGGCACGAGCGTCCCCGTCGACGATCCCTACAACCTGTACTTCACACCGGACGGCCGGTTCGCGATCGTGGTGGCGGAGCGGCGGCGGCGGCTCGACTTCCGCGACGCGCAGACGATGGCGCTGGTCCAGTCGCTGCCCGTCCAGTGCAAGGGCGTGGACCACATGGAGTTCACCGCCGACGGGCGGTTCGCCGTCGCGACGTGCGAGTTCTCGGGGCAGCTCGTCAAGGTGGACCTCGGCGCCCGCTCGGTGACGGGATATCTCACGCTCGATCCGGGCGGGTTGGACAGCGCCGCGATGCCGCAGGACATTCGGTCGTCCCCGGACGGTCGCGTGTTCTACGTCGCCGACATGAAGGCGGGGGGCGTGTTTCTCGTGGACCCGGAGGCGTTCCGACGGATCGGGTTTATCGCCACGGGACGGGGGACGCACGGCATTTACCCGAGCAGGGACGGTCGGCTGCTCTACATCACGAACCGCGGCTGGAACACCACGGCGGGCGGGCGCCGCGGTCCAGGCTCCGTCACCGTGCTCGATCCTCGGGACCGGCAGATCGTCGCGACCTGGCCCGTGCCGGGCGGCGGCAGCCCGGACATGGGGAACGTGACCGCCGACGGCCGGGAGCTGTGGCTGTCCGGCCGCTACGACGACGAGGTGTACGTGTTCGATACGGAGACCGGCGCCCTGACGCACCGCATCGCGGTGGGTCGCGAGCCGCACGGGCTGTGCGTGTGGCCGCAACCGGGACGATACTCGCTGGGACATACGGGGAACATGAGATAAAAAAATAAAGACGTCACGCAGAGACGTTACACAAAGACGTCACGCAACGACGTGTGGGGGTGGGGATGAACCGCATCAAGGGAAAGCTGATTCTGATCACGGGCGCCAGCTCGGGAATCGGCGAGGCGTGTGCACGCCGGTTCGCCGCTGAAGGAGCGAAGCTCGCGCTGTGGGCGCGACGTCGCGCGCGACTGGAATCGCTGGGCCGGGAGCTTGAGGCCCAGCATCGCGTGGCCGCCGGCTTCGCCGAAGTGGACGTGCGCGACCGCGCGGCGGTGAGCCGGGCGGCGGAGGCGCTGGTGGCGGCCGGGCAGGTGCCCGACGTCCTCATCAACAACGCCGGCCTCGCGAGCGGGCTGTCCAAGGTGCACGAGGGCGACCCCGAGGATTGGGACCGCATGATCGACACCAACCTGAAAGGGCTGCTCAACGTGACGCGGGCCGTCCTGCCCCACATGGTTGCGCGGCGCCGGGGCCACGTCGTGAACATCGGAAGCGTAGCGGCACACCAAACCTATCCCATGGGCAACGTGTACAATGCCACCAAGTTCGCTGTGCGCGCGCTGACGGAGGGCATGAATCTCGACATGGCGGGCACGCCGATCCGGGTCTCCACAGTCGACCCCGGAATGGTGGAGACGGAGTTCTCCGAGGTGCGGTTCCACGGCGACCGCGAGCGCGCCAAGGCGGTCTACCAGGGACTCCAGCCGCTGACGGCGGACGACGTGGCGGACACGATCGCCTACATCGTGAACCTCCCGGAGCACGTGAACATTGTGGACCTGATCATCATGCCGACCGCACAGCGCAACGTGTACGTGGTGGACCGGGGATCGCCCATGAGCGGCGAATGATCGGTCGCGCGCTGGTCGCCGTTGTCGCCGTTCTCACGCTCGGGGCATGTGACAACGGCAGCGGCCCGCCGCCGCCCCAGGCGTCGCAGCTGCGCGTGCTCCACACCATTCGCGGTGGACCGTCGCTCACGGTCTTGGTGGACGGCGGGCGCGGGAGCACCATCGCGTTCGGCGAGTCGAGCCGGGTCTTTGCGCTGTCGCCGGGGCAGCACGACCTCGCCATTCAGCCCGCCGACACGACACACGCTCTGGTGGCGTTGTTCTACACGGTCGAGGGCGTGAATTACGACCTGTTCGTCATCGATTCTGTCGCGAACGGAAGGGTGATCCTCAATCTAGTGCTGGTCTCCGACACGGGCGCAGTGGCGGCGGGGCATGCCGGGCTGCGCCTCGCGAGCTTTGCTCCGGCCGCGCGCTCCGTCGACGCGTACCGGAGCCAGCCGGGCAGCGCCGCGCTGGTCGTGAGCGCCGCGCCGCTCAACTTTCGCGCCGTGACCCGATACTTCGACGGCATGCCCGGGAGCTGGTCCGTCGTGATCTCGCACGCCGGTACGACCGACACGCTGCTCGCGACCGGGGCCCTCGTGCTCGGCGATGGGCAGGCGCGGACCCTGGTGGTGCTCGACTCGACTGCGGGCGGCGTCACCTGGCGACTGTTGCGGGACCGCGACTGAGCGCGCGCGCGCGTCCGCGGAACCTCGACCCGGTCCCGGGCGTTGAACGGAGTCTGACATCCCACGTGAGCGAGCTTCGTATGCAGCGGCGCAAACTAGGACGCCAGGGGCCGATGGTGTCCGCCCTCGGCCTGGGGTGCATGGGGATGTCGGAGTTCTACGGTCCCGCCGACGAGGTCGAATCCGTCGCGACCATACACCGGGCGCTCGACCTGGGCATCAACTTCCTCGACACGGCCGATATGTACGGGCCGTACACCAACGAGCAGCTCGTGGGCCAGGCGATCGCCGGCCGGCGGGATGACGTCGTGCTCGCGACCAAGTTCGGCATCGTCCGCGGCCCCGACCCCCAGGTGCGAGGCGTCAACGGACGCCCGGAGTACGTGCGTGCGTCCTGCGAAGGGTCGCTCAAGCGACTCGGCGTCGACCACATCGATCTGTACTACCAGCATCGCGTGGATCCCACCGTCCCCATCGAGGACACGGTCGGCGCGCTGGCCGAGCTGGTGTGGCAGGGGAAAGTGCGTCACATCGGCCTCTCGGAGGCCGCGCCGGCGACGCTGCGCCGCGCTCACGCGGTACACCCGATCACGGCCCTGCAGACCGAGTATTCACTCTGGAGCCGGGATCCGGAGGACGACGTCCTGCCGACCTGCCGGGCGCTGGGCATCGGGTTTGTGGCCTACAGCCCGCTGGGGCGCGGCTTTCTCACGGGCCGGTTCGCGAAGTTCGACGACCTGCCCCCGGGTGACTTCCGTCGCAACTCGCCCCGATTTCAGGGGACGAACTTCCAGAAGAACTTGGACCTGGTCCGCAAGGTGGAGGAGATCGCGCGCGAGAAACGCTGTACGCCGGCGCAGCTGGCGCTGGCCTGGCTCCTGGCGCGGGGAAACGACGTGGTGCCGATTCCCGGCACGAAGCAGCGCGCCCGGCTCGAGGAGAACGCCCAAGCGGTCGGCACCGCTTTGAGCAAGGCCGATCTCGCGCGGATCGACGCCGTCGCGCCGAAGGGCGTCGCCGCGGGCGCCCGTTACGCGGAGACCGGGATGCGGCTGGTCGACGGCTAGCGCGGCGTCACGGGGTGGCCGCGGCGGACCGGCCCAACAGGTACCGCTCGGTGAAGAGAATCGTCGCGGAGAACTGGAAGTCTTGATTGCCCTTCTTACGGAACCCGTGGCCCTCGTCTTTGGCCATCAGGTACCACGCGGGGACTCCGCGCCGCTTGAGGGCGGCCACCATTTGCTCGGCTTCGCTGCGCGGGACGCGGGGGTCGTTCATGCCTTGGATGATGAACAGGGGCTTCGTGACCTTGTCCACGTTGTTGAGCGGGGCCGTGCGCTCCATCCACGCGTGCATCGTCGAGTCGCGCTCGTCACCGTACTCGACGCGCCGCAGGTCCTGCCGGTAGCCCGACGTGTTTTTCAGGAAGGTCGCGAGGTTCGAGATCCCCACCACGTCCACCGAACAGCAGATCGGCCCGTCGTAGCGCGTGGCGGTAACGAGCGTCATGTGGCCCCCGTAGCTGCCGCCCGTCACGAGCACATGATCGCCATCGAGATCCGGTCGCGTGCGGATCCACTCGAGCAGGGCCCCGACGTCCCGGTAGGCGCCCTCCCGCAGCACGCCGTTGTCGAGCTTCAGGAAGGTCTTTCCGAAGCCGGTCGAGCCCCGGATGTTCGGAAAAATGAGCGCGATCCCCAGCTCCTGGAGGAAGTAGTTATTGCGGCCGAGGAATCCCGGCCGCGACTGCCCTTCGGGCCCGCCGTGAATGTTGATGATCACCGGCCGGCGGCCCGGGAACCGCGCCGGGGGCTTATAAAGGAAGCCCGAGATCCCCCGGCCGTCGAAGCTGGGCCAATGCACGAGCTCGGCCGCGGCAAAGTCGTGCGTGTTGAGGCCCGCGGTCTCGCTCTCCGTCCAGCGCGTGAGCGTGTCGCTGCCGAGCGTGAGCGAGTAGGCATCGGCGGCGGCGCGTGCCGAGCTGAGTGTGAACCCCAGCTCGGCGCCGATTCGCCGCCAGCGGATCCCGGAGATCAGCCCCACTGGCAGCTTGGGCAAGCGGCGCTCGGCGCCCGTGGCGGCGGTGATCACGTGCAGTCCGCTGATCCCGTCTTCGTTCGTGACGAAGGCGATGGAGCGTCCGTCGGGCGACAGGTCGAACTCGTCCACGTCCCAGGGGATGGCGCTCGTGAGGTAGCGATAGTGTCCCGTGGCGAGGTCCAAGTAGGCGAGGCGCTGGAACTCCGAGCCGCGGTCGGTCGTGACGTAAATCCCTTTGCCGTCGCGGCTGAACCGCGCACCGCCGTAGGCGACGCTGTCGCCTGGTTGTTTCGGCGTGAGGAGCGTTTTCTGCCCGCTCGCCACGTCGACGAGCCAGAGATAGCTCTCGTTGACAGAGATCCCTTGAAACAGGAGGATCTGGCGGTCGTCCGGGGACCAGTCGGTGGGCTCGTACCCGCCACCCTCCAGGTGGAGGACCATGCGGTCGCTCGCCGGATCGGAGGGGTCCATCACCCAGAGGTCCAGGTCGCGCCCGTCGCGGCGCGTGGACATGTAGGCGTAGCGGTCACCCTTGTGCGACCAGGCGCCGCCGACGTTACGCGCCGCGCCGTCGGTAAGCAGGGTGATGTCCCCGGTCGCGACGTCGTAGCGGTACTTCTGGAAGAACTCCGCACCCCCGACGTCCTTGGTGAACACGATGTAGCGGCCATCGGCCGGCTGGTACGACGCGCTGGAGACGGGATCGGGAAAGAAGGTCAGCTGCGTCCGCGCCCCGCCCGGGAATGCGACGCGGTGCAGCTGCGGCGCGTCGCCGAACCGCGTGGCGATGATCATCTCGCGCCGCGTCGGGTGCCAGTCCCAGAAGTCGGCGACCCGGAAGTCGCCGTAGCGGTGCGCCGCGTCGGCGATGCGCGCGGGGATCGGCGGCACGCCATCCGTGACGAGGTTCTCGAGCCCCGCCGGGGCGCTGGTCTGAGCGAAGCCGGGCGCCGGCAGGGCGAGAGTGAGGAGCAGCACACGGGTCAGTGGCGTCATACCGAGCTCCCAGCGTCGAGGAAGCCGTCTAAGGTACGGCGGCGTTATCGCGCTCGCGAGCGGGGGCCGACCTCGCTCGCCGGGCGCCGCCCGGCATCGTAGCTTTCCGCGGAACCACAAGCGCAAGGGACACAGGGGGAGGAGTGACGGTCTACCGCTATCCCGAGGGCAACGTCTTCTACCGGAAGCTCGGCCGCAGCTACCCGCGCATCGTGCGCGGCGAGGGCTGCTGGTTGTACGACGAGCAGGGCAAAGACTACCTGGATGCGGTGGGCGGAGCGTACGTCGCGAACCTGGGTCACTCGAATCCCGAGGTCGCCGACGCGCTGGCGCGGCAAGCGCGCGAGTTCGGCTATCTCTCGGCGGCGACGTTCACGCACGGCCCGGTGGAAGAGCTCGCCCGCGAGCTGGCGCAGACCCTGCCGGGCGATCTCGACAAGCTCTACTTCCTGTCCAGCGGCTCGGAGGCCGTAGAGGCCGCGCTCAAGCTCGCCCGGCAGTACTGGGTCGAGGCCGGCAGGCCGGGGAAACACCGCATCATCGCGCTCGCACCCTCGTATCATGGCAACACGCTCCTGGCCCTCTCGGCTTCGGCGCGGGAGCAGTCCAAGGCGCCGTTCCGCGAGTGGCTGGTGGACGTCACCCGCATTCCCGCTCCCTACGCGTACCGCTGCGAATGCGGCGGCGAAAGTGCCGCGTGCCCGACGTGCAGCGGCACAGCGCTCGAGGCCGCCATCCGGCGGGCGGGGGCCGATACGGTGGCCGCGTTCATCGCGGAACCGGTGGGCGGCTCCTCCACGGGGGCGTCCACGCCGCGCCCGGAGTACTTCCGGACGATCCGCGAGATCTGCGACCGCCACCAGGTGCTGTTCGTCGCCGACGAGATCCTGTGCGGGGCGGG
>Ga0209234_1000793_pt1 | contig 11340 bp, 10 predicted proteins | sample GraSoi013_1_20cm_2_FD_185816 | JGI IMG/M metagenome (GOLD analysis project Ga0209234, IMG submission 185816) | Grasslands soil microbial communities from the Angelo Coastal Reserve, California, USA - Sample 08_20_2013_1_20cm (SPAdes) (version 2) | ecosystem: Environmental > Terrestrial > Soil >... | reverse complement strand
CGCTTGCAAATTGATCGGCAAGCTCGTATTCGGCATGCTCGAGATCATAGCAATTGCCGTAAAGTCTGTCAAGCTATTTATGATACACTACACTAGCACTCCCGTGAAAAGCAGCGCGCGTCCGGCAATCAGGACGCCGTGCGGCAAACGGAACGCTTCAGCCACGTCAACCAGCCCTTCTAAATCGCACAAAATCGTCCGAACGCCACCCTGGCGTACAGGTCCAGCCTCTCGGAATTGCGACGCGCCTTCCGACATACACGCCGCGATAATCGCGATCCCAACGAACGCCGCCAGAAATCCGATGGGACTCCACCTCCCCAGTCGCGCGGCAATCAACGCGGTCAAACCAAGAATACTGGCTCCGATCATCGTGCTGAAGATCAACGCCACCAGGCTCCAGCGCCCAATCGTCTTCACCAGTCGTTGCGATTTCTCGGCCGGACTTCCTCCTGCTTCATCCCAAAAAATCCGCGCCAGCGTAGCACATCGCGGTCCGTAAGGTCGGCTGGCCAGCGTCTTTGCTGGCTCCGCGTCTAACCCCGTTTCCTCCTTCCAGAGCCTCCGCGTACGCTAGCGACTCTACGTTATTTTGTCCCGTGCTTTCCGATTTCGAGTACAGTCCGCGGCTAGTTCTCTACTCTGCTACAATTCTTTTCCGGACATCTCATGCCGACGAGCAGCGGACTTTTCCCCCGAAATTTCAAGAATACCTTTCCTATTGCCGTTCGCGGAAAAGGTTGCTGGATCATCACCGCCGACGGCCGCCGCTTTCTCGATACCTCTGGCCAGGCCGCGGTCGTTTGCATCGGTCACGGCATCCCAGAAATCGGCCGCGCCATGGCCGAGCAGTCGTCACAGATCGCTTTCGCGCACACTTCACAATTTCACACGGCGCCGGCAGAAAAACTTGCCGAGCGATTGCTCGCGATGGCTCCCCCGAATTTTCGCAGAGGCGGCCGCGTCTATTTCACGTCCGGCGGCTCGGAAGCAACCGAAACCGCGATAAAACTCGCGCGCCAGTTTCACCTCGAAGGCGGCCAGAAGAATCGTTACCGCGTTCTCTCCCGCCGCCAGAGCTATCACGGCAGCACTCTCGGCGCGATGTCCGTCAGCGGAAATGTCGCCCGTCGCGCTCCCTATGAACCGCTGATCCCGGAATGGGGACACATTGCTCCGTGTTTCTGCTACCACTGTCCTTTCGAAAAGACTTTCCCGCAATGCCAGCTCGTTTGCGCCGACGATCTCGAAGTCTTTCTCCGCGAACACGGAGCCGGTGAGGCCGCAGCTTTCATGTTCGAACTGGTCGTCGGTGCCACTCTCGGCGCCGCCGTGCCGCCCGACGGTTACGCCCAGCGCATCGCGGAAATCTGCCTCAGGAACGGTATCCTTCTGATTGCCGACGAAGTTATGACGGGAATGGGCCGCACCGGAAAGCCGTTCGCTGTCCAGCATTGGGGCGTCGAACCGGACATTATTCTAGTGGGTAAGGGAGTGGCCAGCGGTTACGCGCCGCTCGGCGCGGTTCTCGTTTCCGCGCGCGTCGTCGCGGCATTCGAACGGGGCTCTGGCGTCTTCATGCACGGCTTCACTTATCAGGCGCATCCAGTCTCCACCGCCGCGGGCAACGCTGTTCTCGATTATCTCGAATCGCACAAACTTTTTGATCGCGTAAATACCGCCGGGCAGAAGCTGTGCGCTGCCCTTTCTCCGCTTCAATCGCATCCGAATGTCGGGGATATTCGCGGCCTTGGCCTTCTGCTCGGCGTCGAGTTTGTGAAGGACAAAGCCACTCACGAACCTTTCCAAAAAGAGCAAGACATCGCAGGGAAAATTCGCGAGGCCTGTCTTGAGGAAAATGTGCTCGTCTATCCGACGCAAGGCTGTGTTGATGGCGTGCGCGGCGATCACGTACTTCTCGCTCCGCCGTTCACGATCCTGCCGGAGGAATGTGCCCTGATCGCTCACGCGCTGCAGTCGGCTGTGGCAAGAGTGTTTGCATCTTGATGCGCGGTCTGTCGGCCCTCTTTCGTCTTCGACCCGGCCGTTTTTTTTTGGAGAACAAAATAACCATGCCCCTTCGTTCTCAAAATCTCTACGCCTTCCTCGTTTCTTTCCTCGTTCTTGCTTTCGTGCTTTCCGCTGAGCAGCAACAGTCCCCGCCATCGAGCTCACCGATCCTCGGCTTTTCCCCACAGCACGCCGCCGCCGAGCACCTAATCGAATCCATGTTTCAGTCAATCCCGTCTCCCGACAAGGCCCGTGAATGGCACCGCACCTTCACTGCGGAACCTCACCCTGCGGCATCCGGTCGCAACAACCAGCTCGCGGACCTCGTCGCGGACGAATGGCGCAAGCAGGGATGGGAAGAGGTCACTCTTCGCCGCTACGATGTGCTGCACTCGCGCCCGCGCAACATCTCTCTCGAAATGACCGAGCCTGTCCACTTCACCGCGTCTCTGCGAGAGGATGCCTACGATGCCGATCCAGACACGAAGAACCCCGCTGTCTCAGGCTCCTACTTTGGCTATTCCGCTTCCGGCGACGTCACAGCCGAAGTCATCTACGCGCACAGCGGCAATCCTGAAGATTACGATCTGCTTCGTAAAAGCGGTATCAACGTAAAGGGCAAGATCGTGCTGGTCCGCTATTCGAATCCCTACAGTTATCGTGGCTTCAAGGCGCTCACCGCTGAGCGCGAAGGAGTCGCGGCACTGCTTATCTATTCCGATCCAGCCGAAGACGGATACACGAAAGGGAAAATCTTCCCCGACGGCCCCTGGGGCCCGGAGAGTCACATTCAGCGTGGTGCGATCACTTACGATTACATCGTCCCTGGAGATCCCACCACGCCCGGCTGGGCTTCCGTCCCGGGCGCACAGCGCATCCCTCCCGAAGAAGCGCGCTCGCTCCCGAAGATTCCTGCTCTTCCCCTCTCCTGGCGCGACGCCAAGCCCCTTCTGGAAAACATGAACGGTCCTGAAGCACCGCGGGATTGGCAGGGTGCTTTGCCCATCCGGTATCGATTCACCGGCGCGGTAAAAGTTCACGTGAAAGTGGACATGGACACTAGCATGCGGGCCTACACGGTTGTCGAAGCGCGCATTCGCGGCAGTGAAGTTCCCGACGAATGGGTGTTGCTCGGCAATCATCGTGACGCGTGGGCTTTCGGCGGAGTGGATCCTTCCAGTGGCACTGCGTCGATGATGGAGCTCACGCGTTCTCTTGGCGAACTCAAAGAGCGTGACGTCCGTCCGCGCCGCACCATCGTGGTTTGCAGCTGGGATGGTGAAGAATACGCTCTCACCGGCTCGACCGAATGGGGCGAGCAATTCGCCGATGATCTGAGGAAAAAACTCGTCGCTTATCTCAACGTCGATGAATCTGTCGCCGGGGCCGCCACCACCGCGGGACCCGACGGCCTGAGCTTCTCGCCCTCTGCCGTCGCTTCTCTCGCGCCGATGCTCGTGGAGGCCTCCAAAGACGTCCGCGCGCCATCGGAAAAATCTCTGTACAAAGCCTGGCGCGCCACCACGATGCGCGATTCGAAAGCGAGCACTCCGCCATTCGACAGCGCGCTCGTCGAAACGCGCATCGGCAGCGGCTCCGATCATACGGTGTTTCTGAATCATCTCGGTCGGCCGGTTATCAATCTCGGATTTACCGGCGACTACGGTGTGTATCACTCGATGTACGACGATCATTATTGGATGTCGCACATCGGTGATCCGGCGTTCGAATACCACGTCGCCCTTACTCGCATTTGGGGTCTGGTCGCGCTTCGTCTCGCGAACGCGGACATTCTCCCCTTTGACTTCGGCTTCAACGCATCGACCCTTGAACGGTTCTTGCGCGAACTCGAACAAAAGAACAAAGTCGAGCCGCGGCTTCTTCCATTGAAACGGCTTCACGCTCGAATCGCCGAATTCGAGAAAGCGGGCAACCTTCTGCGCGACGCCGTCGCTTACGATCTTTTGTCAGGCTCAGCCTCACCGCAGAAGATTCAGCGCCTCAACGAAGAGCTGCTGCAGGTCGAATCCAATTGGCTCGATCCCGCGGGCATTCCCGGCCGCCCGTGGTTTCAGCATCTTCTCTATTCTTCGCGTTACACTTACGCGCACCTGGAATTCCCTGGGCTCGCCGAAGCAGTGGAACGACACGACTGGAAATTGGGGACGCAGCAAGCTGTGCTGCTCGAAAGGGCCGTGGAGAAAAACACCAGATTGCTGCGCTCCGCACAATCTTCCTGGGAGAAAAACAGGCCATGATTCGTGCAAACGATTTTCGCGCTCTCGTCATTCTTCTTGGCTCGCTTTCGGCAATTCCTCTGGCCGCTGCTCAGGCGACTCCGCCTGCCAAGCCCCGCGCGCGCGATCTGGGCGTCCCCTTCGACGGCTCGCCCGGTCCATTCAATGCCATCACCGATGTTTTCGGCGTGACGGTTGGACATACCACGCTCATTTCAGGCGAGGGAAAACTTCAAGTAGGCAAGGGGCCGATTCGAACGGGAGTTACCGCAGTCCTTCCGCGTGGAAAAGACTCGATGAACGATCCCGTTTTCGCCGGCTGGTGGTCGCTCAACGGCAATGGCGAAATGACCGGCACCACGTGGGTAGAAGAATCCGGGTTTCTTGAAGGTCCCGTGATGATCACCAACACGCACAGCGTAGGCGTCGTTCGCGATGCCGTCATTCAATGGCGCGTCGCGCACGGCCAGCCCGATCCCACAGGTTATTGGTGGTCACTGCCGGTTGTGGCAGAGACTTGGGACGGCTGGCTTAATGACATCAACGGATTCCACGTGAAACCGGAACACGCCTTCCACGCTATCGATTCCGCACACGGCGGGGCGGTCGAAGAAGGTGCTGTCGGGGGCGGCACCGGAATGGTCTGCAACGAATTCAAGGGCGGCATTGGTACGTCTTCACGAAAGATCGAATCGAAAATCGGCGCCTACACGGTGGGCGTCCTGGTGCAATGCAACTATGGCTCGCGCAAAAATCTCCGCATCGCTGGAGCACCCGTCGGCAGGGAAATTCCTGAAGACCCCGCCTACGCATCCACATCCTTCAACGAACTGGACCGCGGTTCCATCATCGTTGTGGTGGCTACCGATGCGCCGCTTGTCGCGCACCAGCTTAAGCGCCTCGCTCGCCGCGTTTCGCTTGGCCTCGGGCGCAACGGCAGTATTTCCGGCAACGGCTCCGGCGACATTTTCATCGCCTTTTCGACCGCCAATCCTGGCGCCGGGGCGGCCGACCATCTCGTCGATCTGAAGATGCTGCCCAATGATCAGATCGAGCCGGTGTTTACCGCCACTGTCCAAGCCACCGAGGAAGCGATCATCAACGCCATGGTCGCCGCCGAAACCATGACCGGCATCGAGAATCACAAAATCATTCGGCTTCCTCACGACCGCCTCCGGGAGGTCCTCAAGAAATACAACCGCCTGACCCAATGAGTTAGGAAAGAGCTAGTTTTGTGGGTGAGCCACGACGAGTCGGATCTCTTTGATTCGCGTTTGGTATTTGAAAGGTGATGTCAACAGTTGTGTCGGATTGAATCGCACTCGGTCAAACGCTATCGGTTCGTATTTCCAGGCTGTCTTTGCTGCCTGCAACAATGGTTTCTTCCTCGCGATGAGCTCAATTTCTCCTACACAGCCATCGGTTTCTATAATGCGCCACAAGAACACTTCCCCTCGATTCCGGACTCCTTGGCTTCCTTGGGATACTTCGGTCGGATTTGCGTCACGAGTTTGTGTCAAAGCATAGGACAAATGATTCTTGCTTGGGATGGCTGCCTCTCCGCCATAATCAAGAGGAGAAAAAAAAGCGCAAAGATCGATACGATGAGGAGCGGAAATCGTACGTTGATTTGGACACCCCACAACGCGACCGTTCCATTTCTCACAATGTAGGCGCGTCATTGTTCGCGTATCCGATGAGCATGCGCCAAGGGCTTCAGTGCAACGTGCTAGCAAGGCGTTTCTTCAGAGGTATGCGGACCGATTTTACGCCTAAATCACCGGAACGGCTGTCTTCCTGGGCGGATTGAAGAAGGGCAACGGCACGACCTTTGCGGAAACGCTGTGGCGCACGGCTTCCACGGTCATCTCGATGCTCAGCGTTGTCCCGGCCGGTGCACTCCCGCGGCTCACGATACCCAGGGCGATCATCTTTTTTAGGGTTGGCGACCACGTTGTCGAGGTGGCCTTGCCCACTTGCCGCCCACCGCGATACACGGGTACCGCAGTGCGCGACGCTGTGCTCGGCACCTGCGGCGCCATCTTGAACTTGTCGTAAAGCGCCTCGACTTCGTTCCAGTTAATCTCCAACCCTACAAGCGCCCGTTCCGCGCCTTTCTTCGCTTCCTGTGCCAGCGCTTCACACCCAACGAAACTTTCCTTTTTCAAATCCACGAGCTTCCCCAGCCCAATCTCCGCGGGAGAATACCTCTGCGATGCGATCAGCGCTTTCTTGCTCGAAATGTAATCCACTTCGATCAAGATCAGGCCCGCTTCGATTCGCGCGATGTCCAACGCGATCATTCCGGCCGGGTGAACATCAAAGACTTTGCCCTTCACGATCAGTGCGTCCCACACCTTCACTGCGTCGCGCCACGGCATCCACACTTCGAATCCCAAATCGCCGGTATAGCCCGTGCGCGAAATGTCCACGGGCACACCCGCAATCCTCCCTCGTGTCACGCGAAAATACTTCAGGTTCGTGATGTTCGCGTCCGCCGCCGCGTGCAGCAATCTTCCTGACATCGGCCCTTGCAACGCCAGCGCTGCGGTTTGTTCCGAAATATCTTCAACCTTTACATCCACACCCAAGGCATTCTGCTGAAACCAACGCAAACTCGGGTCTGCCGCCGTCCAGCGATATTCACTCTCGCCCAGCCGCGTGATCGTTCCGTCATCGATCACTTTTCCTTCCGGATCGCACCAGCAGCAGTAAATCACCTGGTCCACGGCTACCTTATTAATATCGCGCGAAATCACGCGGTTCACGAACTTTGTCGCATCCCGTCCCGTCACCCGGTACTTGAACAGTGGAGAAATATCGATCAACGCGGCCGAATTGCGGATGGCGTTGTACTCGTGCTCATGGTGCATCTCATACATGCCGACCGTGTAATAGCCTGCCCATTCGCGGTAGTTCAGGCTCTCGCACAGCGCCAGCGTTCTTTCGTGAAACGCAGTTCCTACGGGCAAGGATCCTCCTGATGCGCATGCGGCTGACGCCGTCGCCAAGACACTGAATTATAAGTGCGAGCTCGCGACGCCCGCAAGGTTCGCTTCGTCGAAGGCAGAAAACAAAGAGGATTGTCAGCAAATGTGCTTTCGTGCGCTCAGTTTATCTGCGTTGCATAAATCAATCGAAGTCGATCGTCCGTAATTCCCGCATTCCTGTGACCGTTATTACTGTTTTTCCCTGTAAGGGCAAGGTACCAAGATCATGAACATGATCATGATCATGGCTGGCACCGCTTTACAGCCGGTCGAAGCTGGCCCTATAGTCAACTGGCGACGGCCTTCGGACACTACATGCGAAAAATCCACTTCTCTCGGGCCACATTGCTTCACTGCCTGCTTTTGTTCAGCGCGAGCTTCGGCGCAGCGGACGATATCAAGAAGGTTCATTCCACCGGTTACGTAAGTGACCTGGCGGGAGTGATCAGCCCGAGCGCCAAGTCACAACTCGAAGCATTATGCGCGGAGGTGGAGCAAAAGACGGGCGCGCAGATGGCGATTGTGACCGTCCCATCGCTCCAAAGCGAAAGCGTCGAGAACTACGCGGTCAACCTCTTCAAGCAGCTTGGAGTCGGAAGCAAGAGAGACAATCGCGGGGTGTTATTGCTTGTCGCTCCCCATGAGCACAAGTATCGCATTGAGGTGGGCTACGGGCTCGAGCCGGTGATCAATGATGCGCGGGCGGGTGATGCGGGTCGCGCGATGGTGCCATACCTACGGCAGGGCGACTACGGCAAGGCAACAGAGATTGCCGCATGGCAGCTGGCAAAGTACCTGGCGGACGATTCGGGGGTGACACTGACCGGTCAGCCTCCGGCAGGAGGGAATCGAGACGGCCGAGCTGACAACACAAATTGGGGAGTTTGGCTCGTGCTCGGCTTGATTCTGTTGTTCGCGGCGATCGGGAGCCTATCTTCTCGCAGCGGTGGCCGGCGTGGAGGCGGATCGGGCGGAAGCGGCTTGCTTTGGTTTCTGCTGGGGGTGCTTGCGGACAGCGCTGGAAGGCGCTCGGGAAGGGACTGGGGAGGCGGAGGCGGAGGCTGGAGTGGGGGAGGCTTCGGCGGAAGCGGCGGCGGCGGTGGATTTGGCGGATTTGGCGGCGGCAGCAGCGGAGGCGGAGGCGCTTCAGGAAGCTGGTAGGGCTGGGATAAAAGGAACGGAGCTGAAATGCACTCCAAGGAAACAAAACTGACAGAACTGGTCAACAGGCTGAAGGAATTCGCGGCAGTAAACCTCGAGTCCGTCATTTTGTTCGGGTCGGCCGCGCGCGGTGACTTTCACGAAGGACACTCGGACCTCAATGTGGTTTGCATCCTTCGTTCGCTGAGTGTCGAGGAGTTGGGACGCCTCGCGCAGGTGGTGAAATGGTGGTGCGTGGAGCAGAAAGAACCTGCGCCTCTTTTTTTCACGAAAGATGAGCTGAGGCATGCTGCGGATGTCTTCGCCATCGAGATTCTGGATATGAAGCACGGGCGACGTGTGCTCTATGGAGCGGATGTCGTTGTGGACATAGAAGTGCCAATGAACCTGCATCGCGTGCAGATTGAGCATGACTTGCGCACCATCCTGCTGAAATTGAGGCAGCATTATCTGCGCGCGCCGGGGGATACAAAGGAGCTGGCGCTCGTTCTGAGAAAATCGTTTTCCGGAGTGTTGACACTGCTCCGCCATGTGGTGATTGCATTTGGAGAAGAGCCGCCGGTGGCCGCGCATGATATCGTTGCGCGAGCGGCAGAGCTGACGGGTTCAAACACGGTGGCTTACGGCGCCATGCTGAAGCTGCGCGAGACGGGCGAATTTCACGGCGAAATTGTTGCGGTGTACGGCGCGTATCTAAAGGCATTGGAGAAAACCCTGGATGCGCTGGAGCATCACTTTCCCAAGCGGGAATGGCAGCGTGTGAAGAATAAACATGCGTAAATCCAGCTGATTCGAGGTGGATATGAAGAAAGGTCTGATAGTCTTAATTGTTTTCGTGGTCGTTGCACTGATGCTGGGGAATTCGTTTATCAGCCGCAGGAATCAGATGGCTGTGAAGCGCGAGGCGGTGAATGCCGCATGGGCCCAGGTGGACGTCGTTTTGCAACGGCGAGCGGACCTGATCCCCAATCTTGTGGAGACCGTCAAGGGTTTTGCGGCGCAGGAGCAAACCGTGTTCGGAGATATCGCAAAGGCGCGTTCCGCCTTGCTTGGCGCGCATTCTCCAGCTGAGAAAATCACGGCGAACGGACAATTGGATTCCGCCTTGGGACGCTTACTCGTAGTAGTTGAAAACTATCCCCAGCTGAGATCCAACGAGAATTTTTTGCGTCTACAGGACGAGCTGGCGGGCACGGAAAATCGCATCGCCGTGGAGCGCCGCCGCTACAACGAGGCAGTGCAGGATTACAACACATTTATTGCGCTCTTCCCGAACAGCCTAGTAGCGAGCCTGAGCGGCTTCACGCGTAACGACGCCTACTTTAAGACGGAAGAAGGTGCCCGGCAGGTCCCCAAAGTGGATTTCGGAACCGGCAATGCGCCGGCGGCCCCGACTACGACACCCAAGCCAGCGCCTGCGAGGCCCTAGAGTTCCAACGCCAGCAACTTAAGATAATCCGAGTACCTTGCGGATTTCTGCGACGATTTGCTCGCGGGGCTGCGCGGCGTCGATCGTAATGGCATCGGTGGGTTCCTCAAGATCCGCGAATTGACTGGCCAGGATTGGCTCGCCGGCGTAGTGCCCTTTTCGCGAATGCAACCGCTCACGAAGGAGTTCGTAGGACCCCTTCAAGTAGACAAACTTTACATGGGAATTGATTTGGAGCAGCTCGCGATAGCTGCGCTTCAGGGCGGAACATGCCAGAACGAGGTTGCTGCGCTCCGCCTCGCACCGAAGCATGGCCTCGCGAATGGAATTGAGCCAGGGGATGCGGTCGTCGTCGCTGAGCGGTAGGCCGTGAGCCATTTTCTCAATGTTGGCGGGCGAGTGGAAATTGTCGCCATCGCCAAATTCCCACTTGAGCTGTGAGGCCAGCACTTCGCCTACGGTCGTCTTTCCAGATCCCGCAGGGCCCATCAGGAGAATGATCACGAGAACTTCATCGCCGATTACGGCTGCCCCAGGAACTCGCCGAGTAGCATGTGGAAATGGTGAACGCCGTTTTCACGCTTGACGGAGTAGCGCCCGCGGTCATAAGTCGAAGAGCGCAAACCACGCTGAACATTTTCGCAGAGGCCAATATCTTCCAGCTGTACTTCGTCGCTGAACGCCACTGAGCGCCTGATGCGCTCCAGATTCTTCTCCGAAGCCACGTCGTGGAAAAACCATTCGAAGATCGTAAGCGTCTTTTCGTGGGAGAGAGGTACGATCAAATTGGTCGAGATGTTGTCCGGATAGATGTTGAGCATCAGGTTTGGGAAAACCCAGAAGTAGAGAGCTTGCTGACCAGTGCCGGGCGCGTAGAGGCGCTCGCCTGCGTCTTCTGCCTTGAGGGCACGGATCGGAGCGAATTGCTGGGAATAGAAGCGGAAGGTGTCCGTGCGATACTGCGCGTAATCGATTTCGCGCATCAACCCGGGATGCGCAATGGGGATGTGGTAGCCCTCCAGGTAATTGTCGACGTACACCTTCCAATTGCAATCGATCACGTAATCGCGGCGCTCTGCCAGTTGCAAGCCGGCGAACTGAAACCCAACGTCTCCTACAACAAGGACCTGATCGCGCTTGGCGACCGCGAGCCCAACGTTTCCGCAGGCGGCAACGCCATCGTCGTCGATGAGACCGATGAAGGCACCTACGTGCTGTTTTTGACCTCACGCGGCCTGAAGCACTACTTCACCGGCTTCCTGCACGTGCCGCCGGGCGCCGATCCCAAAAAGTTCTTCGAGTTCGAGGACAAGCCGCCGAGCCGGCTCGTGCCATACGACAAGGACTGGTGGTTCGTGGCGAAGTAGGGAAGCTGCGCAAGCCCGCCGCGCGTTCAGTGGCTTTCATCCTTCGAGACGCGGCTGGCGCCGCTCCTCAGAGCCTGACCGAAAAAGCGACCAGCATTTCAGGCTCTCGCTAATCGCTTGAACTTGATTCACTTTCCGTCATGGCC
>Ga0209234_1000792_pt1 | contig 11341 bp, 10 predicted proteins | sample GraSoi013_1_20cm_2_FD_185816 | JGI IMG/M metagenome (GOLD analysis project Ga0209234, IMG submission 185816) | Grasslands soil microbial communities from the Angelo Coastal Reserve, California, USA - Sample 08_20_2013_1_20cm (SPAdes) (version 2) | ecosystem: Environmental > Terrestrial > Soil >... | reverse complement strand
ATTGGAGAAACTGGTGGCGATCCTATCCGAGCCGAAAAAGCTGATCATCGTTGAAGGCGCCGACCACTTCTTCGAAGGGCGAATGCGCGAGTTGCGGGAAACTATAGAAGCCTGGCTCCGAGAATGTCTCTCAACCTAAACCCTCAGCGCTCACTGCACCGCCTCTGAAAATCCGCGGTTCCGAAGTTCTAAAACGAAACCCCACCCGTCGGTCCCAACGCTCCCAGACGTGAGATGTGCTTGACAATCTTAAATCAAAGGGTACTCTGGTCCCACTCAGTCGAATCCACTGTTCCTCTCCCACTGAATGCAATCCGGCTGAGGCGGTCTTGTACCAACTCAATCCAGGAATTGGCGTCTCCGTAGGCGAAGCACAAAGTTGAAGCTAATAAAAATCAAACTCTTAGCGATCTTGCTATTGATAGGCGCAGCTGAAGCCCAAGAAAAACTTGTGGCTACAGAGCACGTACCGGATGCTCCGAGCACGCGCAGATTCTGGAGCGCGGAAAACAAAATTGATTTGTCGATATTCGCAGGGCAGCTTGCGGCAGACGCAATTACGACTCAACGGGGCTTAAGTGAAGGTTTCAGGGAGGTGAACCCGCTGATACGCCCACTGGTTACAAGAGGCGTGGCTGGTCAGGCTACGGCTTCAGCGCTAAGTTTTGGCGCTGGTCTGGGAACGGTGTATTTACTCCATGTAACGCATCACTACCGTGCCGAGCGTATCACGCTACGCCTCATTCTTGCGGGAGAGGGGGCTATAGTAGGGCACAACATCGCCTTATTACGCTGGCGGTGAAGTAAACATCGCAGAGAAAACTCGCCACGATTACAAAGAGAACCTACCGCCAAGCCCGCTCCCGCCCCTCGTATAAAATCCTGCCATGTCCCCGGATCGCGAGCGCCTTGCTCTCGACATGCGCGTCACCGCACGCCATCTTTTCGAGTACGCTCTCGCTGAAGCCAGCATTGATCGGGCGTTTCAGCGGCATGTGGATTGCGAACGCGGCGTTCTGCGCATTTTTGAAGATCTTTTTTATCTGGAGTCCTATCGCCGCATCGTCGTGGTCTCGATCGGTAAAGCTGCGCACACCATGGTCAACTCGCTCGAAATGCAGGTTGGCAGCCGATTTGAAGGCATCGTGTCCAGCTCGATCGAGCCTGCCTCGCAGGTTCGCGGCTTCCGCTATTTCCAGGGCGGCCATCCTACGCCGAACAAGGAATCGCTTCGTGCTGCGGATGCAATGCTGAAAACGCTAAGCGCGCTGGATCTTTCATGCCTGGCCATCTTTCTTCTGAGCGGCGGCGGATCATCCATTGCTGAAAAACCGATCGATGACGAAATTTCCCTCAAAGATTTGATCGCCATGTACCGCGTGCTCGTTCTCTCCGGTGCGCCGATCGTCGAGATCAATGCCATCCGAAAACATCTTTCTGCGGTTAAGGGTGGGAGGCTGGCGCAGGCGGCGACGCCGGCGCAGCAGGTCTCACTCTTAGTTTCCGATGTGCCCGACAATACGCCCGATGCGCTGGCCTCCGGTCCGACTATGCCAGATTCCACTACCGTCAGTGATTGTCATGCCATCGCGCAACGGTATGGAATGCTTGAGCAGTTTCCAGCTTCCGTTCGCGAACTCTTTGATCGGCGTGCATTGGAAGAAACCCCCAAATCTGATGATCCCGCTTTCCACCGTTCTCGCTGGTGGACGCTGCTGTCGAATGGCTCACTCTTGCAGGCGGCAAAGGTGGAAGCAGAGCGGCACGGGTTCGCAGTTGAGATTGATAACAGTTGCGATGATTGGGATTATGTTCGCGCAGCCGATTATCTCCTCGCGCGCCTGCGCCAGTTGCGAAGAAACGCCGAACGCGTGTGCCTGATTTCGGGCGGAGAAGTTACCGTCAAAGTGACAAACGGCGGAATTGGAGGCCGCAACCAGCAGTTTGCACTTGCCTGCGCGGAAAGAATCGCCGGAGAAAACGTCACCGTGCTCAGCGCAGGGACAGACGGGATTGACGGCAACAGTACGGCCGCTGGAGCTGTTGCTGATGGGACCACTCTCCAACGCGCAAAAGCCCGCGGGCTCGATGCGGCAAATCACCTGGCGAGCTTCAATACCTATCCGTTGTTTGAAGCTCTGGGCGATGCCATCATCACCGGGCCCACGGGCAATAATCTCAGAGACCTAAGGGTCCTGCTCGCTTACTAGGCTGTCTTCTTCATTGCAGCCATGGCCCGATCTTGCTCCCGTTGCATTTCTTCGGGCGACATGTCTTTGATGTGAGCTCCGAGCGACCACTTGTGTCCGAACGGATCCGCAACCACGCCATAGCGGTCGCCCCAGAATTGATCCGCAAGAGGCATTTTCACCTGTGCGCCAGCAGAAACTGCGCGATTGAAAGCCGCGTCCACATTCTCGGTGTAAATGTGGATTGTCACAGCGGAGCCGCCGGTCGAAAGCGGAGATAGCGTTCCATAATCTGGGAATTCATCATTCAGCATCAGCATCGAATCACCGATGCGCAGCGATGCGTGCATGACCTTTCCATCGGGCATGTGAGCGACGTGCAAGACCTCGGCACCAAACGCGTTCTTGTAGAACTCAAGGGCCTGCTCTGCGTTGCGCACGACCAGGTGTGGAGTGAGGGTATGAAATCCTGGGGGAACAGCTTTGACTTGCTCGGGCATAGAAACCTCCTCAGGCGAGGAATTCTAGACTAAGCGGAAGTTAAGATTTGTCAAAAATTTGTGTTACGCCCTCGCTTAATACGAGGACGCGATCTTGGATTCCCGCCGCCCTGGCTTCCTGATCGAGTAGCTGCAGAGGCTCGTCCATTGGCTCATGCGAAAGGCGGAAGGTCCCGTAGTGCATGGGCACCATCCAGCGTGAGTTCAGGTCGAGGAAAGCGCGAGTAGCGTCGGCGGGGCTGGCGTGGACGTTTCGGAACGAAGGCGGATTATAAGCGCCGATCGGTAGCAGAGCGAGCTCCGGCGCCAGCCGGCGGCCGATTTCGTGGAATCCTGAAAAGTAAGCCGTATCGCCGGCGTGATAGAGGGAATGTTTCCCATCGCGCAGCACGTACCCGCCATAACCTCGGTGAGAGTCGCGAAGAATTCTTGCGCCCCAATGGCGCGAGGGCACGTGGGTGATCGTCAAGCCATGGTGACGGTAACTGTTCCACCAATCCAGTTCCACCACATTTTCGAAACCCAAATCGGAAACCAGATCGAATACATGATGCGGGACGACAATCGTCGGCGAAACGACACGGCGGCGGACGGTCTGCTGCACGATGGCGCGCAACGACGGACGATGCAGATGATCGAAGTGCGCATGCGTGACCAGCACCAGGTCGATAGGCGGCAGGTCGTGAAGCTGCACTCCGGGCTGCCGCAGCCGCTTCAGAACAAATAACCAGCGCGCAAAGTTGGGGTCAATGACGACGTTTTGCCCGCCGATCTGCACAAAAAAGCTGGCATGGCCGATAAACGTCAACCCCAGCTCACCGTTCGAAACCAGCCTGGGCTTATAGCTCCGTCCGGTACGCGGAGTTACCGCAGAATGCCGGAGCAAACGACCGAATTGCCGTGCCCTGCGCCGTAGCACGGGATTTTTGAGACTAGCTTTGAGCATCACTCAACCGAAACAACTCAGAGCGAACGACCGCGGACAGCAAGAAAGCAGAGACTCAGAGTAATTCTTTAGCACTTTGCGGTGTTTATGGCCCAGCCAAAGTTGTACTTATTTTAGAACAATCGTCGCGCGATTGCTTGACCGGCGTTGTAGGTCTCAGTTTTAATCGATTGAGGGCAGGAGAACACGAATGCGTGTTGCTTTTTTAGGATTAGGAATCATGGGGCGGCCGATGGCCGCCAATCTGGTGAAAGCTGGCCACGAGCTCTCAGTGTGGAATCGTACCCCCGGTAAAGACGTGGAAGGGGCGCGAAGTGCAGCATCTCCGGCAGAGGCCGCTGCTGGGGCCGAAGTTGCCTGGATGTGCGTCTCTGATACTAAGGCGGTCGAAAGCGTCCTGTTTGGTCAGCAGGGAGTGGAGCAATCGCTGACGCAGGGCATGCTCCTGGTGGATTCCAGCACGATTTCTCCTTCCGCAACGCGCAAATTTGGCGAGCGCGTGCGCGCCAAAGGCGTTGACTACGTGGATGCGCCCATGACCGGGTCGAAAGCCGCCGCGGAGAGCGGCACGCTAATTTTTATGGTTGGTGGAGAAGAGGCTGCCATCGAGAAGCTGAAGCCCCTGTTTGCGGCTATGGGAAAATTGTTCTTCCGCATGGGCGACACCGGCAAGGGACAAGCTGCCAAGCTGGCGATGAATCTGCAAATTGCTCTGATCTATGAAGGGTTTGCCGAGGCGCTCACGCTGGCCACCAAGCTTGGAGTCAATGCCGAGACTCTGCTGCCGGTGGTGCAAGCCTCGATGGTTCATTCCGGAGTGGTCGAATACAAAGCTCCTTTCGTGCTGAAGCGAGATTTCACTCCCAACTTCCCCCTGCGGCTCATGCACAAAGATATTCAGTTGGCTCTTGAAGCGGCAAAGGAAGTTCGAGCCAAGCTGCCAGGCCTGGAAACAGTTGAAGAAATCTACGAAATGGCCACCGAAGATGGCCATGGAAACCTCGACTACGCTGCCACGCTGACCCTGCTCGAGAAGTGGGCCGGAGTAGAAGTGAAAGGGGCGTCGGCGTAGCATCGTGGTTTCCTTTGCGATCTTTGCGGCAGTTCTTCGCGTCTTTTGCGGCCAAAAGTTCTCGAGAGACTCGCAAGGAATCGCCTGACAGCGCTGAGGTCCCCCTCTCCACCTAATACCTTCGTAATCCAATCCAGCTCCTCTATTACAGAAGTTTTACACTCGCCGCTCCCTTCCGCTGATAGCGTAATTATTGGGTACTGAGTCCAAATCGAGTACAAGGGATGCCCGCGCGATGGAACTCGCAGCTCTAAATCGTAAGCCCGCGGCCGAGAACGAACTCAACTGGGTAACTGCAACTTTCATGGCGCTGTTTCATGTCGGGGCAGTCGTCGCGTTGTTTTTTTTCACCTGGAAGGCGCTGCTCGTTTCCATGTTCCTTTGGTGGGTTTCGGGAAGTCTGGGCATCGGTATGGGTTATCACCGGTTGCTTACACATCGCGGATACAGAACGCCCAAGTGGGTGGAATATTGTCTGACCGTGTGCGCAACTCTGGCGCTGGAAGGCGGACCAATTTTCTGGGTGGCCACACACCGCATTCATCATCAGCATTCGGACGAAGAGGGCGATCCGCACTCTCCCATCGACGGCAAGTGGTGGGCGCACATGGGGTGGATTTTGACCGGGAAGTCCATGCATCATGACACGACCACGCTGGCCCGCTACGTCCCCGACCTGGCGAAAGACAAGTTTCATGTGTGGATTACCAAATATCACTATGTCCCGATGATCGTGCTTGGGCTTGTGCTGCTGGTCTTGGGCGGTCTGCCATTTTTGCTGTGGGGAATTTTCGTCCGCACCGTAGTGGGCCTGCACAGCACCTGGATGGTGAACTCCATCACCCACACTTGGGGCTCGCGCCGCTTTGTCACCCACGATCTCTCCACCAACAACTGGTGGGTCGCGATCCTCACCTTTGGCGAAGGCTGGCATAATAATCATCATGCGCATCCGGTTTCGGCCCGGCATGGCATCGCATGGTATGAAGTTGATCTGAATTGGTATGGCATCTGGGCGCTCAAGAAGCTCGGCCTCGCGCGTCATGTGTACCGCGTGAAATTGGCGCAGCTTCCTCCAACTCCCGCACTCAACACGAAACCGGATTCCAAGCTGCACCTGGTTCCTGGGACCTCAGTTTCTGGCGACTAGCATCGTTCCGGCAATCCCCTGAGCTTTAAAGATGTCATCCTGACCAGCCTTCAGGCCGGGAAGGATCTATGCATTGCACTTGAAAATACATAGATCCTTCCCCCTTCGCTGCGCTCAGGGTCAGGATGACAGTTCCACCTCCCTGTTTTCTCCCGCACTCCCACCGACGTAGAATTGTTCTGGCTACGTCCCATGCGCATCACCAGCCGCAGCAAAGCCATTGTGTTTTTTGTCGTGCTAGGCGTGTGCCTGGTGATGCTGGCGATCGCGCTGAACGTAAGCTGGATTATTCTCAACTGGCGCCAAGAGGTGATGCTGTTTTTGGGCGTCATTCTTTTCGCCGTGCTGATTGCCGGGCTGATCGTCAACACCAGCTTCTTGGTGCGCGAAATCCGCCGCAACGAGCAGCACGATAGTTTTATCAATGCGGTCACGCACGAGCTGAAAACGCCAATTGCTTCCATTCGCCTTTACCTGCAAACCCTGGAACGCCGCGATGTGGGTGAGTCGCAGCGCCGGGAGTTCTACCGCCTGATGCTCGACGATACCGATCGCTTGCTCGGCACTGTCGAACAGGTTCTGAAGGCTGGGCAGGCGGGGCACAAGAAACAGCGGGATCGCGTCACTGTGGATTTTGGCCAACTGGTGCGGGAATGTGTGGACGTGGCGCGGGCGAGCCATCAGCTTGACCAAGAGGCGCTGCGGCTAGAGCAGCTTCCCGAAGCTGAGCCAACGGTTTTGGCCGATTCAGAGGAATTGCGTACCGCTGTTTCCAACGTTCTCGATAATGCGGTGAAGTATTCAAACGGACGCGTGGACGTTTCCGTACGAGTCGAAACTCCGGACGAGAAACACGTCACCCTGAGGGTTAAAGATCAAGGCGTGGGGATTGCGCCGCATGACCTGAAGCGCGTTTTCAAGCGTTTTTATCGCGTTCCCAATCGTGTTTTGAGCAATGTAAAAGGCACCGGCCTGGGATTATTTATCGTGCGCGCGATTGCGCGCAAGCATGGCGGCCGGGTGTTTGCGGAAAGCGAAGGAGAAGGCCGCGGTACAACCGTCGTTTTGGAGCTGCCGAGGAGTACCGCATGAGCCGAGTGCTCATCGTCGAAGACGAAGCCCATCTCGCCAAGGGGTTGCAGTTTAATCTCGAGGCCGAGGGGCATTCGGTTGAAGTTGCGAGAGATGGCGAGCGCGCGCTGCAGTTGCTTCTGGGGCACGATGGCAAGCGGGAGAATTTCGACGCAGTCGTCCTCGATATCATGCTTCCCGGCAAAGATGGGTTCGCGGTCGCCAGCGAGCTGCGCGCAGCTAAGAATTTCGTTCCCGTGCTGATGCTCACCGCGCGAGGCCGCCCCGAGGACGTGCTTAACGGCTTTGCCTCCGGCGCTGACGACTATCTTCCCAAGCCCTTCGAGCTTCCCATTCTGCTCGCCCGTTTGCAAGGACTGCTGCGCCGCCGCGACTGGATGCGGCAATCGCAAGCCTCTGGTTCAGCCTCCGCTGCACAATCCACTGCGTCCGAGGCTTATGACGTTTTCTCCTTCCACGGCCGCACCATCGACTTCGGCAAACTTGAGTTGCGGGTCAATGGCAACACCATCCACCTCACCCTTATGGAAGCCGAGCTTCTCCGCCATCTCATCCGCAACAACGGCCGCATCGTGTCCCGCAAATCGATTCTGGAAGAAGTCTGGGGCTTGCACGAAGACACGGACACGCGCGCCATAGACAATTTCATCGTCCGCTTGCGGCGCTATATCGAAGACGATCCTGCGAAACCGCGCCACCTGCTCACGGTGCGTGGAGTGGGATATAGATTTGTGGCAGAGCCGGAGAAGGGGTAGACTTCCACTCCGTCCAAATATCTGGCCCTTACAGCGAGTTTGGCGACAGGGCGTTCACTACCACACGGATCGGGACTCTCCAAACTGGCGCGCCCGACATGAAGAACCGTGACATTGGCCGCTTGGGCTCGCCGTGCAGCATTTTGGCGGTGATATATCCCACTGCGGCTTTCGTGTTGCGCCTGCTTGAGCCTCCACGCGGTTTACCCAGTACAGCGCCGTCTGGGTTGCCAAGACTGCAGACGATCCTCTTACTTGGCTTGGCTCTGCCGCAGCTCACGGCATACTGTGGGCGTCAGCGCAGCAGTTATTCAACTGGAAGTTCTGGGCGGGTGGCGGGGCTGGGTGGCCCGGCCTCCGGCATGCGTTGTGAGTCCACCACAGCACACGGGGGTGCCCCGCTCTTGCGCTTTTTGCAAGGGCGGGGTAGTTCAGGCGATCGCGTCAGGCAATCCGTTTGAGTTTCGCTGCTGGCCATTGGTTTAGTTTCACACGTCCCGGCTCGTCGTAAGCGTAATCACGAAAACTGCTCCAATCCCACTGTCCGGGTTCGAGCACCAGCCCACGTTTCACCGGATTCTCATGCATATAACGCAGCTTCTCCCCCCGCTTGCGCTGACTCCAGACGTTGAAGTCATAGAAACGCGCCTGCCAAATGTGTTGAGCCTCCTGCTCCCAGAGCAGCGCTTGTGAAGGCGAGCGTCGGCGCGCCCGCAGCACAGAATTTGCAAAGCGCTGTTTTAGGACTTGCATCACTGTCGACGGTGTTCCCTTTTCCGGCTCGCCGATCAACAGATGCACATGCTCCGGCATTACCACGTACCCGACCACCACAAAACTGTAACGCTGGCGCGTCTCTTCCAGCAGATCGAGAAAAACCGTGCGTCGGCGTGGGTTCCCCAGAAAAGGCAGTCTGCGATAGCAGCTCGACGTGATGAAATGCAAGTTGCCTGCGCCGTAGTATCGCTTCAAGCTCCAAGGCACGCCAGCAGAGTAGCGCTGCAGAAGTAGATGTCAAGGTCATCCGTCACATTCAATTCATGAACCTAAAGCCCCGCCCTTGCAAAGTACGCAAGAACGGGGCAGCCGACTTGAGTTTTTTCTGGCGGACTTGCAATGCGTGCCGGAGGACGCGCCGAAATTTTTCTGTGGGAAATTTGGGTGTACGTCGCGCAGAGGAGATTTCTCCGGCTTCGGAAAATGTGGCGGGGCGACCCTACTGCTGGTGGGCCGCACCCGCTGCCAACTCGCGCACTACGGTGAGGAAACCGGCGGCGGCTTGTTCGTCAACCACAGCGTCGAGGGGTACGGTTGCCGCCAGATGCGGGGACTCCGGACGGAAACGCACCGTGACCAGGTTGTGTCCTCGCGACGTCATAAGCGTGTTGACCACCGGAGTGAGTTCCTGGGCCCAATGTGTCCGCGTGGTGAGCACGACGGGCGAGGGTCGCGAGAGCTCCCATTCGCGAGAGTTCTCGGCCAATCTGGAATGGCGCTGCGACAGCCAGCGGTGGCGGAAGACTTCTAAGTGAAAATTAGGAGCGTAATCGAGATCGGCTTCAAAGGTCAGCGTCTCGCGCTGTTTGTGCCAGACGCTCAACAGCCACTTTAACGGGATGGGCCGTGGCCGCAGATGCACTGTGACGCGTGCATTTTCAAACCAGTGCGCCGCAAACCTAAGGCGCGCCTGCAAACGGCAAACTCCGGACCACCTGGCTTCGAGAATCTCGCCCTTGGCGGTGCAAGCCGCTTCCACCCAACGCAATGCGCGAGCGCCTTTCTCACGGTTGTAGCGGGCAAACAGGAAATACCACAGACTCAGCAGGACACCCGCACTCAGCGCGTCAATGAGGACCAAGCGCCCCACGATTCCCTCTGATGCGAATCTTACGTCTTAGGGTGCAAGCCGGGCAACTCTTTCCTGTGAGTAGTTGAAAAAGCAAATGGTAGCGCTGGCGTCGTCGCCGGCTGTCCCTCGGGTGCCTCGCCCGCCGCTCGCGTTAAGTCCCACCGCATCAGTCATCAAAACCGAACAGCTCAGGCGCAGCTACAATGGCCGGGTGCTGTTTACATTGCGCGATTTTCGCCGCGAAGATTTCGAGACCCTGTGGCGCATTGACCAGAGCTGCTTCCCGCCGGGAATCTCTTATGGCCGTCTGGAATTGTCGGCTTACATTCGACGCCGAGGGGCATTTACTTTGGTAGCGGAATCGGCTGAATCAGGACAAGCAGAGCGAGGAGAAATCGCCAAGCCCGCACCTTCGATTCTCGGTTTCATTGTTGCCGAAGCGAGTCGCCGTGGCATGGGGCATATCATCACCATTGACGTTGTGCCGTCAGCTCGGCGCTTCGGTGTTGGTTCCAAGCTGCTTGCTGCCGCTGAAGAACGATTGCAAAGCGAAGGCGTTGCTCAAGTGTTCCTTGAAGCAGCGGTGGACAACAAGACAGCCCTGGCTTTCTACAAGCGGCACGATTATTTTGTGGTGAAAACCGTTCCGCGATATTACTCAAACGGCCTGGACGCGTTCGTGCTCCAGAAAGATTTACTTCCCTCACCCACGAGCAACTCGCTGGCGCTCCGTTCGGGTCCCATTTAGAATGATGCATTCTTCTGGGATCCTCTCGAATACATGGAAACTCCGTCTGTTGGGGTGGCGATGAGTGTGTGGCGCGTGGCCCGCGTGTTTGCCGTTTTCGTTCTTTTGTTGGTCTGTGTGGGATGCGGGGATCAGTTTCGCCCCGTGGCCACTCCCATCACGCCGCCGCCACCGGATCCTCAACCAACGCACTTCATTTTTGTGATCAATGGCAACGGTGCAAATGACCCGGGTACCGGTACCCGAATCGATGTCTCTGGTGACACTAATGTTGGTGTAGCCACGGTCGGCCTGGGTCCGGTACATGCTGCTTTGTTACCGAATGGAAGCCGGATATATGTGGCAAACAGCCTCGAAGATACAATTTCGTCGTACGCGCTGACCAGCCTCACCCCGGTGACAACGAGTCTCCCCTTTGGTTCCAGGCCGGTTTTCGTCCACACCACCGAGAATGGGACGATATATGTGGCGAACATCGGAAGCACGACCACTGTGCCACCGACGTCCCCAAGCGTGGCCGCGATCTCGGCTAGCAACAACGCAGTGATCAACAACGTCACGCTGCAGTTCAGCCCGATTGCCTTGGCCGAAACTCCCGATGGCAAAAAGATCTATGCAGTTGGCAGCGATGGCGCGGGAGTCGGCTGGGTAGTCAGCATTAATTCGCTGGATAAGAGCCTGAATGAAGCTATTACGGGGCTCAGTGCACCCCTCTGGGTGGCGACGCGATCTGACAGCCAGAGAGCTTATGTCTTGAATAGCGGCAGCGGAACGGTTTCGACAATTGATACGTTTTCCGACATCGTTCTCAGCAATGTTGCGGTGGGTGCGGGTGCAAATTTCATGCTCTATGACCCAAAGCTCAATCGTCTTTATATAACGAACCCGACGGCGGGCACGGTGAGCATTCTCGATGCCTCCACGGACCCGCCGAGCTCCCTCACCGGCGCGCCTCTCGCGATCCCGCAATACACGCCGCAGACGTCGTCCGATTCTCAGAATCCGTGCCAGGGCTCCGCGGTGGTGCCAACCTCGATAAC
>Ga0209234_1000790_pt1 | contig 11354 bp, 9 predicted proteins | sample GraSoi013_1_20cm_2_FD_185816 | JGI IMG/M metagenome (GOLD analysis project Ga0209234, IMG submission 185816) | Grasslands soil microbial communities from the Angelo Coastal Reserve, California, USA - Sample 08_20_2013_1_20cm (SPAdes) (version 2) | ecosystem: Environmental > Terrestrial > Soil >... | reverse complement strand
CGGGCTCAGGCTCCTCGCTCCATCGAGGACGCGGCTCGCATTCTGCCGCACCCACAAGACCCGCCGGGTTACTAGCCGTTTCGAACAGGTCTTCGACGCTGCTCGTTTGTTGCAGAAGTTGGAAATTCCTGCTCATGAATGGTCAGCTGCTGCGCTTTCGGATATCGAAATTCTTATCCATTAAGGTTTGATTTCCGCTCAATCCGTGAGTGACAAAGGAAGGCGAACTTCCTGTCCGGTCTCTATGCGATTGGGATCCTTCAAATCTGGATTGAGCTTCCGGACCTTCGCTAGCACCACGGCGTCGTAGCGCCCTACAATCGACATGCATAGGTCCCGCATTGTGTCGTTCGGCTGAACGACATACGTTAACGAGTTGGCAGAGTCAGTATGGGGTTCGGTCTGCGCGGGCTCGTGGGATGGGGCGCCGGAAAACGCAGCGGGGACGTTACGCGCGGACTGCGATTCCGAGCTGGGGGCTACCTCGGGACTTGAGGAACTAAGATGGGTTGCCTGGGAGGAGGAGTGCGTCTCGCTCGGGCCGCTGCGGGCCCCCACATAAATCGCCAGACATGCCAACAAGGCAGCCACAGCAGTGGTCAGATAAACCCTCCTTCCGACGACATGGGTTTTCATCCAAGAAGAGTAAGTCAGGCCTGTGTCGCGGAGTACTGGCGCGACGGTGGGCGCCGTTTTCGGCTTTTGGACCAGAGATTCCAGGGACAAATCGTGCAGAGCTTCCTCGACTACTTGGGCCTCGATTTTCTTGCCCCCCATTGCACAACCCAACGACATGGCGTTAAAACAAATATTGTTGATGTTCCGCGGTATACCCTCACTGCGCTCCGCGATCAAGGTGAGAGCTGCGTCTGTAAACAACTCAGGGCCGTCGTATCCGGCCACCTGGAGCCTGTGATTGACGTAGCGAAAAGTCTCCGCAGCGGGCAAACGCCGCAAACCTGCCACCACCGAAATGCGTTGACGCAACTGGGCCAAGCCAGGACGCATCAGCCGGTGCGCCAATTCCGGCTGACCGGCAAGGACGATCTGGAGCAGTTTTCTGTCTGCCGCTTCAAAGTCTGAAAGCAAACGCACGGTCTCCAGCACTGTGTCTGAAAGGTTTTGGGCCTCGTCGATGAAGACCGCGACACGCCTGCCCGCCACCGCCTCCGCATAGAGAAATTCGTTCAGGTGCGCGTGCATCTGTACGAGATCTTTACCGCGGCTATCGAGACCCCAGGCTTCCAGCAAATAGCGAAGAAGTTCGTGGGAATCGCACTGTGTTTGGAATAAGAAAGCGCTCCGAACGGAGCCCTTCAGCCGCTTGAGAAGCTGGAACAAGAGTGTGGTCTTACCCATCCCCGGCTCGGCAATGAGAGCGAGAAATCCACGGCCCGCATCGATACCATAGAAGAGCGATGCCAGCGCCTCGCGGTGCGCGGGAGAGAAGTAAAGAAAGCGCGGGTCCGGAGTCACACCGAAAGGCTGCTCCCGTAATCGGTAGTAATCGAGGAACATTGTTGTTACCGTCCGTTCTTCGGAAATGCCGCAATTACCGGAGTTCCCAGGAACGACTCGACCTCATCCGGTGTTCGAAACGACGGATCCCACCGATCCACCACCAAGGCCAGCATCACGCTCGCCAGGCTGGCGATGAGACCGCCTAGAAGCACAACGAGCAGCCATCGTCCTTGGGGTGCAAAGGGCACTGTGGCGGGCTCGGCAACCACGACGTTGGAAAAGCGCTGCTGGTCCAGAGCGTCCGAAATGCGTGCTTCCTCCTGTTTGTGGAGGTACAGCATATAGTTTTCTTCGTCGGACTTGGCGGCGCGGAGTATGGCTTCGTGGAGAAACTCTTTGTGGTCCAATTGCTGGCTTTCCGTCCGGTACGTGCGCACCAGAGCCGACATGGCGGCGGCGCGTGCCTCCGTGGCGGCGAGTTCGGTCTTTGACTTGGCAAGCTCGGATCGCAAGGCTTCATAGGTCGGATCGCGATCCGTAATCTCATCCCGTAGTGGCGTTTTTTCAGCGCTTCCGATGGCTTCGCGCGTTTGAGCAATCTGCTCTTCGACTTCCTGCACCGGGCGATAAGTCGGCTCGAATTTAGTCAAGAGCTCGGTGCGCTTCAGCTCCAATTCCAGTAGCTTGGATTTCATACGTTCCATGAGTTGCGGATTGTCTGACGTCCGCACTTGTGTGGTCTCACGTTTGGGCAGCGTGGCTAGCTGCGACTCGACCGCGCGGATACTTTGCCGTGTCGCCGCGATGGTAGCCTGTGCCGACTTCGCCTCCGCTTCGAATTCGGCAAGCTTGCGCACCGCGATTTCCTTCTCAAGCCCTGGACTAACAACTCCCTGTTCACGGCTGAAGTCCGTCAATTTGGCCTCCGCAGTTGCCAGGGCTTTGCGGTATTCCTCTGCCTGCTGGTGGAAAAACTGAAATTCGCCGGGGGCTCGGTGCATGGCCAGATGTTTTTCGAGATACAGGCTAGCTAGAGAGTTCAGCACCCGAGCCACAAGCTGTGGATCTTTTGATTTGTAGGAAACACTGATCAGATTGGTCAGTTTGATGGGCTGTACCGTGAGGTTCTTCTCCAATGCCAGAACTGCGCGTGCAACTCTCTGGTCGTCCTTGTCTCCCGCTTTGTTCCAGAACGAACTGAGGCCAAGATTTTGAAGACCGCAAGCGACAACTACCTTGGTGAGCAAATCCCTGGACTTGATCAATTCCGCTTCCGATTGGAGTTCTTCCTCGCTCACTTCGGTGCGCCACTGAACGGGTGATTCGCGTTCCGGCGACACCACTGACTCGGCACGCTCGTGTCTCACCAGAATTTTCATCTGCGCCTCGTACTTTTTCGGCAGGAGGAACGCCAGCAGCACCGCGACTAAAAAGATCCCCAGGAATGAATTGATGATCACCCGGCGCTGCCGAAAACCGATTTCCAGGAAGTCACGCAAACGGAGGGATGGTGTGCCCTCTGCTGCGTCGGCGGCCAAGTCTCTCTCGATCATGACGTTTAACCTCACTCTCCGGAAAATCGGACTAGTGCAGGACTGGATTTGTGTACATCCCGACTGACGACGTGGGAATAAATCGCTCGATCTTGGAAAACGAGTTCTTTGGCACGAACAGGAAATCGCCGGCTTGCAGGTAGGCATCCTCCTCCAAGTTGGCCTCCTTGAGCATCTTCTTCAGGTTCACCTTTTTCACTTGTAGCCAGCCGTCCGGCACGCGGTGGAACAACAAGATCTGTGAATGTTTCGCGGAATCCCTCAAGCCGCCCGCGATAGCCACCGCCTGGGCAACGCTGGTATCTCCGCGTAAATCGAATTTTCCGGGGTGCCCCACTTCACCACCGACAATGAAGTATGGCTTTTCAAAATCCTTCAGCTCCACGTTGATGACCGGATCATGCAAAATCTTGGCGTAGCTAGTCCGCAGCGAATCAACCAGCTCTGGTATTGTTTTTCCATCCACCTTTATGCTTTCCACGCCACGGAGGGTGACATATCCGTCGGGCTGAACGGTGACCGCCTGATTGAACTCCGGCGTGTAAGGAAAATTCAGCTCCAGAACATCCGATGAATGCAATTGATACCGTCGATTGCGGTGCTGCAGCACGGGTGATTGCCCGCGGTCAGCCTCGTCCCCGCTTCCGCCGGCGGCAACGGCTGGTGGGACGGAAGGAGTCGTGGCGGGTGTCTCTTGTGCCCGTGTCGCGACTGCTCCCATGATGGTCAGGTAAACTAGGAAACTAACACGCGCTATATTCTTGTGAAGCACCGGTGTCTCCTTCTTCTCGACAACATGTTTATCCGGCACCATCATTCCGCCTCGGCCAGCTCGCCCGGGAAGCCTCGCGCTCTGGATAGATGAGTCGGATCAACAGGAGTTGAGGAGTCAGAGTCACCCTTAAATCCCATCGAATTGCCCTGCCCTGGAGCGCCTAGCCAGTTGCGATCGATTTCGACGGCGACAGAGCGTTGCAGGAGCGTAACGGATAGAATGAGCTTCCATCCCGACTTGATCTTTACGACGATTCCGGTCAAGCCGGTCAGAGGCCCATACTCGATTCGTGCAGCGTGGCCGATTTTCACGTACGGCCACGGCATTACTGATTGACCATTTTTTTCTGCGCTGTGGATGGCTGCGATCTCGTCATCCTCTACCGCAATGGGGGTCTTGCCGACGCCCACGATCTGGATGACTCCGGGAGTCTGGAGGACAGGCAGCCGATTGTGCGGATTCATCCGACAAAAAAGGTAACCAGGAAACAGCGGCACCTCCAACTCCTTTACGCGGTCAGACCACAGCCGCCTGGACTTGCTGACCGGCAAGAAGCACTGGTAGCCTGAGTTTTCCAGAAGCAACGTCGTTGTTTTTTCTCTGCCAGTTCTAGACAGGATCGCGAACCATGGCCACTGCTGTTGGCGCATACTCATAATCGACTCCCTAGAGAAGCTACCGCCGCAAGAGTCCCAAGATTCAGATGACCCTGCCACGGTGTTGGCCCGGGGTTCCCTCAAACGCCTGTGCCCACTCTCAATCGCAGCGCGGCAAAACACGGAAACAGCCCAGGGCAGCAAAGTAGCTGACACCCGGCCTCCTCACAATCCGGTTTAAACCCTAAAAGCGTGGACGTTCATGCCTGAACGAAACTGGCGCAACTCCTTCTGGCTCTTAGCACTTGGCGAGCACCACGGATGCTGAGAATGAGTGCCTGGCAAGTCGGCGAGCCCCGTCTGGTTGCCACAACGACCAGGGAAGGAGTCTCCCGGTTTCACGGTCGCGTCCACAACCCTCTGCACGCACACAGGAACTCGCCGCGCTCCTCAAGATCCGTTTTAGAACTACCGAGCCTGCCAGACCAGAATCGAAAACAGGCTTAGCGTTAACGAAGTGGTTAATTCTTTGCAGTTTGACGTGATCCCCTACTAGTCCCGTCCGCAGGTATATGCCTCAACGAAAGTCAGCGATTCCCCTGCTCCAAATTCCCTGATTCGATGGATTGTCCGGTCATGCCCCTTTGAATAGGCTCAGTCCGACCCAGTGCAAGGGACTGAAATGAGAACATTCATTTGGCGCCATGCTCTTTGATTCTCCCGCCTACTTCCTCTTCCTGATTCCTGTTGCGCTGGTGTACTGGCGCTTGCCTCATCGCGCCCAAAACATTCTTCTGCTTCTGGCGAGTTACTTTTTCTACGGCTGGTGGGACTGGCGCTTCCTGGCACTCATGATTGGCAGTACCACGATGGATTTTCTGATCGCCCAGAAAATAACCGCCGGCCGCACGGACTCCAACCGCAAGAAGTGGTTTGTCCTCTCGCTGGTGTTGAATTTTGGGATTCTTGGGGTATTTAAGTACTTTGATTTCTTCACAGGGTCCTTTTCGACTGCGCTGGAAACGTTGGGCATTCACCATATTCCTCTGCCCCTCATTCGCGTTATTCTTCCGCCGGGCATTTCGTTTTATACCTTTCAAGAAGTCGCCTACATCGTGGACGTTTATAAAGGCAGGCTGGAACCGGCTAGGTCTTTCTTAGACTATGGTCTGTTCATCAGCCTCTTCCCGCACTTGATTGCCGGGCCGATTCAAAGACCGGGACATCTTCTTCCTCAGGTGCAGAAGGACCGCGCCTTTGATGCGGATCGCTTTTTCGACGGCCTGATGCTTATCTTTTCCGGCCTCGTGCGCAAATGTGTGGTCGCGGACAACTGCGCGCTTCTCGCCAACGCAGCCTTTGGCGGCCAATTCGGTCCTTCGAATTTCTGGATTGTTCTGATCGGAACCTACGCGTTTGCCTGGCAAGTCTATGGCGACTTCAGCGGCTACAGCGATATTGCGCGCGGCAGCGCGCAATTGCTGGGCTTCCATTTCATAGTCAACTTTCGGCAGCCCTATTTGTCGCATCGCCTTCAGGAGTTTTGGCGACGCTGGCACATCAGTCTGAGCACCTGGCTCCGCGATTACTTGTACATTCCTTTAGGAGGCAGTGCCGGCGGCAAATGGAAAACCTCTCGAAACCTTCTGATTACCATGGTCCTGGCTGGTCTCTGGCATGGCGCAAACTGGACGTTCGTGGTGTTTGGAGCAATTCATGGCGCCGTTTTGGCTGTCGAGCGTTGTTTGTTCCCTGTCAAAACGAAGCAGAAAGATGCCGCCCTGACTCAACATTCCGTGGGTGTCTTCTCCCTTTGGGCACAGCGAATTCTGACCTTCAATGTCCTTTGCCTGAGCTTGGTATTTTTCCGAGCCGCCTCACTCCCTGCGGCCGTGCAGTTCCTGGCTGGTCTGTCTAATTTCGCTTGGCGCACCGAGTACGCCTCGGCGTTCTTCATGCTGGGCCTTTTTTCCATTCCTTTGTTCGTTGTGGACCTGTTGATGGAAACCAGCAACCAGGAATACCCATTTGCAAACGCTCCCTACGCCGTTCGGACCGCGCTCGCCGCTTTCGCACTCGTCATCCTGGCACTCTTTTCGGGGAACAGTCTCAATGCCTTCGTCTACTTCCAGTTCTAAGTCGCCCGCCCTGGTCCACGCCAAGGTGCTGCTGGGGATCTGCGCCCTTCTTGTCCTTTTCTTCGAGATTTGCGCCGATTATCTTCTCAAACATGATTCGGAAACCTACGGCCGCGTTTCTCAGCAATACGCCGAGGCCGTCAAGGTGCGGCCCTCCAGGTCCGGCGAACCAGCATCGGTTCTGATGGTGGGCAATTCCCTCCTCATGGAAGGAATAGACGTAGACCGCTTGCAGGAATTGACCTCCAGCAAGATGCGGATTTATCCCATTTTTCTGGAAGCCACTGGCTACTACGACTGGCTGTATGGCCTCGAACGCTTATTTCGTCGAGGTGCAAGGCCCCAGGTGGTGGTCCTTGGAGTCGGCGTGAATAGTTTTCTTCAAGACAGCGTGCGTCAGGACTATGCTCCGATGATGTTTTTCGACGTCCGCGACGTCCTGGGTGTCGCTTCCGCTTTAAAGCTGGATCGCACGGCCACGACTAACCTCTTGCTCGCGCATTCGAGCGTGTTCTGGGACACACGCAGCGTCATTCGAACCCAGGTTCTCCGCCACGCGGTCCCTCATTGTAGAGAGCTTTTCACGCTGGTAAAGAGCAAACCGGCATTGCCGCCCAGTTCGGAACTCGAATTGATCACACTTGCTCGGATTCAGACTTTGCGTCAACTGTGTGACGCGCATGGGGCAAAACTGATTATCCTGGTTCCACCGACTCGCTCGTCGGAAGATGCGGTTCGCCAAATGGCCATCGCTTCACAAAAGGTCGGGGTCGACTCGCTCGTGCCCATTGATCCGGCGACACTCTCAGAAAAGTTTTACCAGCCGGATGAACTCCATCTCAACTCCGAGGGCGCAGCACTCTTCACGTCAGCGCTGGCAACTTACCTTCCTGTAGAGATCGGCGGACCCAAATCCGCATCCTCACATAACTAAGACCCGCGCCAGCCATTCTTTCTGACCTAGAATTTCATCACACTCGAACAGAATCTCTTCGTCTAATTCCCTGCAGGTTTCTACCCGCTCCCATTCTGCGGATATTCCTCTCGGACCGATCCGGTATGTACCGCCTGGTCGCAGTTCTGGAGGCCAGGTACGGTATTCGGGAGGATTAGCTTGTGCAGCTTTAACAACTCTTTTGAGGAAGTTCAGAATGAAGATTCTAGCCACCGGGGGAGCATTTTGGACAGTCCATAGGAATGGAGGCCTATGTCGGCGTGCGATGTAGCAATTATAGGAGCTGGTCCTTACGGGCTCTCGGCGGCCGCGCACCTGAAAGCCGCCGATGGCCTAGACGTCCGTGTTTTTGGGGAACCGATGTCTTTCTGGGAGAGACACATGCCCAAGGGCATGCTTCTCCGCTCTCCCTTGGAGGGGTCGCACCTTTCCGATCCCAGCAGTGCGCTGTCGCTGGAGGCTTATGCGGCGGCCAGAGGGAACCCGCTCACCGCTCCGCTGCCGCTCCCCCGCTTCACCGATTATGGGCGTTGGTTTCAGAATCAAGCCGTCCCCGACCTGGATTCCCGGAGAGTCGACCGTGTGGAGAAAAACGGATCTGGGTTCCATCTCACGTTGGAAGGCGGAGAGAATTTGAAGGCACGACGCGTGGTTATTGCCGCTGGAATCATGCCCTTCGCCTGGCATCCTCTGGAATTCAGGTCTCTCCCGCGCTCCTTAGCCTCACACGCCTCCGCGCACACTGATCTCAGCCGCTTCTCAGGAAAGCAAGTCGCTGTGATTGGCGGAGGGCAGAGCGCCCTCGAATCGGCTGCGCTCCTGCATGAGGTAGGAGCCGAGGTTGAAGTGTTGGTCCGTACACACATTGTCCGTTGGCTCTGGCGGAGACCTTGGGTGCACACTTGCCGGCCAATAGCACGCATGCTGTACGCACCACCTGATGTGGGCCAAGCCGGGATTAGCCATCTCGTGGCGCGTCCAAATTTGTTCCGCCGGTTACCCCGATTGATGCAGAATCGCCTGGCGGTGCGCGCTATCCGGCCCGCGGGCGCCGCTTGGCTGAAGCCGCGATGCCAACACGTTCCGATCTCGACAGGACGTGCGGTTATTTCCAGTGCTACTTTCGGCAACCGCGTAATTCTTAAATTGGCAGATGGCAGCGAGCGACGCGTCGATCACGTTCTGCTGGCGACTGGCTACCGAGTGGACATCTCCCGCTACCCGTTCCTCGGCGCGCCACTGCTTTCGTCCATCCGTCAAATCGGCGGCTATCCACAACTGGAAGTCGGATTCGAATCTTCTGTTCCCGGTCTGCACTTTCTGGGCGCCCCCGCCGCCTGGAGTTTTGGTCCGCTCCTGCGTTTTGTAGCTGGCGCGGATTTCGCCGCCCGAGAGTTGACCAGCAAGATCTTTCGCAAAGCGCCGAATCACGGCGACTCCTAAGGATCTATGTCAGCGGCAGCCACTCTTCCGGAGATGACGAGGTCCTCGAATCTTGGCCCCAACGTTCTGGCCGCAACTGCCGGTGCTTTGATCATGGGTGCAGACTATCGGGGGCTCGGTGTGGTGCGCAGTTTGGGTCGTCGTGGAATTCCTGTTTGGGTCATCAAGCAGGGTGGACATCTTGTGGCGACCACCTCTCGCTACGTTAGCCGCAACGTATCTTGGCCACCCAAGGACGATCGCAGACAAATTGACTTCCTCATCGACCTGGCGGCCAAACATGGTCTCAGCGGATGGGTGCTCTTTCCCACCGACGACTACGCGGTCACCCTTGTTTCGCGCAATTATAAGGCGCTGGCGAGTCACTACCGGCTCACCGTGCCTCCTTGGGAAGAACTGCGCTGGGCTTGCGACAAGCGGCTCCTGCATCATCTTGCCCACGACCTCGGGGTTCAACAACCCTGGGCTGCTTCTCCAAACACCCGAGAAGAACTCGCAGCACTCGACCACGCTTTCCCCTTGATCCTTAAGCCCGCACTCAGGCTCGAACCTAGCAGTCTTGCCGTCCCCAAAGCTTGGCGTGCCGATGATCGTGCTTCACTGCTGGCGCGCTACGACGCGGCCTGTCGGTTGATGGCCCCGGAAAATCTGATCGTCCAGGAAGTCGTGCCCGGGGGCGGCGAATCCCAGTTTTCTTATGCCGCTCTTTGCCAAGACGGCTTGCCACTCGCTTCCATTGTCGCAAGGCGCACTCGACAGTATCCGATGGATTTCGGGCAATTCAGCACCTATGTCGAGACCGTGGACGAGCCACAAGTCATTGAGCCCTCCGTGCGGCTGCTCAAGGCACTGCGCTTCACCGGCCTGGTAGAAGTGGAGTTCAAAAAAGATCCGCGGGACAGTCAATATAAGGTTATCGATATCAATCCGCGCGTTTGGGGCTGGCACACACTTTCCAAGCGCTGCGGGGTCGACTTCCCTTACCTTTTTTGGCGCCTCCTCAGGGGTCAATCTTTCTCGGCGCTCCAGGGGCGCGCCGGCCAGCGCTGGATGCACGTGAGCAGCGACATGTCCGTGGCAATCCGGGAAATCCTGGGCGGTCGGCTCTCAGTTCGGAATTATGTGCGGTCATTGCGAAGTCCTCTGGAGTCTGCCATTTTTGCCTGGGACGATCCCCTGCCGGGGCTTCTTGATCTGCCGCTTTTCGCCGGCACGCTCGGCAAGCGCGTCCTTCAGAGAAGGAAGACCTAGCACTTTCGGCGAAACAACCCGCATTGCACTTAGCATGCGCGCGGCCTTACTTGACAGAGCAACGCGCCCATAAACCGCGAACAAGCCAGTGTGCTGCTTTCGGTAGCTTCGAAAAAAGGACCGCCGAGGCCACGCGGCAATGGAGGCTGCTCGAGCAGTCCAGTAGGACTCGTTGACCGGAAGTTCCGAATCTCCTACTGCCTGACAAACCCAATCGCCGTCACTTATGGCTGTACCAGGCCTCGACGAACCGCGTAGCGCACTAGGCTTGCCGTCTCGTGAATATCCAGTTTCCGCATCAGTCTTGATCGATGTGATTCGGCAGTTTTCACGCTGATATCCAACAGAGAAGCAATGTCCTTCGTGGACTTTCCCTCTGCAATCAGTTGCAGCACTTGGCGTTCACGAGCAGTCAGAGGATCCGCGGCTCTCTCCGATTTCGTTCGGTACGCCTCAATCACTGCCCTTGAGACGCCCGGACTCAAATAGAACATCCCTCGTGAAACTTGCTGAATGGCATGTATCAGATCGCTGGCCACTTGGTTTTTTAGCACATACCCTTTTACCCCCGCTTCAAGGGCCTCGAGGATGTATTGATCCTCCTCGTGCTGCGTGAGCAGAATCACCTTAGTCTTCGGACAGGAACGGCCGAGCTCGCGTGCTGCATCTATGCCGTTTAGCATGGGCATGCTGATATCCATGATGGTAATGTCCGGATGGAGCGATGCGGCCTGGCTCACCGCCTCCTGCCCGTCAGCAGCTTCCGCAACGACTTTAAATTCTTCCCTCTCAAGCAATGATTTCAAACCCTGGCGCACCAGGACATGGTCATCAGCGAGTGCCACGCGAATTGGCATGTGAAACCTCCAAAGGAAGTCGAATTAAAAGTTCAGTTCCCTGCCCATGGCGCGATTCGATCCGCACCGTTCCACCGATCGCGCTGACGCGTTCCTGCATGCCGATTAGGCCTAACCCCTTCCGGCCGCCGGGTGCTTGAATAGCGCCAACGTCAAAACCCGCTCCGTCGTCTCGGATCGAGCAACACAGTACGAAATCATCTCGCCACGCACGAACCCAGATATTGCTCGCCTTTGCATGTTTCGTGGCGTTGGTCAGGGCTTCCTGAACGACGCGATAGAGGGCGATCTCGGTGGTGCTGGGAAGCCGCCCGGCAAATGCCAC
>Ga0209234_1000784_pt1 | contig 11371 bp, 8 predicted proteins | sample GraSoi013_1_20cm_2_FD_185816 | JGI IMG/M metagenome (GOLD analysis project Ga0209234, IMG submission 185816) | Grasslands soil microbial communities from the Angelo Coastal Reserve, California, USA - Sample 08_20_2013_1_20cm (SPAdes) (version 2) | ecosystem: Environmental > Terrestrial > Soil >... | reverse complement strand
CGCTGGGGGGTGACGCGGCGCATCGTCCTCGCCTGGATCCTCACCATTCCCGGTGCGGCACTTTTCGGCGCAGCTCTCTTCCGCATCCTTGAGATTTGGATGCGTTAGTTCTCTCGAGAGAGCGCCGGAAGAGGCGCCCCTGGCCTTGCAAGACGCTATGATCATCCGAATCTGGGCAGCATCGTTGTGCGCCATCCGAGGTGGCAGCGATTCATCTGCGGCATGGCTGAACCTCAGAGATAGCCCGGGGACTAGCTGTCCTGGTCCTTTCTCCTAGCGACCTTTTCCTGGTTCTTGACGCGGATGATCGTGCCCTTATTCGAGTCGTAATCGAACGAAACTTCGTTCGACGCATCATCGACGGTATAGGATATCGTGTAGAGTGTCCGGCTTCCTTCCCGAACTTCCTTCCCTTCTTTAAGACAGTTGCTTCGTCTCTGATTCAACTGTCTTCTACTACTGCTCCGGCACTTTTTCGCATTCCTGTCGCTCGATCTCTGGCTCCATAATCGTTCGGAAAAACTTCCAGCACGCGAGGGTCGAACTGTACCCCCGCACCTTCCTGCAATATCTGCATTACCCGTTTCAGGGACATCCCCGGCCTGTAAGGTCGGTCGGAGCTCAGGGCGTCGAAGCAAGCGGCCACTGCAAAAATGCGGGCATGCAGAGTGATCCCCACCGTCGTCCAGGGCCCTGTCTGTATTCCTGATTTTCTCCGACCCAACGCCCAACCCCCATCGAATCATAATTTTATGAGAACACCGGGAGAAGGGGCCCCTGCCATTGCGAACCTCGATCACGCATTTCCGATGGCCTATCCTCTATTTCCTACCGCTATCCCCTGTCCGTGCTTCTTTACATCCTTACCTCCTTGCCACTATCCTTGATTCCAAGGGAGACACTTGTAGAATGTTCGCTACCGTCGAAGAAGCCGTCGAAGAGATTCGCCAAGGCTGCATGGTCGTCCTCATCGACGACGAGGACCGCGAAAACGAAGGTGACCTCGCCATGGCCGCCGAAAAAATCACGCCCGAGGCCATCAATTTCATGGCCAAGCACGGCCGCGGCTTGATCTGCATGCCCCTTACCGAAGAGCGCTGCGACGAACTCCACCTTCCGCTCATGTCGCCTATCAACACTTCCGTGCACGGCACCGCATTCACGGAAGCCATCGACGCGCGCGTAGGCGTCACCACCGGTATCAGCGCTTCGGACCGCGCCATCACCATCCTCACGGCCATTGATCCAAAAACGAAGCCTCAGGATCTCGCACGCCCGGGACACATTTTCCCGTTGCGCGCGCGCAAAGGCGGCGTGCTGGTCCGCGCCGGTCAAACCGAAGCTTGTGTCGATCTCGCGCGCATTGCCGGGCTGACCCCCGCTGGCGTCATCTGCGAAATCATGGGTGACGACGGCACCATGTCCCGCGTGCCGCAGCTGGTCGAATACTGCAAGGAACACAACCTGAAGATGCTCACAGTGGCGGACCTTATTCGCTACCGCATGCAGCACGAGCGCTACGTGCGGCGCGTAGCGGAAGCGGTCCTGCCCACGCGTTTCGGCAGCTTTCGTATGATCGCGTACGCCAGTGACATGGACCACGATCAGCACGTCGCACTTGTGCGCGGCGAACTGGAAGGCGCGAAGCCGACGCTGGTGCGTGTCCATTCACACTGCCTCACCGGAGACGTTTTCGGCTCCACCGCTTGCGACTGCGCGGAGCTTGTCTCACGCTCGCTGGCAGCCATCACCAAGGAAGACCGTGGCGTTTTTCTCTACTTGCATCACACGGGGCGTGGCTTCAGTGCCGAAACCGCCGAAGAACCCGGCGCGCTGCCTCAGATTCATTTCCACAAGCGCGGCCAACTTGATCGTGAACCTGCCCGCCAGCGCATGGTCCAACACGAAAGCGGCATCGGCGCGCAAATCCTGATTGACCTCGGCCTTAAGGACATCCGGGTCCTCACTAATCATCCGAAAAAAGTCGTCGCCCTCGAAGGCTACGGCATCCGCATCGCCGACCAGGTTCCCCTGCACATCGACCAGCCTCGCGTCACTCACCAGACCCTATGACGCTCGGCCCAAGAGTATCGACTTCAACATCTGCAGGACAGAGACAAGTGGATTGCGAGGTCAAACGCGCGCGCCCAGCGCGTCATAGAATTCGGGCTCGCCGAAGAGGGTCGCTTGCTCCTCAATCTCGGCGCGATCGCCGACGACGACGATTTGCATGTTGGCAGAGTTTAGATACTTGCGCGCGGTCGCGAGCAAATCTTCCGGCCTGAGAGCGCGGACTTTCTGGCGATAGGTTTCGATGTAGTCGTCCGGCAATTCGTTCAGCGCCACCGTGGAGAGTTGCGACAGCAATCCATCCTGGGTCGCCAGCCCCATCGAGAAAACACCGCTCATGTAATTTTGGGCGTCGGCCAGTTCCGCCGTTGACACCGGTACGGATCGCAACTTGTCCATTTCATATAAAATCTCGGTCAGCGATGCCGCCACAACATCATTTCGCACGGCCGCCGAAACCGAAAAATAACCATGCTCCCGCAACGCACTTACACCGCTCCGAGGGCTATAGGTATAGCCCTTATCTTCGCGGATATTCATTACTAATCGGGAATTAAATGCTCCACCGTACAAGCTGTTCGTAAGCCCCAGCCTCACCCAGTCCGGATGCTGACGCGTAATGGCGTGGCAACCCAGCAGGAGTTGCGTCTGAACTGCCCCTGGCACGTGCACCAGGTACACGCGTCGCCCGCGCGGATTCGGGGGTGCCGCGAAAGTTTTTGCTGTTGGCTTCTTGCCTCTCCAGCCCCCGAATATTCTTTCACCGGTCTTCAACATCTCCGGGGAGTCAAAATCTCCGACGAGCAAGAGAAGAGCGTTTTCGGGCGTATACGATTCGCGGTACACGGCCTGCAGATCTTCGCGCTTGTAGGCGGCCACTTGCGCTTCGCTTGGCGAGACCTGCCCATAGGGATGCGCGCCAAATAAAACTCTTCGGAGCCGCTCGCTCGCCAGGAATGCTGGCTGCGTGCGCTCGAGTTTCACTTCTTCCAGTTTTTGCCGGCGTTCGCGCTCGAATTCGGCATCCGGAAATGCGGCCGCGCGCGCCAACTCGCTCACCATCCCCAGAAGCGGCGTCGCAAATTCCGAAAGTCCGGCGAAGGAAAGGGCGCTGGTATCGGCGCCAGCGTTGGAAGACAAGTCCGCGCCGAGCCTCCGTAACTCCTCTTCAATCTGGCGGCTTACGCGCTTTGCCGTTCCCGTGCGAACCAAGGTTGCGGTCATTTCCGCTAATCCAGGAGTGCGATCGGCAACTGCCGCGTTACCGGAGCGGAAAAATAACTCACCATGAAACTTGGGAATGGAGTGTGATTCCGCGAGAATCACCTCGAGCCCGTTCGAAAGCCGCGCCTTTGTGCGCTTCGGCCAGGTCACCGCGCGCTCGGCCGCCAGTTCCGGCGCGCCCGTCGCCATTTCCACCGTGCGACTAGCCATTATGCCGCCTCCTTTGCGTGCGCTCCCGAGGGTGAACCAGCCTTCACCGGGTTGCGAAGAACAATGGCGCGCTTTTCTTTTCTCAAATATTTTCTCCCCACCGCCTGAATCTCCTCGCGGGTCACATTGAGGAAGCCATCCAGGATGGTGTTCACGAGCTGCGGTTCATTGTCGAAGAGCGTGAAGCACGCCAGCAAGTGCATCAGCCCATACTTTGGCATGTAGCCGCCCCGGCCACCTTCCAGCGTGGCGTAATAGTCCGAGCGCCATTTCACTTTCAGCTGCTCCAACTCGTCTGCACTGATGCCGTTTTCCAGCACTTCGCCGATCACCAGATCAAAGGCCGCAAGCGCCGTTTCGTTTGTAAATTCCGGCTTGTGCAGGATGCGGGTGGTCATTTGTGTTGGCCCGTTGTATCCAAAAACGTCGTCGATACCGCCGTCGGCCTCCACGGCGATCTGTTTCTCCAATACCAGGTCGCGGTACAGGCGTCCGGCACGCCCGCCGTGCAGCGCCTGATCCAGCAACGCCATCGCGCACCAGTCGGCAGTCCGCCGCTTCGGCATCAGGTATCCGACGGCCATCGCGGGCAGTGTGCCGAATTTTTCCTCCACGAACCCGTGCCGCTCTTCGGTCTGCTCCGGTTCGGTCGGATCGGCAAACTGCGGCGCCGCGCCAGCCGGTATGCCGTCAAAATATTTTTCTGCCAGAACGATGCCTTCCGCCGCCTTCACGTCGCCGAGCACCAGCAGCACGGCATTGTTGGGGAGGTAGTAGGTGTTAAAGAAAGCCTGCACGTCGGTCAAATCGGCTGCATCCAAATCAGCAAAATCGCCGTAAAAATTGTGTGCGTTCGCCCAATTGCGAAACGCCACCGGCGGCATATCCAACCAGGGAAATCCGCCATAGGGTTGGTTCATCACGTTGACGCGAACTTCTTCCTTCACGACGTCGCGCTGGTTCTTGAGATTTTCGTCATCGACTTTCAAGGCGCGCATGCGGTCAGCTTCAAGCCACAGGACGCGCTCCAGGGCATTCGAAGGGACAGCTTGGTAATAATTTGTCACGTCATAGCTCGTCGACCCGTTAAGCACGCCGCCGCTTGAATTGATCAGCTTGATGTGCTGCATCTTTGGAACGTTCGCGGAACCTTGAAACATCATGTGTTCGAACAAGTGCGCGAACCCGCTGCGCCCCTGGGGCTCCAGGCGGAAGCCAATTTTGTAATACACCCCGACGGTTACGACCGGTGCGGTCGAATCAGGTGCAATCACCACTTTCAACCCGTTCGCCAGCGTGGTGCTTTCCATCGCAATCTGCAGTCGTTTCACGTGTTGCCCCCTATCGCCTTTGCTCTTAGTTTCTCTTCCAGAGAATTCTTTCCTAATTCGGCCAACATACCCGCGGTATCTTGTGCGAGCACGCGCGCCGCCAGACGACCCAGCGCTTCATAGGCATGCGCAAATTCTTTGGGTGATTCTAGAAGTGCATCCACATGCGCTTGCACCACCCTATAATCTCCACGAGAGAGCGGCCCCGTCCACGCGGCTCGGGGCCCCAACCTCTCGAAATTCTCCAGAACCTGGCGCGTCAGGGGCAACAGCGCCCGCACGGCTTCGCTCCGCCTCATCCCAAGCGAAACGAGCAACTGCGTGGCCGCTTCCTCCACCGTGAGCACATGACTGGCGGCCATCACGGCCGCTGCGTGATACAAGAGTTTCTTGCTTCCCGCGATGCGCACGGGCGATCCGCCGAGAGCTCGCGCAATCCGCCGCGCGACTCGCACTGCCCGTGGTTCCCCTTCAATCGTAAAAACCTTGCCTTCCAGTGAAGCTACTGCGACGCCGCTGAACGACTGCAGGGGATGCAAGGACCCGACCGTCCCGCCCCGCTCTTGCACGGCGTCAAGCACGCCAGAATCCATCGCCCCGCTGGTGTGCAGGATAACTCGCCCGCGCAGTTCTTCTTCGCCGATCCGAGCCAGTTCCTGGGCAACAACTGCGATTTCCTCATCGGGTGTGGCGACCAGGATCACTCGCGATGCCAGGATCTGCCGCGTCATTCCGGCACAAGCCTTGCCTGCCCCCATGAATCGAACGGCTCGACGCGCGCTCGCTTCGCTACGGGTAACGACCGCGCCAATCTGCCACCCCAGTTCACGCAACCGGCGGCCCAGCGTGCGCCCCACGCGTCCCGCCCCGATGATGGCGAGGGTCTTTTCCATCTCGTGTTAGCATAACCTGAGGACAACGCTGGCACCAATTTCCATGCACATTTTCGGACTTGTGCTTTTTGGCTTGATTGCGTCCTTCTGGCTCACCCATGGTATCCGCGTTGCCTATGGCGCCGTTCGCCTCCCGTGGATCAAGGATTTCGCGCCGGCCTCCGACGCTGATTGTCCGCGCATCTCGATTCTCTTCGCCGCGCGTGACGAAGAAGAAAAACTGCCAGCCGCACTTGCCACTCTGATGGAAATCGATTACCCGGACCTGGAGGTCATCGCCGTCGACGACCGCTCACAGGACTCGACCGGCCGTATCCTCGAGCGGTTCGCCGCCGCGCATCCCCGGCTTCGCGTGGTCCACATCACGCGACTGCCCGCTGGCTGGCTTGGCAAACCTCACGCGCTCCAGAAAGCGTATGCAGCATCAACCGGCGACTGGTTGCTTTTCACTGACGCCGATGTGCGTTTCAAGCACGATGCCCTGCGCCGCGCCATTGCTCTCGTGAAAGCGCGCAACCTGGAGCACCTCACGCTCATGGGCGATGTCGAAATGGTTGGCTTCTGGGAGACTGTTCTCATTACTTTTTTTGGCATGGCATTTCACCTAGCCACCGATCCTTATCGCGTGGCCAATCCCAATTCGCGCGCCTACGTCGGTGTTGGCGCGTTCCAACTCCTCAAGCGCGCCGCCTATGAAGCCAGCGGCACCCATCGCCGCCTGGCCATGGAGGTTGTGGATGATATGAAGTTGGGAAAGATCGTCAAGCAATCGGGTTTTCGCTCCAGCGCGGGTGTGGCGCAGGATTTCGTCGTCGTCCGCTGGCATGCTGGCCTTGGTAATCTTGTTCGTGGCGTCACGAAAAATTTCTTCGCCGCCGTAGGCTACAGCGTGCCGCTCGTGACCGTCGCCGTCGTCGCTCTGCTGCTCATGAACGTTGCGCCAATCTTTGGCGTTTTCTTCGGCCAGGGTTGGACTCGTATTTTCGCCGTAGCCGCCTTTGTCATCGCGCTCTGTTTCCACACCGGCGTAGACATCGGCATGCGTGTTTCGCCGTCCTATGCGTTCACGCATCCTCTCGGCGCGCTTCTCTTCAGTTACATGCTGCTCCGTTCGACCGTCGTTACCCTCAAGCAGGGTGGCATCATTTGGCGTGACACTTTCTATCCGCTGGACGACCTCAAACGCGGCGTCGTTTAGTGACAGCCTTGCCGGGGCTAAGAGCGAGATTCTCTGCATCCAACAACTTTCCTTCGCAGAGTAGGTTGACTTGAATGCTTGAAGTCGACTTGAAAGCTCCGGCCTCATCCGCGAACGAGTCGTTCGTAGCTGCCGCGTCAGCAGCAGCAGGGATCGGTGCCTGCCGTGCCGTTTGCGTCTTTGCCGGCGCTGGGCAGGGCAAGCCTGGCCCTCAAAACCCAGCGCCGCATGCAAATGATTCAGCATATCCGTCCAAGACCAACCTCGGAGATCTTTCTGGTAATGAATTCCACAAGGCTTGAACCATCTCGCCTGGGGTTCCATTCGACAGGCTTACTGGCCATCGAACCGACATCGATCGTCGTGCTGGTAAATCGTCACAGGACACGCTTAGCAACCGAGCAGTAACCTCGTGATTAAATTGATTTGCGCTGGGGCAATTCTGGACCTGAGTCCACTGGTTCACCTACGTCTGAGATGACTCGGAATTTCGTTCAGCCGTCGCTGACGCGGGAGTGGCTTCGACCGAAAACAGTCCCGCCAGATCCCTTTGCTTTAAAGAGCGGATACGATCGCGGAGCTGGGCCGCTTTTTCGAACTCAAACTTCTTCGCCGCCGCGCGCATCTGCGTCTCAAGCTGGTGCAGCATCTCCGCGAGCTGCTGTTCGCTCTTAATATTTGCCGTTGCCGCATCGAGGCTGGCATCGTCCACCGGCACGGTTACGTAATCGGCTTCGACGATTCTCGCCAGCTCCATGTCCACTGACTTGATAATTGACATCGGGGTGATATTGTTCTCTTTATTGTAGGCCACCTGTTTCGCGCGACGCCGGTTCGTTTCGTCGATGGCCTGATTCATCGAATCCGTCCGCCGATCCGCGTACAGAATTGCTCGGCCCTCGATGTGCCGGGCGCAGCGTCCAATTGTCTGGATTAGCGACGTCGTGCTTCGCAAGAATCCCTCTTTATCCGCATCCAAAATGGCCACCAGCGACACTTCCGGCAGGTCCAGTCCTTCACGCAGCAGATTGATTCCGATGAGCACATCAAATTCCCCGCGCCGCAAGTCGCGCAGGATTTTGATGCGGTCCAGCGTTTCCACTTCCGAGTGCAGATAGCGGCACCTCACGCCAATCTCTGTAAAATACTCGGACAAATCCTCCGCCATACGCTTCGTCAAGGTGGTCACTAGCGAGCGTTCGTTCTTCTCCGCGCGCACGCGAATCTCTTCCAGAAGATCATCCACCTGGCCCTTCACGGGGCGAATTTCCACTTGAGGGTCCACCAGCCCCGTTGGCCGAATCACCTGTTCCACGACCACCCCGCCTGCTTTTGTCAACTCATACGGCCCGGGCGTCGCGGACACGTACACCACCTGATTGATACGGTGCTCGAACTCCTCAAACGTCAGCGGCCGATTATCCAGCGCCGAAGGCATGCGAAAACCGTAATCCACTAGCGTCTGCTTGCGCGCGCGGTCACCGTTAAACATTCCGCGCACTTGCCCAACCGTCTGGTGTGATTCGTCAATGAACATCAGGTAGTCCTGCGGCACGTAATCCAGCAGCGTCGGCGGCGCTTCCCCCGGCAAACGACCACTCAAATGACGCGAATAATTCTCGATGCCGTGGCAGTAGCCAATGGTGCGCATCATCTCTATGTCAAACATCGTGCGCTGCACCACACGCTGCGCCTCGACGAATTTTCCCTGTTTCTCCATTTCTTTCTTCCACCACCAAAGCTCTTCCTGGATGCTCACGATCGCGCGGTCACGCTGTTCTTGCGGCATGACGTAGTGCGTTTTCGGATAAATCGGGACGCGCGACAAATCCTCCTGCCCCGCGCGCACCTCCCCGGTCAGCGGATCGATTTGCCGCAGCGCGTCGATCTGGTCGCCCCACATTTCGATGCGGTAACCCTGATCCTCATACGTGGGATAAATCTCGATCATGTCGCCGCGCACGCGGAACGTGCCGCGCCGCAAATCCTCGCTGCGCTCGTACTGAATATCGACCAACCTTCGCAACAACGCTTCGCGCGACGTCTGCTGCCCCTTTTCCAGCATGACGAGCATGCCGTAATAGGCTTCTGGCGAGCCCAAGCCGTAAATGCAAGACACGGATGCCACGATCACTACGTCGCGGCGCTCGAAAAGGGAACGCGTCGCGCTCATGCGCAACTTGTCCAGCTCGTCGTTGATGGTCGCTTCCTTATCGATGTAGATATCCGCGGAGGGAACATAAGCTTCGGGCTGGTAAAAATCATAGTAGCTGACGAAATATTCGACCGCGTTCTCGGGAAAGAATCCTTTGAACTCGTGATACAGCTGTGCGGCCAGTGTTTTGTTGTGCGCCAGCACCAGGGCTGGACGATCGGCATGCTCAATGAGCTTCGCCATGGTGAAGGTCTTGCCCGACCCGGTCACACCAAGGAGCACTTGCTGCTTCTCGCCGGCTTCCAGGCCGCGATAGAGCTGGTCGATCGCCGTGGGTTGGTCGCCGCGCGGCTGATAATTGCTGTGCAGCTTGAATTTCATGGAAAGGGTCTCCCGCAGTCCTACCGGCCTCTGGCGAAACTTCCATTATACTCCGGCGGGCAAACTCTGGCTTTCACCTTGGAAAAATGCCGGCGCGTTCGATTCAGGGCCGATCCAGCGGCGTCTCCGTGACTAGCAATATTTCCGAGTGACTCTTCGCGTCGACGTTGTAGTGCACGCGGTTGGAGCCATCGGCTTTGGCCACCATGACATCCATGAATTGGCTGGCCTGTTCCGTTGCGCGCACGACCAGGCCGCTCTTCAGGGAAATATACGTGATGATCTCGTTCGTGCCTTTCGCCGTGCCCATGGTCCGCAACTCGTGAAGTTTAAAATCTTCGGGGGTCGCGTCTTTCGACGATGATTTCTGTTTCAGCGTTGCCGTCGTGAGCAGCACCGCGCAGGTATCTGGCGGACCACTGGAGGCGGAGAGATCTCCCATGATTGAAAGCTGACTCGCCTGGCAGGGCTCATCTCTCACGTACATCGATTCCCGCGCCCAATTTAGTCCCGAAATTGGCGCTCCTATGTGTTCGGCCTGCTCCAGCCTCCATTTTTCGCCGAACTTCATTCCGTTTGCAGGGAGCGTCCACGCCAGCGCAAAACGTGCGACCCATTGCTGCCAGGCCTGCTGCTGCTCGGGAAAAAGAAAATCCAGACCTTTTACTTCGTTCACCGAGCCGTCTGGGGAAATCGTGAACTCAATGGTCTTGCCATGGGGGTCTACATGCTGTCTATCCCAACCGGACTTGTTGTCACCCGGCTTCTTCAACCACACACCAGAGTCCAGAGTCAGAAACTGACCCCGCGCGTGAATCATTGCCTTGGCGCCCGCCGGTTGCACATCCAAGACCTCAACCAGCAGCAATCCGTGCGCATCGATTTGCGCAGCATTTGGTGCCATGGGCGCGACGACCTTGCTTTCGGTCTTGACGGTCTTGTCACTCTGAAATCGGATGAGGTAAATGAGGGTTTGGCCGGGCCGCAGTTTGGGCAGGAGACTGACACGTCGGTCTCCCGCGCAGAGAGTGACAGCCGCAAGAAGCAACAGGCCGGCGGTTCGTTGTGGTTCGCGTTTCACTTGCATCCGCTAATCCTCGAGAGTCGTCGAAGACCTCTCCGCGCATGATCACCGGAACAAAAGGATTTCAATTTCCGCGAGACTTGAAGTGCCGATCGAAGAAATCGCTGGCCGCGTGATACGCCGACAGCCAATTTCTGTGCAGTAGAAAATCGTGCACATCATCGGCAAAAACCAGTTGTTCGATCTCCACGCCCTTCTCGCGGAGCCGCGCCACGAGGTCTACGGTTTGTGTGAAGTAGACGTTGCGGTCGTCGTCGCCGTGGATGAAGAGCACCGGTGACTTCCATGCGTTGACTGCGGTCACGGGCGATGAATCATGCGCCAGTTTGTTCATCTCCGCAGGAACATTCTTTCCGTCCCAGTTGTCGGTCGGCCAGTCATGCACACCATGGAGATCCACACCTGCCGCGAACAAATCGGAATTGCGCCCCAAGCCAAGCGCCGTCAAATACCCGCCATAGCTTCCGCCCCACAAGCCGATGCGTTTTGCATCAACATCGCTGCGGCTCTGAAAGTACTTGCCCGCCGCCACCACGTCCTGATACTCCGTCGCGCCACGCCCAGCACGGCCTTGGGCTTCTCGAAACCCTCGGCCGTAGCCGATTCCGCTACGGTAGTTCACCGCCAGTACGACGTATCCGCGGCTCGCCAGGTACTGATTCATGGCATAGGAATTCGAGTAGTAGTACATGTAGTGCCAGCCGAGGAGCATTTGCCGCATCGGCCCGCCGTGCAGAAAAATCAGTGCGGGGTGTTTCTCGCCCGCTTTGATCCCAGCCGGCAGAAAAAGTTGCGCATGTAATTCGACGTTGTCCGCCGATTTGA
>Ga0209234_1000783_pt1 | contig 11383 bp, 12 predicted proteins | sample GraSoi013_1_20cm_2_FD_185816 | JGI IMG/M metagenome (GOLD analysis project Ga0209234, IMG submission 185816) | Grasslands soil microbial communities from the Angelo Coastal Reserve, California, USA - Sample 08_20_2013_1_20cm (SPAdes) (version 2) | ecosystem: Environmental > Terrestrial > Soil >... | reverse complement strand
GAGCGCGGGGCACGCCTGTTCCGGGTCCACGATGCCGCGCTCGCCTGCGAGGCGCTGCGGGTGGCCGGCGCCACGACGAGCGCAACGTGAACTTCGAAGCCTACGGGTTCCTGATCCCGCGGTTCTGGCCGGACGTGGTCGAGATCCTGCTCGTCGCGTTCGTGATCTACCGCTTTCTGCTGTTCCTGGTGGGGACGCGGGCGATGCAGATCGTGGTCGGCGTCATGATCCTATCGATCGCCTACTTCGCGTCGCTGCTCGCCAAGTTCACGATGATCAGCGCGTTGCTCTCGTACGTGTTCACCTTCGGGGCGTTCGCGGCCGTGGTGGTGTTCCAGCCCGAGCTGCGGAACGCCTTGGCCCGGCTCGGCCAGTCCCGGCTGATGCGCCGTTTTTCGCAGAGCGAGCGCCAGTCGGTGGCCGAAGAGATCGCCGAGGCGATGGACCGGTTGTCGCGCGCCGGCACCGGCGCCATCATCGCCGTGGAGGGCGACATCGGCCTGGAGGAGTTCATCTCCTCCGGCGTCCCGATGGAGGCCAAGGTCTCGGCCGATCTGCTCACCACGATTTTCACGCCCTACTCCCCCCTGCACGACGGCGCCGTGCTGGTGCGTGGCGACCGTATCATCGGTGCCGGCTGTGTGCTCCCCCTCACCCAGTTCAAGGTGGCGGACAAGTCGCTCGGCACCCGTCACCGCGCCGCGCTCGGCCTCTCCGAGGAGACCGACGCCACCGTGCTCGTGGTTTCGGAAGAGACCTCGACGATTTCGGTGGCGAGCCACGGGTTGCTCCACCGCCACCTCACCGCGCCGCAGGTGCGCGACCTCCTGTCCGGCGCGATCGCGCACCTCGAAGGCGGCGAACGAGTTACCGCAGCTGTCAGCTGACCCCCCGATTGTTTCAATAAGCGCTCCGAGCTAATTTCCGCGGTTATGAATTTTGGGGCCCTCCCCGAGCGTCTGGCCCACGTGCGGGCCGAAATCGCTCGGCGGCAGGCGGCCGCTGGCCGGACGCACCCGGTGACGATCGTGGCCGTGACCAAGGGCTTCGGGTTGGACGCAGTCGCAGCGGCGCTCGATGCCGGCCTCGCGGACCTGGGCGAGAACCGGGTGCAGGAAGCGCTGGACAAGCTCGACACGCCGGTGGGGCGGCGGGCCACCTGGCACCTGATCGGGCATCTCCAGAGCAACAAGGCCAAGCTCGTGGCCGGCCGGTTCGCGCTGGTGCATTCGCTCGACTCGGTGGCGCTGGCCGAGGAGCTCGAGCGCCGGGCGGATTTGGCCGGCGCGCGGCAGCGGGTCCTGGTGCAGGTGAACGTGGCGGGGGAGGCGCAGAAGAGCGGGTGCGCGCCGGCCGATGCGCCGGCCGTGGCGCGCCGCGTGGCCGCGCTGCCGCATCTGGCGCTCGAGGGGCTGATGACGATCGCGCCGTTCACCGATGCCCGAGACGTGCAGCGGCGCACGTTCCGCGGGCTGCGCGAGCTGCGGGACGCCTTGCAGGAGGAGGGGCTATGGCTGCCGACGCTCTCGATGGGGATGTCCGCCGACTACGGTACGGCGGTGGAGGAGGGGGCAACGGTGATCCGCTTGGGTACCGTCCTGTTCGGTCCGAGGGAGACGACGCCGTGAGCGAGCCCGCCTTCCATCTCACGCCGCTCGACGTACGGAAGCAGGAGTTCCGGCGCCGCCTGCGCGGGTACGAGCCGCTCGGCGTCGAGGACTTTCGCGCCCGCGTGGCCGACGAGCTGGAGCGGATCCTGCGCGAGAAAGCCGTGCTCGAGGAGCGGCTGGCGGCGCTGGGGGAGCAGCTGCGGGTGTACCGCGACCGCGAGCGCGCCATGAACGAGGCGCTGGTGGCGGCACAGCAGCTGCGCGAGGAGACCCGCGCGGGGGCGGCGCGGGAGGCGCAGGTGATCGTGCGCGAAGCGCAGGCCGAGGCGCAGCGCATCCTGGACGCCGCGCGCACCTCGCACGGCGAGGTCGAACGCCAGAGCGCGGACGTGCAGCGCCAGTTCCAGGCGTACGTGGCCGGATTCCGCGCGCTGCTCGAGCGCCAGCTCGCCGAGCTGCGGGCGCTGGACGGTCAACGCGACGGATGATTCCTGACGCGGTCCGCGCGGTCCAGGCGCGGACCCAGCTCGTGCCGGACGTCGCGATCATTCTCGGCACCGGACTCGGGGGACTCGCCGACGAGATGAGCGTGGAGACCCGGATCCCCTACGGGGAGATCCCCGGCTTCCCGCTGTCGACGGTGGAGAGCCACGCGGGGCGGCTGCTGGTGGGGACGCTGGCCGGGCGGCGCGTCATGGCGATGCAGGGGCGGTTCCACCGCTATGAAGGATACACGCTGGCGCAGATCGCCTTCCCGGTGCGGGTGCTGCGGCAGCTCGGTGCGCGCACGCTGATCGTGTCCAACGCCTGCGGCGGGATGCACCCCTTGTGGAGCCCGGGCGACTTGATGCTCATCGCCGATCACATCAACCTGCTGGGCGACAACCCGCTCGTCGGGCCCAACGACGACCGAGTCGGCCCGCGGTTTCCGGACATGTCCGATCCGTACGACGCCGGTCTGCGCGCGCTGGCGCGCGCCGTCGCGCTGGAGCGCGGGCTCACGCTGCGCGAGGGCGTCTACGTCGCCGTCACGGGTCCGAATCTCGAAACCCGCGCCGAGTACCGCATGCTGCGCGCGCTCGGCGCCGACGTCGTCGGCATGAGCACGGTCCCGGAAGTGATCGCCGCGGTGCACCTGGGCGTCAAAGTGCTCGGGGTGTCGATCATCACCGACCAGTGCCTGCCCGACGCGCTCCTCCCCGCGTCGGTGGAGCAGATCATCGCGGTGGCGCGCGGCGCGGAGCCCAAGCTCTCGGCGCTGGTGCGCGGAGTGCTGGAGCGCCTCAACTGATGGTGTACCGGCTGTTCGATCCCAAGGTCTCGGCGGACGCGCTGGAGAAGCAGCTCCTCGCGGCCTGGAAGCACGAGCGCTTGTTTCAGAAAACGCAGGAGGCCGCCCGGTACGGGCCCCCGTTCGTGTTTTACGAAGGACCGCCGACCGCCAACGGGCGACCGGGCATCCATCACGTCTTCGCGCGCACCATCAAGGATCTGGTGTGCCGCTACCACACGATGTTGGGGCAGGGCGTCACTCGCATCGCGGGCTGGGACACGCACGGCCTGCCCGTGGAGATCGAGGTCGAGAAGACGCTCGGCATCTCTGGCAAAAAGGAGATCGAGGCGTACGGCGTCGAGAAATTCAACCGGCTGTGCCGCGAGAGCGTCTTCACGTACAAGACGGATTGGGAGTCGCTCTCGGAGCGGGTCGGATACTGGCTCGACTACGAGCATCCCTACATCACGTACACGCCCGAGTACATCGAGACGGTGTGGTGGCTGCTCAAGCGGCTGCACGACAAGGCGCTGCTGTACCGGGGCCACAAGGTGCTGCCGTACTGCCCGCGCTGCGGCACGGCGCTGTCGTCGCACGAGCTGGCACTGGGCTACGACGAGGTCCAGACGAATTCGGTGTACGTGACGTTCCCGCTCGCGGGCGATCCCAAACGCCAGCTCGTCATCTGGACGACGACGCCGTGGACGCTGTTGTCGAACGTCGCGGTGGCGGTCCATCCCGACCTGGAGTACGGCGAGTACGAGGTGGACGGGGTCCGTTACGTGGTCGCGGTCGAGCGCGCCACGCACGTGCACGTGGGTGGCAAGCCGCTGGCGGCGGCGCCGCGGGTCGCGGCGTACCCGGGGCGCGAGCTCGTGGGCCAGCAGTATGCGCGACCGCTCGACGTGGTGCCGCTGCCGGCCGAGGGGCGGCGGGCCGTCGTCGTGGCGGGAGGGTTCGTCTCCGCGGAAGAGGGGACGGGGCTGGTGCACATGGCCCCCGCCTTCGGCGCCGACGACTACGCCGCCGCCCAGCAGTACGGCCTCGCCCTCGTGAATCCCGTCGCGCCGGACGGCACGTTCCAGGGTACGCGCTGGGACGAGATCAACGGCAGGCTCGTCACCGACAAGGAGACCAACCGGCTGATCATCGAGCGCCTGAAGCGCGAGGGTCGCTGGCTCGAGACATTGCCGTACACACACACGTACCCGTTCTGCTGGCGCTGCGATTCGGCGCTGATCTATTACGCCCGCAGCTCCTGGTTCGTGCGTACCACGGCGGTGCGCAGCCGCATGCTCGAGGTCAACGCGCAGGTCGGGTGGCACCCGCCCGAGGTGGGGAGCGGGCGGTTCGGCGCGTGGCTGGAGAACAACGTCGACTGGGCGCTGTCGCGCGACCGCTACTGGGGCACGCCGCTCAACGTGTGGGAGTGCGATGCGGAGGCCGAGCACCGCGAGGTGATCGGCTCCTTTGCCGAGCTAGCGGAGCACTGGGGGAAGGGGCTGCCGGCCGACTTCGATCCCCACAAGCCGACGATCGACCAGTACAGCTGGCGCTGCCGCTCCTGCGGGGGCACCATGCGGCGCGTCCCTGAAGTGATCGACGCGTGGTTCGACTCGGGCGCGATGCCGTACGCGCAATGGCACTACCCGTTCGCGCACCAGGCCGATTTCAAGGCCCACTTCCCGGCCGACTTCATCTGCGAGGGGGTGGACCAGACCCGCGGCTGGTTCTACTCGCTCGTCGCCATCGGCGTCGCGGCGTCCGACTCGCTCGTGTACAAGAACGTGATCGTGAACGAGCTGGTCCTCGACGCGCACGGCCAGAAGATGTCGAAGAGCCGCGGCAACGTGGTCAACCCCTGGGAAGTGATCGAGGAGTACGGCGCGGATGCGGTGCGCCTCTACCTGCTCGGCCAGAGCCAGGTGTGGCAGCCGAAGCGGTTCGACCGGCGCCAGGTGCCCGATGTCGCGGGTGGATTCTTGAACACCGTGCGCCACACCTACAACTTTTTCGCGCAGTATGCGGGCGATTGGACGCCGTCCGACGGTGCCGCGGCGGCGGCCGGACGCCCGCTCGCCGACCGCTGGGTGCTGGCCCGGCTGGACGAGGTGGTCGCGGCGGCGCGCGAGGCCTGGAACGACTACGACGTGACGACGGGCGTGCGCGCCATCATGGGGTTCGTGGTGGACGACCTGTCCAACTGGTACGTCCGCACCAACCGGCCGCGCTTTTGGGCGCCGGACCGGGCGGCGGACGCGGCCGCCCTGGCGACGCTGCACGAAGTGCTGGTGACGGCGGCCCGGCTGCTCGCGCCCGTCGCGCCGTTCGTCGCCGACTGGATGCACCGCTCGCTGACGGGAACCTCGGTGCATCTCGCGCCGTTCCCGGCCGATCAGGGGCGCCGCGAGCCGGAGCTACTCGAGGCGATGGCTGCCCATCGGCGGCTGGCGTCCCTGGCGCGCGCCGCGCGGGAAACCAGGAAGCTCAACGTGCGTCAGCCCGTCGCCCGGCTCCAGGTCGCGGTGCCGGCGGCCGTCAAAGGCCCGGCCTTTGCCGACCTGTTAGATATCCTGGCCGCGGAAGTGAACGCCAAGGCCGTCGACGTCGCTGGCTCGGACCACGAGCTCGTGCGGCTCAAGGGGAAGGCCGAGTTCCGCAGCCTGGGGAAGCGGTACGGCAAGGAGACGCCCCGGGCGGCCGCGGTGGTGTCGCAGCTCACGGCGGAGCAGCTCGCGGTGCTCGAACATGGGGACCCCGTGCGGGTGGGGGAGTTCGAGCTCCGGCCCGAGGACGTGGTGGTGACCCGCGAGGTGGTGAGCGACTGGGCGGTCCAGGCCGACGGACCGTACGTCGTCGCCGTCGACCCGCGGCTGTCGGAGGATCTGATTCAGGAGGGCCTGGCGCGCGAGCTCGTGCACCGCGTCCAGCGGCTGCGGAAGGAGGCGGGCTATGAGTACACCACCCGCATCGAGCTGAGCGTGACCGGCGCGGCGGACATCGTAGCGGCCGTGTCGGCGTTTCAGAGCTTCGTCGAGGGCGAGACGCTGGCGCGGAAAATCGTGCTGGGCGCCGTGTTCGACGACGCGGACGTGACGCGAGAAATCGACATCGAAGCGCGCCGGGTGACGATAGCGCTCCGGCGCCATGACGGACGAAAGGGCGGTACGCGATAATGCCGGCGAAATCCAAGGCGAAGACGACCAAGGGTGGTCTGAACAAGAAGCAGCTGACCCATCTCGAAAAGCGGCTGCTCGAGGAGCGCGCCCGCGTGATGAAGGAGCTCGGCTATTACGGCGAGTCCTTCAACTCCAGCCTGCAGGCGTCGGATGGCGATCTCTCGAGCTACTCCTTCCACATGGCGGACCAGGGCACCGACGCCATGGAGCGCGAGAAGGCGTTCCTGTTCGCCTCGCAAGAGGGCCGCTACCTGTGGCACGTCAACCAGGCCCTGCGACGCCTGTACCAGACGCCGGAGAAGTTCGGCAAGTGCGAGCAGTGCGGGGAGGACATCCTGTTCGAGCGGCTCGACGCACTGCCGCATGCGCGGCTCTGTATCAAGTGCAAGGCCAAGGAGGAAGATGGCAAGCGGCGTTGACCGGCGCGTGTTCTGGGGAACGGCCGCCGCGGTCGTCGTCGCGGACCTCGCCACCAAGCTGGCCGCGGAGGCGTGGCTCGCCCCCACGCGGCCAATCCTCGTGGTCGGCGACTACGTGCAGCTGCGGCTGGTGTTCAACCAGTGCGCGGCGTTCGGGCTGTGCCTCGGCGCCTACTCGCGCTGGATCTTCTTCGGACTCGCGATCGTCGCCCTGCTGGTGCTGCGGTCGATGGTGCTGGCGGCCCGCCCCGGCGACCGCTTCCGCGTCGTCGCGCTCGCGCTGGTGTGCGCCGGCGCCGTCGGCAACGTGATCGATCGCGTCCGCAGCGCCCGGGGCGTCGTCGACTTCGTCGACGTGGGGATCGGGAGCGCGCGCTGGCCGACCTTCAACGTCGCCGACTCCGCCATCACGGTCGGCGCGATCGCGCTCGCGGTCTCGCTCTGGCTCGAGGGCCGGGCGCAGGAGCGGGCGAAGGAGGCCAGGGCGGCCGAGCCTTGATGGCCGCCGTCACGTTCTGCGTCGTCGTCCCCGAGACCGAGCGTCTCGACCGCTTCCTCGCCGATCAGCTCGCCCTGTCCCGCACCGTCGCCGCCCGTCTCATCGCCGACAAGCACGTCACGCGCGACGGCCGCCCGCTGCGCCCCTCCGCCCTGCTCGAGCGCGGGGCCGTGGTGACGGTGGAGCTGCCGCCCGACGCGCCGGCCCCGTCGAGCTACGCTCCCGCCCACCGCGACCTCACCTTTGCCTACGAAGACGAGCACCTCGCGGTGCTCGACAAGCCCGCCGGGCTGGTGGTTCATCCCGGTCCCGGTCACTGGGACGACACGCTCGTCAACGTGCTGGTCGGGCGGGGCACGGCGCTGGCGCAGGGAGCCACCGAGGGACGGCCCGGCATCGTGCACCGCCTCGACCGCGACACGTCGGGGCTGTTGCTCGTCGCCAAGACCGACACGGCGCACCGCCGCCTCGCGCGCATGATCGAGCGGCGCGAGGTCGAGCGGGTGTACGCGGCGCTCGCGTGGGGTCACTTCGCGAACAGTCCGGTGGACATCGAGGCGCCCATCACGCGTCACCCCAAGGATCGCAAGCGGATGACGGTGCTCGCGGGCGGACGCCACGCCGTCACGCACGTGCGTGTGATCGCGCGCTTCGCTCACGTCGACCTGGCGCGGCTCACACTCGGGACCGGGCGCACGCACCAGATCCGCGTGCACCTGGCGCACGTAGGACACCCCGTCGTGGGCGACCGCGAATACGCGTTCGGCGGCAGCCGCCGCGTCACGCCGTCGTCGCGCCAGGCGGCGGAGCGCCTCGAAGCGCTCGCGCCGCGCCAGCTGCTGCACGCGACGTTGCTCGCGCTGGTCCACCCGGTGACCGGCGCGCGGCTCGTGCTCCGCTCGGAGTGGCCGCCCGACTTGCTGCCGGCGCTGGCCGACGCGGCCGCCGATGCGACTTTGCTTGCTCAACGCAACCCCTTGCAGTATCTTGGCTTCTTCGCTTCGGATGAGTGACGCCGGGGTCGTCCGACTGCTCGTTTTTCGGGTAGGCAGCCTGGTCTGTGCGGCCGAGGCGGAGCGGGTCCGTGAGATCCTGCCGCGGCTCGCGCCCACGCGGATCCCCGGGGCGCCGCCCGTCGTGGCGGGCCTGGTCAACGTGCGGGGAACCCTGGTCACGGTGGTCGAGGGATGGCGGGCGTTGCGCCAGCCCGAGCCGCCCGGCGATGCGAGTCCCGGGACCACGGTCGTGCTCGAGGTGGGTGTCGGGAAGCAGGTCCTCGGCTTCACGGTGGACGAAGTGGTGGACCTCCTCTCGGTGGGTGGGGAGGCGCTGGAACGCCGGCAGGCGCTGCCCGGCATCGATCCGACCCTGGTGCGGGCCGTCGGGCGCCGTGCCGGTCAACTCTTCGTGGTCCTCGATACCGACGCGCTGCTAACCCCCATTCTGTCTTCCTAGGGAGGATGTGTGAGCCACAGTGTCCTCGTCTGCGACGACGCCATCTTCATGCGGACGATGATCTCGGACATCCTGGCCCAGGCTGGCTTCGAGATCGTGGGAGAAGCGGAGACGGGGTCTCAGGCGGTACAGAAATACCGAGAGCTCAAGCCCGACCTCGTCACCATGGACATCGTCATGCCGGACATGGGCGGGATCGATGCCGTGCGCGAGATCGTCAAGCAGGATCCCGACGCGAAGATCCTCATGTGCAGCGCGATGGGCCAGCAGGCGCTGGTAGTCGAGGCGATCCAGGCGGGGGCGAAGGACTTCGTCGTGAAGCCGTTCCAGCCGTCGCGCGTCCTCGAAGCCGTGCAGCGGGTCCTCGGCTGATTCCATGGACCTCTCGCAGTACGCCGAGCTGTTCCTGGCCGAGAGCCGGGAGCACCTGAGCGCCTGCAACCAGCTGCTGCTCGATTGGGAGCGCGCCCCCGCCAATGCCGCGCCCGTGGGCGGGCTGTTCCGCGCCGTGCACACCGTGAAGGGCATGGCCGCGACGATGGGCTACGCCCGCGTGACCGATCTCGCCCACCGCACCGAGAATCTGCTCGATCTGCTGCGCCGCGGGTCGCGGCCCGCGACCGACGAGCTGCTGCAGCTCCTGTTCCGGGCGCGGGACGCACTCGAGACGGCGGTGGAGCTGTCGGTGGTGGGGCGGGAGGACGAGCTCGACATCGCGGAGGTCGTGGCCGATCTGGAGGGCGCGGCCGCGCTGCTCGCGGGACCCGCGCGGCCGACGGGGGCCCGCGCGCCGGCGACCGCGCCGGCGGCGGGACCAGGGCGGTTGGTGCAGGTGACGCTGCGGGCCGAGGCGCCGCTCAAAGGCGGGCGCGCGCTGCTCGCCCTCAAGCGGGCGCAGGGGCTCGGGGCCGTGCAGGGCGTCACACCGCCGCAGGCGGCGTTCGAGTCCGACGACTTCGACGGTCGGTTCAGCTTCCGGATCGACTCGCCCGCCGCCGCGGCGGAGATCGAGCGGGTGGTGCGCGGCGCGGGCGACGTGGAGCACGTATCGGTCGCGGGTGAGGAGCGCCGGGCCGCGGCCCCGCGCGCGACGGCGGCAGGGGGAGCCGCGCCGGAGGCGACGCCGGAAAAGAGCCGGCACATCCGGGTGGATCTGCGGCGGCTGGACGAGCTGATGGACTTGATCGGGGAGCTGGTGACGGCGCGCGGCCGGCTGAACGAGCTCGCGGCGGCGCGGCGCGATCCCGCGGTCGACGACGTCGCGATCCAGATCTCGCGGCTCTCGGCGGACCTCCAGGCCGGAATCATCCAGGCGCGCATGACGCCGGTGTGGCAGGTGTTCGACCGATTTCCCCGTCTGGTGCGCGATCTCGCGCGCGAGCTGGACAAGCAGGTGGCGTTCCGCGTGGAGGGAAAGGAGATCGAGCTCGACCGTGCGATCCTCGACGAGTTGGGCGACCCGTTGCTGCACTTGCTCCGCAACGCGGTGGACCACGGCATCGAAACGCCGGCCGAGCGGCGGCGCCGCGGCAAGCAGCCCGAAGGCGAGATCGTGCTGGCCGCGGTGCGCGAGCGGGCGAGCGTGGCGATCAGCGTGAGCGACGACGGGCGCGGCATCGACCGCGCCGCGATATTGGCGCGGGCGCAGCGCGAAGGGCTGGTCGACCCCCACGCGGAGGCGCTGTCGGACGACCAGCTGTTGCGGGTGCTCGCGCGTCCCGGGTTCTCGACCGCGGACGCGGTGACCAGTGTGTCGGGGCGCGGGGTAGGTATCGACGTGGCCGTGACGCGGATCCGCGCGCTGGGCGGCTCGATCGACATTCGTACCGAGGCGGGCAAGGGAACGAGCTTCGTGCTGCGGCTGCCGGTGACGCTGGCGATCGTCCGGGCGCTCATCGCAGGCGTCGGCCGGGAGCGCTACGCGCTGCCGCTGACGTACGTGGCGGAGACGGTCGAATTCGGGGTGCAGCCGACCACCATCGTGGAAGGGCGCGAAGCCATCGTGCTGCGCGACCGCGTGATCCCGCTGGTGCACCTGCGGCGCATGCTGGGCGTGAGTGGGGAGGCCCCGGCGCGCTGCCCGATCATCGTGCTCGAGATGGGCGAGCGCCGGAGCGGCATCGTCGTGGACGGGATGCTGGGCCAGCAGGAGATCGTCGTGAAGGGCTTCGACCCGCCGCGGGGGACGCTCCCGGTGTTCAGCGGAGCGACCATCATGGGCGACGGGATCCCGGCGTTGATTCTCGACGCCGGCGGGCTCGTCTAGGCTCTCGGGAGGCGGCATGGAGGATGTGCGGGATCTGAAGGAGCTGCAGATCGACGCCCTGCGCGAGGTGGCCAACATTGGGGCGGGTCACGCCGCCACGGCGTTGTCGCAGCTCACGAACAGCCGGATCATGATCAGCGTGCCGCAGATCAACATCGTGCGGCTGGAGGAGGTCCCCGACTTGCTGGGTCACCCGCAAGAGGTGGTCGCCGCCGTGCTGATGCACATGTTGGGGGACCTGACCGGGCGGACCCTGCTCTTGTTCCCCGAGGCGATGGGGCGCCGGTTGTGCGACATGCTGCTGCGCCGGCCGATCGGCACGACGGCCGCGTTCGGCGCGCTCGAGCAGTCGTGCCTCAAGGAGGCCGGCAACATTCTCGCGGGCGCCTACATGAACGCCCTGTCGGACTTCATGGGCATGCTGCTCCTGCCCTCGGTGCCGAGCCTCGTGGTGGACCTGTCGGCCGCGGTGCTCACCACCACGTACCTCAACTTCGGACACGAGCGCGACTTCGTGTTCTGCGTCGAGACCGAGTTCTCCATCGCCTCGGCCGAGGGGCTGCAGGGCCACTTCCTGCTGCTTCCCGATCTGGCGTCGCTCAAGGCCATTTTTGACGCCATCCGCCTGAGCTGACCCGTGACGGCGCCGGCGCTCTCGGAACGCGACCTCGCCGTCCTCCGA
>Ga0209234_1000782_pt1 | contig 11416 bp, 9 predicted proteins | sample GraSoi013_1_20cm_2_FD_185816 | JGI IMG/M metagenome (GOLD analysis project Ga0209234, IMG submission 185816) | Grasslands soil microbial communities from the Angelo Coastal Reserve, California, USA - Sample 08_20_2013_1_20cm (SPAdes) (version 2) | ecosystem: Environmental > Terrestrial > Soil >... | reverse complement strand
ACAGCAATATGGCAACTATCAGCAGGGAGGCTATCAACAAGGTGGTTACCAGCAGGGGCCGTATGGAGTGCCTCCTGGCACCCAGAGCCCCCTTGGCCCGACCTCAATGGGAATGTCGCCCAACGTGGAAGCTGGCCTGAGTTACCTTTTCGGCTGGATAACGGGCTTGATTTTCTTCTTAGTGGAGAAGCAGAATCGTTTTGTGCGCTTCCACGCGATGCAGTCTCTCCTGTTCTTTGGCGGCCTGACGGTGATCAACATTCTTCTCAATTTCATCGGCGGTTTCGGTGTTCCTGGATTAGGGGTGCTTGCGGCCCTCGTTGGCGTTGTAGGATTTGTAGGCTGGATCGTACTTTTGATCAACGGCTTCCAGGGCAAGTACTTCAAGTTGCCTATTGTTGGGGATTACGCTGAGAAATATGCAAACCAGGGCACGCCAGGAATGTAGGCAGTGGCAATAACTCCTTGAGAGGGGTTGTAATGCAAGCAAGAGACTTCTACGCATTTGACAGATTTGTGTGTAGGAGTCTCTTCCTTTTGGCTCCCTCCAACTTTGTAGGGTCCTTTACGTAGTATATAATAGGTTAGAGAAACCTGAGAAAAGGATTTACTACAATGGGACAGGATAAGAATTCAGAGGAAGAATATAGAACTGGTTATGGCGGCTACGGTCGGTATACTGCGCCGCAGCAACCAGGCAGTGCGAACACCCCTGGCAGCGGGCAGCAATATGGGCAGCAGAGTGGCGGTCAGCAGTCTTCCTATAGCCCACAGGGGAGCCCACAACAGCAGGGCTATCAACAGTCCTCCTATGGGCAGCAGTATCAACAGCAAGAGTACGAACCTGGCAGCACGAGCAGCACAAGCAACACGAGCAATACAGGCAGTACCTATCAACCACCGTTTAGCGCGACACAGGGTATGAGCGCTCAAGGTCCCACCTCCACGGGTTTGAGTGCCAGGACGGAGGCTATCCTGGGTTATCTCTTCTGGTGGTTAGGAGGCCTGGTTTTCTTCGTGATCGAGAGAAAAAATCGCTTTGTGCGTTTTCACGCCGCCCAGTCTATCATCTTTTTTGGTGGCGTCTCCGTGCTGCTGGAAGTTCTACATCTCATCAGCCTTATTCCGCTGCTGGGCTTCCTGTTGGCAATCCCCCTCTCATTTGCCAGCACCATTATTACCGTCATTGCTATCCTCACCTGGCTCTTCATGATGTTCCAGATGTATCGCGGCCGCAACTTTAGAATACCTATCGTGAGCGAATACGCGGATAGACTTGTCGATAGATTCACCTCAAAGAAGAAGAAGGCTACGGTATAGAAATGGGCTAGCCCCTCCTCAAGGTCGATCCCTTGCGGTCGCCCTTGAGGAGGGGCTAGCCCAGGCTGACCATAGTAGCTATAAAATTGCCTCCCTTCTTTCACTATGCTATACTTGGCCCCGAATAGTGAGAAGGGAGCTTTTTTTATTTGCAGAATATCAGTACCGATAGATGAGTGTGGCTAATGACTATTACCGTACAAGAAATCACCGATAGAGAACAGTGGAACGGCTTTTTGACCAGCCAGCCGCGCGGTCACCTGCTGCAATCCTATGAGTGGGGAGAATTGAATCGTTACCTGGGCGGAAATATCTACCGCCTGGGTGCCCTGGAGAATGGGCGCATGGTGGGGGCGCTGATGCTATCGGTCGCACAGGTCCCCCTGCCTGTATCGCTGCCGGGGATACGCCTGAACTGGCTCTATGGCTCCCGCGGCCCTACCGTAGAGCATCCTGCTTCACCAGCGCTGCGCGCTCTGCTTGAACAGGCCCACGTACTTGCTCGCAAAGAGCGGGCGGTAGTCCTGCGCCTGGAACCAAATATAGCTGACGATGACCCGGCTATAGATGACTGGCTGGCAGCGTACCGCGCGCTCGGCTTTCAGATCAACCCGACGGCTATGCATGGTAGGCGCAGCTGGGTGCTGGATATTCGTCCCAGCGCCGAAGAACTGCTTGCCAACTTTAAAATGACCTGGCGACAGAACGTACGCAGCGCCGAGCGTAAAGGCGTGGTCATCCGCGAGGCTGAGAACGATGCCGATTTCGACGCCTATTACGAGCTTTTGAAGGTAACGAGCGAGCGCGATGCCTTCTTCATTCACCAGAAAGACTATCACCGCGAGATCCTGCGCCAGTTCGCCAGCAAAGGGGACGCGGTCCTCTACCTGGCCGAGCATGAAGGAGAGACCATTGCCGCCAAAGTGCTCATACGCTTTGGTGATTGGTGTTGGGATATGTTTGGCGCCTCGTCCAACAGCAAGCGCAACCTGAAGGCGACCTATCTCCTGCAGTATCGCTGCCTGCAGTGGGCAAAATCGCGCGGGTGCAGCTACTTCGATTTTCGCACGATCCCCGAAATTTTGGAACCAGGCGAGGAAATGTGGGGCGTCTATGAATACAAAAAAGGCTTTGGCGGTTTCTCCAGGCTGAACATGCCTACGCAGGATTACGTCTATCGTTCGCTGGTCTACAATGCCTGGCGCAACTTTGTTGCGATGCGCCGCGCCAGACGTCATGCCGAACGCAAAAAGGTTGAATTAGAGAGAGCCGCCAGAGGGAAGAACTAGCGCTGTCGCTTATTGAAAGACAGACTGCAACGCCGCTAGCGCGGCTACCTGCGGTCAGCAGTCTGAAAGGAATGTATGGAAGCGCGTCTGATTACCGACCGCCAGCAATGGGATGAGTTTGTGGCGGCCTCGAAATGCTGTAATATAACACAATCGTTTGAGTGGGGCGAGTTGGCGCCGCACCTGGGTGCGGAGGCGATGTATGCAGGCGTCGTCGATGAACAGGGTAACCTGTGTGCCGCGATGCTGGTGCTCATCTCTACCGCCCCGGTGCTGCACAGGACCTATTTCTATGCCCCACGCGGCCCGGTTATCGATGATCCTGACTCTCCTGCTATGACTGTGCTGCTCAACTTCGTCAAAGCGGAGGCGCACAAGCGTGGAGCTTTCATGCTCAAGGTCGAACCCAGTGTGGCCGATGGTGATGAGCGCTGGTTAAGCGCTTTGCAAAAACGTGGCTTTCGTACCACTCCTTACGCCAGCCATATTCGCGACGAGTGGGTGCTGGATATCCGGCCCGACGAAAAAAAGCTGCTCGCAGATATGAAGGAGAAATGGCGCTATAACATCCGGTTGGCAGCGCGTAAGGGTGTTACGGTGCGGCGTGGCGAGGGACAGGCTGACGTAGATAGCTTCTATCGCATCTATCGGACCACAAGCGAGCGGGACCAGTTCTTTATTCATAACAAAGCACATTACGAGGATGTCATGCGCCTGTACAGCGAAGGTGATCGTGCGGCCCTTTTCCTGGCAGAGTATGAGGGAGAGGCTATCGCGGGGATCATTGTGCTGCGTTTCGGACGTTGGAGTTGGTACATGTACGGGGCTTCATCCAACGAGCAGCGTAACCTGATGCCCAACCACCTGTTGCAGTGGAATGGGATACAGTGGGCTAAAGCGCACGATTGCTGGTATTACAATTTTCGTGGCATTCCAGATGTTTTGGAGGAGGGCCGGGAGCTGTGGGGGGTCTACGTCTTCAAACGTGGCTTCGGTGGATACGCGATACGCTCGTTGATTACTCATGACCTGGTCTATCAACCGCTGCTGTATGGCGCGTACAGGCGTTTGCTGGACGTGAAACGGTGGAGGGATGAGAGGCAGAGAGTGTCGCAGAAGTCCCCTTTAGTTATTCCTCATTGAGTAGTACTTGCTCGATGATGTTGAGCCTCAGGCTAGAAATCTCTCGTACATCGCTGAAATCCTGGGGATAGAAGTGTGCAATTTCTTCTGGCTTGAGGCCACAATGAAAGAGCAGATAGGCTAATCGCTGCTCCCGTGTGTCGGAAAGCAACGTTAGCATGTTGTTCCATACCTCATCACTGTTGCCATGGACTGCTGTGACCGACTCCCCCGGATAACCATGCACCTCTATAGGAAACTCTCTCGAACGTGTGTAGGTCCTTAATGTATCGATGATGACAGCATTCAGGCTCGCTCGTAAGTACTTTAGCACAGCAGCGAGAGTGCTAAATTCTAACTCCTTATGATGGGCGGTTGCCTGCCACAAACATTTAAATGCCTCGGCTACATAGTACTCCTCTTTTTGATAGCGACACGCCTCCTCCCTCCTGGGATGAAGACGTATCCAGCTAAGCCCTAACCCGCTAAAACGCTGCTGCAACTGCTCTCTTGCATGCTGGTCACTCTTTAGGAGCGCGCGACGAAACATATCCAGGCAATACTGCTCATCGGACGTATCGTGAATGACCAGTGAGAAATCACTCTGGGGAGTCGCGGCAAGGTTTTCATCCCGGTTGGAATGGGATGCAGGTACTGGATTATTCATCATGTCAAGCCTCTTTGACCACTACTTTTAGCTTTTGCGTACTTTTTGTATATCCATTATGACGCACTCGATAGACCAAAACCCTACAGGTATTGCGTCTATAAAGTGGATTCAGGGTAGAGAAGCGATTATGAACTTTCACAAAATAAACCGAGATCATACAGTAGGTGCCGATTTATCGTGCACATGGCCGATTGATCGGCCCTGCGTGGATCTTTCGGTCTCCGATGTATTGTGTGAAAACTCATATTCTGTACGAGAATATATTCGCTCTCTAAAATTCCCTCGAAAATTGTAGGGTTCGATTTCCCGTAAACGTCATTGAAGATAAGAAGGATGCAACCTTTTTTGAGGAGGAACATGCCTGATGTCACAATCAGCACGTGACCCTACCGTTGCCCCTGTGCTCACTGACACAGTGTGGTTTGTGGAAGTAGTGCGAGATGCACAGGCAGGAAACCTGTCGGCCTTCGATACTTTGTTTCAGTACTACAACGCTCGCATATGCACATACCTGGCACGCATGATAGATAATGATGAAGAGGGGCGTGATCTCGCTCAAGAAACGTTTATCAAGGTCTGGCGAGCATTACCTGGGATGAATGATGTGCCCCAGTTCGAAACCTGGCTCTACCGTATTGCCACAAATACGGCCATTGACCATCTGCGCCGTCGGAAGTTTCGCTGGCCGCTCAGTAAAAATCACGAAGCGGACGACACATCACAGTTCCTACGCATAGCAGGACCAGAAAAGCAGATCGAGGAGGCGGAACTCATCAAAATGGCCCTGGCACAAGTATCGCCACACTACCGGGCATGCCTACTTTTGCAATACGTTGCCGGTTTCACACAGCGCGAGATCGCTCAATCACTGAACCTCAGTGAAAAGAGTATCAGCATTTACGTTGGCCGAGGGTGTGAACAATTTCGCCAGGCCTATGAACGCCTGGAAAACGGACAAGATGCTACAAGGAAAAGGAGATCAACCCCATGAAAAACCCGATGCTCATGCCTTGCGCCGGTTGGGTGGAAAAACTTGCTGTTAAATATCCAGACGACCTTTCATTTGCTGATCGTGTTGCGCTCAATGAACACCTGGCATCATGTCCGGCGTGTGATACCATTCACTCTGCCTACCAGGCAATGGGAGGTTGCATATGTAACTTGCCTCCTGTCGAACCACTATCCCGTCTCCCATATGAGCTATTGCAATGTGAGAAACGTTCTGCCCCTCGTGTAGAGCAATTGGAAACAACGGCTCCTGGCATCCTACTATGGCTGAAATCCCTCTCAGAGATAATGCTGGTTCGTCCTCTGCGGCAGCTAACTCCGGTCAAAAGTGGTCTTTTGCAACAAGCAGCTAAGATGGGTACGACAATATTATCTTTTGTACATAGCTGTACTCATGGGTTGAATGTGTTGGAGAGAATACATGCTGCTCTTACTCACTTACATCAAAGGGTAATCTACGTTAGCTCAGACGACCACCATTTTTACGCATTGCGAAATGATACAAGTTCTATCCTCTGGAAATATAAGAAAAGTGATGTGTTTTTCTCCTCTCCAACAGTGAAGAATGGAGTGGCCTATCTAACTTCGTTTAATGCCCAGATGTTCCTATTCAGTGCGCAGTGGCGAGCCGGTGGCGACTCCTTCCTGTGGAAGGAGTGAATGAGAGAATGCGGGCCCTTGCTTTTTCTGCATTGTTTGACTATACTTCAGCGACGGGTTTTAGAGGCAGGGGAGGGAGAGTAGAAACGCACAATATCGAGCCCGTGCTCAAGAGGAGAATGACTATGGCAGACATGCCCGTTACACCAACAAATACAGCGCCAATGCGTGTGCTTTTCCTGTGCACCCATAATTCCTCGCGCTCACAGATGGCGGAAGGCCTCCTGCGGGCGCGTGGTGGAACGCGTTACCAGGTGTTCAGCGCGGGAACGCACCCGCGCGCGGTGCATCCCCTGGCGATCAAAGCGATGGCGGAACTGGGCATCGATATCAGCGAAGAGGCCGGTCACAGGGCAAAGGGGATCGACGACTTTGCCGATGCGCCACCGATGGACCTGGTGGTCACGGTCTGCGACGAGGCCGCCGAGGAGTGCCCCTACTTCCCGCGCGCCCGCAGGCAGGAGCACTGGGGTTTTCCTGACCCGAGCGCGGCCACTGGTTCTGAAGAAGAGCGCCTGGCTATCTTCCGGCGGGTGCGCGATGCCATTGCCGCACGCATCGAGGCGTTCCTGCAACAGGATCAAGAACGGGCAGCGACATGAGCACGAAGCCTCTTCTCCCTTACCTTCCTGTTCGCAATTCTTGTAGCGTTGTCAGTCTTTCTCTGGCGAGGGGGTTATCTGGGTTGACTTTGGCCAGGTTGCGGTAGACGCGGCTGGCCTGCTCGTACTCGCCCACGGATTGATAGGTCTGGCCGAGCAGATCATAGGCCTCGTAGTTGTTGCGGTCGATGGTGATCAACTGCTGGAGCGCGGCCACGGCTTCCTTGACTTGTTTTGTATCAAAGTAGTGGCGTGCGATCACGATCTGGTACTGGACAGCCTCTTCGGAGAGACCTTGCTGGATACAGTAGCCAACGATTTCGCGCAAGAGCTCCAACGAGTCAGGTATGAGTTCGACGGCCCGGCGTAGATTATCCAGGGCTTCCTCTGGTTCGCCCATCGCGGCATAGATGTTGCCAATGCGCTGCAAGATCGCTCCCTCGAGGTCAGACTGACCGCGGCGCTGGTAGATGTCGGCAAGCAGGCGCAGTTCCGCGATGGCCTCATCCAATAGGCCGCGGTTCAGATAGATCTCCGCAAGATCTTTGTGCGGTCGAGGATCCTGAGGAGCCATGCGTATCATCTCATTTAAGACACTGAGAGCGTTCTCGGTCTGGCGTTTGCTGCGGTAGTGGTGCACCAGGTCAACGTATTCCTGCAGCGCGCTTTCGATATCGCCCTGGCGCGCGGAAATCTCAGCGAGCGCGGAGGAAACCTCGTCCTGGTGGGTGGTGGACTGCTTGACCTGGCGCAAGATGGCCTGCATCTGCTCCTCTCTGCCCATGCGCCCGTAGGCTTTGGCGAGCAGCATGGAGATCTCTACCTCGGGAGCCTGGTGCTCTTCGCCTTCTTCGCGCGGGCGCGCGGCCCAGTTGCTGGGATCTATCGATCCTGTCGCATTGCGTCGCACCGTCTGGAGGGCCTGCTCAAGCTGCTGGATAGCATCATCGGGCTTGCCCTGGCTCAACAAGCATTGAGCGGTGCTGACGCGTGCCAGCACATCGACCGCGCTATCACGCATGGCCAGCTGGTAGGCATCGATGGCTTTGTCAAATTGACCGGCCTGCTGGTGGATCTGTCCAAGGGCGAAGCGGACATCAGCATTGTTGGGATACGCCTCTGCCGCCTGGTTATACTCGCGGACAACCGCTTCGTATCTTCGCTGACCCTCGCCGCGCAGGTGCCAGCGAATGCGGGAGAGTCCCTCGAGCGTGGTGGCGCGCGCGGCTCCTACCGTAGTAATCTTGGCGATATGCAAACGTACCAGGGCTGTGATATTGCGCGGGTCCACTTGCAGCACTCGTTGGTACTCCGCCACAGCCTGCTGACTTCGTCCCAACTTCTGCAGGGCAAGGGCATAGTTCAGGCGCGTGGGCACGCTGGTAGGGCTCTCTTGCAGGGCCTGCTCAAGTTCGGTCAGGGCGCGATCCATGTAGCCTAGACGCAGGTATGATTCAGCCGCCAGCGTCCGTTCGCGCAGCAGGTCTTCTTTGTTTCCCTGCGACGAGAGCAGATTGATCAGGCGCATACGATAGGTGAGGTTATTCGGTTCCAGTTGCAGGATGCGACGATAGGTAGCAATAGCGTCGTCGAGGCGGCCATTGACGACATAGGTATCGACAAGAATGGCATACTTGGTAATGGCCTGTTCGACTTTTCCCTGGCGCACGTAGATCTCGCACAGCACCTGGTGAACATCCAGGTACTGTGGCGCAATATCGATCACATGCAGGCATTCCTCGGTAGCCGGGGTGAGCAAGCCATGATTAATATAACTCTGGATATCCTGCATGGATTGTACTACCTGCAAGCGGATGTGTTCAGGTAGAGAAGCAGTACTGGCCAAAACCGCTTCCGCGACCTGTTTTAAGGCTTCGTCTTTGTTACTGGCACCAGCCATCTGGGTCAGCAAATCTACAGCGCCATTGCTCTCCCTGGCAGGTGGAGTTTGCAGGACCGGGCTGATCTGCTCCAATTGCTGCGAGATCACCGGCAAAACAGGTACAGACGGTGGCGTCTGATCTGCTGGATCTGTCCACGTGGGTGCCGCTATTTCCTGCGAAGATTGCATCGCCGGGAGTTGTGGATCCTCCGGCGGGATGATACGGGTCGCGTTGCCAGGTTTTGCATCTCCCGTTAGCCATGAAGACGAGTCCTGGTCGGCAGGGTTCACGACTCTGGTCTCCGTTGAGGAGATTGATTCGCCTATTGGCCCGGATGGAATGCGCTGCTCAGTCGTAGGTTGCTCGTCGATCGGGGGCTGTTGTGGTGCAGGCGCGGGGTTCGCGGCTGGTTTATTGATGACCTGCGTTTTATCGGCATCACTCAAGATACCGGTCAGCCAATCCGGCAATTCTCCGCCTGCGTTGTTATTCGTCACTCCAGGTATCGATACCTGCGGTGACGCCGGCAACTGTGCCGAAGCGGGTGGTGGCGCGTTGTGCGGCATATTCCCGGCGCTAAAGGTCATCGTTGCGGCATCTTGCAGGGGCTGTTGCTGCGCTGGAGGCGTAACAGGCCGCCCTGGGGCAGACCCATTCATGAGCTGTTGCATCATAAACTCGACCTGGGCGACCTTGTCATTCCAGCCGCGGCTGCGCAGGAAACCCAGCAGGGCATTGTAGACCGTCAAGGCCTGTTCCTGCTCCCCTAAGGCACGGTGAGCTTCTGCCGCTTCCTGGCAGAGCTGAACCAGCTGGTCAGACTCTTCAACGGTCAGGGCGTCGAGGTTCACGCGGTCAACGGCCTCATCAAAATGGACCGTCGCTGTGCGCAGGTCTCCGCGCGCGCGATAGCACTGTCCCAATGCATAGTAACAAGAAAGTGCGTAATCGGGGTCATTGAGCAGTAGCTGGAATTGACTGATAGCCTCATCCCAGCGCTGCTGCTCTTGATACAGCCAGCCTAAAAAGTATCGCGCGTCTGGCCGATCAAAGCCACTCTCCAGGATCTGTTCACAGAGGTCGATAGCATCATTAAAACGACCCTGAGTCTGAAAGGTTTGAGCCTGTTTCAACACACCGGTGACCTGGCTAGCAGTAATGCGCCTGCGTGGAGATGATTCCATGCCGCCAGCCATGCCCGCATTGGCGTAAGATGGCCCAGGATTACCCACACCGTTAAAATTGGCCGCGCTACCCATATTACCCATGTTGCCTGTATTCCCTCCGCTAAAGTTGCCCGTTGCGGCCGTCTCGGCCATCGGACTACCTGAAAATGCTAAAGAGCCTGATGGCGCGCCAGCCATCGTACCCGTTACCGCTGAAAACGCTGCCCCTGCTGCCGAGTGAGGGCCTGAATGTTGCTGCTTATGCCCATTCATCGACGAGAGCAGCTGCTTTGCCTGTTTATTTGAAGCGTCCGCGCGCAGGACTTCTTCGCACTGTGCGCGAGCCGCTGTAACGTCATTGCGTTGAAGGTATCCTTGAGCGGCAGCCAGGCGCTCCTGGATCATAAAGGCGATATCTTTTTTCCCGTAGTAGTAGGCTGCGAGACGCTCATGTGGCTCGGGGTCGCCAGGAGACAACTGAACAGCCTTTTGCCAGGCCGCTTCGGCTCGAGCACCTTGACCGGCCTGCGAGTATAGATCCGCCAGGTGGAGATACGCGAGGTATGCATCGTCGCGCCGGTTAAGAATGCCATAGAGCTCAGCTGTCTTGCTCAAAGCGATAATGTTGCTATGATCACGCTTCAGCGTATATTCATATTCGTCGAGAGCTTTCTGCCACTGCTTGGTCTGCATGTAGCAGAAACCTAGTCCGCCACGGGCCATCGCGTCATCTGGGAACTCTACTAGTGCTCGTTGGTACTCCTTTGCGGCCTCCGCCCACTGACTATCCCAACGGTATCGGTCTGCTGCGTTCATCGCCGTACTGAAGGCTTGTCTGTTCCCAGGCATTAAAGGTTCGCTTTCTCACATGATATTACAAAAGAGAGGCACGACGTATCGCACCGCCCAAACTCAACTGTAAACTCAACTGTCTAGTTAAATCTAGGTTACTACAAAACTTGTTTTACGCCTCTTTTTTTGGTACTAAAGTACCTTTTGTCCGGTAGGGCAATTTGAGGTATTACCCGCGGTAATTGATGAATTGTAAGGCTACCGGGTAATCTTTTTGCTTGAGCAGGGCGATTACACCTTGCAACTCGTCGCGGCTTTTGGCCGTCACTCGCACGGCATCTCCCTGGACTTGTGGACGCACTTTGGGGTTGTTGTCACGGATGTACTTGCTTATCTCTTTGGCGAGTTCCTGTGAAATCCCCTGTTGCAATTCAATGACCTGGCGTACTCTGCCACCAGCCGCGTTCTCCTCTTTTCCCGGTTTGAAAATCTTTAAGGAGAGGTTGCGACGAATCGCTTTCGATTCAAGGATATCCCGTACATTTTTGAGCGTAAGTGAACTATCGGTGAGGATAGTGATGCTCGTTTTACTGAGCGTTATCTCGGTTTTTGTATCTTTCAAATCGTAACGAGTATGGACCTCTCGTCGTGTCTGGTCAATGGCGTTGACCAGTTCCTGCTCGTCGAATTGTGAAACTATATCAAATGAACTATCTCCAGCCATGGTATTCCTCTCTTTGGCGTGTAACTGGTACAGAATGGCTACCAGGAGATATTTCCTCTCCCATGTCCTCGACTGACCGATAGTCTACTCTACCTGTGTGTCTATTGGGCATTGTAGCGCATTTTTTCGGTATTTGCTATTATACCCCCCAAGTCTCTCACTGTGATATGATAAAAACTG
>Ga0209234_1000781_pt1 | contig 11425 bp, 13 predicted proteins | sample GraSoi013_1_20cm_2_FD_185816 | JGI IMG/M metagenome (GOLD analysis project Ga0209234, IMG submission 185816) | Grasslands soil microbial communities from the Angelo Coastal Reserve, California, USA - Sample 08_20_2013_1_20cm (SPAdes) (version 2) | ecosystem: Environmental > Terrestrial > Soil >... | reverse complement strand
ACGTTCTTCGCCACCCAGCGCATCGCGTAGGCGGCCGAGCGGTCGACCTTGGAGGGATCTTTGCCGCTGAACGCCCCGCCGCCGTGGCGAGCCATGCCGCCGTAGGTGTCCACGATGATCTTGCGGCCGGTGAGCCCGGCGTCTCCCTGGGGACCGCCCACCACGAACCGGCCGGTCGGGTTCACGAGGATATCGGGCTCCCGCACCTCGAAGCCCGCGTCGGCCAGCACCGGCCGCACCACCAGCGCGATCACGCCCTCGCGCAGCTCGCTGTTGTCGATCTTGTCGGAGTGCTGGGTCGAGACGACCACTTTGCTGATACCGACGGGACGGGCGCCCTCGTAGACCACACTGACCTGCGTCTTGCCATCGGGCCGGAGCCACGGGAGATCGCCGGCTTTTCGCACCGTGGCCAGCCGCTCCGCCAGTCGGTGAGCCAGGACGATGGGTAAGGGCATCAGCGACGGCGTCTCGTCCGACGCGTAGCCGAACATCATCCCCTGATCGCCCGCGCCGCCCTTGTCCACGCCCAGCGCGATGTCCCCGGATTGGCGGTCGATGGTGGTGAGGATGGCGCACGTTTGGGCGTCGAAGCCGAAGCTGGCGTCGGTGTAGCCGATCGCGCCGATCGTGCCCCGTACGATGTCGGGGATGTGCACGTAAGTAGACGTGGTGATCTCGCCCGCGATCACGGCCATGCCCGTCGTGACGAGCGTCTCGCAGGCGACCCGGGCCGCCGGGTCCTTCGCGATGATCGCGTCCAGGACGGCGTCCGAGATCTGATCGGCGATCTTGTCGGGATGGCCTTCCGTCACCGACTCGGAGGTAAAAACGTGGCGCTGCGCTGGCATGTGTCGATCCGACGCGGGTTTAGACGTTCAAGCTAGCGGCACGCCGCCCGCCCGGCAACCGGGCGTCGGGGTCGAGCAGCTTCAGGTCCACCGCTTCAGCGAGGGCCAGCCGCAGCAAGTCGAGTACGGCGTCGGCGCTGCGTGCGGCGAGCGCCTGCTCCGCCGCGACTCGGGCGCGCGCCACGCTCACCTGCCGCACCATCCACTTCACGATCGTCAATTTCGGCGGTGCGACCGAGAGCGTGTCGTAACCGAGCCCGAGCAGCAGGAACGCCGACAGCGGCTCCGAGGCCATCTCACCGCACACACTCGCCGGTTTGCCCGCGGCGCGCGCGGCATCGGCCACCATTTTGAGCAGCCGCACCACGCTGGGGTCGTGGGGGTTGAAGCGGTCGGCCAGCCTGGCATTGCCGCGGTCCACCACCAGCGTGTACTGGGTGAGATCGTTCGTGCCGACGCTCAGGAAATCCGACGCCTCGGCCAGCTGGTCGGCGATGACGGCAGCGGCCGGCGTCTCCACCATCACGCCCACCGGAAGCGAGGCCGCGGCTTCGATGCCCTCGCCGGCGAGCCGCGCGGCTTCCTCGGCGACGATCTCGCGCGTCCGATCCACTTCATCCAGCCGCGTCACCAGCGGGATCATCAGATGAATCTCGGCGTGGGCCGCCGCCCGCAGCGCGGCGCGCACCTGGGCGTGGAAGATCTCCGGTCGGTCGAGGCATACGCGGATGGCGCGCCAGCCGAGCTGCGGGTTGGTCTCCGCCATCATGCGGAACGCGCCCGGCAGTTTGTCGCCACCCAGATCGTAGGTGCGGACCACCACGGGGTACCCCGGAAACGCCGCGCCCACCCGCCTGAAGTACGCGGTCTGCTCGTCTTCGCTCGGCAGCTCGGTGTGACTCGTGATCAGGAACTCCGTCCGCAGCAGGCCGACGCCTTCGGCGCGATGCTCCTGCGCGGCCTTGATCTCGTCGGGAAGGTCCACGTTGCCCCGCAGCACGATGCGCACGCCGTCGGTCGTGACCGCGGGCTGCGATGCGACCTCGTCGAGCTGGGTCGCCAGCTCGCGCCGCCGCAGCTCGCGCTCTTTGGCTTCCGCGATCTCGGCAGGCGTGGGATCGAGGAGCACGGTGCCACGCGTCCCGTCCATCACCAGCATCGTGCCCGGCTCGATGCGCTCCATCGCGCCCGCGACGCCGAACACCGCGGGGATGCCGATCGAGTGCGCCAGGATCGCCGCGTGCGAGGTGCGGGTGCCTTCCTCACTCACGAGCCCGACCACGTGCTCGCGGTCGAGCTGGACGGTGAGTCCCGGTCCGAGCTCGTGCGCCACCACGACGGAGGGGTCGGTGATCCCCTCCCACAGCTCGTCCGAGCCCCGATGCATCAGGTGCTCGAGCACCCGGATCGTCACGCCCGAGAAGTCGGCGAGCCGGTCTTTCAAGCGCGGGTTGCCGGTGGCGGTCCACAGGTCACGCACCTCGAGCGCCTTGAACTCGAACGCCTTTTCGGCGGTCAGGTGGTTCTCGCGGATCAGATCCGCGACTCCGGAGAGGAACTCCTTGTCCTCGAGCATCAGGAGCTGGGCGTCGAAGATGCGCGCCTCGTCCGCGCCGGCGCGGTCCTCGGCTTTGGCCCTCAAGTCCTGGAGGTAGCCCTTCACGTCGCGCACGGCGGCACGCAGCCGACGCACCTCCTTCTCCACCCGCGAGCGGGGCACCACGCGATGCGGCACCTCGGGCATGGTCCAGCGGACCACGACCGCCGGCCCGATGGCGATCCCGGCGGACACCCCGATGCCCTTGAGCAGACGGTCGCTCACGGCCGCTCCTCTTCTTCTCGCTCTTCCGCGTCGCGCCGCTCGGCTTCCCGCAGCTCCGCCGTCAGGTTCATCTCGTGGAATCCGTCGGCCACGAGGGCGAGCAGCGCCTCCATCGCGCGCTCCGCGTCTTCGCCGTCGGTCCTGATGATCAGCGAGGATCCGCACTCGGCCGCGAGCATCATCACCCCCATGATGCTTTTCCCATTCACCGTAAGGTCATCCTTCTTCACCTCGACCCCGGACGTGAAGCGGCTGGCGAGCTTGACGAACTCCGCCGCCGGTCGCGCGTGCATGCCGAGCGGATTGACGATCTTCGCTTCGCGCTCGATCACGGCCATAGCCACCCCGCGAGCGTCGCGACGGCGAGCAACCCCAGCCCGAGCCGCACGCCGGTGAGCCGGGCGCGCAGCCACCACAGCAGCGCGAACCCGCTCGCCGCGACGGCGGCGAGCGCCACGCGCGACCAGCCGAGGAAGCCGCCGCTCAGGTACTGCGCCACGAGCGGCAGCGCGGCGCCCACCACGAACGCCATGGCCGGCCCCAAGACCGCCGTGGCCCGCTGCAGCAGCGGCTGGCGCAGCGCCACGGCCACGCGCATGCCGTGCGTCCACCCCGCCCGCAGCGCCCACCACCGCAGCGCTACGTGACCGGCGTTGAAGACCACCAGAAAGCCCAGTATGGCGGCGAGGCCGAGCCCGAGGGCCACGCCGATGAGCGCCAGCCCCGAGGTGAACGGCAGCCAGCCCGCCCACACCAGCCGGTCACCGAGCGAGCCCAATGGACCGCACAGCGCGGTGCGCAGCCGCTCGACCTGCTCGGGCGGCACGCCCTCGTGCTCCGCCCGCGCCGCGGCGCCCACCGCCAGGCCGCAGAGATACGGGTGGGCATTGAAGAAGTGCGACCCCCGCGCCACCGCGGCCCGGTAGGCGGCGCCGTTGCCGGCCACCCGCAGGTCGCGCAGCAGCGGCTCCTCGGCCACCCCCATGCCGACCCCTTGCATGCGCTCGTAGTTCCACGAGCCCTGCACCGTGAACAGCCGGAGCAGGCTGCGGCCGAAGGCCGGGCGGGGGCGCCTCGGCGCAGTCACCGCAGCCACACCACCGCGGCGCCGCTCACCACACCGGCGGCGAACCAGCGCAGGTCCGGCCCCCGGCCCACCAGGCGCAGCGTACCGGCGGTACCCACGGCCAGGGCGGCGCCGGCCGCGGCGACATTCAGCAGCATCACGCCCCGCACGCTGATGGTGCCCGCCAGATAGGTGCGGGCGAGCAGCGCCAGACCCAGGCCGAGGGCGGTGACTACCGCCGCGCGCGCCGCATCCCGCAGGATCGCCGCGGTGTGCAGCCGCAGCAGGACGCGGGCGTCGCCCGCCTCCAGGGCGGCCGTGGCGCGGCGCACGGCCCGGGCGTTGAGCCGTCTCACCGCGTGGAGGCTCACACCGCCGGCCATCCCGCTGATCAGCCCCACCAGGGCGCCGAGCCCGAGGCCGAGCGTGCCGGCGGCGGCGTGCGCCGCGCTCACGGCTGCGACCGTCGCCGGCCCGTATTCCGGATACCGTGCCGCCCCCACGGGCAGCACCTCGTACTGGAACAGCTCGAACAGCACGCCCAACGAGAGACCGGTCCACACGTCGCCCAGCATCGCGCCGGCGATCGGCCCGGCAACGAGCGGCCGCGCGATCATCATTTGGGGCACGCTCACCAGGTCGAGCCCGACCAAGGTACCCCAGGCGAGCAGCAGCAGCTGGAGATCGAGACTCACGTAAAATCCTCCAGCGGCACCGGCGGGGCCGTGGGAACGTCTTGCGCCGTCACTTCGACCCCCCGGGCGGCGAGCGCCTTGAGCTGCGCCGCCTCGGCGTCGCTCAAGTAGACGTAGCGGAGCCGGGGCGAGCGCCCCGGGCGGTGGTGCAGGCCCCCGATGTTGATGCGGGGCACGCGATGGCTGTCGCCCGCGAGCGTCGCGAGAGTGTCGATGTCGCCTGCGACGAGCAGCCCCACCCTCGGGTCGCGCTCCCATTCGGGAAGACACGCCAGCGCCTCCGCCGTCGAGGCGAACACCACGTCGATGCCGGCGGGCACGCCCATCCGGTAGAGCTCCTGCTCCCAGGTGCTCGCGCGCACCGCGTCGTCCACCAGCACGATGAATCCCACGTTGAGCGGTTTCCCCCAGCCGACCACGACCTGGCCGTGGATCAAGCGATCGTCGATCCGGTACAGCGCGATGCTCATGCGGCCGGCGTGCGGATCGCCCGGCTTCCGGCTTCGGCCGCACGCCGGGCCGCGTCGCCCGGCAGGAGATCGCGATGGAACACGAAGTCGAGCAGCATCGCGAGGTTCACGCCCGTCACGACCGCCACGTCGGACTTGCCGCGCGCCAGCCGTACAGAGCTCGTGAGGCACGAGCCGCCCGGAAGATCCACGAACAGGACGGCCGGCTTGCCTCCGATCGCCTGGGTGAGGCGCTCGGCGAGCGCTCCGGTGTCGCAGCCGTCGTTCGACACGGGGACGAGCGCGTCGTTCACGCCGGTGATCGCGGCGACGGCGGCGAGCAGGGCCTGGGCGACGGCCGCGTGCGACACGATCACGCCGCGCAATGGCTCACTCATTGTCCTCCTCGAGATACTCCTGCAACTGTCTGCGCTCCGCCAGGCGCTTGAGCAGCCGGTCGTTGAACGCGCGGGCCGAGTCCACGCCGCCGTAGCGGAGCAGGTGGTTCATCGCGACGACCTCGCAGATCACGGTCAGGTTCTTGCCGGGGTTGAGCGGCACCGTGACGAGCGGGAGGGCCACATCGAGCACCCGGGTCTCCTGGCCGTCGATGCCGGTGCGATCATACTCGCGCCCGGCGTCCCACGCGTCGAGCTGTACCACGACCTCGATGCGCTTCTGCTGCCGCACGGCCCGCACGCCGAACAGGGCGCGGATGTCGATGAGGCCGACGCCGCGGATCTCCATGTAGTGCTGCGCCAGCTCGTGCCCGCGGCCGATCAGGACGTCGTGGCCCCGGCGCGTGATGTGGACCACGTCGTCCGCCACCAGGCGATGGCCGCGCTCGACCAGGTCCAGCACGCATTCGCTCTTGCCGATCCCCGAGCGGCCGAGGAACAGCAATCCCACGCCGAACACGTCCGCGAGCGACGCATGCACGCTGGTGGTCGGCGCGAAGGCGTCGTCCAGGAACGGCTTGAGGCGGCGGTAGAACTCGGCGGTCTTGAGGCGCGTGCGGATGACGGCGACGCCCTTGGCGCGGGCCAGCTCCACGAGGTCGGCGGGCGGCTCCTGGCCCTTTGAGATCACCACGCAAGGAACGTCGAACGAGAGCAACGTCTCGAGTGCATGCCGCCGCGCGGCGGCGTCGAGCGACGCGAGGTAGGTGACCTCGGTCTCGCCGAGGATATGCAGGCGGTTCGCGGCAAAGCGCTTGGTGTAGCCGGCGAGCACGAGCCCGGGGCTCGACGCTTCCGGCGTCGGGATCTCGCGGTCGAGTCCGACGTCTCCCGTGAGCGCCTCGAGCTGCAGGAGGTCGCCCTTCCGCTCGAGCAGGTCGCGCACCTTGGGCGCGTTCACGACGAGCGGCGCCCGGCGGCACGGCGGATCGCCGCGCGCCGCCGCACGGGAGACTTGTCGAGCTGGCGGCGGACTTTGGCCGCCGCCAGGTCGAGCGCGCTGCCCTGATCCGCCCCGCGGGCCGTGCCGACGTGCAGTAGCCCGCGCGCGGCATGCAGCCGGACCTCCACGGTCGGCCGCCCGTGGTCGGCGTCGAACACGACGCGCGCGTCGAGCGGCCGCGGCGCGACGCGCGCGAGACGCTCGACGAGCGTCCGCGCCCGCGCGCGCAGCTCCGGGGGAAGGTCGCAGTGGCGTGCCGTGATGGTGATCCGCATGGTCAGCCTCCCTGGGCGATGACGCGATCGAGATGCCGTTCCGTCGCCCGGGCCGCGCGCTCCCACGACAGGCGCTCCGCCAAAGCGCGCCCCCCGCGGCCGAGCCGGGCTACAAGCGCCGGATCGGCGGCCAGCGCCAGCATGCGCTGCGCCAGCCCCGGCGCGTCGCCGTGAGGCACGAGGAACCCGGTCTCCCCGTCACGGACCGACTCCCGAAGACCCGGACTGTCGGAGGCGAGCGCAGGCGTACCGCAGGCCGCCGCCTCCACGTTGGACATCCCCCACCCCTCTTTCGGGCTGGGAAACACCAACGCCCACGCCCGCCGCAGCCTCCGGCGCTTCTCCTCTTCGGACACGAATCCCAGAAACCGCACTCCCGCGCCGATTCCCAAGGCCCCCGCCAGCCGCTCCAACCGCGGCCGGTCGTCGCCCTGTCCGGCCACCTCGAGGATCAGATCAGCGCGCGAGCCCCGAGCCAGCGCCAGCGCCCGCAACGCAATCTCCACTCCTTTATAACGCTTGAGGCGCCCCACGTACAAGAACGTCGGGACTTCCGCCCGAGCCACCGTGGGGTCGGGGGCATACCAACTCGCATCGACGCCGGGATAAATCACTTCGACGCGCTCCGCCGGGATTCCCCGGCGCACCAGGTCGTCACGGGTGCTCTGCGAAATCGCGTGGAACCAGGCGCGCCGGTACGCCCGGGGGATCGGCTGTTCCGCCGCCCAGACGACGGCCGCGATGGGCCAGCTCGCTTCTCGGAACGCCGTGACGCCGAACAGATGCGGCACCAGCGCGCAGAACGGCCGGTCGGTGAGCCCGGCGAGGAAGAGCGGCAGCTTGTTGATGTCCTCGACCACGACGTCGTAGCGGTGCGCGGCGAGCAGGCGGCGCACGGCGGGCCGCGCCTCGAGCGCGAACGTGTGGCGGCCGCCCACGCGCCGCACGCGCATGCCGTCGAGCTCCGTTTCCGGCGCTGACCCCGCCCAACCGCTGGTGACCAGATCGATGGCGTGCCCCTGCCGCGCCAGGCGGCCGAAGATCTCGTGGAGGTGGATTTCGGCGCCGCCGGCGTGCGGATTCTCCCGGTCATTCCAGTTGACGAGCAAGATCCTCACAAGGCGCCCGACTCCCGTGCCACCGCGTCGAGCACGCCGTTCACGAACGCCGGCGCCTTCGCCCCCGCGAACCAGTGGGCGAGCTTCACCGCCTCGTCGATCACGACGCGGGGCGGCGTCTCCCCCTCGTCGAGCTCGGCGAGCGCGAGCCGCAGGATGTTGCGCTCCACGACGCCCACCCGCTCGAGGCGCCAGTGCTCGGCGGCGGCGGCCACACGCGCATCGAACTCCGGCAGCCCGGCCACGGCCTTCGCCGCGAGGTCGGCGCCCCGATCGAACCCCTCGGGGGGCCGGCCGTAGCTCGTCGCGAGCCGGGCGACCACCGTCTCGATCGAGGCGCGGCCGGACAGGTCCCAGGCGTAGAGCAGTTGCAGCGCGCGCGCGCGGGCCTTAGTCTCGGGGCGCTGCACGGGTGAGCTGAGCCAGGACGTCGGCCGTGGTGAGAGCGGCATCGGCCGCCTCGTACCCCTTGTTGCCGGCCGCCCCGCCGGCCCGCGCCAGGGCCTGCTCGAGGGTCTCCGTAGTGAGGACGCCGAAGCCGATCGGGAGCTGATGGGCGAGGGCCACGTTCCCGAGCCCGCGGGTCGCCTCGCCGGCGACGTACTCGAAGTGCGCGGTCTCGCCGCGGATCACGCAGCCGAGCGCGACCAGCGCGGCGTAGCGCCCGCTCGTCGCCGCCGCCTCCGCCACCACCGGCAGCTCGAACGCACCCGGCACCCAGATCACGTCGACCCGCCCGTCCGGCACGCCCTTCTCGCGCAGACACTGCCGCGCCCCGTCCAGCAGGCGGGTCGTTACGACTTCATTGAAGCGGCTGACCAGCACGGCCACGCGGACCTGACGCGGCGCGCGGGGCGACCCCTCGATCTCGGCCACGGTCAGTGGGTGAGCAGGTGGCCGAGCTTGTCGCGTTTGACGTCCAGATAGGAGCGATTCTCGTCGGAGGGCGTCATCACGATCGGGACGCGCTCGACGATCTCGAGGCCATAGCCCTCGAGCCCGACCAGCTTCATGGGATTGTTCGTGAGCACGCGAATCGAGGAGAGCCCGAGGTCGAGCAGGATCTGCGCCCCGATGCCGTAGTTCCGGAGATCGGGCTTGAAGCCGAGCTCGCGGTTGGCCTCGACCGTGTCGTGCCCCGCGTCCTGCAGCTCGTATGCCTTGAGCTTGTTCAGGAGGCCGATCCCCCGCCCCTCCTGATCGAGGTACACCACCACGCCGCCGCCTTCAGCGGCGATCATCCGCATGGCGGAGTGCAGCTGCCAGCCGCAATCGCACCGCCCCGACCCGAAGACGTCGCCCGTGAGGCATTTCGAATGCATCCGTACCAGGACCCGGGACCGGTCCCGCACGTCGCCGTACACCAGCGCGATGTGCTCCGCCGCATCCACATCGTTGCGGTAGCCGAGGATGCGGAACTCTCCGTGGGGCGTGGGCAGGCGCGCCTCGGCCACGCGATGCACCAGCCGCTCGTGGGCCAGCCGGTACGCCACCAGCTGCGCGACCGTGATGAACGTGAGCCCGTGTCGCGCCGCGAACTGCTCCAGATCGGACTGGCGCGCCATCGACCCGTCGGGGTTGAGGATCTCGCAGATCACGCCGGCGGGATACAACCCCGCGAGGCGCGCCAGATCCACGCTCGCTTCGGTCTGGCCGACCCGCTGCAACACACCCCCCGGTCGCGCCCGCAGCGGGAACACGTGTCCGGGACGCCGCAGATCCGCCGGCACGGTGACGGGATCGATCGCGACGCGAATCGTCGCCGCGCGGTCGGCGGCGGAGATCCCGGTCGTGACTCCGAACCGCGCCGCGGCGTCGATCGACACGGTGAAGGCCGTCTCGTGCGCCTCGGTGTTGTGCTCGGCCATCTGGGTCAGTCCCAGAGCCTGGCAACGCTCCGGCATGAGCGTGACACAGACGAGCCCACGCCCGTGCGTCGCCATGAAGTTGATCATCTCGGGCGTGACGCGTTCGGCGGCGCCGACCAGGTCGCCCTCGTTCTCCCTGGTCTCGTCGTCGGCAACGATCACCAGCTTGCCGGCCCGGATGTCCGCGATCGCCTGCGTTATGTGCTTGTCCGACATAGTTGCCTCACGTACTTCCCGAGCACGTCACCCTCCACGTGAACGCGGTCGCCGACGCGCAGGGTCCCGAGCGTCGTGTGCTCGCGCGTGAACGGGATGAGCGAGATCTGCAGAAGGTCGGGACCCGGCAGATCGTTGATCGTCAGACTCACGCCATCGACCGTAATGGCGCCGTGCGGGATCGAGATCTCCCGCACCGCCCGCGGCACCCGCAGGTCGTACACCCAGGCGTCGTCCCGCCGCTCGGCCCGCTCCACCACGGCCACGCCGTCCACGTGCCCCTGCACGATGTGACCGCCCAGGCGATCCGCGGCGCGCAGCGCCCGCTCCAGATTCACGGGGCGCCCCACGGCGTATTCTCCGAACAGCGTCCGCCCCTCGGTCGTCTCCACCACGTGCACCGTGAAGCCGCCCTTGAGCACCCGCTCGACCGTGAGACATGCGCCGTTGACGGCGATGCTCTCCCCCCGCTTCACGCCCTTGTACGGCGCTCGGATGGTGAGGGTGAGACCCCGTCCCTCTTCCCCCTTCCCTCTTCCCCCGTTGCGCCCGACGGTGCCCACCCGCCCCACCGCGGTCACGATGCCGGTAAACATATCCGCCTGTCCAATACCAATAATGTATCGGGGCCCAGAGCGCGGCGCTCCACCGGTATCCAGCGGGGGGCCGCCGCGAGCGGGGCCGCCGCCACGCCGGGAAAGGCCGGAACGGCGGCCTCCCCGAGCCACACCGGCGCCTGGACCCAGTACAGCCGGTCCACCAGGCCGTCGACCAGCAGCTTGGCGCCCAGCGCGCCGCCCCCTTCGCACAGCACCGACTCGACCCCCGCCTGCCGCAGCAGGCGCAGGCCGTCGGCGAGCGAGCTGGGGCGGAACACGCGCACGCCGCTCCGCTCGAGCAGCGCCACGCTGGCGGGCGGCGCGTCGGGAGACGACATGACCCAGGTCGGTGATTGGCGCGCGGTCCTGACCAGATCCGCGGTCTCGTTGAGCATGGCGCGGCGGTCGAACACCACCCGGACGGGCGGCTTGCGCGGCGTCACCACACCGCGCACCGTGAGCTGCGGGTTGTCCCGCAGGGCCGTCATCCCGCCGACCGCGATCGCGTCGAACCCCGCGCGCAGCCAGTGCACGTACTCCCGTGCCGCCTCGCCCGAGACCCAGCGCGAGCTGCCCGCGGCGTCGGCGATGCGCCCGTCGATCGATGTCGCAAGCTTGAGCGCGACGAACGGCCGCTCCGCCTGCTCGCGCGCGAAGAAGAAGGGAGCGTTGAGCGCGGCCGCGGCCTCGGCGAGGAGGCCCATGGAGACGATCACGCCCTTGGAGCGCAGCACCCCCGCTCCGCCCCGCGCCTGCGGATCGGGGTCCGAGACCGCCGCGACGACGCGCGCGACGCCGGCCGCGACGATCGCGTCGCTGCAGGGCGGCGTCTTGCCGTGGTGCGCGCACGGCTCGAGGTTCACCACCAGGGTGGCGCCGCGCGCCCGCGCGCCCGCGGCTTCCAGCGCTATGACTTCGGCATGCGGCCCGCCGTACTCCGCGTGGTAGCCCTCCGCGACCACTTCGTCTCCGGCGAGCACCACGGCACCCACCAGGGGGTTAGGAGCGACGCGCCCCCAACCCCGGCGTGCGAGGTCGAGGGCGCGTTCCATGGCCGCCCGCTCC
>Ga0209234_1000777_pt1 | contig 11444 bp, 10 predicted proteins | sample GraSoi013_1_20cm_2_FD_185816 | JGI IMG/M metagenome (GOLD analysis project Ga0209234, IMG submission 185816) | Grasslands soil microbial communities from the Angelo Coastal Reserve, California, USA - Sample 08_20_2013_1_20cm (SPAdes) (version 2) | ecosystem: Environmental > Terrestrial > Soil >... | reverse complement strand
GGGTTGCCGCAGGCGGTACGGCTGCCGCAATAAATGTTTCGTCGGGTGTGGGGTGCTTGCATCGCGCCCCGAAGGGGGACACACAAAATGGAGGCAGCAGCTTTTTGGAAAAGAGTAAAGCACGCGGCGGAAACGGATCGGAAAGAGCGCGAGAGGGTGGTTACAGCGTGGATCGCGCAATTGAAAAAGGGGCTGACAGCGATTGCCACGGCAAAGAGTTCGCAACAGTTCGGGAGAGAAGAGGAGACGAAATAATGAATCGCAGAGTATGTATGAGCCTGCTCCTTGCTGGAATGCTGGCAGGAGCCGCTGGATCGTTGCTGGCACAGGGCGCACCACCTCCCCCATTTCCGCCTGAAGCACAAATTCCCGGCGGGCCGGGCGAAGGGATGTTGGCTGGGCCAATCGGTGAGCGCATCGAGTTGCTGGGCTTCGAAGGAATGCACGGCGGAAAAGTGGTGACGGGCGCGCCGTTCAGCGCGATCGCCGTTTCCGAAGCAACGCAAACCCTTGGGGATGGAAACCGCATCTCGCGCAAAACCCAGACGAATCTTTTTCGCGACAGCCAGGGCCGCTTCCGCAAGGAAGTGACGCTCCCGGCGATTGGGCCTCTGGCTACATCGGGGCAGTCCAGGTCGTTTGTCATGATCAACGATCCGGTGGCGAATGCGAATTTCATCTTGCACGCCGACACAAAGACGGCCGAGCAAATGACGAAGCACTTTGGAGCGATGAAAGGCCCGGCGAACGGTGAGATGAGAGGTCTGCTCAAGGGCAAGATGGAGTACCGGCAGCAACAGGCGATTGCCAACGGTAACTTGAAAAAAGAAGAGTTGGGAACGCAGACGATTGCTGGCGTGAGCGCGCAAGGAACGCGAATTACTCACACCATTCCCGCGGGACAAATCGGAAATGAAAGACCGATTACCATGGTGTCCGAGCATTGGTATTCCAATGATTTGCAAGTGATGGTGATGAGCAAGCGGAGCGATCCGCGTTTTGGCGATAGCACCTACACGCTCACGAATATTCAACGGTCGGAGCCGAATGCGTCGCTTTTCCAAGTGCCATCGGATTACCAGGTGACGCAAGGCGGACCCGGCAGGCACGGCACGAGGGAGTTCAAGCAGGGACTACTGCCTCCATCGGACAATTAATTCACGGGATAACCATCTTCTCTCCTGAAGGCGGCGCGCCCTTTTCGCAGCAGCCCCCATCGCTGCGGGAAGGGCGTCGTCGTTTCTTGAGCATCCTTATCGGATGCGCCAAGGGTGACGAGCTCACTTTTGAGCTGGCGCGCTGGCGATGGCGCGGTCGAGGAGTTCGACGACATGGAGGACTTCCTGATGGGTATGGTGGATGTCGACGCCGACGACGGAGCTGCAACAGGCAGCCTGGGTTGGCGGTGACGATGGTTTGGGCACGAGTGGATTTGACGTGTCGCATTTTCTCGGCGAGCAATTCGAGAGATGTTTCTGTTTGTGTGCCGTTGTAGACTCCGGCGGAGCCGCAGCAGATTTCCGAATAGGGCAATTCCACAAACTCGAGATCGGGGATGGCGCGTAGGAGTATGCGCGGTGCCTCGCGAATTTGTTGGCCGTGAAGAAGATGGCAGGAATCCTGGTATGTGACGCGGAGTGGAAGAGACTTTAATTTCGCGGTGAGACCGAGAGCGGCTAGAAACTCAGTGACATCGCGTGTCTTGGCGGCAAATTGGCGGGCCGGAGTGTGCTCAGCCTCGTCCGTCGAAAAGAGATGATCGTATTCCTTGAGCATGGAACCGCAGCCAGCTGCGTTGGTGATGATGGCGTCGAAGTCTTTGCGAAGAAATGTGGAGAGATTCTTTCGAGCGAGATCGCGGGCACCATCGCGAACGCGCGCATGCGCAGCCAGCGCGCCGCAGCAAAGCTGGTCCTTTGGGATGACCACTTCGCAGCCGTTGGCGGCGAGGACGCGGACGGTGGCTGCGTTGCGCTGAGAAAAAGTGACGTTGGCTACGCAGCCCGAGAAGAGGCAACGCGGGCGCGGCGCGGACCGACGGCAGGAAACGTCCAGCCGGGGCAGCGAAAGAAAAAACAGTCGTCGATGCGCGGGAGGAGACGTTCGCGCTCGGCCACACCAAGAAGTTTCAAGACACCAATACTGCGCGCGATGCCCTGCAAACCGGAGCGTTGATAGAAACGCAAAACGCGTGCGGCGTCGATGATGCGATGGGGATCGGGGAGCAGGTGCCGGAAAACAAAGTTGCGCGCGACGCTGGCAAGCCAGGAGCGGGGATAGGTGCGCTCGATGCGGGCGTGCTCGACCAGCTCTCCATATTCGACTCCGGTAAAGGACGGAAGACGGGCCGAGGAGTTTTTCGAATTCGCGAACAAAGCCAGAGATCATAGGGCGGAGGGTTTAGTCGCACTTTGCACTATAGTGAGATTTCCAGGACGCGCGCAACGCCAAGTTATGGCGGGAGCGCGGGGGTGTGTTAGTGTAATTTCCTTAACGTTGCAAAGAGGATCTGATGCCAAAACCGAAAGTGTTTGCGACCCACGGCTTGTTCGACGCAGCCCGTCAAATTCTTCAAAAAAGCTGCGAGGTGCAATACTGGACAAAACCGGGACGTCCGCCACGGGAAGAAGTTTTGCAGCAGGTGAAGGAAAAGGAGGGGCTGATTTGCCTGCTGACCGATAAAGTAGACGAGGACCTGCTGAGAGAGGCGCCGAACCTGCGCATAGCAGCAAATGTAGCGGTAGGATTTGACAATATCGACGTGGCGGCGTGCACGAAGCGAAGTGTGGCGGCGACGAACACGCCGGGCGTGCTGGATGAAACAACGGCTGATTTTGCATGGACCCTGCTAATGGCGGTGGCGCGGCGGCTGAGCGAAGCCGAAGCGTTGGCGCGTTCGGGAAATTGGAAAAACTGGGACCTGGATCAACTGGTGGGGACCGATGTGTGGGGGAAGACGCTGGGCATTGTGGGATTCGGGCGGATTGGACGAGCGGTGGCGCGGCGCGCAAGCGGTTTCCAGATGAAGGTGATTTACACGGATGCGGTGCGCCCGGCAGAAGAGTTGGAGAAAGAGTTGAAGGTGGAATTTCGGGGAATGAATGCACTGCTGGCGGAGTCCGACTTTATCAGCGTGCATGTGCCACTACTGCCGGAGACGCGGGGATTGTTCGACTTGCCGAAATTCCACCGCATGAAGCCAACGGCGTTCCTGATCAACACTTCGCGGGGGCCGGTCGTGGATGAGGCGGCGCTGGTGGCCGCGCTGGAGAGCGGGAAAATTGCGGGTGCGGGGCTGGATGTTTACGAGAACGAGCCGTTCATTCATCCCGGGCTGAAACGTGCCAACGTGGTGCTCGCGCCGCACATCGCTTCGGCGTCACTGGAGACGCGAACGAAAATGGCGTGCATCGCGGCGGAAAACGTCGTCGCGCTTTTCACGGGACAACGGCCGCCGAACGTTTTGAATCCAGAAGTTCTGAAGGCATCTTGACGAATTTCCAGACAGACCTCGCATGCCGCAACTGAAGCAGATCGCCCAGCAGATTTTCCACGAGACACTGGCCGCGATCGATATTCCTGCGACCATGCAGCGGAAGTTGCGGCGTAAGGGAGCGTTGCTGGTGTGCGGCGAAACGAGAATCGACCTGGGCGATTTCGAAAAACTGCGCGTGGTGGCGATCGGGAAAGCGGCGCATGCCATGGTGGATGGGCTGGCGCTGGTGCTGGCTCCTTTTGTGAGACTTAAGGGGGTGGTATCCGCGCCGACGGCGGCGCGAAGGCCATTGGTAGGAATGAAGTACTTCGTGGCTGGACATCCGGTGCCGAACGCCGAGAGCTGGAAGGCAGCGGAGGCGATTTTAGCGCTACTGGAAAGTTGCGATGAGAAGACCCTGGTTTTTTTTCTTCTATCGGGAGGTGGATCGGCTCTCGTGGAGTTGCCTCTGGACCCATCGCAGACGCTCGAAGACGTACAGCAGATGCATCGGGCGTTGGTGACTTGCGGCGCCCCAATCGAAGCAATCAATTCGGTCCGGAAACACATCTCGGCGGTGAAAGGCGGCCGGCTCGCGGCGGCGGCCCATAACGCAACGAAAGTCACGCTGGCGGTAAGCGATGTTCCGGTGGGGAAGCGGTCGGCGCTGGCGTCCGGGCCGACTCTGCCTGACCCGACCACGGTTGCGGATGCCAAGCGCATCATTGCCGCGCATTCCCTGCATGGCAAATTTCCAGCCGCATTGCGACGCTGGCTTGACGAGGGGAAGATGCCGGAGACACCGAAAGCCGATGCCGCCGCATTTCGAAACTCACACTTTATGCTGCTGCTGGGGATGGATGACCTGTTTCATCCAGCGCATCACGCGGCCGAGGCGAAAGGATTTATCGCCTGCTGCGACAACACAACCGATGACTGGCCGGTGGAGAAAGCGGCGGACCATCTACTGCAACAGTTGGAGGAACTGCAGAAGGAGCACACGGCACAACGCGTGGCACTGATTGCGGATGGGGAGGTGAGTTCACCGGTGACTGGAAACGGGATCGGAGGCAGGAATTCAGCTTTCGTGCTGGCATGTGTGGAGAAAATCGCAGGAAAGAAAATTGCGGTACTTAGCGCCGGAACCGATGGGATCGATGGCAATAGCTCCGCTGCCGGAGCAGTGGCGGACGGACAGACTTTGACGCGTGCGCGCTCGATGGGATTGGAGGCCACGGAGGCGTTCCGGCGGAGCGACGCATTCACGTTTTTTTCCAAGCTGGAGGATGCGATTTTTACCGGGCCGACGGGGAACAATCTTCGTGATCTGCGGATATTGATTGCTGAGCCTTAGGAAGATGAATTTGAAAAAAGATTTGACCCGGAGAGCCTGGCGGTCACAGAGAAGAGATGGCGGACTGAAGTCCAGCCCTGCACATAATCCCGACACGAGAACTTCGGCCCCTTATTGTTTCGGAGGAGGGAGGCGCTTGTCCATGGACTTGAGACGCTCGCTCATGTCCTGAAGCAGGTGCTCGAGTTTGTCGAGCCGTTGTTCTGTCGTGAGTTTTTCACCGCCAGCCTCGGCCGATTCTTCGTCCGCATCTCCGGAACCGACACTGGCGCCTTGCTTTCCATCTGCGGGTTTCTTTAGACGTGCGATCTGTCCTTTGATCATGGGTGCCATTTCGATGCTGAGGTCGTCGTTCTTTAACAGGGCTTCCAGGGCGGGAATGGCACTGGCATCGCCACGCCCGCCGAGCGCATAGATGGCGGCCATACGAACGCGGAAATGCGGTTCGGTGAGATAGGCCGCAATTTGTTTGGTGATGTGCTGATTGTCCTTCTGCAGATGCGCGAGGCTGTTGATAGCCGCAGTGCGCGAATCGATGGGCTTACCGGCGGCAGACCACTGCAAAAGAAGCGGCACCGCCTTATCGTCTCCCAGCGAGCCGAGCGAGCGAAGAGCGGCGTTACGGAGGAAGCCGTCCGGCGAATCGGAGGCGACGGCGGCGCCGAGCGTGGCGAACGCGTTGGGCTCCTTAAGTCGGCCAAGTGCCTGCAATGCGGCGGCGCGAGTACGATAGGAATCGTCCTGGTTGGCGACGGAATTGAGCTTCGCCGCCACGGTCGTGTCGTCTTTGAAATTGCCGAGGGCACTGACGACGCGATTGCGGACCCAAGGCCCATCCTGCGAGTCTAGCGCAGCGAGGAGCAGCTTCGATGCGGAAGCGGCGCCCAACTGGCCGAGTGTGTCGGCGGCGGTGGCGCGAACCCCCCAGGCTTTATCGTTGCGCAGGATATCTCCGAGGACAGCAACGACTTCGTCGTCGTTCTTCATCTTGCCAAGCGCAACGACCGCATCAGCACGATCGGCAAGATCCGTGGCGTTCTTCACTTGATACAGCCACTCTTTCTTTTCTTTGTGTAATTCAGCGGACTTGAGGATGTGACCGCCTTTATCGAAGAGAACCATCAGGGGAGCAGATTCTGCAGACAAGGGAAAAGTCTGCTTGTCCTTCGAAACGGTGAAGTTGTAGAGCTTGGGCCCCGACCCTGTGGTGATTTCGACCTCAACAGGGACGCGAAAGAGGCCCACACGGCCTTCGACCTTTTGGATCTGTGTGACGGTAAGCATCACTTGGTGCTTTTCCCCGTCGTAGGTGTAGCTCAAGTCAAATTTCGGCGCGCCTGCGCCGTAGAGCCACTGACTGAAGAATTGGTCAACGTTGACATGGGCAGATTCTTCAATGGCCTTGGCAAGATCGGCGGTCACTACGCTCTTGCCGCGATTTACGTCTAGATAGTACTTAAGGCCGCGGTAAAAAGCATCTTCGCCAATCTGCTGGCGAAGCATGTAGAGGACCCAGCCTGCCTTATTGTAGGCGTTGCCATCAAATTCGCTGGAATCGTCGAAGTCGTGCCGCACGATCGGCTTGTTCCACAGACTATTGCTTTCGAACCACTCGCGCGCGTTGTTCCAGCGCTCGTAGTCGGCCTGATCCTTGCCGTAGTGCGCTTCCGTCCAAACTGCTTCCAGGAACGTGGCGAAACCCTCGTTGAGCCAGATGTCACCCCAGTCCTTGCAGGTGACGAGATCGCCGAACCATTGGTGACCGAGTTCGTGAGAGATCAAGTCGTCTTCACCGGTGAAGTACTCGGGAGCGAGCTTGGGATGAACCAGAGAACTGCTGTTGTTGGTGGTGGCACTCGAATTCTCCATGCCGCCGGCGACGAAATCATCCACCATGACTTGCGCGTATTTTTCCCAGGGATAGTCGACGCCGAATTTCTTGCTGAACAGCTCCATCATTGCAGGCGTGCGACCATAGTTGAGGGGGAGGCGGTCGCCGCGTCCCTTTGGCGCGTAATAGGTGACAGGAATGCCGTGCCAGGTATCTCTTACTTCGTCGAATTCACCGGCCACCACGGTGATGAGGTAGGTCGAGCTGGGGACGGATTCTTTCCAATACCAGGTTTTTAGGCCCTTACCGGCTTCGCTGACGTTCATAAGTTTGCCGTTCGAAACGGTAATCCAGGAAGCGGGCACCGTGAGAATGGTTTCGGTCGTGAGCCGATCGTTGGGGTAGTCATAGGTCGGGAGGTAGTAGCGGGTGTCTTCGGATTCTCCTTGAGTCCAAATCTGCCTCGGGCGGTCCGGGTAATCCTTGTCCGGCAGGATGAAGTACATGCCTTTGGCGGGTTTACCTTCATAGCGGATGGCGATTTCGAATTTGTCTCCGGCTTTGGCGGCCGCCGGCAGGGGAACAATCAGCTTGTCGGCGGAGGGTTCAAATTTTATGGCCGCTCTGTTGAGCGTCACGCTTTGGATGGTGAGGCCGACAGAGTCGAAAAAGACTTTCGTGGAGCCGCCCCGAAGAATAGAAAGCCAGTGCGTAACTTCACCGAGAACTCTTTTCTGGTCAAGGTCGAACCGCAAGGCGATCTTGGAATGCTGCAAATCATAGTCGCGGCTGCGCGCGTAAGGCTCATCGGCGCGGAGTTGCGCCGCGGGGATGAAAATCGCCAGCAACGCCGCGAGCGCAAGAACCGCCGGGCGATTGCGATGGGGATTGGCGTTCGAAAGGGGTTCCTTGATCATTCAGCTTTGCTCCTGTAAACCGTGTGTCCTGCCCCCTCCAGCACGGCGATGACGCCCGACAGAGTTTCGGAAGCGACGAGCAGGTAATCCGTGTCAAAAGTCGAAACGGCAAACAAACTGATTTTTGCTTCAGCGAGAGGCGTGGCGAGCGAAGCAAGGATGCCGATTTCCGACAAGACGAAGGGTCCATGAACTCTCAAGACGCGCCAGCCGCGCTCGGACTGAACGCCGAGGGGGACGACAGAGAGTTCGGTGACAACGGAAAGTTCATCTCCGGTGCGAGTAACGGAAAAGAATGGACCTTGAGTCGCCCAGGCAGGGATGGGCGAATCGGCGGCGAGCCGGGAAATGGCGAAGCTCCCGGGCAGCAAACTGAGTTCAAGGTAACGGGTTGCGGGGGCCATTGAGGGCTAGAGCAGGCTCCTGACAAGGCCACCGTCGACGGCGATGGAGGCGCCGTTCATGTAGCTGGCGCGCTCCGAAGCGAGGAAGGCGACGACTGCGGCAAATTCCTGCGGTGTGCCAAGACGGCCAGCGGGGATTTCGCGTTCCCAACCGGCAAAAACGTCCTCGGTCTTGCAGCCCGTGCGCGCGGAGATCGAGGAGGCGAGGCCATCGAGGCGAGCGGTGCGCGTGTAGCCCGGGCAAACATTGTTCACGGTTATGCCGTCAGCGGCATATTCATTCGCCAGAGTGCGCGCCAAGCCGACGACGGCGGCGCGAATCGAATTCGAAAGCAATAGGCCGTCCACGGGCTGCTTGACCGCGGACGAGGTGATGGTAATCAGGCGTCCCCACTTGTTTCTCTGCATGCGCGGCAGAGTTTCCCTGGCGAAAAAGATGGTGCTCATCAGAAGTTGGTCGAAGGCGGAGCGCCAGTCTTCCGGCTTTGTGCTCTTAAACGATTTAGACGGGGGGCCGCCGCAATTGGTAACGCAGATGTCTATGCGGCCGAAGCGGGCCTCGACGGCAGCGACAAAGGCAGCAACTGCTTCCGAATCAGTCACATCCAGCGCCTGATGGAGAACCTGGTGGCCCGTCGTCTTCTGAATGTGTGCAGCCGTCTCGGCCAGGGTGCTCGCAGTGCGTGCGCAGATGGCCAGGTGCGCTCCTTCGCGGGATAGTTCTTCTGCCGCCGCGCGGCCAAGTCCTTTGCTGGCCGCCGCGACGATGGCTACGCGGCCTGTGAGCCCAAGGTCCATTCCGGCACCCTATTCAAAACTTCAATCGTCTCGCGAAACGCGGAATGCGTCAATCATGCGGTTCGCAGAATGCATTCCGCCCCGGTTCAGTCGAGCGAAGCGCGTGGCCAAGGATTTTGTTTGCCTAGCGGGGAGCGCGGCACTAAGATGCAGACAATTGCCAGCGTGTGGAGGTGCTTATGCAAACCAAGTGGTTGAGTGGCGCTCTATTTCTGCTGGGCTGCTCAGCAGGTCCCCTATTCGGGCAGCAGATCGGTAAGTTTGTTCCGATTCAGGCGGGTTCGGAAGTGGACCACGCGTTGACGGAGATTAACGCGGCGACGGATGCGGCCCAAAAGCTTGCCCTGATCGAAAAGTTCGCGGCGGGGCCAGGCAGCGAGGGCGACTATCCACTGGTAGCGGATGGTCTCTTTGTGGATTACTACATCGGGCAGAAAAATTACAACAAGGCATTTGAATACGGCGACAAACTTTTCGCACTCGATCCTGATAGTTTTCAGAATGCCCTGAACATGATCCGCGCGGCTTCGGAAAAAGGCGACGTGGACCGGCTGATTTCCTATGGAGAGAAGGCGCAAGGGATCTTGAAGCGATATAAGGATGCGCCTGCTCCGAATGGGACGATGGCTTCCGATTCGGAACGGCAAAAGGCACAGACACTGGAAAACAACAAGGATGGCATCGCGTACATTCAGCAAGCGGTTTTCAGCGGAGCCTATCAGGCCAAGGATCCGGCCAAGCGTGCGGGGCTCCTGACGCGGTTCGCGCAGATTTTCCCGGATTCGCCTTACGTGAATCAGGCGCTCGGCGTGGCAGCCACGGCCTACCAGCAGGCTCAGAACGCCCCAAAGATGCTGGAAGTAGCGAATGGACTTCTGGCAAAGGATCCGAACAATCTGGGGATGTTGCTGTTGTTTTCCGATTATTACAGCGAGAAAGGCGAGCAGCTCGATAAAGCCGAAGCGTATGCGAAGAAGGCGGTCGCGGTTCTGCAGACCGCGGAGAAACCGGAAGGCGTGACGGACGAACAGTGGGCCCAGCAGAAGGCTTTGCAAAAGGGCCTCGCGCTCAGTTCGCTGGGGCAAGTGAACATTCAGAAGAAAGATAACGCCCAGGCGGCGGAAAATCTGAAAGCGGCGGCGCCGCTGGTGAAGCCAGATGACGGGAGCTACGCGCGAAACCAGTATCGTTTGGGGTTTGCGCTGCTGAATCTGAAGAGAAACGCCGAGGCCAAGGAGGCGTTCACGCAAGCGGCCTCGGTGAACAGTCCCTATAAAGCGTTGGCACAGGAGAAGTTAAGGGCTAGCGGGGCGGCGCCGGCGCGGCAAAAAACGCCTTAGAGGCGTTCTCCGAACCGCCGGTCGTGGCGCCAGCATCTAATCGGGGAGGTTAGAATTGGTAAACAGTCTGGTTCTAAGGGGTGACATCCATGGCCGAGATAGCGATGTTTGGCGCGGGGTGCTTTTGGGGTGTGGAGGCGACGTTTCAGCGCGTCCCGGGTGTGATTGACACCGCCGTAGGTTACAGTGGCGGGAACATGCCGAATCCGACTTACAAAGACGTTTGCACGGATGAAACGGGGCATGCGGAAGTGGTGCAGGTCACGTTCGATCCGGCAAAGGTAAGTTACGAACAGTTGCTCGACATTTTCTGGCAGGCTCACGACCCGACACAAGTGAGCCGGCAGGGTCCGGACTTCGGCACTCAGTATCGCACGGCGATTTTCTTTCATTCGCCGGAGCAGGAAGCGGCGGCAAAGAAATCACGCGCAGCACTCGATGCCAGCGGCAAATTCAAGCGGCCAATCGCGACGGAGATCACCCAGGCGAGCACGTTCTATCCTGCTGAAGAGTACCACCAGAAATATCTGCAGAAGCGCGGCGTGGCGTCCTGCCACTTTTGAAGCCTGAGAGCACCAGAACTATGGCGTTTTGCCACGATATTCTTTGCTGCGATTCTCTACGAGCAGTCGCATGAATTTCGATCCCGCTCACTAAATCGTTTCCGTGTCGTAGAAAGAATACGCAGGAAAGTAGCAAAAAGTCTGATGTGCCGCCTCACCTTAAGGCAAAGGATTAAGATCACCCAACCGACGCTCTGACATCCCCCATCAACGTCTCACGCGGATACTTCGGAAACGGTGCACATTCTCATCATGTTTCCGAGACAGATAGTCGCTCGCCCCTCTTTCAATGATGCCGTCGGTAATCGACGCGGTTTTCAGGCGAACAGAACGCCGATTCGACGAAGCCGTGGGTCTGAAGAATCGCGCTCCAAAATGCCGCGCTCCGTCCACACAGCAAAGTATTTGCCATCGGGGGAGAAATGCACCTCTGGCGTTCCCCCGCACTGAGGCGCAAAGAGCGTTAGCTTAATGTCCTCGGCAACCATAAAGGGCCGTTTTGCTTGTTGTGCGGAGACGCTCGAACACATGAACGCAACCACTAAGACGACGCTTGAAAACAGTTTCGCTTGACGAGAGAGCATTCTTTTTCTATGTGAGCGTGGAGGGCCGCACTCCTGGAATCACCCCACGCGTGCAGCCAGGCACGGCCAAAAAACTATCTTGAGCCCAAGCTGCATGGACCGCGGCCCACCCATCTGGTAGAGCGGGCTCAGAATGCCCAGTGAATTCGCCAGCGAGCTGAACGGTTGTCCGAACGTG
>Ga0209234_1000776_pt1 | contig 11444 bp, 9 predicted proteins | sample GraSoi013_1_20cm_2_FD_185816 | JGI IMG/M metagenome (GOLD analysis project Ga0209234, IMG submission 185816) | Grasslands soil microbial communities from the Angelo Coastal Reserve, California, USA - Sample 08_20_2013_1_20cm (SPAdes) (version 2) | ecosystem: Environmental > Terrestrial > Soil >... | reverse complement strand
CTCCATGAAGCGGAGGTACTCCCCGTATGTGGACCATTTCCAGTCCCGTGCATTCGAATAGTATTCGAACCGATGCATCGCGAGTTCGCGGTATTCGTCGCTAACTGGAGCGGGCGAATCACCACAATTTCCGATCACGTGCGTCGTCACGCCCTGTCGCACCGCGCATTCCGCCGTCGGTTCGACGAGAATTCCCACGTCGCTGTGCGTGTGGATGTCGATGAAACCCGGCGCGACATACTTGCCATCCGCATCGATGGTTCGTTCGGTTTCGGAATCCCGGATACGACCAACGCTCGCCACCACGGTACCGCGAATTCCGACATCTGCGACTCGTGCGGTCGCTCCCGTTCCATCTAGGACCCGACCGTTTCGAATGAGGATGTCGAAAGGCATCCGAGCCGAAAGGACGAGAACTCCCTTAACAACATGTGGGCCTCGTCCGGGAAGGATTCTGCATCGTTCACATGATTTGTTGACCACGAACCGTTTATAGTATGCGAGCGTTCGAGCCCGCACATTAAGATATCATGCACACATGGGAGGAAGAACTCCAGGCGTATCGTCGTCGGACGAAGAAGTCCGAGCGGGCCTGGCAAGCCGCGAAACGACGCATTCCTTTCGGTGTGAACAGCAACTACCGGCTCGTCGATCCGTATCCCTTGTACGTCCGTAAGGCCAAGGGCTCGAAGATCTGGGACGTCGACGGGAACGAGTACGTGGACTTCAACATGGCTTTCGGTGCGCTCGTCGCGGGCCACAGCCATCCGGTCCTCGCGAAGGCGATGCGGGAGCGCGTGTCGAACGGCACCATCTTCGGATACGAATCGGTCGATGCGGGTCGGCTCGCGGAGCACATCTGCCACCGTTTCCACGTGGACCGTTTGAAGTTCTCGATGACGGGTCTTGACGCGACCCTGTTCGCGGTCCGCCTCGCACGGGCGGTGACCGGCCGCCGGAGGATCCTCAAGTTCGAGGGATGTTACCACGGATCCCACGACGCCCTGATGGTCTCGATTAAGCCGCGGAAGGAGGTGTCGGGGGACCCGAAGCATCCGAACGTCGTGCTGTCGTCGAAAGGCCTTCTCAAGGAACTGGTCGAGACCGCGATCGTGGCTCCCTTCAACGACATCGATGCCACGGAGTCCCTCGCGCTGGTCCATCGGGACGATGTGGCCGGGATCATCCTTGAACCCGTGCCGATGAACATGGGTTACGTGCAGCCGGAACCCGGCTTCCTGGAGGGCTTGCGTGCCGTCGCGGACGAGATCGGCGCGATCCTGATCTTCGACGAAGTGAAGACGTGCGGCAAATGGTACGGCGGAGCGGAGGAGGCGTTCCACGTGACGCCCGATCTGAAGGTCCTGGGCAAGGCGATTGGAGGCGGGTTCCCCCTGGCCGCCGTCGGCGGCAAATCCTCAATCTTGGAGCAGGTGGTCCCGGGCCAGATCTCGCACGCCGGGACGTTCAATGCGAATCCGCTCAGCATATCCGCGGGGCTCGTGACCCTGACGAAGATCCTAACCCGCCCGGGCGTGCGGCACGCGCAGGGGATTGGTAACGAGCTGGCGAAAGGCTACACGGATGTGATCGCGGACCATCGCCTCCCGATGAAAGTCCAGTCCGGGGGAATCAGCGGGACGGTCCACTTCGCGCGCGACATTGTCCGGGATTGGCGGTCCTTCGAGGAGGTCGATGTAGGCCGATGGTGGGGCTATTACACGGCGATGCTGAATCGGGGCGTGATCCCGATGGCGACGGGCGCCGACGAACAATGGACGACCTCGGTCGCCCACACCCACGCCGACGTCGCGCGACACCTCAACGCCTTCGAAGAGGTCGCGGAGAGCATGAAGCAGAAGCAGGCCGCGATGTCGATCGTGGAAGCGATCTGAGGGCGATGGCGTGCCGCGCCGCAAGTACGGTCGGATGATCAAACCGCTTCCGGTGATGAAGCCGGAGAAGTGCCGGTTCTGCAAAGCCGGGAGGCCCTGCCCGATCCATAAGAAAGAGGGCTCACCGCCGCCGCACTGAATCTCTCGAGAGCGAAGCTACCGCTGGGTTCTCGATGTCGACTCCACAGAGGCTGTTCAAGCGATCGGCTGCCAGACGACGAATTCGTTGTCGTCCGGATCGTAGAACGTTCCCATGAAGACGTTCAAGGCGTCTCGCTTGGACGGCTCCTCTCCGATTCGAACGCCGCGCTCTTTCAAAGTCTCGAACGTGCGGTCGATGTTGTCCGTCTGGAAGATGAGACCGGTCACCCCTCCGATCCCGCGGCCCGTGTCGCCTTCCCAAGGCACGTGCGCCCCGAACGTGATTCCGCCGGCGTCATACACGGAGAGTTTCAACGCTTCGTTCTTGTCGACGAGTTTGAAGCCCAACGTCTCCGAGTAGAACTTCCTCGCCCGATCATGGTCCGACACGTGCACGGTGCTCATCAAGAATTTTCCCGTTACTGGCTCTGCCATCTTCCTCTCTCCATTCCCCCAAGTAACTGAGATGCGTTTAACCGTTTGGGGCTCTCGCAGGGGATCGATTCAGGCATTCGGCTTCTCCGCGATGACCAAACAAGCCGCCCAATTGAGCCGCTCGTAGTGCACGATGCGCAGGCGCGCCCCCTCTATGAATCGACGATAGTCGCCGGGACGATAGACCCTCACGAAGGGGGCGAGCAGCTGGGTCGCGGGCGAGAGGATGAGGACGCGACCTCCAGGTCGGAGCAGATCCGCTACGATCTTGGTACCCTCGTACGGACTCGGCAGATAGTAGAAAGAGCCCGCGAACACGAGTGTGTCGAAGGTCTCCGCCCGGAACGGCGGGTGCATCAGGTCCGCGCGAATCAGGTGGCCCCGGTATCGAGCGCGCTTCAGCATTTCGCGGGAGAGATCCATTCCCACCGAAGTGGCCAAGTTTCCTGTCGTGTAACCGGTCCCCACGCCCACATCGAGGACCCGCATGCCCTGAATCTCGGATCGGACGCGCTCCAACCATGGTCGCTTGTAGATTCGCGCGTTGATGCGGTCGTACCAGGGGGCGATTCGGTCGAAGAACCGGGTCGTCTTCGCGGCGCCTTGCACGACGGGCACAGTCCGTCCGGAACGCTCGCGTCGATTTGAAGCCGCGGGCGAACTCGACGAAGACTATATCGACGGCGGGTCGATGGCGAAGGGAGTCAGGATGGCGAAGACCTCCGCGAAACCTCCGAACTTTCGGATTCGGACGAAGGCGTCGAAGGCGTATGCCGATCGTGCGAGGAGATGGATCCCCGGCGGCGTCACGGCGAACGTGAAGTACTTCGATCCGTACCCGATCGCGATGAAGACCGCGAAGGGCTCTCGCCTATGGGACCTCGACGGGAACGAATACGTCGACTATTGTCTCTCCTTCGGGCCGCTGATCCTCGGCCATGGACATCCGCGCGTGATGAAGGCGATCCGGGACAGCCTCCTCTCGGCGGGGACGACGATGTTCGGGACGCCGCATGAGCTCGAGGCGGCCTACGCCGAGTATCTGCTGCGGATCTTCCGGCCGGACGGCAAGCTTCGCTTTACCGTGTCCGGCACGGAGGCGACCATCCATGCGGTCCGAATCGCGCGGGCCTATCGGAAGCGTCCAATGATCGCGAAATTCCAAGGTCACTACCATGGAGGGATCGATGAGTTCCTGGTCTCCCACGCTCCTTCCGAGGAGGAGGCCGCGAAGCTTGTTCCCGCTTCAGGGTCTCTTGGGACTCCGGAGCACGTCCTGAAGGACACTCTCGTCTTGCCCTTCAACGATCTTCCCGCGGTCGAATCGCGGATTCGGGCCTACGCGGAACGGCTCTCCTGTGTCATCGTGGAACCGGTCGAGCGATCCTTCATCGAGCCTGACCCCGAGTTTCTGAAGGGCCTTCGTGAGATCACCACGGAGCACGACATCCCGTTGATCTTCGACGAGGTGATGAGTGGATTCCGGACGGGCCTCGGAGGAGCGCAGCATACGTATAGAGTGACGCCGGACCTCACGTGTCTGGGCAAAGTCATCGGGGGTGGACTCCCGTGCGGCGCCTTCCTTGGACGCGAAGACATCCTCGACCTGGCCGATCCGTCCGCGGACCGGTTCTTTCACAGTAGCACCTTCGCGGGATATCCCACGGCGATGGCGGCGGGCCTCGCTACCTTGGAGGAATTGCGCCGCGACGGAGTGATGGCTAAGCTCCTGGCGACGAGCCGCCACACGATGTTGGAAATCGAAAAGAGGATTCGCGAGGCACAAATCATGGCGAAGGTCCTTGGATGCGGCTCTGTCTTTTCGATCCTGTTCACTGAAGCGCCGATCCGAAACTACCGCGACACATTGGAGGCCAACCAGGAGAGTCGACGGAAACTCGATTTCGCCCTCCTGGAGCGGGGGGTTTTTGTGAAGCCAGAGAAGCCCTTCTATCTCTCGACGGCTCACGACGTCGAGGCTGTCGCACACACCTTCGCGGCGTTCGACGAAATCCTACCGACCCTGGTTTGATCAAGCGACCGCGGACAGGCCCATGATCTTGCGGGCCTCGTCGGGTGTCGCGACCTCTCTCTGCAGGTCTTCAGCGAGGTGCCGGGCCCTCGCGACCAGTTCCTCATTTCGGGCGAGGACTCCCTTCTTCAGATAGAGGTTGTCCTCGAGTCCGACCCGCACATGTCCGCCCAGGAGGATGGCCATCGTCGTCATGGGGAGCTGCATCCGCGACATCCCCGCGACCACGTAGGTCGCGGCCGGAGGGAGTTGGTTTCGCAGGTGAAGGAGATTGTCCGGCGTCGCGGGAACGCCACCGTCGACGCCCATCACGAGCTGGAAGTGCGCGGGTTCCTTGACGAGGCCCAAATCGATTAGTTTCCTCCCTTGCTGGATGAACCCGACGTCGAAGGCTTCGATCTCCGGTTTGATGCGCAGGTCGAGCATCGCCTTCGCCAGGTATTGGATCGTCTCGACCGAGTTCACGTAGACGACCGAGGGGGTGCGGCCCGCGAAGTTCAGCGTCCCGGTCGTCAGGCTCCCCATCTCCGGTTTCGACTTCAGGGGCGCCGCGCGATCGGCATCCGTGGTCCCGGCGATCCCACTCGTCGAGGTCATGACGATCAAGTTCGTCCGCTTCCGGATCTTGTCCACGGTCTCCTTGAAGATTTCAAACCGAGAGGTGGGCCGTTCGTTCTCGTCCCGACAGTGAACATGGATGATCGACGCGCCGGCCTGTTCCGACAGGTAGGCGGTCTCCGCGATCTCGTCCGGCGTCATGGGCACGTGCGGCGAGTCTTTCTTCCGCGGGACCGAGCCCGTCGGAGCCACCGTGATGACGAGCTTCTCCATGCGCTCTCCACAGAGGCAAACCGGGCCCCGCTAGGTAAGCATTGTGGCCGCGCCAGCCCGGACTTCCCTCGATTCTTGACTCCATGGCGCGAGGCCCGCGGACGCATCCGTCCGCACGAACTAATATCCCCTCGGGTTTCGGTCGCCGCGAAGGCATGCTCCCACCGGAGGTCGTCGCGAAGATCCGCCGTTTCCACGCGTACCAGGTGGCGTCGTCGTTCGCGATCTGGATTCCGTTTTGGGCCCTCTGGATCCGCGGGAACCTGGCCTCGGACTTCGAGTTCACGCTGGTCGACGTCGCCTTCTGGATCGGCCTCCTCGTGTTCCAGTTGCCTGTCGGCGTGATCGCGGATCGGTACGGACGCAAGCCGACGATCGTGCTGAGCGAGGTGTTTCGGTCGGCCGGGATCCTCGGTTACGGTCTGGCGACGACCTTCGCCGGGTTCGTCGTCGCGAACGTGGTCTGGTCCCTCGGGGCCGCGTTCTCGATCGGGACCTCCTCCTACCTGTACGAGACCCTCCTCGCGATCCGACACGAATCCGAGTTCCCCCGATACATCGGGCGAAACACGATGATCCAACTTCTGTCGAATGCCGCAGGCGCCTTCGCGGGAGGCCTCTTCGTCCAAGCCTCGCACGACCTGCGCCTCACCCTGTTCGTCGGCGCCGGGCTGAATCTGATCGCGGTCCTCGTGGCCCTCACGTTCCTCGAACCCGCCGTCGAGCGGACGACGGAGCCGACGTACACCGAGCAACTACGTCAAGGCCTACGGGTCGTCCGACGCCGCGAAGGGGTCGCCCTCCTGATTGGCCTCGAGGTCTTCCTCGGTGTCACGTTGTACGTGATGGCGATCTACCGGCCCCTGTACCTCCGGTTCCTCGGCCTCTCCGACGCGCAGATCGCGGTATCGATCGCCGGATTCTTGGTCGTCGCGGCGATCTGGTCCGCCTTCGCGGGCGGCATCTCGCGGGTCCTCGGCGAATTCGGGACGATCGCCCTCATGGTGGCCATGGCCTCCGCGGCGTTCTTCGGCATGTATGGCGCCGGACTGTTTCCCGGAGCGGTCCTGTTCCAGGTTCCGATCTATGTCGTCTGGAGCCTGCAACCGGCGCTCACGACCGCGTACCTGAACCGTCGGCTCGAACCCGGTCAGCGCGCCACCGTCCTCTCCATGGGAGCGTTCGCGTACACGCTCGCCCTTGTCGTCCTGGAACCCGTGGCGGGCCTCCTGACGACGTCGACGGGTCTGCTCAGCCTCGGCCTGTTCCTCGGGGTGGTGACGTTCGTACCATGCGCCTACATCCTGGCCCGATGGCGGCTCACGGTCGCGCCGTGGCCTGCCATGACGCCGGTCCCATCGCGGCTCGTCGGGAGCGGCCGCGTCTCCCGATTCCATCGCCTCCTCGAGCGGATGAGCCGTCTCAGGCCGTGAGGGATTCCGAGACGGTCGCCGGGGGAGAGACGAGGTGGCAAGCGACGGAGTTCCCCGGCTCGATCTCCAGGAGAGGGGGTTCCGACGACGCGTGCAAGGACAGTTCGACGAAACCGTTCGTCGCATGGACCGCGGCGATTCCCTTCAGCGGGAGGAGGGTCTCGCGCCGCTCGGAAACGAGGGCGTTGAGTTCCCGCACCAGTGCGTCGGGCCCGCCGCCCCCCATCGAGAGACGAACGTTTCCCGCATCGGAGAGATCCACGCCGCTCGCGGTCGCCAGCATTCCGCCTGCCTTCAGTGACCGGAGCTGATCGGCGACCTCCTCCGCGGTCCATCCGCACCGTTCGAATGCGAACGGACACCGGGGATGGAAACGGCATCCCGGAGGGATGTCCGAGGGATCGGGTCGTTCTCCTTTCAGGATGATCCGCTCGACCTTGTGGCGCGGATCCGGGCTCGGGACGACGGAGATCAGGGCCTTCGTATACGGATGCATCGGGTGACCGATCACCTGTTCCGTGGTGCCCATCTCGACGATCTTGCCGAGGTACATCACCGCGATCCGGTCCGCGAGGACCCAGGCCAATGACAGGTCGTGCGTGATGAACAGGTACGTGATCCCGCGGCGCGTGCGGAGTTCCATCATCACCTGGAGGATCTCGGTCCGGATCGACACGTCGAGCATCGAGACCGGTTCGTCCGCGACGATGAAGTCCGGCTGCAGGACGAGCGCCGCCGCGATCGAGACGCGCTGCCTCTGTCCTCCGCTCAGTTCGTGGGGGAATCGGAACAGGAACTCCTCCGGGGGTCGGAGACCCACGTCGGTCAGGGCCTCTCTCACGAGCGCGGACGTCTCCCCGGGATTCGTCGAGATCCGGTTCACCGCGAGAGGCTCGGAGACGATCTCATAGACGGATTGCTTCGGGTTCAGCGACTCATACGGATCTTGGAAGATGAGTTGGAGCCGCCTCCGGATCGACCGCATGTGGATGCCGGCCATCCCTTCGGACCGTGATCGCCAATCGAGCAGGAGGGAGGAGCTTCCGCCCGCGGCGATCGCACCGAACGCGAAGCCGACCAGCATCGCGGCCAATTCCTGGGTCCATGGGGTGGCGAGCGCCGCGCCGACGTCGAAACGCGAGACGTCTCCGACCAGAGCACGATGAAGGGACAACGCCGAGATCGGGGCGACGATGATCGACCCGAGTGCCAGCAAGGTCAAGATCACCCGGGTCCGCCGCGACAGGCGTGTCGGAGGTAAGGATCCGATGAGGCCCAGAATCAGGCCGATCGAAACGCACAGGCCGATCGTGGACCACGGGTCGCCGAACGGTTCCACCACCGCTGCGAGGAGGAGGGACGGCGCGACGATCGCGAGGAACACCGCCGCGAGGAACGCCCCCGCCGACTTGAGCGCCTGCTCTACGGTCCATGGGAGACTCTCCTTCCATGTGACGGAATACTTGCGGCGGAGACCATCGAGGGTCTTCCGCGCCTCCGGGTCGTCCGGCCGCTGACGGACGTCCTCGTACGCGCGTGCCTCGCCTTCCGGCATCTCGAGGAGGATGTCTCCGTCCGTGGCCTCGACGAGTTTCAGGATCGCCTTCCCGGTCGAGGTCTTCCCGCATCCGCTTTCCCCGACGAGGCAGAACACTTCGCCTCGCCGGATATCCAGATCCACGCCGTCGACGGCGCGCACCCACAAGGGCTTGCCGCCCGCGAGTTCCCGGAGGAGTCCCTTTCGTAGAGGGAACCAGACCTTCAGGTTGCGGATGCGAATCAGACTTCGGTGATCACGATCGGTCGTGGGGGCACCTCGGTGACCTGCGGGTACAGGAAACATGCTGCGCGGCGTCCCACGGACAATTCGGTCAGGGCGGGCTCCGCCTTCGTGCACCGATCGAACGCAAACTTGCACCGGGGATGGAAGACGCAGCCGCTCGGCGGCGAAATGAGGCTCGGGACGTCGCCCGGAATCGCTTCGGGCATGTTCCTCGGTCCTCGGATGTCCGGGAAGGCGCCCACGAGGCCCTGCGTGTACGGATGCTTCGGATCCGTGAACAGGTCCATCGTCTTCCCGGATTCCATCGTCTTGCCGGCGTACATGATCGTGACCTGCTCACACGTGTCTGCGAGGACGGACAGGTCGTGCGAGATTAGGATCATCGCCAAATGCAGCTCGCGGCGGAGTCGTTCGAGCAGGTCGAGGATTTGAGCTTGGATCATCACATCGAGGGCGGTGACCGGCTCGTCCGCGATCACGAGCTTCGGATTGCACGCGAGAGCCATCGCGATCATGACGCGCTGTCGCATACCGCCGGAGAACTCGTGCGGGTAGTCGTTGAGCCGGTTCCGCGAGATGCCGACGAGTTCGAGCAGATCCCCTGCGCGCTTGAACGAGGCCTCGGGTTCGGCTTCCTCGTGGAGCATGATCGGTTCCGCGATCTGACGGCCGACTCGCTGCACCGGATTCAGAGAGTTCATGGCCCCCTGGAACACGATCGACATCTCCTTCCATCGGATCGCCCGCATGGAATCCTCCGGGACCGGAACCAGGTCGCGGCCTTCGAAGGAGATGGAGCCGCGCACAATCCGACCGTTGTACGGCAGGAGGCGCATGAGAGCGAGGGCCGTCGTGGTCTTCCCGCAGCCGCTTTCGCCGGCGAGGCCCATCGCCTCGCCGCGCTCCACGTTGAAAGACGCGCCCTCGACCGCGTGCACGATGCCTGCCTTTGTCCGGAACTCGATCGTCAGGTCGCGGACCTCGAGGAGGGCGGGCACCTCACCGCCTCCGGAGCCGCGGGTTCAGGATTTCGTCGAGCGCGTATCCGAACAGGTAGAAACCGAACACGAGGAAGACGATGCACAGCCCAGGGACGATGATCCACGCCGCCATTCCGATTGTGAGGGCGTCGTGCTGGTATGCCTCCGCGATGATGCGGCCCCAGCTCACGTTGCTCTTCACGGACAGATTGAGGAAGGCGAGGACGCTCTCGGAGAGGATCGAGATCGCGACCGTCAGGATCGTGTTCGCGAAGATCAGGGGGAAGGCGTTCGGGAAGATGTGACGGAGGAGGATATGGGCGTTCGACGAGCCGATCATCCGGCCTCGCTCGACGAACATGCGCTCCTTCAGGCTGAGCACCTGGCTCCGGACCACGCGCGCCGTGACCGACCATCCCGTGAGGCCGATCACGAGGATGATCCCGGCCAGGTCGAGGTAGTTGAGGCGTGCCGCGACGACGATCATGAGGACGAGCCACGGGATCGACAGGACGACGTCGTTGAAGCGCATGATCACCTCGTCGATCCAGCCGCCGACGAATCCGGAGATCAGGCCGACCGCGGTCCCGATCACGCTCGCGACGCCTGCCGCGAGCACTCCGACGAGGAGGGAGATTTGCGTGCCCCAGATCACCTGCGAGTAAATGTCGTAGCCGAACTGGTTCGTCCCGAACGGATGGACGCCGCCCGGGAGCGTGAGAGGGCCGACGTCGGGGACGGCTGTCAATGGACTGTAGGGCGCAATGAGAGGCGCCGCGACCGCGAGGAACGTGAAGAACAAGAGGATGATCAGACCTGCCATCGCGGTCTTGTTGTGGAACACCTGGAGGCCGATGTCCTGCATCCGCCGGCTGACCACGGTTGCGCGGGCGCGAAACGGCGAGATCGCGCCGGGGACCTTCACCACATCCACGGTTCCCATGTTCCCACCTAGGAGATCTTGATGCGCGGATCGAGCCACAGAAGCAGGAAATCGGAGAGGAGGTTCGCGAGGACCACGGCCACCCCCCCAATCACGATGATGAACTGCAGGAGCGGATAATCGAGGCTACCGATCGCTTCGATCGTTCGGAATCCGATGCCTTGGTATCGGAAGATGACCTCGACTTGGTACGCCCCGCCCAGGATGAAGGCGATGTCGAGGGCGATCAGGGACACCATTGGCGGCAAGCCGTTCGGCAAGATGTGACGCCGCAACACCTGGCGGGGACTGAGCCCCTTTGCCCGTGCCGTCGTCACGAAGTCCTCCGTCATGACGTCGATGAGGGAATTCCGCATCACGAGGGAGATTCCCGCGAGAGTCCCCAGCGACAGGGTCAAGGCGGGAAGCAACAGGTGGAGTCCCGCGTCCGCGAGGTGAACGATATCCCAGTTCCAAGGGATCAGGCGATCGTCGTAGTACCCTGACGTCGGAAGCGCGGGCCACCCCGGGATCCAAGTCTGGAACACGGAGTTCTTCCGGAACGCGCTCTGGAGGACGAGGCCGAGCCAGAAGATCGGCATGCCGTACAGGAAGATTCCGATGCCGGTCGACACGAAGTCGAACGCTTTGCCCCGGCGAACAGCGGAGTACGCTCCGACCGCGATGCCGATCAGAATGGTGATGATCGTCGACGTGCCGACCAGGAGGAGCGTCCAGCCGAGATCGTGGAACAGGATGTCCGCGACCGGCCGATGGTCCTGGTATGATACACCCCAGTCGAGCGTGAACAGCCGCTGGAGATAGATCACGAACTGCTCCCACTGGGGCCGGTCGAGGCCGAAGAACGAGATCATGTAGTCCCGGAGACCGCGGAACTTCGGGTCCCGGGGGATGATGGAGAGGGATGGGTCCCCCGGCATCAGCCGGATCAGGAGATAGTTCAGGCAGATGATCCCGAAGATCGTGATGCC
>Ga0209234_1000775_pt1 | contig 11444 bp, 10 predicted proteins | sample GraSoi013_1_20cm_2_FD_185816 | JGI IMG/M metagenome (GOLD analysis project Ga0209234, IMG submission 185816) | Grasslands soil microbial communities from the Angelo Coastal Reserve, California, USA - Sample 08_20_2013_1_20cm (SPAdes) (version 2) | ecosystem: Environmental > Terrestrial > Soil >... | reverse complement strand
GTGGCCTGCTGGATGTCCGAGTACGCGCCGGTCGTCACCTTGTCGGGACCGAACACCAGCTCTTCGGCCACGCGCCCGCCGTACGACATCGCGAGCTGGCCGAGCAGCCACTGCTTCGTGACGTTGCGGCGGTCTTTCTCGGGGAGGAAAAACGTGATCCCCAGCGCCCGGCCGCGGGGCACGATGGTGACTTTATGGATGGGATCGATTCCGGGGACGGTGAGCCCGACGAGCGCGTGCCCCGCCTCGTGATACGCCGTGAGCTTCCGCTCTTCGTCGGTCAGCACCATGCTCTTGCGCTCGAGACCGAGCATGACCTTGTCCTTCGCGTCTTCGAGGTCGTTCATGTCCACGACGGGCTTGTTGCGCCGCGCCGCCAGGAGCGCGGCCTCGTTCACCACGTTCGACAGCTCCGCCCCGGACAGCCCCGGCGTGCCCTTGGCGATCCGCTCGAGATTGACGCTCCCCCCGAGCGGAATCTTGCGGGTGTGGACGCGCAGGATCTGCTCGCGCCCCTTCACGTCGGGCATGTCCACGACGATCTGGCGGTCGAACCGCCCGGGGCGCAGCAGCGCGGGATCGAGGATGTCGGGCCGGTTGGTGGCGGCGAGCAGAATCACGCCGTCGTTCGACTCGAAGCCGTCCATCTCCACCAGCAGCTGGTTGAGCGTCTGCTCGCGCTCGTCGTGCCCGCCGCCGAGCCCGGCCCCGCGGTGCCGCCCCACGGCATCGATCTCGTCGATGAAGATGATGCAGGGCGCGTGGGCCTTGCCCTGCTCGAACAGGTCGCGCACGCGGGACGCGCCCACGCCCACGAACATCTCGACGAAGTCCGAGCCCGACATCGAGAAGAACGGCCGCCCCGCCTCGCCCGCGACCGCCTTGGCGAGCAGCGTCTTCCCGGTTCCCGGCGGGCCCACGAGCAGCGCCCCCTTGGGGAGTCGTCCGCCCAGCCGCTGGAATTTCTGCGGGTCCTTGAGGAAATCGATGATCTCTTCGAGCTCCTGCTTCGCTTCGTCCGCGCCGGCCACGTCGGCGAAGGTGACCTTCGGCGTGTCTCCCGCCAGCAGCTTCGCCTTCGACTTGCCGAACGCGAACGCGCGGTTTCCCCCCTGCTGCATCTGACGCACCATGAAGATCAGCAAGCCGATGATGAACAGGTACGGCAGGAAGCTGAAGAGAAACACGCCGAACGACTGCTTCTCCTCGCGCGCCCGCACGTCGACGCCCCTCTGCCGCAGCGTATTCACCCACGCGTCGGTCGACTCGAACGGCAGCAGCATGGTGAAATGCTCGGCCGTATGTCGCCCGACCGTGACCGGGGTGCGGAAGTCGCCTTTCACCTGCTGGCGGTCGGTGATTTCCACCGCGGCGACGTTTCCCTTGTCGAGCTGCTCGGTGAACTGCGGCGTGTACGACAGGTCCACCGCGTCTTGCCGGCGGCTCGAGGCGAACTGCACGAGGAAGATCGACCCCACGATCAGCAGCGCCCAGAACGACAGCGTCCGCAGCGTGCGGGCCCAGCTGAATTCGCGCGGCGGCGGGACGCGGTTCGCCATCAGCTCAGGCTCGCGACGTAGGGGAGGTGCCGGAAATTCTCGGCATGATCGAGCCCGTACCCCACGAGAAACGCCCGCGGGGCGTCGAACCCGACGAACGCCGGCTCGAGCTCGAGGTGCTGGGCCAGATGCTTGTGAAGCAGCGCACAGATCTCCAGACTCCGCGGCGCGCGCTCTCGCAGCAACGTCACCAACCGGTTGAGGGTCTTCCCCGTATCCACGATGTCCTCTACCAGCAGGATGTGCTTACCCCGCAGCTCCGTTTCCGGATCGTACAGCAGCCGCACGTTCCCGCTCGAAATCGTATCGGCGCCGTAGCTCGCGGCCACCAGGAAGTCCACCTGGAGCGGCCGCTCGATGCGACGCACGAGATCGCTCAAGAAAATGAAGCTCCCCTTGAGAAGACCGAGCACGAGGAGCTCGCCGTCGGGGTACGCAGCGGTGATCGCCTGACCCAGCTCCCTGACCCGGCGCGCGATCGTCTCCTCGTCGAAGACGATGTGCTTGAGCTCACGCCCGCCGGTCTGCCTGAGGCTTACAGTGCTTGGTAACATCCACCCGTACCGCCGGGGTTCCTGGCCGCGGGAGATCCGTAGCGCTCCGGCAGATGCCGGGGACCCAGAGAATGGTTTCGCCGCGCGCGACGATCGGGTACTGCGCCCGGTCGCTCCGCGGCACACGCGCCTCCATCAACAACCGCCGCACCGGCCGATGGCCCACTGCGCCGAGCGGCACCAGCCGGTCGCCCGCCCGGACCAGCCGCACCTGCCAATCACCGCCCGCGATCCAGGTCGTCCAGTCACCGCGCGCGAGCCGCTCGGGAGCCGGCCCGGCGGACCACTCGACCCGGAACGTGCCGAACTGCGCCCGGCCCCGCTCCTCGCTCCCCACAACCTTCACAACCTCCCGCGCGCCAGCGCGCCTCGCGCGGCTCACCCGCAAGCGATCGAACGCCACCTCCGCCACCCACCCGCCACCCAGTGCCTGGCGCCGTCCGGACGGACGCTGCGCCAGCTGCACCAGCCGACGCGCCCGCTGCACTCCGAGCACCAGCCCTGCGCGCCGCGCCGCGGCCCGCAGCACGCTAACGGCCAATGCGTCATCATAGCCCGCCAGCCCGGCCCGGGCAACGTCAAAGCCCTCCTCGTGGACTCGCAGCTCGAGATCAGGCAGGTGGCGGAGCGCACGATTCCACGCGCGCCGCTCGAGCGCCGCCGCCCGGCCGGCGCGCGCCACGTCGTCGCGCGCGCGCGCGCCCAACCGTGCGTAGACGACCGGCAGCAGCACCGTGCGGACCCAGCTCCGCAGGTGCTTGGGGTCGCGGTTCGCCGGGTCGTCGTGCACGGGAAGGCCCCGTGCGGCCACGTACTCGGCCAGATCGTCGCGGGTGAACGTCAGCAGCGGGCGCACCAATCCGCCCCGTGCCCGGGCCGGCATCCCGGCGAGCCCGGCCGGCGCGCTACCCCGCAGCAGCCTCAAAAGGACCGTCTCGACCTGGTCGTCCCGATGGTGCGCCGTCACGAGATAGCGGGCCTCCCGGCGCCGCCGCACGTCGGCGAGCCAGGCGTACCGCGCGCTCCGCGCCGCCGTCTCGGTGGCGTCCGGACCAAGCCGAAGCTCGCCCAGCTCGAACGGCAGTCCGTAGCGCTGCGCGAGGGCCTCGACCGCCTGTCCGACCGTCCGACTGTCCGCCTGAATCCCGTGATCCGCGTGCGCGACCACCAGCGAGAGACCGAGCTCCGGGGCGAGGGTGTGCAGCAGGTCGAGCATCGCCACCGAGTCCGGGCCCCCCGACACCGCCAGCACCGCAGTGCCAGGCAGGGCGAAGAGGCGCCGGCGGGCAAGGTGGTCGCGCAAGCGGGGCAGCAACGTGGTCATGCCATAGTATAAATGATAGGCGGCGCCGCTGCGGGCTCCGCGTCTTGCCGCGCGTCCGCGGACGCCCGAGAATAGGGGCCATGCCAAACCTGCAGCCCGATCAGATCTATCAGCTGCTGCGTCACTTGACCTCACCCGTCGTGGCCATCACGTGCGAGCGCGAGGGCAAGCGCAACGGCATGATCGCCGACAGCGCCGTGCGCGCCTCGATCGCCCCCACAGTGCCGCGACTGTCCGTCTACATCCACAAGTTCAACTTCAGCCATGACCTGATCTTCGAAACGGGCCACTTCGTGCTGCATCTGTTGCGCGACGATCAGTTCGAGCTGATCCATCGCCTCGGCTTCGTGAGCGGCCGGGGGCGCGACAAGCTGGCCGGCGTCCCGCACCGCCCCGGCACGCTCGGGGCCCCGGTGCTGGACGACTGCTACGCGCACTTCGAGTGCCGCGTGGTGAACATCATGGATACCGGCAGCTCGACCTGCTTTCTGGGCGACGTCGTGGTCGTGGGCCACGGTGCGGCCGAGCGCCCCACCGGCAGCGTGATGACCGCCACGTATTTCCGCACCAACATGCCGACGGCGTGGCGGTCGGAGTACGAGACGCTGCTCCGGGCCGCTCAAGCGTTCGCCGCTGAGCGATCGCGCGACCTGAAGCCGGTGATCTGGAAGGGACTCGCGAACCACGAGTGAAGCGTGTCACGCCGGGCCCGGCGAGGCACAGAGCGGCAGATCGAATAGCGGCGGTCGGACTCGAACCGACGACCCGCGGATTATGATTCCGCTGCTCTAACCAGCTGAGCTACGCCGCCGTAAGTGCAGCAGAACAACCTAGCGTAGCGCGGTCGGCGGCGGCAGGGCCAGCCGTGGCTGAGCACGCGCCGGGCTTGCTCCACACAAGTGCCCGGTGCACCTGAGCTTACACGACGGCGTGATGCGCCACACAGCCTCCCAGGCCGGGTAACGCGAACTTCGTGGGGTCCGGTGGTGCGGAGGAAAAATCCCCCACTTGGCCGTTCGCTGAGGGCGCAGCGCCCCTCCTCAGCCCTACTGAGCTAGGAGAGACACTGTGAACCGAGTCCTCGTGGTCCTTCTCGCCTTGGTCGCCACGCCGGCTGTTGCCAGCGTGGCCCAGGATCGACCTGGGTCCGACCAGCGCGAGCTCAAGCAAACCAAAGGCGCGCGGCGTGCCTCCGGGTCGCTCGACAATCCGGGCCTAGGCCACGACGTGGCGCACTGCGCGATGCGCGCAGCGCTGCACCCAGGCGCGGAAATCAACAAGTGTCCGGCTCCCGTAACGGACCCGCCACCGGTTCAACCGCCACCGGTTCAGCCGCCACCGGTTCAGCCGCCACCGGTTCAGCCGCCACCGGTTCTCCCGCCGCCTCCGCCCCCGCCCCAACCCCCGCCTGCAACGTGCGGGAGTGCTCCGGCGGCCGGTGGAACGGCGTCGATCGACGGCCAAGTGTACGTTGACGCCTCGCCGTGGCCCGGTCTGAGGGACTGGTGCGTCCAGCTCAGCGGTCCGGTCTCTGGAGCGCTGGCGACCGACTCCTTGGGCTACTATATGTTCTCGAATCTGCCGGCCGGCACGTACTCCGTCTGTGAGGTACTGCCCGCGACCGGCTGGCATCAGACCTTCCCGACGATGGGGCCCTCGTGCCCGAGCGGGATTGGGTACAGCTTCAGCGTCATCGACGGAAGCAGCGCCGGTTTCATCTACTTCGGCAATCTGAGTCCGTGACGATCCGATAGCAGCAAGTGAGCACACGGCCGGCGTCGAGCGACGTCGGCCGTCGTGTTTTACGGCGTTGTTGCGGCCTTGCATCGGCCAGCACGGGAACCCGCCGGACGCGCTGCGCGGTAGTCTAAGTGCCGGCGTGAGAGCGTCCGGTGACGTCATGTTTCTTACATTCGCTGTGACTTTGCAGCTAGAGAGCGAGAGGTGATTCAGATGAGCGACCTTCTTGCCAACTATTGGTGGGCCGTGCTCGCCGCAGGTGCCATCGCGGCGTTCCTGGTCTTTCGCTCGCGGCTTCCGCGCCGGCAGTGATTGACCTGATGTAACGGCAGCCCCGACAGCTCGACCGTCGGGCCGAAGGCTACTGCAGGGGCAACCCGGCAGTAGCCTTCGTGTTTCTCGTCCTGCCCTGGCCCGGCCGCTGTGGATTCCACCAGCGGTCGAACACGATGGCGGCTGCGCCGACCACGACGGCTCCGATCACATCGGGTACGTAATGGAACAAGAACAACACCGTCCCGGCGGTCATGCTCAGAGTGAGGGGAAGGAGCACCCAGAACAGTCCGCGGCGCGCCGCCCAGAGATCCCACATCAGCACCACCACCGCCGCGACGTGCGCGCTCGGGAACGACGTGCCGGGCACCATGGCGTCCCGTCCAGCCCGGATGGCCAGCTGAGAGAAAAACCCGCTGCCCAGGTGGCTGAGTTGCAGCTCGGGAGTGACGTAGCGCGGGCTCATGGCCGGGTACAGGAGCCCGATCACGAAGCAGCAGGCGAGCGTGTAACACAGTCTCCGCACCGCCTCACCCGCACGCCGCTGAGACGCGAGTGTCCCCGGCGAGAAGATGGCCGCGACCCCGGTGATCAGGATCGGTTCGTAAGACAGATAGGCGAACACGAACCATTCCCGAGCCGGGGGCCACGGGACATAGGGCACCCGCGGCAGCAGGTGGCCTTGCAAGCGAAGCAGCGTCGCGTCGTGCCACTGGATGCGGGCCGGGTCGACCAGCCCCGTCTGCAGATAAAGGAAGTAGAACCCGACCAGTGGCAGCCCAACGCCCAGGTAGCGGACCGCGGGATGGCGTAGTCGGCGCAGCCGCGGAGTGCCAAACAGCAGGAGGAGCGCGAACAGCGCGTCGGCGCCGACCGAGACCGCGGCGGCCGCAGTGCGCGCCTGGAGCGCCACGCAGCCGCCGAACAGGACGGCGAACCCGGCCGTGAACCGTTCGCAGGCATTCGGGGCTCCGCTATGTGCACCATTTCGCATCGAATTTCCACCGAAACACGATCCGGCGGCCTCGCGACTGCATCCGGCGAGCCGCCCCGCGATGCGGCTGATTCGGCGGCCTTGCCGGGGCGTCGAGTCGACGACACACCCGTTGCTTCAAGTCCACACATGTCCTCTGGCGCGACCGGAGATCTCCCGACCGACCCGCTGGCCGACCACGCCAACGCGGTGCGACGCTTGCATACCCTCTGGAGCTCATGAGAACACTATGCCTTGCCGTGCTCGCCGTCTTGGCCGTGGGCTGTCATTTCGACAACCTCTTCAAACCCTCAGGCGGCGGGCACTCGCCCCCCTTGGGGTCGAGGGCGACGCGACTCCGTTTCACGACTCCACCCCACAGCACGATGAAGGACAGTACCATCAGCCCGCCGGTACAGGTGACCGCACTGGATGCGGACGGGCACGTCATGACTAACTTCACAGGGACCGTGACCGTCGCCATCGGCGACAACGGCGGCGTGCTGCAGCAGGGGAAGCTGTCGGGCTCGAATCAAGTCGCCGCAGTCGGAGGGGTGACCACGTTCGACGATCTGAGCATCGACCAGGTCGGCAAGGGGTATACACTCACTGCGACGGCGTCGCCCTTCGAAGGTGATACCAGCGCAGCGTTCGACATCACCGCGACGCCGCCCGCGGGACCCGGCCCCGCCACGAAGCTGCTGTTCGTCGGACAGCCGACCAACACAGCGCCAGGTGCGACGATTTCGCCGCCCGTGCGGGTCGAGGCCTTGGACGACCAGAACAATCTCGTGACGAGCTTCGGCGGCACCATCTCGATCAGGATCGAACACGACGGGAGCTTGCTGGGCGGCGCGAACCTGAACGGGACGAAAGACGTCCCTGCGGTAAACGGGGTCGCCATCTTTGCGAACTTGAGTATCAACGAGCTCAGCATCACGTACTACACGCTGCTGGCGAGCAACGCGCAACTCGGTGCCACCATCGAGAGCGATCGCTTCACGGTGCCGTAATGCGCTGTCCCCGCTGTTTCCTCGCCGACATCCCCGAAGGCGCGCGGACCTGCGTGCTGTGCGGCTACTCACCCGACGCGCAGCAGCCGGCGGCGGCCGGTAGTGCCGCCCGGCCTACTCCCCCCGCGCGCCCCGCTCGCGCCGGTCGGGCCGCCGCGGCCGACACGTCCGCGCCGGCGGACCCCCAAGGCTCTCCGGCGCCGACGGCCGTGGCCGAGGAGCTGGACGCGAGCCCGACGGAGCTTGATGCGCGCCGGGAGTTGGCGGCCGAGTTTCGCATCGAGGCGCTGGTGCGAGGGTCGCCGGAGCCGATCGTCTATCTCGCCTGGGATGGTGACGATCGACCGCTGACGGTCAAGGCAGTGGCGCGCCAGCAGCTGGGCCCGGTGGCGGATCGTTTCCCGCATGCGGCCGAGGCGGCCATGCAGCTGGAGCACTCGCATATCGTGGCCCCGGTTCGCTTCGGCTGCACCGACCAATTCCTGTGGTACGCCACGCAGCGCGTGGAAGGTCGTTCGCTCGAGAGCATTCTCGAGACGGTCGGCTCGCTGGAGCTGTCGACCTGCGTCCGCTTCCTGGAGCAGGTGGCGAGCGCGCTGGACCACGCGCATCGGCGCGGTGTGGCGCACGGGGGCCTGCGATCCGATTGTGTCATCGTCGGCGCGAACGAGTGGGTGCAGGTGAGCGACTTCGTGGTCGGGGGACTGTTTCAGATTCCCCCCGACGCGGCGCGAGCCAGCGAGCCGGGGCCCCGCGCGGATCAGTACGCGCTCGCAGCGCTCGCCTACGAGTGCTTGACCGGAGCGCCCGGGCGCGACGCGGCCCCGCTCTCCCGCTTGCTCGACGCCCGCGCCGACATCCCGCTGCACGTGTCGCAGGCGCTGCGGCGTGCCCTGAGCGCCCGGCCCGCCGAGCGGTTTCCCACGGTGCTCGACTTCGTCACCGCCCTCGGCGGCCCGACGGCCGCGGCCCCGGCGCCGGCTCCGTCGACGTCCTGGTTAGAGGGCGCGCCCCAGCGGAGCCCGCGGTCGCCAATCGTGATCGTGGCCGACGAGGAAGAGGAAGATGAAGAGCTGGAGGGGTCACCACGTCCTCCCGCGCGCCGCCCTGGACGCCTCCTCATCGCCGCCGGCCTGGTGATCGTCCTGGGTGGCGGCGCGGTATGGCTCAACACGTCATCCGCACCGGCGTCGCAGACCACCAGCGCCTACGACGCGGGGATCCCACCCGACACGGCGCCGTTGCGGACGCCGGAGCGCCACCGCACGGACACCGCGGTGGCGTCGGTGACGCCGCAGCCGGCCCCGCCGGCGGCCACCGCCGAATCGCGGGTCGAGACACGGCCGCCCCGGCGACCGGAGCCAGCGGCCGTCAAGCGGACGCCCGTGGTACGCCGCGCCACGCCTGCCCCGCCGCCCCCGCGCGTCGAGCGGCCGATCGAGCGCCCGGCCGAACCGGCGCTGCTGTCGGTCAACGCGGTCCCGTGGGGGAGCGTGTACCTCGACGGCCAGCCGGTGGGTAACACGCCGCAGATCGAGCTGCACGTGCCATCCGGATCGCACCAGCTGCGGGTCGAGCGCGACGGGTACCGTCCGTATGAGCGCCGCATCGATCTGGCCCCCGGCCAGCGCCTGCGGATCACCGACATCACCTTGGTGGAGCGCTAGCCGTGCCCCGAACCCTCGCCATCCTCGCGGTCGTCCTCACGGCTGGGTCGCAACTAGCCGCGCAGTCGGCGATCGATCTGCTACAGCAGGGCGTGCGGGCCTATCAAAGGCTGGAGTACGATGCCGCGGTGGCCCTGTTGCGCGAGAGCCTGTCGCGCCGGATGGCCGGCGTCCTGGCGGACTCGCAGCGGGCGCGGGCGCTCTCGTATCTCGCGGCGACCCAGCTGTTCCAGCAGCAGCGCGACTCCGCGGCTGCCGCCTTCCGCGAGCTGGTGCGGCTCGATCCCCGCTACCGGCCGGACGAGCTCATCTTTCCGCCGCAGGTCACCAATCTCTTCGACGAGGTGCGGCGCGCCACCAAGGTCCTGACCGTCCAAGTGCCGCCGGCGACGGAGTTGCACCCGCGCCTCGAGTGGTTCACGGCCCGGCTGGTGACCACGTCGCTCCAGACCGTGACGGCGACGCTGGCGCGTGACGACGGGACGCCCGTGCGCACCGTGTACGACGGACCCGTGGCCGACAGCCTGCTGGTGAAATGGGACGGGCTCACGACCGGGGGAGACCTACCGGAAGAAGGGCGCTACATCCTGCGAGTGACGCCGCGGCCGGAGACGGCGGATGGACCACGCCCGCTTCAGGTGACGCTCGACATCACCCAGGTGACGCCCGATACGCTGAGTTGGCCGGCACCGCCGACCGCACCCCCGCTCCTGCCGGAGCGCACGTCGGCGACGCCGGCGCTGGGCTCGCTGGGGGCGGCGGCCCTGGCGGGCGGCGCCGTGGTCGCGCTCCCGGCGCTGTTCGGCCGCAACGCCGATGCCACCGGGGCCCGGTTCGCGGTGGCCGCGGCCGTCAGCGTCGCGGGCATCGTGGGATTCTTCGCCCACCAGCCGCGGCCGATCGAGGACAACATCCGCAAGAACGCGCCGGCGCGCGCGGACTGGCAGCGGCGGGTCGAAGCCGTAAAAGCGGAGAACGCCAAGCGCCGCGGGTCGGCGCGCCTAGTGATCCGTGCCGGGCCGGTGACGGTCGCCGACCGAGGGGCCCCGTGAGGCCCGTGAGCCCTGTGAGAACCATCGCCGGTATCTTTACGCTGGCGCTGGCGGCGGCCTCCGCGGCTGGCGCGCAGCATCGACCCATCATCGCGCTGCGGGCGGACGCCCTGATGATGTGGGTGCACAGCGACACGGGCGTGACGCACACATCGCTGCGCGGTCCCGCATTCGGCGGTGAGGGGCGCGTGTCCGTCAACGACCTCGTGTTCGGCCTGGGACTGCTGGAAGGCCAGCTCAAGCCCGTCGGCGGAGTCGGCGGGGCGCCACAGCGCGACGTCGTGCAGGGGACGGTCTTCGTGGGCGGCCGGCCCGTGCCCTGGCTCGAGATGACCGCCGGACCGGTGGTGCGGGCGTACGTGACGGATTCCACGACCGAGCGCTGGGTGTTCTGGCAGGCGCGGGCGCGCGTGGACGCGTCGATCGTGGTGGGGAAGCTCGCGAGCTATCTCGAGGTGTGGCGGGCGTTCTCGTCCGACGTGAATCTGCCGACCGGCGCCGGCAGGATCCAAGGGGGAGAGGCGGGAGTGGTGTTTCAGCCACCCCAGCGGCCCGTCTGGCTGCGCCTGTCCTACCGGATGGACGACGCGCTGCTCGGCGGTCCCGGCGGAAACGAAACGATGGAAGCGATCACCCTCTCCGGCGGTATCGTCATCCCCTGACGTGCGTCAGCGCGGCGGCGTCTCACCGCTGCCGCCCTCGAGCCGCGGCACCAGGCGATACAACAGCTCTCCCTTCCGGATCATCCCGAATTGCTCCCGTGCCGCGCGCTCCTGCGCCGCGGGATCGGTCTCAAGTCCGCGGGCCAGGCGTTGCAGCGAGTCGAGCTCCACCTCGAGGTCACGCATGCTGCGGCGCTCCTCCGCCCGCTGGCGGCGCAGTGTGAGCCAGTCGAGCGTGCTGTACTCTCCGGCCTGGAAGGCGAGTCCGGCGAGCACGATCCCCGCGGCGATGCCGATGAGGCGGGTCCGGGTCACAGGCCGTACAGATGCCGGCCGGGGTAGTAGGCCGCATCCCCCAGCTCTTCGGCGATGCGCAGCAACTGGTTGTATTTCGCGACGCGGTCGGTGCGCGAGGCGCTGCCCGTCTTGATCTGACCGACCCCCGTCGCGACCGCGAGATCCGAGATGAACGTGTCTTCCGTCTCGCCCGAGCGGTGCGAGATGACGGCGCCGTATCCGTTCGAGCGGGCGTGCTCGATGCACTGCAGCGTCTCGGTGAGCGTCCCGATCTGGTTCAGCTTGATGAGGATCGCATTCGCGACGCCTTCCTCGATGCCGCGGTCGAGC
>Ga0209234_1000773_pt1 | contig 11455 bp, 7 predicted proteins | sample GraSoi013_1_20cm_2_FD_185816 | JGI IMG/M metagenome (GOLD analysis project Ga0209234, IMG submission 185816) | Grasslands soil microbial communities from the Angelo Coastal Reserve, California, USA - Sample 08_20_2013_1_20cm (SPAdes) (version 2) | ecosystem: Environmental > Terrestrial > Soil >... | reverse complement strand
AAAAAAAGCTAAATTGTTTTGCAGAATTGTAGGTGGCGGACGAGGCCATGCGCCTGGGGGGCCAGCGAATGGCACTCCAGCTAGAGCTGGAGATGGCGCTGGACGAGTTTGCGGAGCTTTTCGCGATCTTCGTCGCGCATGTGAACGAATTCGACGCCGCTCCCATCCGGTCCGATATTGCGAACGACGGCGGTGAAATTGATCTTACGGAGACCGGAGCGGACTTCGAGCTTGATGGAGTCGCCGACGCTTAGTTTCTTGGGGGATTCCAGATAGGCGCCGCCCAGACTGATTGTCTTTACACGAGCGAGGCCCGCCGATGCACCGTCGATGTGTGCACGAAGTGGTGAGTCAAGTGGAACGCGAACGTAGCGGCGCGGGGTGACATAGCTGGAACTCGACTGTCCTGGCGCTCCAAACGCTGCCATCGCCTGCTTGAACGAGGGACGATTCTCGATCACCGCCAGCGCATCTTCCGCCGCGGCGCGCAAGCCGGCAGGTTCCGCATAAGTCAGACCCTCACGGCTCTCCGCCAAAGTCCGAAGAAGCTCGGCGGCTTCGGAGCACCGCATGCGCCCGAGCGCTTCGATGGCCTTAATGCGCACAAACTGGTCACGCAAAACCTCATGTTCACCGGCGGCGATTTCCATGAGTTGCGGCACGGCTGTGGTTTCCTGCGCCAAGCCGAGCTGGTCGATCATCATGGGAACGACCATCGGATGCGCGCCGGCGAGGATAGCGGAGAATACGAATGCGGTGCTCACGGCTGATGCGGAATTGCTGGGCCGCGAGAGTTCGCTGACCGCCAAGTCCTGAAGGTTCCATTCCCAACTAGCCATGGCGCGTGCAACACCCCGCAACAGCCGCTCCGGGTCTGTCGCGGCCAAAAGTTTGATGGCCGCAGTCACGCGCTGGCGGCGGGCTTCATAAAGCCGCGTTTCGAGAAGGTTTAGAACCGGCACACCGATTGTCCGCAACAGCCGCGCCATCGCCGGCACCATTTCCGGGCCTCGAGGTTCCGTAAGCAGCAAGGTCATGCGGTCGAGCAGTCGCTCGGGATCGCGCTGCAGAAGCCGGGGCAGGACGGGATCCAGGGCGCGGTTGGCCAGAGCGGCGTCCACCAGCAAGAGCCAGCGGTCCTGCGCCACCAGGCGGTTTGCGAGCGCCGCCATATGACCGTGCTCCTTGTCCTGAGGCCCGCGCTCCAGACCGGTCAGAATGGATTCGAAACCGGAATAGTCGGCGCGACTCACGGCAATGCGGCCGAGTGATTCGACAAAGGCAGCGAGCAGGGCGGCGGTTTCCGGAGCCTTCTCTACGTCCATAGCCTTCATGGCCCCGCGGCTCAGGTCTTCCGGCAACTGATTCGGCCAAAGGGATTCGATAATCGAGGACAATTCATTCAGTCCGGCGGCCACGGAGCGCCGCGCCGAAGCGTCCGCATGGTCGATGCGGCGCGCATAATTGAGGACAATGTTGCGGGCCTCGCGGCGGGGAGCATCGGCGCCGGCATCGGCAAGTTGCCCGAGGGTGTGGCGCAGCGCCGCAACCGGAACACACCAGACATCCGGGCTGCGCAAAACAGCCGATTTTTCCCGCGGAGAAAGTTCCAGCCAGAAGCGATCGATCAGCTGTTCGCGGTGCGTGTCCGAGGCCCAGGAGACTGCCAGCGACGAGAGATGCTGTGAAGAATGCGGACCAGAATAACCGCCAGCCTCGACGACGACATCGCTCATGCGATAGAACATCGGCCTTACGGACGAGGCGGTAATCGAGCCGCTGGAAAACTCCGCGGTGAGAAATTCAAAAATGATGTTTTCTGAGAGGCGCAACAAATATGGTTGCGGCCGTTCACCTTCACGCGGCCTATACTGGGAGACAGAACTGAGCAGCATGCACACGCTATCGCGGCTGGCTTCTTCCATTGCGCTGTGGAGCGCGCGCGCTGCTTCTTCCGGGGAAAGGCCCCGCGCGCTTTCTAGAGGCGGAGTCAACCGCGCCAGAAGCCGCAGGCCGGCCACCAGATCGTCAAAGTCCGGCACCCGGATGGGGGCATCGGCCTTCTCGCGCGGGGAATGTCCACCGTAGGCTACCAGCGCGGCGATGAGACTCGCCAGTACAGTGTCCACCCTGCGCTCCGTCTGGGTATTTACGGAAATCCCTTCCACGCGGTTCTCCAGAAGTCGCGCCGGCCACCAGGCATTGCCCTTACCGTTCGCGGGTTCTTCCGATTTTAGCAACGAAGCCTTCACCAGTCTTGCCAGCGTGTCCAGTTCGCCTACATGGAATTTTTTCGAGAAGACTATGGCGTGAATGCCGGCACGCTGTAGGTCGATCGCCAGGGCCTGCATTTCTCCTCGCGCGTCCGGCAGGTGTGTGTCACCGATCCCTGGCGCCACCAGCCCGCCACGTTCCACTCGAATCTCCAGCCCGCCCAGAATTTCGGTGGCGTTGCGAATGGCATCGTAAGCACCGTCCAAACTATCGAGCCGGCGCGGATGATCCTTTTCGTAAAGGCGTTCCGAGCGCATGAGCAGGTGCAGGTTTCGGAGGGCACGAAGAACTTCGACGGCATTGCGGTCCGTTGCGCCGATAGGAACTTGGGAGACCGCATTGGCAAGCTGGCGCAGCGACGTGCGCGGCGTGGTATTCGGGCTCGTTGACGAAGACGGAGCCCCGCGCTTTACTTCCTGGAGCGGTAGTATGGCCCTGCTGACCAAAGGACTCTCCCCATCAGTTCGTTCCCGCCGCATCGAACGGCGCGGGAGTCCGCCCTCAGTCTCGCGCTGGACCTCGCGCTGGACCTCGCTGGGAGGGCAGGTGTTCCCCTATCAAATAATGCAAGCACGCCTCCCGCCTGAAACTGATGACCCTAAGTGCTTTGTCGTGAATAAAGAATATGAAGGGTTCTAGGATTCGATGCAGACTTATGTAACAAAATGTTACGGTTTGGGTAGACCTTCCAGAAGTTCGTTGAGGGAGCCGTTCGGCCTCAATTTCGGGCATTACTCGGCCGTGCTACGGTTGTTTCTCGTGCAGCGACTCATCAACCGTCACCGTGCCACCTTCACTTACTTGGACCGTTCTTTTGGTTTGCTGATATCCATTCAACCGCAGAGTCACGGTGTGCAACCCGGCGGGCACCTGCACGCGCGCGGGCGTCAACTGCCCCGTAGAGGTTCCGTCCACAATGATTTCCGCGCCTTTCGGATTGGTGTTCACCTGCGCCCAGGCCACCCGGCTGGCGGATTTTTCGCTAAGTGGTACGTTGAGTTGCGTTTGGATATTGTCCTTGACCTGAATCCCTCCGGCGTAAGGCTCGTAGCCCTGCAAGCGCAAGACAAGGTTGTATTGGCCGGGCGCGAGCGGAAGCGTTACCGGCGTCTGACCCGATTGTTTGGCTCCGTTGATGAAGACATCGGCTCCCGGCGGCTGGCTGCTGATAAAAATGCCTTTGGCGAGTGATTCGAGTTGGATCTTGTGGTCTTGCGCGTCGCCAATCTTTACTTGCAGGGCGGTTTGAACGGACTGATAGCCTTCCTTTTGCACTTCCACGCTGTAGCGTGCAGGAGACAAATTGTTGAAGCTGCAGGGTGTTTGGCACTTGTTCAGGACGCGGCCGGCAGGACCGCGCAGCACTGCAGTAGCGCCGATCACGTCGGTGACGACATGAATCGCTCCGCGCCCTGCGGTAGGAACAGGGTGTGAACCTTCGTTAGGATTGCCGTTGGCAGCCACTGGTGTGTCGTCGTCTTCGAGGTGATCGATAACCCGGACACTTGAGGGGGCGTTCCGCAACAATTTCAAGAGCGCACCGTGTTCTGCTGGCCGGAGCTTTCCCACCAGCGTGAGTGTGTTGCCGGCGACTTGAACTTTCACGTGGCCGCTTAATCCCTTTGCGGAAATGGCCTCTTCGATCCGGCCTTTGTATTCTGCCGCTTTGGCGCTAAGGGAATTCTCCGTTTTCTTGGGTGCCACCTTCTCGGCGGCGATCTCTGCGGGCTTGGACTCCAGCGGTTTTGCCTCCCCACCTGCTCCTGCCGCAGCCACGGCCTCCTTCGGTTGCGCAGAATTATCCGTTCCCGAGGGAAGTGCCGCCGGGCTGTCGGGAATGGTTTCTGATGTCGCCGGCGCCGCCGGGGGCAAGCTGCCGCCTTGCTTCTGTGCGTCATGAAGTTCGCGTGCGGCCTGAAAGACCGGTCTTATTTTGTTGGCTCCATAAATGATGACGCCCAGAAGCAGCAACGCTGCAAGGATGGTTCCGAATACATTCTTCTTCGGGACTTCCGGAGCGTGCGCGATGGTTCCCGTTCTCCGTACGACCGGAGTTTGGCTTGGTGCCGATGCCCGCGCGTTCAAGGAGCGCGCCGTCGCGATCACCGTTTGATCTTCGCCGGTGAAACCACGGCCTGCAGTATTTCCGGAAACCAGGGTCGCGCCAGGCGAGCCTCCACCCATGGCCATCGTCGATTGTGAGTTGCCGCCTGGAGCGAGTGTGCGGTACTTCCGCAGATCTTCGAGCATTTCGCGGCAATTCTGGTATCTCTGTTCGGGCTCTTTCTCGAGCGCCCGCATGACCACTGCGCTGATCCCAGGATGAATCGATGGATCAATCTGTCGCGGCGGGACGGGTTCTTCGTTGACGATCTTGTAGATCACCGTGGTGATGTTCTGGCCCGGGAAAGGCTTTTCGCCCGTCACCATTTCGTAGAGCATGACGCCCAGCGAGAAGATGTCGCTGCGGCCGTCGACGGCGCGGCCCTTTACTTGTTCCGGTGACATGTAGCTAGGGGTGCCCATGACGTGCGCGGTTTGCTGGACGGTGCCGAACTGCAGAATCTTTGCGGTGCCGAAGTCCGTAACCTTGACGGTATCGTCGGCGGTGAGCATGAGGTTCGCGGGCTTGATGTCGCGGTGGACGACGTTGCGTTCATGCGCGAATTGCAGCGCGCTGCAAGTCTGCTCCATGATGCGCAGGGTGCGCGGCAGGGGAAATGCGTGGCCGCTATCGAGTAGCGCCTGCAGGCTCTTCCCTTCAACCAGCTCCATCGTGATGTAGTAAAGGCCGTCTTCTTCACCGGCGTCGAAAACCACCACGATGTTCGGATGTGTCAGCAAACCTGCGGCGCGCGCTTCGGTTTGGAACCGCGTCAGGAGTTCGGGGCGCGAGAGTCCCGTGCCTTCTTCGCTCAGCCGGATGGTTTTTACGGCGACGGTGCGCCCGATGACCGGGTCCATGGCCTTGTAAACGACACCCATCGCGCCGCGGCCCAGTTCACCGGTGATTTCGTACCTTCCGGCTTTTGTTACTGTTGGCATCGTTCAGTCGATCTGTCGCCCCGAAGGCGGCACAGTAAATCCAAACCCAATCCGGGTTAGCCACTGGAGGGAAGGGAACCGGAGAACAGTCCGGAGACCTTCCGTCGTCAATTTCATGGTCTTCATCCGGGGGAAATGCATCCGCCGACACCCAGGCGTCCTATCCTCCACGGTACGCAATGAATTTTCCGTTGGTCAACGCTACTGCCGTACCAGTGTTTCACACTCGATACGGTCGGGGGCTTCTTATGCCTTGGCGTTTTTCTAAGAGACTTAGAATGAGTTATTTATGGGGGTAGGCACGGTATTCAAGTGCACTTGGGGCAGGTATAGGGTTACTTCCCAATCAGCAAGCAGCCGAAAGAAAACGTCCGCGACACTAGGGCCGCCGACGACCCTCCCCCGGCGACATCGTGCGTTCCGGCATCGGGACATTGGTTTCTCGGACTGGGCGGTCAACTTCGTCCGGGCGCGCGGGAGCCTCAAGTCCGTCCGTGAGCAGAAACCCTTGCAAGGCGATGCCGTTGGTCCAGACGCTCTCCAGCGTGGAGATGTACTCGATCTGTAACTCGAAGAGTTTTCGTTGTGTATCCAGGACGCGGGGATAAGACGCCAGCATCTGGCCATATCTCTCTACCATCAGGCCGTACGCTTTCTTGGCACGTGGAAGCATCTCGTCGCGATACTCCATGGCCATTAGGCGTGCGTTTGCGTATTGATCCACGGCTGATGCCGCGCGCTCGCGCAGCGTAAGCGCTATGCGCTTCTTTTCCTGCCCGGCGCGATCGACATCAGCCCGGGCCGCTCCCACATTTCCCTGGTTGCGATTGAAGAGCGGAACCTGCACGGCGACTTCCGCGGTTCCCTCCCAGCCTTTCGCAAAGGGAACGCTACCAAGCGTTTCGTGGTTGTATTCCATGCCAGCGCGGACTTGGATATCAGGAATCGACTCACGCCTCGCACGGACCAGAAAGGATTGAGCCCGTGCCTCCGCCGCATCGGCAATTCGAACGGCAGGACTCTCTTTCACAATGGTCTCCACGGCCTCTTCTTCATTCACTTCCGGCCACCCTTTTTCCAGATCACCGGCCACCATGGTCAATGGCAGATCCGGCTGCCCGATCACCGCCGCGAGGGAGCGCCATTCTTCGCGAAGCGTGTTCTCCTGCATCCGCGCGGTCATGCGCATCCTTTGCGCTTCCACTTCTGCTTCGAGTACTTCAGTTTCGTCGGCCTGCCCAGTATTCATCAGTCGCCGCGCTGTCTCCGCGGCATCTTGCGCGATCACGGCCATGTCGCGCCGGGCATAGAGCAGCTCCTGAGCGGCCAGCACGCGCAGAAAGGCCATCTTCACGGCGCTTTGCACCCGCATTTCTTGCTCTTCACCTTCGATCTCGGCGAGCTTCACATCTTTTCCGAAAACCCCGCGGCTCAGTCGGAGTTTCCCGCCCGTGACTACCGTCTGCTGCAGAAAAAAGCCCTGCTTCCCGCCGCCCACCGCCCCCCCGCGGATTTCATCGCCCGTGTAAGCCATGGTTGGATTCGGATAGAGACCGGACTGTTGCTGGCGCGCGTTGGCCGCGCGAATCTCCGCCTGCGCTTGACGCAGGGTGGGATTCGATTCGCTGGCGATCTTCTGCACTTGCTCAAGGGTGACCAGCGCGCTCTTGGCATTTTCCTGTGCTCTTCCCATCCGTGGATATTCCGGTCTTACCGGCACCATTTTCATTCCATGGTGCGGCTCCTGCGCGGGCATCTGCATTTGCTGCGCCCGCACGCCGCCAGCCGCTGCCAGCACGCTGGCCACAAATACCGTTCCGCATCTCCCCGCAGCTCGCATGGTAATTCCTCTCCGCGCCCTCGCGGTTCTCTGAGATCTCTGCGTTACGTCAATTTCTCTTGTTTTACTACTCATGGTGACGCCCTTCCTGTGCCGAAGGGCCTGCCGTCTTCTTCGACATAATGGCGTCATATTCTTTGTCCGGCAGAACCCGCACCATGGTCATCATTCCCATCATTCCCGCGCTCCAATTTTTCGGCAGCCCGTAGGTTTCGGGCTTTTCCACCACTTCGTCCATCCCCATTTCCGTGAAGGCGTCCTGCGGAAAACCTGGCACGCTCTCAGCGTTTGAGGCGATGGGGGAGGGATGCACGTGCTGGAACGGCACGCTTTTCGCGAGCGACTCCATCTGGCTCAAGGCCTTTGCCTCGGTCTGGTCGGTGGTTTGGATCTGCCTGTCGCGCAGCAAGTCCATCATGCTGTTCATCATGTGGTGTGGCAGGTGGCAGTGGATCATCCAGTTGCCGGGGTATTTCGCGTCGAACTCTACGACGCGGGCCTGTGCCACGCCAATGAGAACAGTGTTCATCGGAAACCAGGTGGACTCCGGCGCGCGTCCGCCTTCGGTGCCGGTGACCACGAACTGATGCCCGTGCAGGTGCACCGGGTGATGATCCATACCAAGATTTAGAATGCGCAGCCGCACGCGGCTTCCCAGCCGAGCGAGCAAGGGCGTGGTCATCGGCGCGGAAACGCCGTTGAACGTTAGCCAGTTGAATTCCATCGCCGCCGTATTGGGAACGCTGTTGCTCGGCAGGACTGCCCATTCCTGGAGGATCAAGCCATAGTCGTGGTCGACGCGGGGCTGGTAATCTTTTGCCGGATGCGCCACGAAAAATCCGATCTGCCCCATCATCTCCTGCATGGCGCTGTGCGCGTGGTAGAAGAACGTGCCTTCCTGGTGCACCGTGAATTCGTAAACGTACTTTTCACCGGGAGCGACGGGCTTCTGGCTGATGTAGGGCACGCCATCCTGCTCGATGGGTATTTCCAGACCATGCCAGTGCAGGGAAGTCGACTCCGGCAGGCGGTTCTCGAAGACCACACGTACGCGATCGCCCTGCTGCACCTGAATCGTCGGACCGGGGCAGCTTCCGTTGTAACCCCACGCGTCGATGGTCTTGAACGGCGCGATCTTTCTCTTCACCGGTTCGCCGGCGAGGTGGAAAACCTTTACGCCTCCATCCATTTCGTGAGGCAGGTCCGCCACGTCCGGAGTGAGCACCGGGAGACTGGACATCCTCGGCTGTGCGCTCTTTTTTTCGCCGCCCGCGACTAGGGTGTTCCCCCGTTCCGTTCCGGGGGCCCGGGGCTCACCCCGAATTCCGTAGCGTCGCGCCTGAAGGTCCTTGCCCCATCCAAACAGCCCCGCTCCCAGAATCGCCGCATCATAAAAAAACGCACGTCTCGATTCACTCATGGCAGCCTCCGAATAACGATCTTTGATGGTGGCGGCGTCAAACCGCTACCGTGTCGGTGTTCAAGTAAGACCGCTGGCAGGCGAAATCCTGCATCGAGCGGAAATTCGTCAGGGACGATCTTTTTACGGTGGGAGAAATTCCTAGATTCGCAAGCGAACTGTTCGTGCCGAAAGATTCAATTGCGGCGGGGACTTACAATCCCCTCCGCATTTGGCACCAAGGGTTTGGACTTGAGAAGGGGATTGCGCTCCGCGGACGTTGCTCTTCGCGGCGCTCTCTCGCTGCAAAAAGTCGTTGCCTACCCGACGGATGGATTGTCTGACTACCGCTGGCAGTTCGCCCTGCCCACATCTCTTAGAGACTGTGAGATAAGTAGCTGCTGCGTCTGGATGCGCTCCGGCGCCGCCGTGGCACTCCACTTCTTGTGAGGGCTGCATGGAGAATTGCGGAGGGCAAGCGATTCCCATGCACAGGGGCACACAGAGAGGACTGCTTAACATGGCGAGGACTGTCACCATGGCAAGCATCGCCGCGCCTCGTTCACTCATCCGCGTTTTCTGAGTCTCTTTCATGCACCGGCAGCCCGCGAGCTGCTCCAAAGATGTTCTCACGACGCCGCAAGCTTGAATAGCATTTCCCTTTGGAATTGCTACCACAGCTGCTTCCTGAATTACCGAAGTGCCAGCCAGTTCTCAGGCTTTCCCTTTTTCCGCTGTCAAGGTAGCCAGCACGCTCTTGAGCCGCGCCACGATCGATTGTTGCGGATTCTCTCCAACGATCGTCTGGCGAACGATCCCTTCGGGGTCGATGACGATGTACGTGGGGAAGGCGTGAATCCCGAACGTTCTCTGAATGGATCCCTCGGGGTCTCGATACTGGTGCCAATCCATTTCCTTCTTGGCGACAAAATCGCGCCACTTGTCCTCTTCCTTGTCTGCGCTGACGCTGATCAGAACGACTCTGTCCCGCGGATATTTTCTGGTGAGTTCTTTGAGTTCGCCAACGGAGGCACGGCAAGGCGGGCACCACGTAGCCCAAAAATCGAGAACGATAAATTTTCCCGTCAGCCCGCTCAAGGAAACTGTTTCTCCCTGAAGCGTCCTGACACTGAATTCCGGCGCATAGTCCTCACGCGCGCGCCTGGGATTGTCCATCAGCTTCCGGGCGTATTCCGTGTATCGGCCCTGAGGGTCAAGCTGCAGATACTGACTGATTTCCTTCGCTCCTTCGCCATCTTGCGACTCTTTCATGAGGGTCATGCCGAGCCGAAGATGGTATTCGGTTACCCTGGAGTCCAGCTGCAATGCTTGTCGATATTCAGATTCTTCTTCTTTCAGGGTCTTGGCGTCAGAGCCAGCGGAGGCAAGAGTGAACCCGCGCAGACTATGCACTTGCGCGCGTTCCACGTCGTTGGTGGCCAGCTTCATCGCTTTGTCGGCAGCGCCCAGGGCGTCTTTTTTCTGGCCGAGGCTTGCCAGCGCCTGGGCCAAGCCTAGGTAACAAGCGAGGCACGATTCATGTTGAATCTTGTTCGCTTTGCGGAAGGCTTTCTCCGCGCCCTCGTAGTGACGAGCCACGAGAGCTTCCTGTCCCGCTTGCAGTTCCTGCTGCGCACCGGGATCGAGTTGCGCCTTTGCCTCTTGCGCGCTGCTTGTCCCGCCAATGAATGCCGTCGAGACCAATCCACCGGCAGCCACAAACCAAAGCACGCTGTTTCGGGCGGAAGTCCTAAAGGGTGCGTTCATATTGGCTGGAATTATGCCACAAGGCTAATCGAATTCATGAATATGATGTTTCAGTAGCCGCGGAGGTTTTTGTCTACGACAACCTTTCCCGCAAAAGAGCGGTAGACAACCTAAAGTAGCCCGCGGCCAAGATCATTCCGAGGACCCGCTAGGCCAACCCAACCTTCAGTCCATATTTTGCTCTCGGCGTGGTGGGCCTCGTCACAAATCGTTGCGGTCCTCAGCCGAAAGGATGGTTTGACGCAGCGGGAAGCACGTTCTCGTTTCTGGCTGATCAATCGCGACGGTGTACTTCACTCTCAGCGCACCGACCTTTCCGAGGAGCAGCGCGTCTATGCGCAGCCGGTGGAGCACTTCGCAAATTTTCCGCGGAGTTCGGCAAACAATAACGTCGGCCTAAGCGAAGTCATTCAGCAGATTGATGCCACGATTCTCATCGGCCTCTCGACTCTACCGGGCGCGTTCTCTGAAAGCATCGTTCGCGAAATGGCGCGCAAGTGTCCGCGGCCCATCATCCTTCCGCTTTCGAATCCCACTTCCAAGTCCGAAGCCATTCCCTTGGATGTTCTTCACTGGACGGATGGCCGCGCTTTGGTTGCCACCGGTTCACCCTTCCTGGATGTTCATTACCAGGGCCGAAAAATGCGTATCGCGCAATGCAACAACGTCTATATATTCCCGGCCATGGGCCTCGCTCTTCTGGCAACCCGGGCGCGGCGCGTCACGGACCGCATGTTTCTCGCCGCCGCCCATGCTCTGGCAGCACAATCTCCTGCCACCACGGATCCCTCCGCACCCTTGCTGCCCGCGTTGACCGGGCTGCGCCAAGCGGCGGTCGAAATTGCCTTTGCCGCTGCCGAACAGGCCCAGTGCGAAGGGCTCGCTCCCAAGACGGCACCGGAAGTACTGCGCAACGCGATCATCTCTGCTCAGTGGGCTCCGCACTACCCGTCGTATCTCTGAGGGACGCGTTCCTCTTCGAGAAGAGTTGTCCATTCCCCAGCCGCTCATGCCGCATCCGAGGTAAAGTTTTGAGGCCGTTCCACCCCCCCGGAGGACCACCGGTATGAACTACCAAGCCATCGTCATTGGTTCCGGCCAGGCCGGCAACCCGCTTGCCTATCGGCTGG
>Ga0209234_1000772_pt1 | contig 11467 bp, 8 predicted proteins | sample GraSoi013_1_20cm_2_FD_185816 | JGI IMG/M metagenome (GOLD analysis project Ga0209234, IMG submission 185816) | Grasslands soil microbial communities from the Angelo Coastal Reserve, California, USA - Sample 08_20_2013_1_20cm (SPAdes) (version 2) | ecosystem: Environmental > Terrestrial > Soil >... | reverse complement strand
CCCGAAGTATTTCCAGGATTGCATGGTGCGCGGCCGCTTTCGGCGCTTCTGCCACGATCATTATTTTGAAGCTCGCGACGGCGGAACGCTCATGCGAGACGAAATGAAATTTGAAGCTCCCCTTTGGCCAATCGGAAGGGTGGTGGAGTGGGCTGTTCTTGCGCGCGGCACATGCGGAGCCTGCTGGAAGGAAGAAATCGTTGCATTCGGGAAACGGCTGAAAGCGGAGACTGGAAGCGCTATGTCACGTCATAAACCGCTGGCTCACGGATGTACCATGGAGCGGTGGAGACTCTGGCGCAGTGCGTCACGCGCTACATCCGGCGACATAAGCTGCTGAATCCCGGAGACCGTGTCGGCGTGGCCGTTTCAGGCGGTGCGGATTCCGTGGCTCTGCTGCGGTTGCTCCTGGAGTTACGGACGGAGCTGGGTGTTGTCCTCTCTGTCGTCCATTTCAATCACAAACTACGTGGGTCAGAAGCTGATGCCGACGAGCAATTCGTCGCCGACCTCGCCTCGCGAAATAAGCTGGAATTTCGCTCTGAGACCGGCGATGTCGCGACATACTCTGCAGAGAAGCGTCTCAGCATAGAGACCGCCGCGCGCGAGATGCGGTATGGATTCTTCCGTCGATTGCTGATCGAGGGCCGAATGAATCGCGTTGCCACCGCGCATACTCTCGATGATCAGGCCGAAACCGTGCTGCTCAAGGTTGCACGAGGGGCGGGTACGCGCGGTCTCGCGGGAATTTATCCCCAGTTGTCAGTCTCCAGTTCTCAGTTCTCAGCTGGTCGTCAGGCATCGGTGGCCGGTCGGCAGCAGGTGTGCGCTTCGATTGTTCGGCCGCTGCTTGGCGTCCGACGCAAGGAACTAGAGGCATATCTCATCGCTGAAGGGCAGAGCTGGCGTGAGGATTCAAGCAATCGCGATCTGCGGCATGCGCGCAATCGAGTGCGGCACGGTATTTTGCCCCGGTTGGAACGGAATTTGAATCCTGCGGTCCGCGAGATCTTGGCGGAGACAGCGGAGATTGCCCGAGCGGAGGAAGAATATTGGAACGCGGAGGTCGGCCGCATTCTGGAGGCGGCGGGGCGCCGTCTGCGGGACACTGGCGCTACAGTAGGTTTGAGGAGCTTCGCGGGCTTGCCCCTGGCTCTACAACGGCGCCTAGCTAGAGCAGCGGCCGAAAACTTCGGGTTGCGCTTGGAATTTCGGCACGTAGAAGAGATTCTCGAGTTGATCAGCAACGGCTGTCCAGGAAAAGCTGCATTGCCTGACGGTTGGATGGCTTCAATTGATAAAGGCGAACTCAAGTTCGAGCCGGCACCGCAAATCTCGGAATCCATCCACGATTACCGATATCTTCTACCGGTTCCAGGCAAGGTGCCCGTTCCGGAAACAGGCACGTTATTCGAAGCAATGCTGATCTCGGCTGAGAAACGCGCAGCATGTAATGCCGAAAATTTACTCGATTCGGGGGCGGCTGCAGGAGAGTTGACTGTTCGGAATTGGCGCCCCGGAGACCGTTTTTGGCCGGCGCATACCAAGGCCCCGAAAAAGGTAAAGGAGTTGCTCCAGGAGAAGCACGTCACGGGTGAGGAACGTAAACTCTGGCCGGTTATTGTAAGTGGAGACGAGATTGTCTGGGTTCGTGGATTTCCCACGCCCGCTCGCTTGCAACCGCGTCAGTCTGTAAAGAACGTCATTGCGATTCGAGAGGCTCCGCTTGGGACATCGTGAATCGGTCTCTCAGGCCTGAGCGGTTGTGCGCGGTAACATCCGCGCCTGGGTCATATGTTGCCTCGCAAGGTGAAGCGGAACCATGACTTAAGTCACTCCAACAACTGCGCCCTTTTTTGGGCCGAAAAGGTTAGAATGACGGCACAGGAGAATTTGCTGAGCAAAGCCCCATCCGGATGGGAGAGGTATCGGGTGGATGCCGCGGTTTTGGAGCCTGGGAACTTGTTCTTACTTCCACGCCTTTGCTTTGGCGAGTTATCCAACAAAACCCTCGAGCCCCGAGATCAGCTACTCACAATTTGTTGCTGCTCGCGGTGGGCCGATGGGGCAAGTGACGCCTGGGCGAATAGAAAGAGCGGCTGAAAAACCTTCACGAGCATCTAAAGTAATTGGGTTAAAAGGGTTCTGAAAGATACCGAGGGGTCCAAGAGGAGCTTTTAAGTGAATTCGACGGTTAAAACGGTAGTGTTCTGGCTGGTAATCCTGCTGTCGGCCATTGTGCTGTGGCAGGTAGTGAAGATGGGCGGCGGCGGCCAGAAAGAGAAGGAAATTAATTTTTCGCAATTCATGACGGACGTCGACCAGGGGAACATCAAAGAGGTCACGCTTACCGGCGTAGAGGTGCATGGGAAGTACCGCAACGACAATTCCGTTTTCCACACTACCGTTCCGCAGAACTATCCTGACATGATTAAGACGCTCCGCGATAAGGGCGTCAACATCACCATAAAAGACATCAGCAACGGAAGCTGGCCTACTTGGTTGTTGAATCTTGCTCCGCTTATTTTGCTTGCTGCCCTCTGGTTCTTCATGATTCGCCAGATGCAGACCGGCGGAAACAAAGCTCTTTCGTTCGGCAAGAGCCGGGCCCGGCTGCTTTCCATGCAGCAGAAGAAAGTTACGTTTAAAGATGTTGCGGGCGTAGAGGAGGCCAAGGAAGAGCTAAAGGAAATCATCGAGTTCCTGCGCGAAGCGCAGAAATTCCAAAAGCTGGGCGGGCGGATTCCGAAAGGCGTGTTGCTGGTTGGCCCTCCGGGAACAGGTAAGACCCTGCTGGCGCGGGCGGTCGCCGGAGAGGCGAATGTTCCTTTCTTTTCGATTTCCGGATCAGACTTCGTAGAGATGTTCGTCGGCGTGGGCGCTAGCCGCGTCCGCGACCTGTTTGAGCAGGGAAAAAAGAATGCGCCTTGTATCATCTTCATCGACGAAATTGATGCAGTTGGCCGCCACCGTGGCGCCGGACTGGGTGGCGGGCACGATGAGCGCGAACAAACGTTGAACCAACTGCTGGTTGAGATGGATGGCTTCGAGTCCAACGAAGGCGTCATTTTAATGGCTGCTACCAACCGGCCTGACGTGCTCGATCCGGCTCTGCTGCGGCCTGGGCGATTTGATCGCCGCGTGGTTGTCAGCCGTCCCGATGTTCGGGGACGCGAGGAAATTCTTCGCGTACACACGCGAAAGATTCCGTTGGCCGATGATGTCGATCTCTCGGTTCTGGCTCGCGGCACTCCGGGCTTCTCCGGAGCCGACCTGGCCAACATGGTCAACGAGGCCGCGTTGAGCGCGGCACGGCAGAACCGCAAGGCCGTTCTGCAATATGATTTCGAGGTGGCCAAAGATAAAGTTCTGATGGGCGTGGAGCGCAAGTCGCTCATCCTCTCAGAAGAAGAGAAGAAAGTGACTGCCTATCACGAAGCCGGCCATGCGTTGGTTGCCGCCAAGCTGCCCCATTCTGATCCGGTACATAAGGTCACGATCATCCCGCGTGGCATGGCTCTGGGTGTAACAATGCAATTGCCCATTGACGACAAGCACAACTACAACAAGGAATATCTGGAGACACAGATCGCCATCATGATGGGCGGCCGCATCGCCGAGGAATTGTTCCTCAACCAGATGAGCACCGGCGCAGGCAACGATATCGAACGCGCCACCGAACTGGCGCGCAAGATGGTTTGCGAGTTTGGCATGAGCGATCTGGGGCCGCTGACATTCGGCAAGAAGGAAGAGCAGATCTTCCTGGGACGCGAGATCGCGCAGCACCGCGACTATAGCGAAGCTACTGCCATCAAGATCGATGACGAAGTACGGCGGCTGATCGGACAGGGCTATAACACGGCCAAGGGTATCCTGGGCGAGCACCGGGATACGTTGGTTCGCATTGCGGCTGCACTGCTGGAGCGCGAAGTGCTCGATGCCAACGAGATCAAGCTGATCATGGATGGCAAAGAACTGCCTAAGATGACGCCTCCGCCGAAGTCCGACGACGGAGTTCAGCAAGTGCTTAAGCCGGAACCCGGCAGGCCGGGAATCGCCAAGGGTGGAGAGAGCCCGGCAAGAGCGTAAGAGATATCAGCCAAAAATGGCGGCCAAAATGGCCGCCCATTTTTGTTTTCCAGATTCGCTACGACGCCGACGTAACCAGAGCAGGCGCCATCCACTCATTCATGGGATATGCTCTGCGGCAATCCAGACACCCCGTCACCGCAAATCGGGCGTTACACTTCGGGCAGACAGCTTGCGTTTCAAAAGTGTCGAAGGGCTGGCCGCATTGGGCGCACTTCCAAAACGCTCCGATTGGTGGGGCCAACTTGCAGCAAGGACAAGTAAACCCTTCGCGGCGCGGCAATTTTGCCAGGCGGGATAAAGCTCGCGCCTGTTTTAGTCCTCCCCAGCAATTCATCAAGATGAAGAAGGACAGAACAACGAACCAGGCGGAGTGTATCCATAACGCGAGGGCGACAAGCCCGGCTACGCCAATGAACCCAATGCTGACGGCCACCATGAGGCTTCGAGCGCGTCCAAGCACAAACCAGAGAAGAGACCGAAGAATCTGACCGCCATCCAGAGGATAGATAGGCAGCAGATTGAAGGTCAGCAAGCCCAGGTTGATGTACCAGATTGCCCGCAGAAGGGCGTGGATGTTGGGCACCGCCGCGAACCAGCCGTGCGATCGCCCTAACATGCCAGTCAGTGTCAGAACGAAAAACAAAACGACATTCACCAGAGGACCTGCCGCGATGCTCCAAAGCGTAGCCCCTGGCCGCGGCGGCGGGTCCACATAAGCCACCCCACCAAGCGGCCAGAGCACGATTCGATTCGCAATTCCGCCCACCTGCCGGCAGGCCAAAGCATGGCCATATTCATGGAGCAGCACAATCGAAAACAGCGCGAGATACTCCAGAATGTTCCAGGAAAGACTGGAATAGGTCCTGGTGCGGCCGCTGATTTCAAATGCGGCCACCAGAAACCACGACCAATGCAGGAACACATCAACGCCCGCGATGCGAAACAGGTGAATCGAGCCTTGGCGCATGCTCGTCATAGGTGAGACTTATGATACGACGCCGTTCACCGACGATGAAGTACACGTGAAGGCACCGTTGCCGTACTAAGCGTTCACCAATTGCATCATGTGTTCCGGGTAGCGCAGCCCCGCAGTTGATCCATAGGGGAAGACCTCGTCAATGCGCCGCCGATCCTCGGGCGTGAGTTTTACGTCGAGCGCACACACGTTCTCTTCGAGATACCTGCGATGCTTCGTTCCCGGAATGGGCACGATATCTTCGCCTTGCGCCAACACCCAGGCCAGCGCCAACTGCGAAGGCTTAATGCTCTTCTCTTTTGCGATTTCTCCCACCCGCCGCACCAGATCAAGATTCTTCTGGAAATTCTCTCCCTGAAAACGGGGCGACTGCCGCCTGTAATCGTCTTCGGGCAGGTCTTCGAATCGTTTGAACTGACCGGTAAGAAATCCACGACCCAGCGGACTGTACGCAACGAACCCAATTCCCAGCTCTCGGCAGGTGGCGAGAATCTCGTCCTCGGGATCGCGCGTCCAGAGGGAATATTCGGTCTGCAGGGCAGTGATGGGATGAACCTTCACAGCTCGTCGCAGCGTTTGCGGTCCCGCTTCAGAGAGCCCGATATGGCTGACTTTGCCTTCCTTCACGAGTTGCGCCATTGCGCCTACGGTCTCTTCAATTGGCGTATTCGGATCGACGCGATGCTGGTAGTACAAGTCGATACGGTCTATACCGAGGCGCCGCAAACTTCCCTCGCACGATTTGCGAACGTATTCCGGCTTGCCGTTTACACCCCTCACCTGTGGGTGGGTTGGATCGCGAACAATGCCGAATTTTGTGGCGATCACAACCTGATCGCGCTTGCCTTTGACAGCTTTTCCGACCAGCTCTTCGTTGGTATGGGGCCCGTACGCGTCCGCCGTATCGAGAAAAGTAATGCCGAGTTCGAGCGCGCGGTGAATGGTGGCAATGGATTCATTATCATCGCGTCCACCGTAGAATTCCGACATGCCCATGCAGCCGAGACCGAGGGCGGAGACTTGAAGACCGGAACGTCCTAACGTGCGAGTTTTCATGGCTGGACTCCTGAAAAAATGATAGATGCTTTCAAGATGCGACATCCGGCGCGGGCGATGCTGAGAATTGCGAGCAGGCGGGCAGAAAAACGCTAACGCATTCACAACTGGCAGAGACTCCGATTGGAGCGACTCCGCAATAAGCAAATCTGATTGTTTATTTGGGCACGATCGGCGCGCCCGCAGGCGCCATCGCCTGCTCAATGCGCTGCAGCACGGGAATAACTGCTATTCCGCGATACATTCGGTAGAGAGCATAGGCATGAAAAGCCGTGCCGAGAACGTCCTTCAGAGAAAGCAGAATTAAACCATCGACCGCATAGAGGGCCATTCCTACGATGAACGCCCATTTCTCTCCTTTGCGGGCGAAATTCCAGAACAGCAGCAGGACACCTGCGACGAAGCCATTGATGATTAGATCGAGCACCACACCGCTGCTGCCCGCCTGGTGCGCTAGAGCGTCGATGATCTGAGCTGTACCCAGTCCGAAGATAAACCGAATGCCTGAGCCAGACATCGACAGGAAAGAATTCACCACGGACAGCGCGGCAACCCAGAGAAACCACCCTGCCGCAGCTTTGACTACGGCCTCAGCGCGGAGCTTCTGCGCGAGCAGATTGCTCGGAGCGGATGCTGGAGCCGTGCCCATGCCCAATCCGCCAGTTGCCATGAAGTCCTCCGTTGCAGGGCGGATTTGCACGCCCCGGTTGGGTGGGAGATTATCACAGCTTTATTTGATTGAAGAGAAAATAGAAGGTCACGGCACCACCGTAATCAGGGGCTTCGACGCTGACCGGACTTCGCCGATCTCGACAGCGGGCACGCCGGCCGCCTCGAGGTCTCGAATCAATTCAGCTACGGAGTCGCTGGCTACCGAAATCAGCAAGCCTCCGGCGGTTTGGGGATCGAAGAGCAAGGTCTTTACGTCTTCAGCGATGCCATCATCGTACGCAACGACGCACTCCGCAAATTCGCGATTTGCTTTGAGGCCCCCGGGAATGTGTCCGGCGCGCACGCATTCGATAGCGCCTTCGAGTAGAGGGATTCGGGAAGCATGGAGAAGAAGAGACACATCCGAGGCGACTGCTACCTCGCGCGCGTGCCCGATCAGGCCGAAGCCGGTGATATCTGTCATAGCGTGGACAACTGAGCCGCGCTCGGCATGGACGGGCGAGGCGCCCGCCCCCACGCGAGCCACTGCGGAGCTACGCTCCACCGCATGGCCGGTAGCGGTCTCCACATGCTTGGTGATAACTCCCGCTGCGGCTTTGTTCAGAGTGGTCATGGAGCGGACAGCGGCATCTATCCATGACTGCTTCGCGCTTTCCTTCTTAATTGCGGTCGAGATCACCCCCGTGCCAAGAGCTTTGGTGAGCAGCAGGCGATCGCCAGCTTTGGCGCCCGAGTTAGCGAGAATTTTGCTGGGATGAATGAGCCCTGTAACCGAATATCCGAACTTAGTTTCGTCATCGCGGATGCTATGGCCGCCCACGATGGTGCAATTTGCCTCCATCATTTTGGAGAGTCCGCCTGCGAGAATTCGTTCGAGAATTTCGAGATCACCTTTCTCTGGAAAGCAGACAAGAGCGAGCGCAGTGAGCGGGCGTCCACCCATGGCGTAGATGTCGCTAAGCGCATTGGTGGCGGCGATCTGACCGAAGATGTACGGATCGTCAACTATGGGCGTGAAGAAGTCGACGGTTTGCACCAGCGCGGTTGCCGGGCCGATTTGATACACGCCGGCATCGTCGGCGTGGTCGAAGCCGACCAGAACGTTCGGGTCATGTTGCCGGGCTAATTTCCCAAGCACCGCGTCCAGCGCCGCCGGACTCAGCTTGGAAGCTCAACCAGCGGCTTTGACCGATTCCGTCAGCCGGAATGGCTTAGTTTCGGGCATCAAGGTTATTGTAGTGGAACTCGAACGAGCCACGGATTTGCGAGGATACTCGCAGATCTCTGGCGACGACTGCATGAATCCGTGGCGGAAAAGTTACTTCACAGACACGTCGGTTATCTGTAGCACCGGATATTCATGATTCCAGTCATTGCTGACGTGCTCAAACGTGAGGCGGAAGGGCTTGCTTTGGCCGGGCGCAAGAGGTGAGTTGCTGAGATCGACTGCTTCCGGATACGGCCCACCGGTCTGAAGAACGTGCAGAGGAATGTCTTCAGTCTGAACAATTTGGCCAAGTGAATCCTTGAAGGTCACGTGCACTATGGCGTGAGTTAGAGTCTTATCGCCAGAGTTGGTGACGGTGCCATCGAGATAGGTAACGCTGGCTCCCACAAAATTCTCGGCGGCGCTCATCTTAAGATCTGAGAGTTTGATGTTCGCAGCGTAGGGATGGGGTGTATTTCCATTTTTCGGCGCCTCCCGCAGGAAGAAGGCGATTGCGCCAACTACGATGACCACAAGGCCCACCCCAAGCAGAATGGGTCGCCAGTTGGACTCGCTCTGTTCGGTTGAGGGAGCAGGCTGGATCAATCCGCCCATGGAGGGATTGTAGCCTCTGTGATCCTCTGTGTCCTCTGTGGTCAAAGGGGTTCATTAACCACCGAGGACACAGAGAAAGATTGGTCTTATTCGCCTCCGACAGTCAGGCCATCAATGCGGATGGTGGGAGAAGCTACTGCTCCACGGAATTCAAGGTCGTTGGCGATTTCGGAGATATTCAGAAACATTTCCTTCAAATTACCTGCGACGGTGATCTCCTCGACCGGAAAGGCCAGTTCGCCGCCAGAGATCCACAAGCCGGATGCGCCACGAGAATAATCGCCAGTGACGAGATTCGCGCCATGGCCTAGGAATTCGGTGACGTACAGACCTTCTTTGATTTCGCCGATGATCTGCTGCTGCGTTTTCGTGCCCGGCTGCAGGAAATAGTTTCCTGGCCCGATTCCAGGAGTGCCCGCCAGGCCTCGCGACGCGTTGGCTGTGGTCTGCAAGCCCAGCTTTCTCGCCGTGTACGTATTCAGGACATATGACTTGAGCACGCCGTTTTCAATGACGACGGTACGGCGCGTGGGAATTCCCTCGCCGTCAAACGGCGCGGTCCCAAAGCCGCCGGGCATGGTGCCGTCATCGATCACATTAACGTTCTCGCTCGCAATCTTTTGCCCCAACTTGCCAGCCAGGAAAGATGCGCCGCGATAGACCGAATCGCCATTCACGCCTTCAAAAATGTGCTCGAGAATCGAGGTGGCGACGAGCGGATCAAATACCACAGGCACATGCGCCGTCTTAACTTTCTTTGCGCCCAAGCGCCGCAAAGTGCGCTCGGCCGCAACTTTGCCAACGTGCTCGGGCGATTCCAGCCGGCTCAAGCAACGGGCTACGGAAAACCAGTAGTCGCGCTGCATAGCGCCAGTTTCCGATTGAGCGATCGGCACAGCAGCTACTGAACAATAAGAGCGTTGATATTCGCCAACAAAGCCGTGCGAGTTGGCAAGGATTTTGCGCCCCGTGGCGGCGTCGAACGAACCTCCATCTGAATTCTTGATGCGCGCATCGTAGTCCAGCGCGGCCTTTTCTGCGCGTCGAGCGTAGCTGATTCGTTCGTGTCCGGGCAGGGAATAGACATCTGCCGAGTAGAGATCGAGATTACCGCCGAGGCTTCCAAGCTGGTCTGGATCTGGAATGCCCGCGTATGGGTCCTCAGAGGTAATTCGTGACAGTTCCAGCGCCGATTTCAGCATGCGATCAAGGCCGTTGTGCGAGAAGTCGCTGGAGTAAGTGCTCGCGGCACGCTTGCCATTGAACACGCGCACGCCGATCGCCTTCGAGCCGGATTCTTTCAGAGTTTCAACCTGACCGAGGCGAACCAATGTGGAGAACTCATCGCCCTCGCGGACAACGCACTCGGCGGCAGTTGCGCCGCCGTTGATGGCACGGTGGACGATGTCCTGGGCGAGTTCTCTTAAGTCCGTTTCGGTTTTCGCGTTTCTAGTTTCGAGCTCAATCGAAGACATTTGAATTTGACTATGAACTGCAGATTCCTCGCACCCTTTCGCCGCGCAAGGCGCGACTCCAAGCGGCTCGGAATGACAAGTTAATAAGGTTCTGTGCTGATCCGTGTAAATCCGTGGCTCAGACTCCTGCCTTTACTGCATGAATGCTCCGGTATTCTTCTTCGCGGTGCCCCCTACGGTCAGGCGATCCACTTTAATGGTCGGAATACCAACGCCGACCGGAACGGCCTGGCCATCTTTTCCGCAGGTGCCGACGCCTTCATCAAGTTTCAAATCGTTGCCGACCATGGAGACGCGCGTCAGCACATCTGGACCGTTACCGATCAAAGTGGCGCCCTTAATGGGCGCGGTGATCTGACCATCCTCGATCAGATAGGCTTCCGAAGCAGAAAATACGAATTTCCCATTGGTGATATCTACCTGACCGCCGCCGAAATTGACCGCATAAACGCCACGCTTCACCGAACGCACGATGTCGTGCGGATCGTCTTCGCCAGCTAGCATGTAGGTGTTCGTCATGCGTGGCATGGGAATATGCTCGTAACTCTCGCGGCGTCCATTGCCGGTATCGGAAATTCCCATCAGCTTGGCTGAAAGCTTGTCGCTGAGATATCCCTTAAGAACTCCTTTTTCAATCAGAACTGTACTCTGCGTCGGCTGGCCTTCGTCATCTACGTTCAACGAACCGCGGCGCCACGGCATAGTGCCGTTGTCAACGACCGTGCATTTTTCGCTAGCGACACGTTTGCCGACGAGTCCGGAAAAGGCGGAAGTCTGTTTACGATTAAAATCGGCTTCCAGTCCATGACCGACGGCTTCGTGCAAGAGCACGCCGGGCCAGCCGGGACCAAGGACAACTTCCATTTCTCCCGCCGGAGCCTCGCGAGCGTCCAGTTGCAGAATCGCCTGTCGCGCAGACTCTTTGGCGAAATATTCGGGAGTCTTGTCGCCGAAGAAGAAATCCAGGGCCACCCGACCGCCTCCGCCCGCGCTGCCGCGAGCGGAATTTCCGTCTGTCTTGGCGATGCAGCCCACGTTCAAGCGAGCTAACGGCTGTGAATCTTCAGCGAAGGTTCCGTCGGACCCCACAACTAGAATGTTGCGTAGTTCATCGGCGTAGCTGGCCCGAACTTCTTTAATCCGGGGATCATAGGCTCGCGCAGCCTGATCGGCGCGCATCACGAGTTCAACTTTGGCGGTGATTTCCGCATCAACCGAAGGCAGGGTAACCGGATACAGACTGCGCGCGGGCTTTTCTTGAAAGCCCATCGTCGGCGTCTTCGCCGGGCCACTGGCAATCAACGCTGCGGTGCGGGCGGCGTGTAGAATGCGTTCGGGTGAAAGATCGTCGGTATAGGCGTATCCAGTACGCTC
>Ga0209234_1000771_pt1 | contig 11475 bp, 8 predicted proteins | sample GraSoi013_1_20cm_2_FD_185816 | JGI IMG/M metagenome (GOLD analysis project Ga0209234, IMG submission 185816) | Grasslands soil microbial communities from the Angelo Coastal Reserve, California, USA - Sample 08_20_2013_1_20cm (SPAdes) (version 2) | ecosystem: Environmental > Terrestrial > Soil >... | reverse complement strand
CAGGAGCTCGGGCGCGAGCCGACCGACGACGAGATCGCGATGGCGCTCCAGGACACGGTCGAGAACGTCCGCACCGCGCGTCGCATGACGGCGGCGGAGCTGTCGCTCGACGCCCCCGTGGACCGGAGCGACAAGGACGCGGCCACGCTGGGCGAGCGTTTCGCCGGCCAGGAAGGCGGCGAGATCGAGGAAAAGACCGACGGCAAGCTGATGCGTGAGTTCATCGACCGCATCTTCCAGAAGTACCTGACCCCGCGCGAGCGCAAGATTCTCTATCTCTATTACGGCCTCGAAGAAGGCAGCGAGGCGATGACGCTCGAGAAGATCGGGGCACTGATGGGTGTGACGCGGGAACGCATCAGACAGATACGCGAACGGGCGTTCGAGAAGCTGCGGGAGTCGCCGGACGGACGGGCGCTCAAGGGGTTCTGGAGGGCGGCCTAGATATAGACGCCGAGACGCCCAGACGCCTAGCGCGGTGTCGGTTTTGAGGGGTCAGGAAGACGATTCCTGACCCCTCTCTGCTACACACCGCTGGGCGTCTCGGCGTCTGGGCGTCTGCCGGTATAGTATTTACTCATGGCACGAGACCTTGCGCCGTTGGTCGACACGCTCGCCGACATCGTGGGACCGCGTCACGTGCGGACGGCGCTGCCGGAGCGCCTGACCTACGCGAAGGATGGGCTGCCCACGCACCGGCGCGTGCCCGGTGTGGTGGTGCTGCCCGGCAGTCGCGACGAGGTAATCGCGATCGTGCGGCTGCTCGGCGCGCTCGGCATGCCGTTCGTGCCGCGCGGCGCGGGCACCGGCCTCTCGGGCGGCGCGCTCGCCGATGGCGACGCCGTGCTGATCGTGCTGACCAGGCTGAATCGTATCCTCAAGATCGACGCCCGCAACCGGCTGGCCGTGGTGGAGCCCGGCGTCGTCAATGTCCGCCTCTCCCTCGCCGCCGCGCCCCACGGGTTGCAGTATACGCCCGACCCGTCGAGTCAGACCGCGTGCACCATCGGCGGTAACGTCGCCGAAAACGCGGGCGGACCGCACTGCCTCAAGTACGGCGTGACGGCGACCCACGTGCTCGCGCTGGAGGTGGCGCTGGCGGACGGCCGCGTCGTGGAGCTGGGCAGTCCGGGCGGTGAGCCGTGGGGCCCCGACCTGGTCGGCCTGTTCGTCGGCTCGGAGGGCAACTTCGGCGTCGCGACCCGTATCACGGTCCGGCTGCTCCCGATCGCGCGCGCCGTGCGCACGCTGCTCGCCGACTTCACCTCGCTGCGTACGGCGGGCGAGGCGGTGTCCGCCGTGATCGCCAGCGGGATCGTGCCCGCGGCGCTCGAGATGATGGATCAGTCGTGCATTCGGGCGGTGGAGGACTCGGTGTACGCGGCCGGCTACCCGCGCGATGCCGCGGCGGTGCTGCTCGCCGAGCTCGACGGCGGACACGAAGCCGCGGTGGCGGCGGACGCCGCAACGATCGAAGCCGTGCTACGGGCGCACGGAGCGCGATCGGTGCTCGTGGCCGCGGACGCGCAGCAGCGCGAGCGGCTGTGGCTCGGTCGCAAGAAGGCGTTCGGCGCGATGGGCCGGCTGTCACGCGACCTGGTGGTGCAGGACGCCGTGGTTCCCCGCTCCACGCTCCCCGACGTGCTGGAGACGATCGCCCGGATCGGCGCCGCGTACGGCCTCACGGTCAGCAACGTATTCCACGCGGGCGACGGCAACCTGCACCCCAACATCTCGTTCGACGGCCGCACGCCGGGCCTGCGCGAGCGGGTGGAAGCGGCGAGCGCGGAGATCATGGCGACGTGCATCGCCGCCGGCGGCACCATCACGGGAGAGCACGGCATCGGGCTCGACAAGCTGCGCTACATGCCGCTCCTGTTCGACGGCGACTCGCTCGCCGCCATGCGCGCGGTGCGCCATGTGTGGGATCCGGAGGAGCGGGTGAACCCGGGGAAGGTCGTCCCAGTGCACGCCTGTCGAGAATGGTCGGGGGTGCGGAGTGCGGAGTGGGGAATGCGGAGTAGAGGTTCACCCGTCGATTCCGCACTCCGCACTCCGCATTCCGCACTCGACTCGGAGGCCGGCGTTCGATGAGCTTGCTGGACCGCGTCCGCGCCCTGCTGGGCGACGAAGCCGTCGACGTCGCCGCGACTCCGGACGGCGTACCGCGCGTCGCGCCCGCCTCCCCCGATGCCGTGGCGCTGCTGCTCGGCACCGCCCGCGAGGAGGGGTGGCGCGTGCGCATTGAGGGCGCTGGAACCTGGTTGGCCGCTGACGCGCCCGCCGACCTGGCCCTCACGACGCGCCGACTCGACAAGATCCCGGCCATCGAGCCGCAGGATCTCTCCGCGACGGCCGAGGCGGGGATCGGATGCGACCTGCTGCGCCAGCACCTCGCCGACCGCGGCACTTGGCTCGCGCTCGACCCCCCGGGGCTCGCGGGCCGGACCCTGGGCTCGATCGTGGCGACGGCCACGGCGGGGCCGCTGCGACAGGGATTCGGGCCGGTGCGCGACCATCTCCTCGGCGTCACCTTCGTCACCGGGGACGGCCGGCTGGTGCAGAGCGGCGGCCGAGTGGTGAAAAACGTCGCCGGTTACGATCTCACTCGGCTCGAGGCGGGCGCGTTCGGCGCGTTCGGGGTGATCGTGCTGATCCACCTGCGGCTGCGCGCCCTGCCCCGCGCCGATCAGACGCTCGTGCTCGAGGGGTCGCGCGAGGATCTCACCCAGGTCGCCGAAGACATCGCCGCCGCCGGCATCCAACCCGCGGCGCACGAGCTCATGTCGCCGGCGCTGGCACGACGCGAGCGCTGGCTGCTCGCGATCCGCTTCGCGGGCTCGGGAGCCCTCGTGGCCGCGGAGGAAGCCGGGCTGCGCGCCGCTACCGGCGGACGCTTCGCGCCGCTCCGGGCCGACGAGGGCCACAGCCTGTGGATGCGTGCCGCCGAGAGCTTCGCCGCCCGGCCCGTGGCGTTCCGCATCGGCGGCCTCCCCGACTCGAGCGACGAGCTGCTGGACCTGCTGCAGCACCAGGTCGGCGACGAGTGGATCTCGGCGAGCCCCGCGATCGGGGCGATTCGCTGGGGCGGCGACGCCACGATCGATCGGCTCAAGCGGCTGCGCCGCACGCTCGCCGGCCTCGAGGTACCGCTCACCCTCGAGCGCGCCCCCTGGCCCGTGCGCTCCGCGGTCGGCCACTTCGGCGCCTACCGCGAGGGCGTGGGGCCGCTCGTCGCCGGGCTACGGCGCACGTTCGATCCCGGCGAGGCGTTCGTCGTGGCGGCCGAAGGAGCTGAATGACGGATCGCGGGGGGTTCGCCGCGCTGGACCCCTGCGTGCACTGCGGCTTTTGCCTCCAGGCATGCCCCACCTTTCTCGCGACGGGCGACGAAGCCGACAGCCCGCGCGGTCGCATCGAGCTGATGCGCGCGCTCGAGGCCGGCGAGCTCGCCCCCGACGATCCCGCTCTCGCGCTGCACCTCGATCGTTGCCTTGGCTGCCGGGGCTGCGAGCCCGTGTGTCCCTCGGGCGTGGGCTACGGCCACGGGCTCGCGGCGGCCCGCGCGGTGATCGCGAGCCGGCGCGGCGTGCCGCCGGTGGCGCGAGCCGCGCTCGCGGCGTTGACGGGAGCGGGCGTCTCGCAGGTGGTGTACGCGCTGGCACGGGCGCTGCGAGCGACGGGGATCCCCCGCTGGCTCTCGGGGTGGGGGCGCATGCGGTTCGCGATGGGGATGCTGGCGGCGACAAAGCCACTGCGGAATGCGGAATTCGGAATGCGGAATCGAAGTTCGGGCGTCAATTCCGCACTTCGCACTCCGCATTCCGCATTAACCCCCGTCCTACTTTTTCGCGGCTGCGTCATGGAGGGCCTGTTCTCTCACGTGCACGACGCGACGATCCGGACGCTCGAGGTGAACGGGTACGCGGTGCGCGAGATCCCGGAGCAGGTATGCTGCGGCGCGCTGCACGAGCACGCCGGCCTCGAGCACGACGCACGCCGCCTCGCCCGCGTGAACGTCGCTGCCTTCGGGCGCGGGAACGAGCCGATCGTCGTCAACAGTGCCGGATGTGGAGCGATGCTCAAGGAGTACGGCCACCTGCTCGACGGGGACGCCGCGGGGTTCGCCACGCGGGTAAAGGACGTCACCGAGCTGCTCGCCGAGCGGGGGCCGCGGCCCGGCGCGCCGGTCGACGTCACGGTCGCGTATGATCCCCCTTGCCATTTGCTGCACGCGCAGCGCATCGCCGAGCCGCCCGAGCGCGTGCTGCGGGCGATTCCGGTCCTGCGGCTCGTAAAGACGCCGGACGCCGCCCAATGCTGTGGCAGCGCGGGACTGTTCTCGCTGGTCGAGCCCGCGATGTCTCGCGCGGTGCTCGCGCCCAAGCTCGAGGCGCTCGCCGAGGCCAGACCGCAGGTGGTCGCGACGGGCAATCCGGGGTGTCTGATGCAACTCGGCGCCGGTCTCGCGGCCGCCGGCATTCCCGCGGTCGCGCGCCACCCGGTCGAGCTGCTCGACGAGTCGTATGGGGCCGCAGGCTATTATGCTTGAAGGACGATGACGGAAGCACTGCTGTTCGACTACAACGGTGTGATCACGGACGATGAGGAGCAGCACCGGGCGACGTTCGCCGAGCTGCTCGCCGAGGCGGGGATCGCGCTCAGCCGCGACCAGTACTACGCCGACTATCTGGGGTGCGACGACCGGACCTCGTTCGTGAACGTGTTCCGCCGCGCCGGTAAGCCGCTCGACCCCGTCGCGCTCGAAACGCTCGTCGCCCGCAAGTCGCAGGCCTACGCGCGACTGGCCGGGACCGCCCCCGCGCTGGTGCCCGGAGCGGCGGCGTTCGTGCGCGCGGCGGGCGCGCGGTTTCGACTGGGGCTCGTGTCGGGAGCGCTGCGGCGCGAGATCGAGCCGGGGCTCGCCGGCGCGGGGCTGGCGGACTGCTTCGAGGTCGTCATCGCCGCCGAGGACGTTCCCCGCTGCAAGCCCGACCCCGCCGGCTATCTCGCGGCGCGCGCGGCCCTGGCCCGGCGCGGCCGGCTCGAGGCCGGCCGCTGCGTGGTGATCGAGGATTCGCTGGCCGGGCTGGGCGCCGCGCGCGCAGCCCGGATGCGCTGCGTCATGCTCACCACCAGCCATCCCGCCGCCGCACTCGCCGCCGCCGATCTGGTGTGGACCTCGTTCGCCGGGCACGACCCGGCGGAGTTGGCCGCGCTGGGGGACGCATGACTGAACCGGCTGCCCCGCCGCCGATCGCCCGCCTCGACCCCGGCAGCGTCCCACCCACGCTCGTCACGGCGCTCTACACCGGTGCCGTGGTGTCGCGCGCCGACGCCGCGCTGCTCACCCTCACTGGCCCCGGGGCTGTGACCTGCGCCCAGGGGCTGCTGACCAACGACCTCGAGCAAGCGGGGGACGGCGCGTTCGTGTACGGCGCGCTGCTGACGCCCAAGGGGATGATCGTCGTGGACAGCTGGGCGGCGCGACTGGCCACCACGGTCGGCTTCACGGTGCCGGGGGAGGGGCGCGATCGTGCGATGGCGATCTTCACCCGTTCCGTCCCTCCCCGGCTGGCCCGCCTGCACGACCGCTCGCCGGAGGTGGCCATCTACCGGCTGGCCGGCCCGCGCGCGTTCGCGGCGGCCGTGGCCGCGGGCCTCGAGGTACCGCCCGCGCCCGGGCGCGTCGTCCAGGACGTGAACGACGTCCTGACGGCCCGCGCCACCGAGCCGGCCCCGTTCGCCCTCCAGGTCACCGTGGCCGCGGCGCAGGGCGAACGGCTCGCCGCCCGGCTCGCCGCCGCTGGAGCGGTCGAAGCCGAGCCGGCCATGCTCGAGCTGGCCCGCATCCTGGCCGGGTGGCCGCGGCTCGGCGCCGAAATGGACGAGAAGACGATTCCGCAGGAAGTCCGTTTCGACGACATCGGGGGCGTGTCTTACACGAAAGGCTGCTACACCGGGCAGGAGACGGTCGCGCGGCTGCACTTTCGCGGGCACCCCAACCGCCAGCTGCGGGGTCTGCTGTTCGATGCGGAGCCGCCCGCGACCCCGGCCCAGGGATGGAGCGCGGTCACCCATCTCGACCGCGACGTAGGCCGCGTGACGAGCCTCGCCTTCGTGCCGGAGCCGGGCGTGTCGGGAGCGGGACGCTGGATCGGGCTGGCGGTGATCCGCCGTGAGGTCGCGCCGGGCGCGATGGTGCGCGCGGCGGGCCGCGACGCGCGCGTCGTCGACCTCCCCTTCGCGTTCCCGGTCGCCGCGCCGGCATGACGGTACTCGTCACCGGCGCCCGGTTCGTCGCAAACGAAAAGCCCGGGCGCTGGTCCCGGGCATCGTCACTGCTTCCGACCGAACGCGTTTAGGCCTTCCTCTTCTTCCGCTTCGGCGCCGCCGGCTTGGCGGGAGCCGCCATTTTCTTCGCCGTGTCGGCCATCATCATGTGCTTCGACGTGTCGGCCATATGCATCTTCGAGGTGTCGCTCATCTGCATCATGGCGTGGGAGGTGTCAGCACCGGCAGCCGCGGCGGGCTTCTGCTCCGCCTTCTGACACGCGCCCATCGCCACCACGGCGAGGACCATTGCGAGACGCTTCATGCGTACTCCTGTCGTAGAGAGCGTAGCTGATAGGGGGTGCTGGGCGGGGGAAAACCTAGCTGCATGCCCCCGGGAGTCAAGGGTGCGGAACCGCGCGGGGTATACTAGCCGAGCAATGCCCAACCATGACTGATCGCAGGAGCTTTGTCGCCTGGCTGGGAACACTCGCCACGGCGCTGCGGTGGCCCCGGGCGGCCTCCCCGACGGACCCGGGGGGCCGCACGACGCCCGTGGTCCGGGCGACACCGACGGTGCTGTATCGACAGCCCGACGGTCGCAGCAATCTGGTGCGTGTCACCGTCGTGGGGCTCGACGCGCCCGCCGCTCGTGCTCGGGTGACCGACCGGCGGGGCGCTTTGGTCGGGACGGCGGGCCTGTTGCCAGAGGAGACGGGGACCGGGCTCGCCGGCGAGGTGTGGGTGCCTCTCTCCCAGCCGGTGCAGTACCAGATCGAGCTGGAGGTCGGCAAGCAGCGGGTCGCCCGACGGCTTGTGCGGCTCGTGCCCCCGCGCCGGTGGACGCTGTATTGGATCGCTTCCAGCCACACTGATCTGGGACTCACCGACCTGCAGGAACGCTGTCTCGAGGTGCACCGCCGCAATCTGGACGCAGCACTGGCCAGCCTGCCGGCCCATCCCGAGTTCCGCTGGACGGCGGAGTGCGCACTCCCAGCCGTTTCCTACGGGGACGCTCGCGCGCCGGCGGCAGGCGACGCGCTCGTGCGCGCGATTCGCGATGGCAAGATCGGCTTCACGGCCTTGTTCGCGAACCTCCTGACCGGACTGCTCGACCACGAGACATTCGCGCGTGCCGCGTGGCCCGCCGGTTTGTTCGCGCGCGAGCGCGGGCTGGGGTACGCGGCCGCGCTCATCGCGGACGTGCCGGGTCAGACGCTCACGTTCCCGACGCTGCTCGCCGCGAGCGGCGTGCGCTATCTCGCGAGCGGCGTGAACCCGGAGCGTGCCCTGCCGCTGCTCTCTCCAGCCGCAGCGTCCGCCGCGCAGCTCACGGGCGAGTGGACGTCGTATCCCCAGTTGTACTGGTGGGAGGGTCCGGACGGCAGTCGCGTGCTGCACTGGCGCACCGACCAGTACGCCGATGGGCCGCGCTTCGGGTTCGACGCCGGGGCGACCGAAATGGCGCGACACCTCACCGAGTGGCTGCTCGCGGACCCCGTGCTGGGCGCGCCGGGCTACCCGTACGACGTGGCGCTGTTGTGGGGCGCGGCCCCCGCCAACGGCATTCTGGACGAGCGGGTGATCGCCAATGTCGAGGAGTTCAACCGGCGCTATGCGTATCCCCGGCTGCTGGCGGCGCGGCCCGAAGATTTCTTCCGCGACGTGGAGCGACGGTTCGGTCCGAAGCTGCCCGTGCGGCGGGGCGACACCGGCTGCTACCGCGAGGACGGCGCGGCCTCCACCGCCCGAGAGCTCGCACGCTACCGCGCCGCACAGCTCGCCGCCCGGGCGGCCGAGCTGCTGGCGCTGTGGGACGGGACGACCGAGCCCACGGCCGGCGGCGTAGCCGAGCGCATCGAGCAACGGGCCGCGGAGCGCCGCCGGATGTGGCGCGACCTGTTGCTGTTCGGCGAGCACACGTGGGGAGCGACGAGCAGCGTATCGGATCCCGACGGGGAGCAGACGGCGGCACAGTGGGAGTCCAAGCGGCGCTTCCTGGACCGCGCCTCCGGCCTGGCCGGCGACCAGATCGCGGGCGCTCTGCTCCGCATTGGCCTGAGCGCCGCCGCGGGCACCGGGCGCGTCGTGTTCAACGCCTCGAGTTGGACGCGGAGCGACGTGCTACACGTGCCCGACGGCGCGGGACGGCGGCTCGGCCTCGACGGACGTGACTGGCCCGCCGTGGATCTGCCCGACGGCTCGGCACTGGTCGTGGCGCGCGAGGTTCCGGCCCTGGGCTATGTGGCGCTGGTCGAGGGCGAGCGGGCGGCGAACCCGCCCCAGGACGACGGCGCCGCGCTCGAGGCGCAGGCCGGACCCTTCCACGTGGTGCTCGATCCCGCGACCGGCGCCATCCGCTCGTTCACCACGGGAGACGGCAAGGAGCGCGTCCGGCCCGCGGGCTGGTCGGGGCTGAACCAGCTCGTGTACGTCCGAGGCGGTGCCCGCAGTGCCCTCTGGACCGACTCGGCGCCCGACGCTCTGCGCGCCGCCCCCGACCTCAGCCTGAGCCAGGCCGAGCTCGAGTCGGCCCGCCGCGAGCGACTGCCGGGGATCGGTGTTCGCCTCCTGATCGCGCGCCGGCTGCAGGGTTGCGCCAGCGTCGCGACCGTCGTCACGCTGTACGACGAGCTGCCGTGGCTGGACATCGAGAACCGGATCACCAAGCCGGCCACACTCGAGAAGGAAGCGCTGTACGTCGCCTTTCCCTTCGCCCTCACGAAGCCCACCGTCGACGTCGAGGTGCCCCTCGGGCGGATGACGGTGGAGCGCGACCAGCAAGCGGGCAGCGGCCGGGACTGGTACTGCCATGCGCACTGGGTATGGCTGCGCGACGCGGCGGACGGGATTTTGTGGAGCGGGCCGGACACGCCGCTGGTGACGCTGAACGACGTCTTCCGGGGCCAGTGGCGTCGCACGCTCGACCCCGACGGGACGCTGTTCGCGTACGTGCTGCACAACTACTGGCCGACGAACTTCGCGGCCCGGCAGGGTGGCGAGCTCGTGTTCCGCTATCGCCTCTCCGCACTCGCGCCGGGGAGCGATCGTGCGGAGCCGGTACGGCGCGGCTGGGCCGCATGCGACCCGCTGTACGTCAGCGCCCGCTACGCGAGCGCGGGGGCGGGGTCGCTCCCCCGCAAAGATTCGGCGCTCGTCCTCGCGGATCCGGGCGTGGCCGTGGTCGGCGCGAAGCCGGCGGACGACCGCACGGGCGCGGTCGTGAAGCTCGTCGACGTGGCGGGCTCGGCGCGACGGGTGAGCGTGTGGCCCGGGGCATACACGTTTCGCGCCGCGCGCCGCGCCAACTTCGTCGAGATGACGGGCGACGCGCTGCCCGTCGCGCCCGACGGCCACGCCGCGGTAGAGCTCCCCGCCTGGGGCACTGCCGCGCTGCGTCTCTTTACACCGAAGGAGCGGGTCGGTTAACTATCGCCATATGACCAAGCCAACCACGCTGGGCGAGCTGCGACAGACCGAATGGGCGAGTCCCGCCCGCATTCACCGCACGGTCAAGGACGAGCTGCGGCAGAATCTCATCTGCCTGCTCGAGAACGGCTCGGCGCTGTTCCCGGGCATCGTGGGGTATCAGGACACGGTCATCCCGCAGCTCGTCAACGCGCTGATGTCGCGTCACAACTTCATCCTGCTCGGCCTGCGGGGCCAGGCGAAAAGCCGCATCCTGCGTCAGCTCGTGACGCTGCTCGACGAGGAGATCCCGATCCTCGCGGGGAGCGAGGTGAACGACAACCCGTTCGCGCCGATCTCGAAATTCGGCCGCGAGCTGGTGGCGGAGCACGCCGAGCGCGCGCCGATCACCTGGCTGCCGCGCGAGATGCGCTACGTGGAGAAGCTCGCCACGCCCGACGTAACGATCGCCGACATCATCGGGGATGTGGACCCGATCAAAGCGGCGCGCGGCGGCCACCTGCTGTCGGACGAGCTCACCATGCATTTCGGGCTGCTGCCCCGGGCGAACCGGGGCATCTTCGCGATCAACGAGCTCCCCGACCTCTCCGGCAAGATCCAGGTAGGGCTGTTCAACATCATGCAGGAAGGCGACGTCCAGATCAAAGGCTATCCGGTGCGGTTGAACCTCGACGTGGCCCTCGTCTTCACGGCCAACCCGGAAGACTACACCGCGCGCGGCAAGATCATCACGCCGCTCAAGGACCGCATCGGCTCGGAGGTCGTCACCCATTACCCGCACACGGTCGAGCTGGGGACGGCCATCACCCACCAGGAGGCCTGGCTGGAGCGCGACGGGCGGCCCGTCAAGCTGCCCGACTTCGTGGCCGAGCTGATCGAGCGCGTGGCGTTCGAGGCCCGCGAGGACAAGCGGGTGGACCGCCGCTCGGGCGTGTCGCAGCGGCTGCCGATCAGCGTGCTCGAGAACGTGGTGTCGAGCGCGGAGCGGCGCACCATCGCCACCAAGGAGAAGACGGTCGTCCCGCGTGTGTCCGACATCTACGCCGCGCTCCCCGCCATCACCGGCAAGCTCGAGCTCGAATACGAGGGCGAGCTGCAGGGACCCGAAGTGATCGCGAAGGATCTGATCCGGCGCGCTGCGGGCAAGACATTCGAGGCCCGCGTGGGCGGCGCCAACGTGGACGACATCGTGCACTGGTTCGACGAGGGCGGGGCGCTGAAGATCTCCGCGGACGAACGCTCCGAGACGTGCCTCAAGGGATTCAGCGTGGTGCCGGGGCTGCTCGACCTGGTGGATCAAGTCGGCCTCGCGGCGAAGAAGGACCCCGGTACGATGGTCGCGGCCTGTGAGCTGGTGCTCGAAGGCCTCGTGGCCGAGAAGCGCATCTCGCGCAGTGAGGAGCTCGGCTACACGCGCGCCCGGGCGGAGACCAAGGGACCGGGCTACGGGAAACCGGGGAGCGGCGGGCCGAACCTCTTTTCGTAATCCCGCGTAGGGGGCATGTTCTCCCATCCCCTACCGGAGCTCCCATGGGTAAGCTCGTCGCCGGCGCTGTCCTGCTGTTCATCGCGTTCTCCCTGTTTCTGACCGCGGCCACGGTGCGCGCGCAGCGCCCTGGACCGGCCTCTAACCTGCTGCGGGTCGGCGGCTACGTGCTCGGCGCCCTGGCGATCCTGCTGGGCCTGGGGTCGACGATGGTCGTGATCGACCCCGGGGAGGTCGGGGTGCGTCACGCCTTCGGCTACGTCGAGCCGTCACCGTTGCTCGCCGGG
>Ga0209234_1000762_pt1 | contig 11508 bp, 10 predicted proteins | sample GraSoi013_1_20cm_2_FD_185816 | JGI IMG/M metagenome (GOLD analysis project Ga0209234, IMG submission 185816) | Grasslands soil microbial communities from the Angelo Coastal Reserve, California, USA - Sample 08_20_2013_1_20cm (SPAdes) (version 2) | ecosystem: Environmental > Terrestrial > Soil >... | reverse complement strand
TCAGACCATTGGCGCTCGAAAACTCCAATGGTTTCGAACAGATTCTGGCACATCGTATCGGTTGTCAAAGAGCAAGGCCCCCCTGTCCAGCAGAAAGGCAAACCCACAACCCAAGGAGTATGCCAAGGGCGGGAAGAAAAGTCAACACGAGATTAACGATTTCCACAGCGATCCTCAACGGGACGTTAACTGCTTGCACCGTGGTACGATGCGCGCAAAGAACCAAGAGGGTAACGGGTGACTCATGACGGGTAGGCAAGACAAGAACGCAGACAAAAACGTCGCACGGTCCCCGCTCGGGCAGCGTCTCCTTGCCAGTTTGAAGAAACAGGAAATGATGCGGCCGGGCGACCGCGTTGGAGTGGCGGTGTCTGGCGGGGCGGATTCCGTGGCGCTGCTGCTGTTGCTGCTGGAGTTGCGCGGGAAACTGGGCATCGTGCTCAGTGTCGTGCACTTCAATCACAAATTGCGCGGCAAAGCTTCCGATGCGGACGAAGTATTTGTCGCGAAGCTGGCCGCGAAGCATGGGCTGGAGTTTCACTCGGCTTCTGTTGACGTTGCGAAGAAGGCGAAAAAGGAGCGGGCCAACCTCGAGGACGCGGCGCGGCGAGCGCGGTACGACTATTTTCGTTCGCTGGCAGAATCGGGAGATTGCCGGCGAATTGTGGTGGCGCACACTGCCGACGATCAAGCGGAGACCGTGCTTGCGCATCTCTTTCGCGGGACAGGCCTTACGGGGCTTGGCGGAATCCATCCCGTCGCCGGTCCGGTCATCCGTCCACTGTTGAACGTTCGCGGGAGCGAGCTTCGGCGTTTTCTGCGCGCTCGAAAACAAACCTGGCGCGAAGATGCCACCAACCGCGACACGAAGAGGATGCGCGTGCGAATCCGTCGAAAACTTTTGCCCTTGCTCCAGAAACAATTTCAGCCGGCCATCGTGGAACACTTATCCACGCTCGCGGGGCTGGCCCGCGAGGACGAGGCCGATCTGCAAGGTCAGGCTGAGCTGCGCGTGCTCGCTCTTGCAAAAGAAACGAAAGGGGGTCTGCGTATTCCCGCTAGAGATATTGCGGGGCCTCGGTCCACACCTCGAAATCTTCTAAAGGAAAATAGCGAGGACTACGGTATCGCCATCTCGTCCGCGGGCGTCCGCAAGCGGATGGTGCGCCACATGATCGCGAATATCAAACCGCGCGCGGGCCAATTGGGCGCTAACCACGTTGAAACGGTACTCGAACTTGCGCGCGGCGGGCAAAGCGGCAGTTCGCTGTCTCTTCCGGGGGGAGTAGAAGTACGAAGAGAACGAGATGAACTTTTCTTTCTCGCTGTGGACAGGACGGAAAAGACAAGTTCTCATGCTGCCCCGCGGGAGTATGAGTACAAGATCGATTTGGCGAGAGGCGAGGCGGAAGTGAGCGTTGCGGAACTGGGGTGCGTATTCCGCCTCAAGGTGATTGACTGGCCCCTCAAGAGAGCGGAAACTAGTAGAGATGGGGCGGTTCTCGACCGGGACCGATTACTCTTTCCGATGGTGCTGCGCAATTGGCGCCCCGGAGACCGATTGCGTCCCCAGGGTCACCGAAGCGCCCACAAGCTGAAGCGCCTGTTAAACAAGAAAGGCGTCAGCCGGTGGGAGCATGATGGCTGGCCGGTGCTGACGAGTGGCGGCGTTCTTGCATGGGCTCGCGGCTTTCCGGTCGCCGCCGAATTTGCCGCGAATGAAAGGACCCGAGCGGGAATCGTGGTCGCCGAGGAAAAACAAATTTGAGTGGCCGAAAGGGAGCGGCGTATTCCGCGACGCGCATCGCCGCACGCGTGGCAGTTCTGGGGAAAGAGGTTTCGCGGGAGTGCGAGGGGCGGCGGCTGGATGTGGTCGTAACGCTGGATCGCGGTTTTGTTTTCGCGGCGGACCTGATGCGGCAAATCGACGCGCCGGTTGTTTGTCACTTCGTGCGCGAAGAGGTGCGGGATGTCGAGGACAGCGGTCACGCGCGGCGCGAAGTTTACTTTGGTTCGGAGCCGGAATTGAAAGGCCGGGACGTTCTGGTGGTTGATGCAGTGCTGGAAAGCGGAGTAACACAGGAATTTTTGCTGCGGCGGCTTGGCGAAAGCAAGCCGCGCTCGATTCGCTTGGCAGTGCTTCTGGATAAGCCGGCGAAGCGGCGGGTAGCCCTGGAGCCTGATTACTTTGGCTTCCGAACCGCATCTAACCAAGTGTGGGTTGGTTATGGCCTTGCGGCACCAAACGGGATGGGGCGCAATCTCCGGCGGCTTTCTTCCGGAGCGAATGGGACGCCCGGGACCAGGAAAAGTGGCAAAGGGCGGAAGATATAGGCAAGATCTGATTTTTTCTGGTGTGTTGCAGGATTAGTGAGGACAACGTGAATTCCAGTTCCACGGCAAAAACAATTCTGTTTTGGATCTCGATCGTATTTCTGGGCGTGATGCTCTGGAAACTGGTGTCCGCCAACGGGGCACAGGCGCGCGAGGATACTCCCACGTACAGCGTGTGGATGGCCAAAGTCGATGCGGGCGAGGTGAAGGAAGTGACGATGTATCTCTCCCCGAACAGCTACGATCTGCAAGGCGAGTACATCAAGCCCGCGAACATGAAATTCCAGGTCACCATTCCGAAGGAAGAAGCGCCGACGGTCACAAAGGCCTTGAGGGACAAGGCCGTGCAGCTGAAGGTGAAGGAAGTGCGCAGCGGGGACTGGGTGCTGATCCTGCTGAACGCCGCGCCGCTGATTCTTCTGGTGGGCTTTTGTTTGTTCCTGATGCGGCAGATGCAATCGGGCGGAAACAAAGCCCTGAGTTTTGGCAAGTCCCGCGCGCGGTTGCTCTCCGCGCAGCAGAAGAAAGCCACGTTCAAGGACGTCGCCGGTACGGACGAGGCCAAGGAAGAGCTGCAGGAAATTATTGAGTTCCTGAAAGATCCGCAGAAGTTCCAGAAGCTGGGCGGGCGAATTCCGAAGGGTGTCTTGCTTGTCGGACCTCCGGGAACGGGCAAGACGTTGCTGGCGCGCGCGATAGCTGGTGAGGCCAACGTTCCCTTCTTCTCGATTTCCGGTTCGGACTTCGTGGAAATGTTTGTCGGCGTGGGCGCGAGCCGCGTGCGCGATCTCTTTGAACAGGGCAAGAAGAACGCGCCCTGCATCATCTTCATCGACGAAATTGACGCGGTCGGACGGCATCGCGGTGCAGGTCTCGGCGGCGGACATGACGAACGCGAGCAAACGCTGAACGCGCTGCTCGTGGAGATGGACGGTTTTGAAACGAACGAAGGGGTAATCTTGATCGCCGCGACGAACCGGCCTGACGTTCTGGATCCCGCGCTGTTGAGGCCTGGCCGCTTCGACCGCCGTGTGGTAGTGGCACGTCCCGACGTGAAGGGCCGCGAAGAAATTCTCCGCGTGCACACCCGCAAGGTGCCGATCAGCGATGACGTGGATTTATCCATCATCGCGCGCGGCACGCCGGGCTTTTCGGGCGCGGACCTGGCGAACCTAGTGAACGAGGCGGCACTATGGGCCGCGCGCCAGAACCGCAAATTCGTCATGATGGTCGACTTCGAGATGTCCAAAGACAAAGTGATGATGGGCGTCGAGCGCAGGTCGATGATTCTTTCGGACGAAGAGAAGAAGAATACCGCATATCACGAGGCCGGCCACGCGCTGGTCGCGGCGATGACGCCAGGCGCCGATCCGGTCCATAAAGTGACGATTATTCCGCGCGGCATGGCTCTCGGCCTCACGATGCAGCTTCCGGAAGACGACAAGCACACCTACACGCGCGAATACCTGGAAGCGATGCTGGCGGTGCTGATGGGCGGGCGTTCCGCCGAAGAGATTTTCCTCGGCCACATCACCACCGGCGCGGGCAACGACATCGAACGCGCCACGGACATCGCGCGCAACATGGTCTGCGAATGGGGTATGAGCGAACTGGGGCCACTGGCGTACGGCAAGAAGGAGGAGGCCATCTTCCTGGGCCGCGAAATCGCGCAGCACCGCGACTATTCGGAAGACACCGCCATCCAGATCGACAAGGAAGTGAAGCGCATCGTCAACGGCGGCTACGAAAGCGCCAAGAATCTGCTCGCTAACAATCGGGAGACGCTCGAGCGCATCGCGCAGGCGCTCCTCGAACGGGAAGTCATTGACGCCAACGAAGTGAAACTGCTTATGGAAGGCAAGCCGCTGCCGGATAAGTTGCGCACGCCTCCCACGCCGCCGCCACAGGCTGCGCCGAGCACCGACCCGAAAGCTGTTCGACCGGAGTTGCGTCCCGCGCCGGGATTCACGCGCGGAGAAAATCCCGCCAAAGCGTAAAGAACAGTGATCAGCGATCGGTTTTCACTGCGAAATAGACTTTCGACCCGAGGGGCACGATGGCAAGTGCCCCTTGTTTTTTCTTATCTGACGTAGCACCCTCCAACAATAGCGGGAGAGGCCTTTCCGCAGCCCCCATTACCATTCACGGTCCGACGAGGTGCTGGTATGAACGCAGCCAAGTTGCTTACATTTCTGATGCTTTTCCTCCTTTCTCTCTCTTCCGCGCTGGCCCTCTCCCAGGAGAGCCGCCCCTCCTTGCCAAAGTGCGGCGAAGCGAGGGTCCAGTACACGCCCTTTGATGAAAATTATGCACAGAAAATCATTCTGCGAGAGGCACACAATTCCGGTCCGTCCGAACCAGAAGGAAACAAAGAGTATTCGCCCCAACGTACAGCTTGGGTGTCACCGAGCTCGCCCGAATACTCGCGACCAGGCCCATGGAACACTACTGTCACGATCGGCACTATGGCTGGATCAAAGGTTTTGCAACTCGCGTTTCAAGACCATGCAAGCGGCGGCGGCAGTGTTCAATGGCTCAACGAAAAACTCCTTTTTGGCCACGTCTGGTGGGGAAGGATTTATTCGACGGACTTCATTCTCGATGTGGAAAAGGAGCAGTTCATTTACAAACAGATGGCCCACTACGGAGAAATGATTGAACCGTGTCGCTAGCAGTTGTCCACCGCATTGACATTGCCTTGCGCTCCGCGTCTTCCACCAAATTTATCTTCTTCCTGACTTACTTCCGTCCCATGGAAGGGGTAGAATACGGTCATGGCGAAGCAGAACAGCGACAACCTGCACGTGACGTGCCCGTGCTGCCAGGCAAAGTTGACCGTCGATCCGGTTTTCGGCGCCGTGCTTTCGCACGAAGTGCCGGTCAAGGCTGGGCCTAACGTAGACCTCTCAGACGCTCAGAAAATTCTTGCTGAACAAAATCGCCAGCGCGAAGACAAGTTTGCGGATTCCTGGTTCCAGGAAACCAACAAGGAAGACATCCTGGCGAAGAAATTTGAAGAGGCCATGAAGAAGGCCAAGGACGCCCCCGCCGGCAAACCCATCCGCGATTTCGACCTGGACTAAGAGTGACTGGTGACTCGTGACTAGCGACTGGTGGGAGAGCCTTCCTCCTCGCAAGGAAGGGCGCCTCATTTTGCGTTCTTTCGATTCCTCCGAATGAGCTCCAGGAAAAAATTTACCCTCCGACTGTGCTCAGGGAAGCTCGTGCTAGGCGAGCGCACGCTCGTCATGGGCGTATTGAACGTCACTCCCGACAGCTTCTCCGATGGCAGAAAGTTTCTTGATGCGGAGCGCGCCATCGAGCAGGCGATGGCGATGGAGCGCGGCGGTGCGGATTTACTGGATATGGGAGGCGAATCCACGCGGCCGGGTTCCACCGGCATCTCCGCCCAAGAAGAGTTGGCCCGTGTGTTGCCGGTGGTGCAGGCGCTGCGAGGGCGATTAGCGATTCCGGTTTCCATCGATACGCAAAAGTCGGAGGTCGCGGAAGCCGCGCTGGATGCCGGCGCGGAGATCATCAATGACATTTCCGGATTGCAGAACGATCCGCGGATTGCGGAAGTCGCCGCGCGCCGCCGCGCGCCGCTCATCCTGATGCACATGCGCGGAGAGCCGCGGACGATGCAGGCGGGAGCGTTTGCGCGCGACGTCATGAAAGATGTCTTGCAGGGGCTGGGCAAATCCGTGGCAACGGCGCGCAATGCCGGCGTCGGAAAATCGCAAATCATCCTCGATCCGGGGATCGGCTTCGGTAAGAGCTTCGCGCAAAATTACGAATTACTACAAAAACTTCCGCAACTCGCGAAGCTCGGTTATCCGCTATTGGTTGGCACTTCGCGGAAGGGCTTCCTTGGCGCGACATTGGCCCGGGAGGGCAAGCCCGCGCCGCCGGAAGAGCGTATCTGGGGCACCGCCGCGACAGTTACCGCGAGCATCTTGAATGGGGCGCACATCGTCCGCGTTCACGAGGTCAACGAAATGGTGCAAGTCGCGCGCGTCGCCGATTGCCTCCTTGATCCAAAACAGAGGCCAAACAACTAATCGCGGAGAATTCCATCCGCGGGATGCCAGCAGTACGTTTCCTTCTGTATAATCCGCCCTTAATCGGAACGCGAATGCTTCACGCAGAAATTACAGGAGAAGAGAGCAAGCCCATGCCGCGCCGCACAGTTTTTCTTATTTCCATGTTTCTTTGCCTTTTCGCTTCCATGCCGCCCGTGCAGGCGCAGTTGCCACCGGCGAAGAAAGACCCGCTGAGCCCGGCGCAAAGCGCGCAGGGAAAGGCGGGTTGCTCCACGACGGAGGCATCGTCGTGTGCGGAGGCGGCGGCGAAGATTCTGCCGATCGTGATGGGTTCATCGCCCATGGAGGAGAATCTGCGGCGTCTGACGGATGAAGTCGGCGGGCGTGTGACGGGGACGCCGGAAATGGCCAAAGCTGTGGAGTGGGGCGTAGCGGCGTTTCGCGCCGCGGGAGTGGACGTTCATACCGAGAAGTACATGCTGCCGGTTACGTGGAGCGAAGGCGACACGCGGCTGCAATTGCCCGCCCCGGTGAATTTTCCCGTGCGGCTGAAAGCGGAGGGGTGGTCCCCGGCGACGCCGGCTGGCGGGATGGAGGCGAACGTCGTCGATGTGAATTACGGCAACGAGGACGATTTTCGAAAGGCAGCTGGGCGGGTCAAGGGCGCGATTCTGCTGGTTCATAGTGATATCGGATCAACGTGGGCCGATCTCTTCAACGAATACCTGCGGCCCCCGATGATTATCGAGCACGCCGTGAAAGAAGGCGCGAGGGCCATTCTGTGGATGGGCGCGCGGGAAAGACTGCTGCTCTATCGCCACACGAATTCGCTGGCCGGTGAGATAGACAGGATTCCGCAGGCGGTCCTGGCGCGCGAAGATGCCATGCGGTTGGCGCGCACCGTTGCTGCGTATCCTGGGAAAGTGCGCGTGCACTTCGAGATGCCCAATAAAATTGGCGGACCTATCGAGCAGGAAAACGTTGTCGGCGAAATTCGTGGTTACGAGAAGCCGGATGAAGTCGTCATCCTCGGCGCACATCTGGATTCGTGGGAGTTGGGCACGGGCGCTCTCGACAACGGCTGCAACGCAGCACTGGTGATTGAAGCGGCGCGTGCGATCAAGACCACAGGGCTTTTGCCACGGCGGACGATCCGCTTCGCGCTCTTCAGCGGCGAGGAACAAGGTACGATTGGCTCGTTCGAATACGTGAAGGCGCACCGCGCGGAACTGGACAGAATCCGCGCGATGATCACGTATGATTCGGGGATCGGCCACGTGACAGGGTATTCAATGGGTGGCCGCCGCGACATCGAAGCAGGCGTGCGCGAAGTCCTCAAGCCGCTGGAATCCTGGGGCGCGAACAATCACACCTATGATGCCTCGTTCGGCACCGACAATTTTGACTTCATGCTCGAAGGCGTGCCCACGCTCGTGGCAAATCAGGAAGAGGCCAACTACCTGCCTAATTATCACGCGGCTTCGGACACTTTGGACAAGGTTGATATGCGCGAATTGAAGCTGCACACCGTGCTCGCTGCGCTAACGGCCTGGGGAATCGCCGACCGCGCCGAACCGCTCGGTAAGCGCCTTTCCCGCGCCGAACTCGATATTCTCGTCAAAGAAACCGGCCTCGACCAGCAACTCAAATTACTTGGTTACTGGGACGCATGGCAGAGCGGCGCGCGCGGCCGAAAGCCTTAACGGCGGCCTACTCCGGAGACCTCGGAATTGCAGCTGATCAATATCGTCGGATAAGTGATCTGAGCGCCCTTCCGTTGGCGGCGAGCCGCGTCGGATACTCTTAGCTCCCAGCGTTCGTTCTTAGCAAGGAGGAAAGGAAGCTCAATCTCCAACAGATTGTCGTCGGTCGCGCTGTGCTTGCTCGCATTGTCTCCGCCGTCGGTCAACAGGTAAAGAGCATCCGCGGAACTGGGATGATCCAGTAATTGCAGTCCTTTCCAGGACGGTGTCGCGAAGTGCGGTTGTGCCCTTCACGTTCGCCTTGACGTAGTTGCGATCACTGGCAATTTCTTGCAACTTTTCGCCGACCGCGGAATTTCCCTTCGTGAAATCAAGCGCCTCGGTGACGTTCTTGTTAAATGTTAGCAAGGCGATATGCGACCATTGCTGCTGTACTTCGAAAAAATGCCGTGCCCGCGCAAGGCCCTGTGCAACAGCGGAGATTCGCCAGCCGTGCTACCCATACTCCCACTGGTGTCCTGGAGGAGAACCAGGCGGTGCGGACGTGGGTCCGGGGCGAACGAAAGAATCTTGACGGGTTTTCCGCGAGCTTTTGCCTCGAGCTCAGCAGCCGAAATATCCTGAAATGGAAGATTTTGGTTATCGCGCAGGGCAACTGGCATGCTGCGCCGCTCGCAAGGAGCTTCCGGCGTCCCTGCCGCGCCAGTGTAGAAGACAATAGCCGACAAACTGACTAAGCATTGCCCGACAAAACTAACGCGGTGCATAAGCAATCTAAGGCATATCATGAGCGTCAGACTTGCCGCAGCTCCGGGTTGTGCCCAGGAATCTGCCGAGGAAGGGCCCATCGGTTCACGCTATACTAAATAAATGGAGTCAGTGAGAAGTGTTCGGCAATCCACGGCCCACAAGGCCAACCGCGCCGCGATTCTGGCGGTAGACTACGGCCGCGCGAGAATAGGACTGGCAATCGCGGATGCGGAAACGCGGATGGCGCAACCGCTAAGCACCATGGAACGCATCAACCGGAACGAGGATATGCGGCGGCTGCGTGAGCTGGTGCGCGAGCACGGCGTGAAGCAGATCGTGGTGGGATTGCCGCTGCGGCTGGATGGCACGCGCAGCGAGATGGTTGAAGAGGTGGAGCGCTTTGCGCAACGCGTGCGGAAACAGATTGGCGTGCCGGTGAAAATGGTGGACGAGCGGCTCACGAGCTGGGAGGCCGAGCGCTTGCTGGAAGAAGTTCAGGGAAGATTCATCCACGACGAAAAACTGACCGGCAATAAAAAGCCGAAGAATGTGCAGGCCAAGATGACCGTGGACGCCATGGCGGCCGCCGTAATTTTGAAAGAGTACCTGGACCGGCAGGAACAGGCGGCCGAAAAGGCTGAGCGCAATATGAAGGCGAATCCGTGAGGCTGAATTGAAGTTTTTGCTCGCCCTAGTGCTTTTGGTCGTGCTGTTTGCCGGGGGCGCCGCGGCGTGGATCTGGTACGGCATCACGAAACCGTACCAGGGTTTTGCGGCGGAGGGCGTCTTCGTCGATGTACCGCGCGGAGCTTCCAGCAGGCATGTGGCGTCCCTGCTGAAAACAAACGGCGTGGTGCTTAGCGCGCTGGCGTTTGAGATTTATTTGAGGCGGCATCCGAAGCGTACGCTGCAGGCTGGCGAATACTTTTTCGATCATGCCATGACCGGCCGCGAGGTCTTCTGGAAGCTTGCGAACGGCCAGGTGTACCAGCAGCCATTCACGGTGCGCGAAGGCGAGACGATGTTCGACATCGCCCGCGAACTAGAGGCAGCAAAGTTCATGCGCGCGGGCGATTTTCTCTTTGCCGCGGGTGATCCGGCGCTGATTCGCGATTTTGCGCCGGGCGCGCAGACACTCGAAGGCTTCCTCTTCCCTGCCACCTATGAACTTCCCAGGCATCCTGCGGCCAGCGAACTGACCGCGGAAATGGTGCACAAGTTCAAGGAGGAGTGGAAGCAGATGGCCTCGCCGCCCGCGGGAGGATCAACAGACGAGGGTGACCACCGGGCCGTGAACAGGATCGTAACTCTAGCGTCACTCGTTGAGAGGGAGACGCCAAGGCCGGAAGAACGGCCGCTAGTGGCGGGCGCATTTGAAAACCGCCTCCGGAAAGGGATGCGCCTACAGTGCGACCCTACGGTAATCTATGGAATGGAGCGGCTCGGAAAATACAACGGGACGCTAATGGGGAAGGACCTGAGCTTCGATTCTCTGTACAACACGTATGAGCACGGCGGGCTTCCTCCAGGACCGATAGGAAACCCCGGCGAAGCGTCGCTGCGCGCCGCGCTGCGGCCGGCACGTACGGACTACCTCTATTTTGTGGCTAACACGCAGGGCGGGCATTTTTTTGGTGCAACCCTGGCGGAACACAACAAGAATGTGGTGAAGTACCGTCGGCTGCTGGCCGGTTTGCCGGCGGATCCACCGCCGCCACCACCACCGCCCGTTCCGAAGGAAAAACACGGCAAACAACACCGAGGCAAAGCACGATGACCGAAGATTTGAAAACGAAGAAGGCGCTGATCCTGGAGACCGCCCGGGAGATCAAGGTACAGCAATGGACTCCGGCAGAGATCGACCAGTTGCGCCGACGCCTGCTGGCGGAGCATGGTGAAGCCGGCAAAACGGGAATGGAATACATTGCGGACGTGCTGAAAGATGCAGGACAAAAGGTAATAATTAACCAGCAGGAAGAAGCCGAGGACCAGTACGAAGAAGAATTTGAGGACCTGCTGCACTTCAAGACGCTGGAAGATGCCGAGGTCAGCATCATGCGACTGGATGAATTGATGCGCAAGTTTCGCTCGCAGGGCGAACACGCGGCCGTGGAGCGGGTTTTGAATGTGGCGCGGCTCGGCAAGCGCCGCGCGGAGATGATCTCGCGCAACAACAAGGTGGAAGCTCACAAGCGCGCCGAAAAAGTGGAGATCGCGGGCTGGTTCCGCATCTGGCTGGAAACGCCGGATGCCTTCTTCGACTGGCTGGACGTTCGGAAGCAGTCGCCCGAATTTCGCGCCAAGTTTCCGCAGTCGGAGTCTGAGGAATGAGCACACCAGGTACCGCGGCGCCAGGAAGCGGTGCGCTGGAACTGCCGCCCTTTTCTCTGGATGTGCAAGCGCTGGACCTCGGCGGCGACGTGAAGGCGGTGGGACTCGAGTTGGTCGGAACCGAAAACCGCGAGCCGGTACGAGGCAAGGATGCTGCCGAGATCTGGTCGGCGGTCTTCCCTGCCCTTGCGGGAAACGAATCGTACGCCGTGGATTTTTTCAGCCACATCGAGCGCGTGAGAGAGTTTTGCAAGACGCGGGAAATTGCCATACGAGATGCCGCGGAGCGCTGCGTCGTGCTGCCGCAGCCGAATTCAGAACAATTGCGGCAGATTTTTGAACGATTC
>Ga0209234_1000761_pt1 | contig 11509 bp, 8 predicted proteins | sample GraSoi013_1_20cm_2_FD_185816 | JGI IMG/M metagenome (GOLD analysis project Ga0209234, IMG submission 185816) | Grasslands soil microbial communities from the Angelo Coastal Reserve, California, USA - Sample 08_20_2013_1_20cm (SPAdes) (version 2) | ecosystem: Environmental > Terrestrial > Soil >... | reverse complement strand
GGCTTATACCGCTGCTCGCGAAGATGATGCAGGCAACCGATTCAACATTTTCTTGCGCTGCGCTACTCATCTTCACCATCACGTGGGGCAGATGGTGTACTTGTGTTTTGAGCTGGAACGAAGTTCCGAATAGGATTTCCGGTAACAGGTTGCGGAGAAACCCGCGAACGCAGATTCCTCACCGCTAAAGCGGTTCGGAACGACAAAGAGTACAGGGTTTAGGGGCACCAGTAAACTCATGCCTCGCCAAATCGGTTCCAAACCAGAGTTTTTCCGCAGCCTGCTAGGCTGCCTTTCTGCGCGATCCGCTACTGCGGCTTGAGTGGGCTCCGCGGCGCTGCGCGCCACGAGCCTGTGTGCTCCGGCTGGAACGTGACCGCGAAGTTGCAGTTCGTGACTTCCGCGATGCGCGCCCAGTCGAGCGGGAAGACCGCTTGCTGCTCGCGGCTTTCGCGGAACGGCTCCGGCTTCTCGAACGGCTGGGGCCTCTGCTCCGAGATCCACGCCGGCTTGCGGCTCTTGGGCCTGCACGTTTGGAGCGGGTACCCGCGGCACGGGGGGCGGGGGGACGAATTCCGGTTTCACTTTCTTCGGCACTCTCTTCCGCAGTTTCTTCCGCGGTATGGCGGCTGACGAGTTTATTGAAGTTGCTTATTTCGCCGCTTGCAGTCTCGTCTTGCACCATAAGTGCCAGGTTCCTGTCGTCGAAGTTGTCGAACCACTCATCCCAGGAGATTTCTTCCAGAGACTCTCCGCCGCTGTATCCCGGAAAATCGAGACGGATCATGCCTACATCTTCCGCGACCCCGGTGCCGCTCACGCGCGACGGACGGGCGCCGCGATCTTCAGCCCATTGTCTGATTTCATCGTGATCAGTTAAGGGCCTGGCTGCTGCTGAACTTCGTGGCATGGAACTTCACCTCAATTCAGAATTCCTGCGTCGAGATGCAGGCAAGCTTAGGATGCTGAGGCTGCGAGTGAGGTTGGAATTCGACACAGCAAGCAGCGAGCGCGTGCTCTGCTCACGCTAAGATGACGGTCCGGCGAGATGCTGCACATGCGGAGACTGCCCACCTAACCACTCAGGATGATGAGCTGTGGAATCGAAGTGTTGCGAGGTTTTGAAAAGCTCGTAATCGCCTCGGGAGGCTGCCTGCTCGGTGAGCGCTTGGATAGACACTTGTGGATCGGCGATGTCTTACTTGGAGAGGTTCAATGCGAGAAATTCACAGAGCCTCACGCGTGGCAAGTATGAGAATGAAAACCGAGCATGAGGCTCTCGCGATGGGGGTACATAGGATGATTTGGAGTCCACACGCAAGCGACTCAACCGTAAAGACGCGAGTCAGGTGTTTCTATCGGGTAATGACTGTATTTTGGAGCCTCTGGATTGTGGATTAGCTGTTGAAACTGTGCGATTTAGCGCGGTCCTAAGGTAAATCGCTAATTCTCCCCCGGCGCGGTTCAGTGGTGTTGGAATCTCGTTATTGCTTTGTGATTACACCGCAGGCAATGCGGTCACCGGCGTTTCCTGCAGGATCGGTTTTCATGTCGTCCGCTTTGGCGTGAATAACCAGTGCCGTTCCGCCATTGCTGAAAATGGAGTGGCTGTCATTTCCCCAATTCACGTCTTTGTTCACGATCTTTGTCTTCGCCTTGCCTTGTGCGTCAACGGTGATGTTTTGCATATCGCCGGCGTGGTGGCCTTCGGGATTCTCCAGTCCGTGCTTTTTATTATCGGGATTGAAATGCGGGCCGGCCGACTTGAAATCGGGTGGATCGCACTTCGGATTCTGGTGGATGTGGATGGCATGTTCTCCCGGTGGCAAATCGTGCAGGTTGAGCTGGATCACCATGCCCTCTTTCCCCTGATACATAAGCGCTGAACCGACGCTCTTGCCCTGGGCGTCTTTCAATTCGACCGAAACTTTGGCAGAGCTGGCGAGTGATAAAGCGCAGACAGTAAGAAACAGCGTAGCGAGAAACGATATGCGGATTTTCATGGCAGTGATTATAGTACCGGGCTGCTGTAACAGTTAAATGTGAGCAGTCAGAAGCGCGGAAGACCGGGCTTCAACATGCTCATGGAAACATAGAACGCGTTATTCCCTGAGCGAAGGTCCTTCCCATAGGAAAGAACGGCCTGAACCCCAAACAATCGAGCTTTGACTTGCGCACCCGTGTCCCATAGCCATTTGTGCGAGCCGAGACCTGGAACATCATCTGTGATTTTTCCCACATCCAAAAATGGCCCGCACTTTATCGTAAGTAGGCTCTTGTGAATGAGGTTCTTGTCCTGCTCCCAGTTGGACAGGAAATAGTTGCGGCCGAGCGGAGCGCTGCCTTTCCGGCCGTCGCGAGTGCCGATGTGCGCGCGCATCCAGAGGTCGTTATCGCGCTCAAGACCGAGCATGAATAGTTCGTCGAAGGGAACGTCACCGAATGTCTTTCCCGCTCTTACCTGATATTGCATCTCGTAGTCGTCGTTTTCAGCTTGGGGAAACCAGTGAAACCGTGCCGAGCCTTGGAGTTTTTCGAACGAGTGCGAGGGCTGCGACCAGATGCGCCCCGCTTCGGAGTGCGCGCCGGCGTCCAGGTTCATGCGACGCTCCGGAGCGCGCCAGAGTGAGACCTCCACTTGCGCTGCCTGCTTCAGTTGATAGCCTTTGGCCAGAAGAATTGGCGTTAGGGCCGTTCCCGGGATGACGCTGCGAAAATCGCGATGGGAAATTTCCGCTCCGGCTGACCAACGCCAACGCGCACTGGCAAAAGAGGTGAAGTTTGCGCCGATCGCTTCGCGGCGAAGATTCAAGCTGCCAAGCAGCGTGGTCGGCCCTTGAAACGAAGTTTGGATGTTCCAGTTTTCGCTTCGCAGATCGGTAAATAACTGATAGTTGAATTTCGGGTTGTGCTCGAAGGGACTTGAGAGTTGCGCCGTCACACGCCGTTTCTCAGCGTCCCAGCGAAACAAGGAAACGAAATTGATGGCCTCATGCTTCAGGTTGTAGAACTCCGGGTTGATGGTTTGGAATGGCAAGCCTCGGAACAGGAGAAATAGTCCTTCTTTGTAATTGTGACCCCAGCCGTTTCGCTCCCAGTTGCGAAAAACGACATCGAAGGCGCCGTCTTCGCGGGCAAGCAGATCAACGGAATAAATGGGGAAGATTCCCAGACCATGAACTCGCGAATGAGTCAATAACAGCTCTGGCAATCGCAGAGTGCTGGCAGGAGCGAACGCTATAGCGCGGTCGAGCAGAACCGGATCTAAGTGCGGCACAGGGTCTGTGCTGATCTGGGCAACGCGCGGCTTGTCTACGCGATTCCAATATTTCAGCGCAGCTTCGAGATTTCCTTCCAGGAAATACACGGTTCCCAGAAAATCGTTGCCGTAGGAATCATGCGGATCGAGGCGCAGAGCGTGCCTCAGATAAAGCGCCGCCTGGGGATAGTGCTTCTGTTTGAACTCGACTCCCGCCAGCTCCAGAGGAAATCTATTGTCCTGCGGCTGAAGGCGGGCACCGGACTCAAAGGCATCGTGAGCTTCCTGCCAGCGACCCAGTTTTGCCAAGGCGGTCCCATAGTAGAAATCAAGATCAGCCGAGCGCGGGTGAGCGGATTGCAGAATTTCAACCACTTCCTGCCAGCGCTGTTCGTTGAGAAGTTGATGGGCGTGCTCGATGAACTGAGCGTTAGAAGGGGGAGTTTGGGCGGTCAGGTAAAGAGGACATAGCAGAAAGACGATCAGTGCGCGTCGCTTTCGGGAAGGGCCAGCAGCGTCCATTTTCCGGTGGCACTCCATTCCCGCTCAAAGCTCGGGCGATCCTGCTTGAGCAGCTTGCGCTGTGCAGGATCGTTCATCAGAACCAAATCTTGCGACGAGTCCAATCCGGTTACAACCACGTAATGGAGATCTCCGCCTGCGCCGGGCTTGAGGGCGACGATCAGGGGACGTCCTTTTTGCAGATGCTCGTTTAAGTCTTCCCACTCACCACGGATTGTAAACGTGCGGAATCCGCTCTGCTGGAAGTAATGCTCCATTTCTGACGCATAGATGCCGTGTGCCTTGCTTGAGTAGAGAACATGCTGGATGTGAGTGGCATCGGCGCTACTATCGGCAGCGCGACCCTGCTGGCGCAACCAATATTGCATGACCATGGCAATGCTGGCGGCGCCGCAGGCGTCTTTCTCCTGTTTTATGAAGGGGACGTCGAGCCAGACAGCGGAGGGTTGGGCAGAGAGTGCCGTTGGCACAATGATTCCGCAGATCAGCAATCCGAGAATTGTTAGTTTCCGTCGCGTGTTTCGACCTCAGGCGCTGAAGCGCGGAATCACGTACGGTGCAGGGTGGCACGACTGGAAGTCGTGCCCTTCCCAAGCCGGGCCGAAGCAAGGACCTTTCAGCAGTGCACGAGGCGTACGAAACCCTAGCGCACCGCGACGATGATCAGGACGAGCGCTGCAATACCCAGGATGATCAGCAAAATGTCGCGATCATTCAGATTTCCTGCAGCAAAATCCGCCTGTGCCTTCTGAGCGCGCGAGGCCAGTTGCGCCAGTTCGGCATCGCTCAGGGAAGAGACGGCATTCTTCACCTGAGTGGCATCCATGTGCGCGGATTGCAGAGCCTTCGTGGCTCTATCAGACGAAAGGAACTGCCTGACGCTGGCGAGATTCTGTTGCCTAACCTGCGTGGCCGATAAGGCCGCTTTCTGAAGATCAGAAGGACTCACAATGTGACTGCTGGCCTGTGCCATGAGACTTGGGGGAATCGTGAAAACCGTCACCAGCAGGCAAGCAGTCAAATACCGGGCAGACTGCCTCAGATCGAAACGCATGTCTTGCAACCTCCAATGGATTTGAGCAGAATATGAAAATTATACCGGGCGTTGGATGCCGGAACATTGCCGGAGTTTGTCGAGGGAGCATAAACAATCAACAGCGGTTGAACCGTTAGTTTAGGCTGCTGATGCCAATGCCAATGAATCGTGCCGTCTCCGATGCGAGCCAGTTCGCTTCCTGCTGGTGGCAAACGAGATGACCCAAAGGAATGTGCTTCCAGTGAACCCTTAAGCAAAACCGATCACAGTTGCTCCACTGCCTTCTGCAACTCCTGCGCGATCCATTGCGGGTCGCTGTCCGAAGCAAACCGAATCGGTGATCCGATCTTCACCTTGACTTGCCAGGGGCGGGCAAGTTTTTTCCCCGCTTGCTTCAGCTCGAATAATCCATCGATTCTCATGGAGACAACAGGCACGCGCAGATTGTTCGCGAGCAGGCCGATTCCGGCTCGGAAAGGCTGTAGCTTGCCATCTGTAGTGTGGTGTCCCTCGGGAAAAACCAGAACGCTATAACCGCGATCGACTGATTCTCCTGCGTAGGCAAAGCTCTCGCGGAAACCGGCTTCGCGCGGGAGGGGAAAAAGATTCAACAGAGAAACCCCAAGCGCCCACTTCACGCGGTCGTAAGCTCTGCCAAAGAATGCTCGCTCTGGCGGTGGAGTTCGCAAAATTTCCAGCGCCTCTCCTCCCGCCGCCGTGGCCAGCTTGTGGCGAATCCGCGCCGGAAGCGCGGTTTGCACAAATCCAACGTCCACGTCGCCAATGTGATTGCAGATCACAAGCACCGGCCCGCGCACTCCGTGGAGATTCTCACGGCCCTCGATGTGCGGCCATCCGAGGAGCAACACAGCGGGACGCATCAGCAGATAATGCGTGAGCAAGCGAATCCACGTCACCGGCCAGCGTTGCGCCCATCGCGGATAGTGATAGCGCACACGCGCCGGCGGCTTGCCGCGCAGCATGGCTTCGAGATCGCCGACGGTCTTGACGGAAGTAAATTGCGTTTCGCTCAGATCCATTTGATAGCGATCTTCCAATGCGCCGAACAGTTCAACCCGGTCAAGGGAACTGAGATTTAGATCGTTTTCCAGATTTGCATCCGCACGTAGCTCGCCGGGGTTGCGTCCTGTAACGCGGGAAAGAAGTTCGGCCAGGGGGCTCGATCCAGCCGCGCTCTTTGACGCAAGATCGGTTTGTACGGCCTGCAAAATTACATTGGTGCGCGGCTTCTGGGTCGAGGTGCGCGGGAAATCTTCTTCTGGCCACACGAACCACGTTCGTATGCGCTGATACTCGGCCAAAGATTGGTTCGCGCGTTGTACGACTGGTTCAGCAGCGATGCTGTCGCGCAGAATCATGACCGCGCAGGGCTCAGCATTACCATCTCGTGGCAGGCCAAGGACAACGCAATCCTTCACCTCGGGCTGTCTTCGCAGCGCCGCTTCGAGGTCTTCCGGATAAACATTCATACCGGCAGGCGTGACGATGACGTCTTTCTTTCTTCCTTTGAAATAGAGGTTGCCGTCGGGATCGAGTTCTCCTAGATCGCCGGTGCGATACCACCCTTCCTCGCCCGTGACCGGCTGAAGCTCCTGCCCATTCCAGTATCCGGAGGCAACACCGCTGCCGCGCACCAGAATTTCGTTTTCCGGGCTGAGCTTGACTTCGCGTCCGGCGAGCACTTTGCCGATCGACCCTTTGCCAAGCCGAAAAGGATGATTGACGCTGATGAGAGAAGTGGTCTCGGTAAGACCGTAGCCTTGAATCACGGCAAAGCCGAGCCGTCCCCAGAATTCCTCGGTAGCGCGATCGAGCGCCGCACCACCGGAGATGAAGGCCCAGAATTTCCATCCGAACTGGCGATGGGCGCGGCGGAAAATCCACCAGCGGCGCAGGAAATGCTTGCCTTCAGCGGATCGGAAGGTCTCGCGAAATTTGTTTAACTGGCCGTCCTCTTCGAGATCGCGTTCAATCTTTTCTTTCAGCGATTGCAGGATGCGCGGGACCGCGGCCAGCACCGACACATGTTCGCGGTGAATGCTACTAATTACATCGGCGGGCTTTAGCGTGTCCTGGAAAATCACTGTGCCGCCCATTAGCTGAGGAAGAAAAATTCCCAGGAACTGGCCAAAGACGTGGCTAAGCGGCAGCAGATTCAGGAAGCGTACCGGATGCACGAAGCGCTCATACTTAAGATATTTGCGAATCTCTTCCTCAAGCGGCGTAACGTTGCCTAAGACGTTGCCGTGAGAAATCACCACGCCTTTCGGCTCGGCTGTGGTGCCAGAGGTAAAAACAATTTCCAGCGGATCACTGGTCTCGACTGGAACGGGGTTGTACGGCGCGGCCGAATGGCGTCCGAGAACCTCTTGCAGGTCATCCAGAAGCAGGGTTGGCAATCCATTCTGCGCATGCTCGCGTGAACAGACCAAGAGCTTGGCGCTGACCTGCTGCGCAACACGAAGAGCGAACTCCGGTGCGGCGGCATCGTCCATTGGAACAACGATCACTCCGCGCAGCGCACATCCGAAAAACGCGGCGACCCACTCGGCGCAGTTGGGTCCCCAGATCAGAACGCGTTCGCCTTTGGCGATTCCTCGACTTGTCAGCTCACGCGCGCAGCGAAATGCCAGTGCGGCGATCTGGCGATAGGTCCAGCGCGCAGTGCGATATCCGCGGCGCTGCACGTAGGCGTGCTCTCGACCCCGCTGCAAAAAATTGTCGAGATATTGGCTGATCGAACGGCGCTCCATCGTACGCGCCTCACTTGATAGTCTTTCCGAATCCGCAATTCTCAGCTTACCGAGGAAATAGGGCGCTTAACCGCAATGGACGCAAGAGGATTCGCAAAGGGCGCAAAGAAATGCCATCCTCCGTACGTAGGCGGTTACGAAACTACCAAGTCGTTATTCTCTTCCTACTCCCAGCGCGTCCGCCACGCGGTTGATGTAGTTGAACCAGGCAGCAATCAGAGTTATCTGCAGGATCGCCTGATCGTCAAATCCCACTCCGCGCAGTTTGTCGTGATCATCTTTCCAGACCTTGGTCGCGTCTCTAGTAATTTTTACGGCGTAGTCGAGCATCGCCCGTTCCTGCTTAGTGATGGGAGCCGTTGTGTAGTCCCTCTCCAACGCCTCGACCAAACTCTTATCCAGCGTGACCCGACGCAGAAACTCTGCGTGTGATTCGATTCAATAGACGCACCGGTTCGTGACCGAGACCACGGTGGTGATCATCTCGTGCTGACGGCGGCTGAGCGGAAGCTCAGGCGACATCAGGCTGCCGAAGGTCGCGAAGGCGTGATAGAGCGCATCCGGAATCAGACTGTGGGATTCAACAATCTGAGCGCCTCCGCCCTCAGCCGGATGCACCGGCATGGCGTACTCCTTCGGGTAGAGCAGCTTCTGATTTTCCATTGCGTTACGGAGCTTTTCGCTGGCTTCAGAGAGAGGGATGGTACGAATCCAAGTCATAAGGGCTTGCTTTCCAAGGGTAATTTGGGCGTAAAATTTTGCTGGTCAGTAACCCTACACGGAAAATCCCTGGTGTGCCAAGCCCTGAATCTCTCAGGCGGCCAGGACTTGGACGACAGATTCATTCGCGGATTCCCGGAGGATCAGGTCGATGAGCATCATGGTCTGGAAGATTCTGCGCAAGCTGCCGAAGCCCCTGTTGCTCTTGTTGTCCTTACTTCTGTTGGCAGCTACTGTGCGCGCGTAACCGAACTGCTCGCAACGGCACTTTCCACCAGGGCGTGCTCGATTGATCATGGAAGCGGCGAGCTACGCTCGCTGGACAGAGGGCGGCTGTCCCTACGTGGTTCCTGTAGGTCCGAGCAACGAAGCCCAAGTGCCCAAGGTAATCGGTCGTACACTCCCTTTTGGTAACCCTTGGTAACCATACGATTCTGGGCCGTGCGCCTTACAATGGCCCTGTCCGAAAGACCATCCGCGACTGATCCTCAGGTTCATCGCAGGGTGGGAATCCGCCGGTGAACTCCCGAACGACGCTGTTTCTGGCGGGGGAACCGGAGCCGGAGTCCGCACTCATATGGCATTTGGTTTTGGGTTCAACAAGCAGAAGGCTCTCAGCTCTGCGGAGAAGTTTGTCCAGCAGGGGAAACTGCAGAATGCCATCACTGAGTATGAAAAGGTCCTGAAGGCTGATCCGAAAGATCTCACCGTCTCGAACACGGTTGGCGACCTGTACGCGCGGCTCGGCCAAAACGACAAGGCGATTACCTGCTTCAAGAGCGTTGGCGATGCCTACGCTTCTCAGGGTTTCACAGTAAAAGCCATCGCGATGTACAAGAAGCTCACCAAGCTTAAACCCGCGCTGGAAAGCGTGTTGCGGCTGGCTGAACTTTACACGCAGCAGGGCTTGTTCAACGACGCCCGGGCTCAATATCTGCAGGTAGCTGAAGAATTCCTCAAGACCGGCGATCTGGAGCAAGCGGTCCGGATTTTCCAGAAGACGCTGGAAATGGATCCAGAAAACACCGCCATGCGCATGCGTTTGGCGGAAGCATATATCCGGCTGGGGAAGAAGACAGAGGCGATGCAGATTTTTGCTTCTGCTGCTGATACGTTGCGGTCACGTGGTCAGCCCAACGCGATTGAAGAAATTGTGCAACGCATGCTGAAGCTCGATCCGGGCAACAGCTATGCATTGCTGCTGCGTGGACGCAGCGCGCTGGATGCGGGCGATGTGGCGGGCGCAATCAAGAATCTGGAAAAAGTCGCCGATCTCGACACGCACCCGGACGGGCTCCGCACCCTCCTGCAAGCCTACATCCAGAGTGGGCGAATGCCGGAAGCCGGCAATCTGGCTGCCAAGCTGGCTCACGTCCACAACGACGTGACGGCGATCGTAGAGTACGCCAACGCACTCGTTTCCGCCGGGCGTTTTGATGAAATGTTGCAGGTCTACCGGCAACATTCTGACCGGCTGCTCGCTGGTGATTCCGCCAAGGTGCTGGAAAGCCTGCATTCGGCCATCGGGCACGTACGCGAAAATCCCACGGCCCTGGAAGCATTGCTCGAACTGTTGCAAAAGGCGGGAGATACAACCCACATCACAGAAGTTTACGAGTTGCTGGCGCACGGCTACGTGCAATCGGGAGAGCTGGAAAAAGCGCGCGATTATTATCTGAAGCTCACGCAGTTAGAGCCGCAGAACCAGTTGCACACCCGGAATTATCAGCAGGTGCTGGCGCGCTTGGGTGGAACGACCTCCAGTGCTCGTCTGATTACTGCCGAAGAGGGCGCGGTTCTGGTGGATGAACTGGAAGCGACCGCTCCCTTCATTGATCAGCGTTATCCAGATGAAACGGCGCTGGCAATTCGGGCGGCTCTGACCGATGCCGAGCTTTTCGTGTCCTATAACATGCCAGCCAAGGCGCTGGGGCCACTGCTCTCCGCCTTGCCAAAGGCTTCGCGCGATTTGCGCCTGAACCAGCGCCTGGCGGCATTGCACACACGCGCGGGGCGCTTCGCCGAAGCGGCCGTTTGCTGCCGCACCCTGGAATCTATCTATCACGACGCTGGCCATCCCGATGATGCTCATCGCTATGGAGAGATTGCAGGCAAGTATGAAGAACGCGCCGGGCTTGCCGTCGAACCCGCAGTGGAGGTCGAAGCCGCCAGCGCCGCGGTGACCGCTCCATCGTCCTTGGCCGCTCCTGCGCCGGCTCCAGCGGCCTCGGGTCTGTTCTGGCACGACCCCGCCGCAACTAAATCTCACGACACAACTGAATTCGACGTGCAGGCGGCTCCGGTACCTGCTGAAGATGAAATCGATATCTCGGAAGAGTGGGACGGCGAACTCGTCGAAGAGCCGGAATCGGCGCCAGCCGCCGAAGTAGTTGCCTCTGCGAAGAAGCCTGTGGCGGTTGAGGCCAAAGCCGCCGAGGAGACCATCGAAGAGATTCGCTTCTACCTGGCGCAATCGATGATCGAGCAGGCGCGGGCAGTGTTTGCCAGGCTGCTAAAGCTCAAGCCCAGCACGGCCACGGTATCAGCACTGCGCGAGGAAATCGAAGCTGCAACCGCACAAGTGGCGGGGATTGAGCCGGAGGCTATCGAGGAGGTTTCGGTAGAAGAGGCGGAGGCCCCAGCGGAGGAGATCACGCCTCCTCCCATGCCGAAACAGAAACCGGGTGTACTGAAAGAGTTTGTTTCCAATCTCGAATCTTCGCTCGGGGAAGGATTCCTCCCGCAAACAACCGCCAAGGAAATTACCCCGCACCCAGCGCCTGCCATGGCTGAGGTTGCGCAAGCGGCCGGTCAGCCGGGGCACGCAGGCGTGCTCGGCGAGTTCGTTTCCGATCTTGAGGCTTCTTTAGGCGACAGTTTCTTGCCGCACGCGCCCGTGCCGCAGACGCAGGTTGAAGCCGTACCGGCGGCTGCGCACTCGGCTATCGCGGTTGCCGCCACTGCGGCTCCTGCTGCACCCATGGCTTCCGCAGCCGCTGCTGCGCCTGCCCCCCAGCCTGGCGCTCCGACCTTTACTTATCAACCTGCCAAAATACGGCCTCTAGCTCCGCAAAAGCCCGCCGCACCTCTCAGCACTGGCGCGGGCGTGGACCTTGCCGATATGTTCGGAGAGCTGAAGCAGGAGCTGGAAGAAGATACGGCAGCGGCTCAGGAAGATCCTGAAACTCACTACAACCT